>FWPV01000645.1_pt1 | contig 107907 bp, 89 predicted proteins | sample 2228371 | NCBI WGS metagenome assembly FWPV01 (sample SAMEA103939776, study PRJEB20133) | metagenome
ACGACTACGGCCAAGACCATGCCCATCAGGTCCGGCTCCAAGCCGAATCGAGCCCATTTGCGCATCAGCAGCCCAAGCCGGAACGCAAGAGCGAACCCATTCAAGACCCGGAACACCCGTGCCAAGTCGCGCACATACCAGCGGAGCTGCTGGATGGTAACTATCGGCAGTGCCGCATCTTCGAGCATCGGCTCGGTGATTGAGGCGAGCTCGGTAGCTGCCTCGTCCGGGTCAAGCCCATAAGGCGCGAATAGCTCCTGACCCCGGCCCAACTCTTGAAGAAGAGCCCTGGTCTCGGGTGTTAGCTCGATTGGTTTCGGTTCGACTCTCATAGTGCACCTGAAAACCCTGGGACAGTCCCAGGTCTTCATGCCTTTCTCTATCATGTTATTCGTCCGAAAAGGCGAAGACCACCAATGGACCTTTCTCGCCCGATCTTCCCCTTTGGCTTCTGCCTTTTGTCTCTTGACTTGCGTCCTTGGCCGCCCTGCACCGTCCAGGGGTCGTTCCCGGGATAGTCCCCTAGGTTGTTCCGGAAGTCATCTTCTGGTCTGTTGCCGGGATGGAATCGTAGGCTATCGGGCTTGCCGCTCTCCGGATGGTCTGGAAGGTAATGGGCAGGATGGTCGGGCAAGCGGTTCAGGAAAGCATCGGCCGGACTGCCCCGAAGGCGGCCGGCCGGGGCATGGGGCTGATTCTCCTCCGGACCGCTTTCCGGGTTGCTGGCCGGGTTGTTCTCGGAATGGCCCAGGCCTTTTCTTCCTGAAAACCACGGGACAGCCCCTGCCGCGCAGGAAGGAGATTCTTCGCTACGCTCAGAACGACGGGGAGCAATAGGCGCGAAGTCAAGGGAATCTTGGGACAGCTCCATGCTCCGTACAGACTGGGGGACAGTCCCGGATTCTCGCTCGGCATGACAAGGGGATGGGCCACTCGTTTCCGGGTACAGCTTGCGAGAGGAAGAAGCACTGGGGGAGTAGCGGGCAGGGGCGGCCGGACTGCCGCCCCTGCTTTGCCACCGGTTCCCCATCTCGCCCCACTATGTCAGAATTGGCCTGGACCGGTTGTTTCGACTGGCGCGCGGTCTTGGCCGAGGCAGCCGGACGTCAGGGTCTGATGCGATGCTCTGGTTGAGAGACTTTGCCGCCTCAAGCCGCTCGTAGAACAACTCAGCACCATGCTCGGTATGGGCTCCAACTTGGGAAAGCTTGCGCTTCTGAACCACAATTGCATAGCCAGCACCAGCAATCATCGCTACTCCAATCAGCAACTGAATCAGTCTCACCAAGCGTGTCACAGTATCCTCCGGGTCTTTGTTTGCTTTCGGCTTGTCAGTCATGCCCCAAGGAATGCAGCGCTTGTGCCATCTGTGCGTACGGGTAAGCTACGTAGAAAAGAGGCTTAGCAGGCTGTCGTTGCGTCCGCTTCAGACCGGGTGTCGTCAATCGGCGACGGTGGGGAGGGCCGACGTTCGTCTTTTTGGGCTAACAGTTGGTGAATCAGCAGGTTAGCCTTCTTTCAGTGGTTGTAGCCAAGTTACGACACTTGTTGTCGGAATGCGACGTCTGGAATGGGCTGGGTGGTGTCACCGGTTTCTCCAGCGGAAACCGGATGGCAGTTCCTCTTTACAAACTCTGATTGGTGCACTAGAATAGGCGGTGCTAAGAAGAGCTGTCCCGCAGGTTGCGGTCGTGATGGGCAGCGACTCGGACCTGCCGGTTATGAAGGAGTGCCTTAAGGTACTCGAGCAGTTCTCGGTTTCGTACGAGTGCAAGGTCATTTCTGCCCACCGTGCCCCGGACCGGTGCCGACGGTATGCCCGTTCGGCTGCCGCGCGTGGTATCAAGGTGATTATCGCCGGCGCAGGTAGGGCCGCTCATCTGCCTGGGGTTGTTGCATCGTATACGACCGTACCAGTAGTCGGTGTACCGCTCGACGCCGGGATGTCAGGGCTTGATGCGCTGCTTTCGATTGCCCAGATGCCGGCCGGCGTACCGGTGGCATGTATGGCGGTGGGCAAGGCCGGTGCGACCAATGCAGCGTTGTTCTCGGTCGAGATTCTGGCCGCCGGTGATGAGAGTCTGGCCCGGAAACTGAGGGAGTATCGTCGGAGTATGGCGGCCGAGGTGACGAGAAAGTCCGGTCGGCTGGCAGCAGAACTTGACCGGATGGAGAAGCCTTGACCCGGGCGCTCAGGTCGGTTGAACTGCCCGGGCTGACGCGTATCACCCAAGGCAAGGTAAGGGACATCTTTCAGGTCGGTGCGGATTTGTTGGTTGTTTGTTCTGACCGGCTGTCGGCGTTCGATGTGGTGCTGCCGGACCCGATACCGGACAAGGGCAGGGTGCTGAATCAGCTGTCGGCCTTCTGGTTTGACTTGTTTCGCGATGTGGTGCCGAATCACGTCATCGCGACCGATGTCTCCGAGTTTCCGGCTGAGCTTGCGCGGTTCAGGGAGATACTGGACGGCCGGGCGATGCTCGTCAGAAGAGCGCGGCCGCTACCCGTGGAGTGTGTTGTCCGCGGCTATCTGGCCGGCAGCGCCTGGCGCGAATACCAAGACAAGGGGTCGGTCTGCGGCGTCGAGCTGCCGCGTGGGCTGGAGCAGTCCGAGCAGTTGCCCAGCCCGATTTTCACGCCTTCGACCAAAGCTCAGTCCGGTCACGATGTCAACATCACCGAGCAGGAGATGGGCGACTTGATTGGCTATGCCGAGAAGCAGTGGGTCAAGAGCGTCTCGCTTGAGCTGTACCGACGCGGTGCCGAGTATGCGCGGGAGCGGGGCATTATCATTGCCGACACCAAGTTTGAGTTCGGCGTGTACCGCGGGGCGATGATGTTGATTGACGAGGTGTTGACACCGGATTCGTCGCGGTTCTGGGATGCGCAGAGTTACCGGGTGGGCATTTCGCCGCCCAGTTTTGACAAGCAGTTCGTGCGTGACTATCTTCAGGCGCGCGGGTGGAATAAGACTCCGCCCGGGCCGAGCCTGCCCGACGAAGTGATTGCCGGTACGTCGGCCCGGTACCGCGAGGCGTACTATCGGCTCACGGGCAAGGGCCTGGAGTAGATGCTTGTCGCCGAGTTCGACTACGACCTGCCGGTCGAACTGATCGCTCAGGAGCCGCTCGCGCGGCGGGATGACTCGCGGTTGCTGGTGCTTGAGCGCGAGAGCGGCAGGCTGCACGACGCGCGGTTTCGCGACATCGGCCACTGGCTCAAGGCTGGCGACCTTCTGGTGCTGAACGACACGCGTGTCATCCCGGCCCGGGTTTTCGGCGAGTTGCCAAACGGAGCCAAAGTCGAGCTGTTGCTGCTGCGCGAGGTTGCGGCCGGGCAGTGGGAGGCGTTGGCGCGACCGGCGCGCAAGGCCAGACCAGGGACAAGGTTGGTCGTGGGCCGGTTCCGGGCCGATCTGCTTGAGCGGCGGCCGGATGGAATCAGGCTGGTTCGCATCGAGCCGGCTGAGGTTGACCGGCTGCTGGCTGAGCAGGGAGAGTTTCCCTTGCCGCCGTACATCCGGAAGAAGTGTCAACAGCCGGAGCGGTACCAGACGGTCTTCGCTCGGACAGTTGGCGCGGTTGCCGCTCCGACCGCCGGACTTCACTTCACGCCCGAGCTGGTCGCCGAACTGGAACGTCAGGGTGTCGAGCTTGCGTTTGTGACGCTGCATGCCGGGCTTGGGACGTTTCGGCCGGTGAGAGTCGAGACGGTCGAGGAGCACGTGATGCATCCGGAAGAGTTTGAGCTGACCGCGCAGGCCGCCGGGCAAGTCAACCGGGCACTGAGTGAGAGCCGGCGGATTGTCTGCGTCGGGACGACGACGGTAAGGGTACTTGAGGCGCAGGCGGCCTTTGACCACCGGTCCTCGGCTTGGCGAGTGGTTCCAGGCCGGGGTGAGACGCGACTGTACATCTATCCGGGGTACGAGTGGAAAGTCTGCGGTGCGCTGTTGACCAACTTCCACCTGCCCCGGTCAACGCTGCTCATGCTGGTGGCGGCCTTTGCCGGCCGTGAGCCGGTGCTGGCGGCGTACCGACACGCGATAGACCGAAGGTACCGGTTCTACAGCTTCGGCGACGCGATGCTGATTGTGTAAGTACTTACTAGCTGGAGAGCAATACGTGAATAGACGAGAATCTTGGCCCGGACAGAGGCCGGGTAACAGGACGCGGCGCGGTGGTGCTGGTCGGCACTACCAGCGCGGCGTGAAATCAAGGCACGGTTCGGGTCAGGAGCCGGACGGGAACCGGTCCGACCCGGACGCGCAGCTCGACTGGCGCGGTGTGCCGATTCGTTCCGGAGCCAGCCGGAGAAAGAGTGAGAAGTTCCGGGGTCACAATCGGGGTTTCGGTCAGAATCTACCGGTTGATGGCAACCGGCACGGCCGGAAGCAGAAGAATCGCCGGCGTCAGGGGCACAAGAAAAGGGGGCAGATTCAGAAGCCGACCGCAGCCGCGTCCGGGGCCGCTGCCACTGTTCCTGAGCCGTTCTCAGTAATCGAACTGGTTCGGGTGACCGGTGGCCGTCAGATTGGCACCGGACCTCAGGTTTTTAGCAGCATCTCAATTGACACCCGGACGCTGAAGCCGGGCGATGTCTATTTTGCCCTACGGGGCAAACGTTATGACGGTCATCAATTTGTGGCCGAGGCGTTGAAACTCGGCGCGGCCGGAGTCGTCGTTGACCGCGAGGAGGCAGTGCCGGGGTCGGCACTGGCGATTGTCGTTGACAACACGACGCTGGCTCTGGGACGGTTCGCGGCCGCCTACCGGGCGAAGTTCAACATCCCGGTCTTCGCCGTGACCGGCAGCAACGGTAAGACGACGACTAAGGAGATGCTGGCCGCGATTCTCTCACACCGCATGCGGGTCGTCTACGCTCCGGCCAGCTTCAATAACGACATCGGCGTGCCGTTGACCGTTTTGAGGCTGAACCATGAGACTCAGGCGGCGGTGTTTGAGTTGGAGTTGAACGAAATCGGGGGCACGGCGCGGTTGGCACATATCTGCCGGCCGAAGTACGGCGTAATTACCAATGTCGGCGACACCCATCTGGAGATGATGAAAGACCGGGCCGGAGTCGCCCAAGAAAAGGGCGAGCTGCTGCAGTGCCTGCCCCGGCAGGGAGTGGCGGTCCTGAATGCCGACGACCCGGCAGTCATGGAGCTGGCGCAAAAACACTGGGCGGGTCGGACTTTGACGTTCGGACTGGAACAGCCTGCCGACCTATGGGCGACCGACATCCGGGCCGGCGACCTTTCCGGTGTGCGGTTCAAGCTTCAGGGGAAGTATCCGGTCTCGTTGCGGATGCCGGGCGTGCACAACGTTCTCAATGCCTTGGCAGCCTGTGGGGCGCTGGTTGCCAGCGGGATGAGTATCGAGAAGGCACTGGCGGGGCTCGACCGATTCCGCCCACTGCCGATGCGGCTGACGATCCACCGGTTGCGCGAAGTGACGCTGATTGACGACAGCTACAACGCCAACCCCCAGTCGGTGCGGGCCGCGCTTAAGGTGCTGCACGACGGCGCAGCCGCAGGACAGCGAGTCGTGTTTCTCGGCGATATGCTCGAACTGGGTGAAGCGGCACCCCGATTGCATGAAGAACTGGGCCGGGAACTGGCCGGAACCGTTGACCGCGGCGTGCTGGTTGGAGCGATGGCCGAACATGTGCTGCGCGGTGCAGTTGAGGCCGGGTTGAGCCGGGAGGCTTTTGTCCTGGCCGAAGCCAGCGACCGGTTGCCGGATGCGGCGTTTGACATCATCCGGCCCGGAGATACAATCCTCGTCAAAGGCTCACGCGCCACCGCGATGGAACTTGTGAGCCGGGAGATTACCAGACGCTATGGAGAAGAAACCCCCCAGTCCGTCCCAGCCTGAACTCCGGCCGGTCGGGATAACCGACACGACCCTGCGCGATGCCCACCAGTCGCTGTGGGCAACGCGGATGCGGCTTGACGACATGTTGCCGGTGCTTGCTCAGATTGATCGAGTCGGCTATTACTCGCTTGAGATGTGGGGCGGGGCGACATTTGACGTCTGCCTGCGCTATCTGAACGAGGATCCGTGGGAGAGGCTGAGCACGGTCCGCCAGCACGTCAAACGGACCAAGCTGCAGATGCTGCTGCGGGGACAGAACGTCGTCGGTTACCGGAACTATCCGGACGACGTCCTCGAAGCGTTCATCGCCAAGTCGGCGGAGCGGGGGCTGGACATCTATCGGGTCTTCGACGCCTTGAACGACGCCCGCAATCTTGAACGGGCGATTGAGTACGTCAAGAAGTACGGCAAGCATGCCCAGGGGACGCTTTGCTACGCGATTAGCCCGGTTCACACTATCGAGTACTACCTGGCTCGGGCGCGTGAGCAGCAAGAGATGGGAATTGACTCGATTTGCATCAAAGACATGGCCGGGATCATCGCGCCGGAGACCGCCTACCAGTTGGTCCGGGCGCTCAAAGAGGAGACCCGGCTGCCGGTGCAGCTTCACTGCCACGCCTCGAGCGGGATGGCGGTGGCGAGTTATTTCAAGGCCGTCGAAGCCGGGGTGGACGTGATTGATACCGCGACCGCGCCGCTGGCGTTCATGACCTCCCAGCCGGCGGTTGAGACGATGGTCGCCTGCTTTGCCGGTACGGCCTGGGACCCGAAGCTCGATTTGGCCGCGATGGAGCAGGTCGAGCTTCACTTCGAGAAGAATGCGGCTGAGCGCTGTGTCGGCTCGAACCGCATCGTTGATTCGATGGTCATCACTCATCAGATACCCGGCGGCATGGCGTCCAACCTTTTGGCGCAGTTGCGGGAGCAGAAGGCCGAGGACCGGTTGCCCGAGGTGCTCGAGGAAGTGCCGCGCGTGCGTGAGGACTTGGGCTATCCGCCGTTGGTGACCCCGACCAGCCAGATTGTCGGGGTGCAGGCGGTGATGAACGTGCTGGCGGGCGAACGGTACAAGCTGGTGCCGAAAGAGGTCAAGGATTATGTGAAAGGACTGTACGGCCGACCGCCGGCGCCGATTCGAGAAGCGGTGATGGTCAAGATTCTCGGCAACGAGAAGCCGATCAAGGTCCGGCCGGCCGACCTGCTTGAGCCGTTGATGCCCAAGGTGCGCCGCGAGTTGAACAAGGATTTGGCGCAGAAAGAAGAGGACTACATCTCCTACGCGATTTTCCCGGAGGTCGCGCTCAAGTTCTTCGCCTGGCGCAAGAATCCGACCCCGGCCGAGCCGAAGCCGGAACCGACGCCGTCAGCTCCGGCACAACCTAAGCCGACCTCGGCGCCTGCGCCTGATGATCCGGTTGTTCGGCGCGTGCGCGGCCTGATGGAACTGGTTACCGAGCACGGCGTGACCGAGTTTGAGTGGCAGCACGACGAAGAGCGGTTGAGAATCAGGCGCGGAGGCGAAGACGGTGGACGCCGGCCGCCGGAAGCCGGAAGCCAGATGCCAGAAGGCGAACGGCGGACGCCAGCCCTGGCCGAGCCGGCGCCGGCCGCGGTGCCGCCGGTTCAGGCCGCGGAGCCGGCGCCCCAGCGCCCAGTTCAGCCCCAACCGGTGCCGGCAGCAAAGCCAGCGGCCAACACAGAAGAAGTGACTTCACCGATGGTCGGGACGTTCTACCTGAGAGCGCGGCCCGAGTCGCCGCCGTTCATCGAGAAGGGCGATGTTGTTGATGCGGGTCAGACGCTGTGCATTGTCGAGGCGATGAAGCTGATGAACGAGATTCAGGCCGAGAAGAAGTGTCGGATTGTTGACATCGTTGTTCGGGACGGCGAGTCGGTCGAGTACGGCCAACCGCTGGTGATTATCGAGCCGCTCTGACAGCCTGAGCCGGCCGGCCCGGAGTCGATGAGCTATTTTGTCGGAACCAGCGGCTTCTCGTTCGACGACTGGCTCGGCCCGGTCTATCCTGCCGGACTGCCCAAATCGAAGTGGCTCCAGTACTACGAGCAGGCGCTCGGGTTCGACGCGGTCGAGCTCAATTTCACCTATTACACAATGCCCACGGCCCGGACCCTTGAGTCAATGGTGCACCGCACCGGGCCGGACTTCACTTTCGTTGTTCGGTCGCACAAGGAGATGACACATGACATCTGGCAGGACGAGAAGCGTCAGGTACTCAAAGACACGTCCGCGGCATTCCGCACCTTTGGCGAAGGCATCAAGCCGCTGGTTGAGGCGGGGCGGCTCGGGTGCGTGCTGATTCAGTTCCCGGTCTTCTTCTACCCAGTACCGGCGAGTTTGGAATACCTCGGCCGTCTGCCTGAGCTGCTTCCGGCGGTGCCGCTGGTGATTGAGTTCCGCAATCGGTCTTGGCTGCGCGATACGGTCTTTCGACTACTGGAGCAGACCGAGATGGGGTTCTGCGTTGTGGACGAGCCGAGGCTGGCGCGACTGATGCCATTTACGCCCCGGCGCACGGGCCGGATTGCCTACTTCCGATTTCACGGCCGCAACCCGAACTGGTTTAATGCACCGCGCGAGGAGCGCTACAACTACTACTATTCCCAATCCGAACTTCAGGAGTTTGTTCCTGCGTTGCGCCGCGTCGCCTCAGGGGCGGTTCAGACATTCGTCTTCTTCAACAACTGCCACGCCGGCTCGGCGGCCCGCAACGCATTGATGATGAAACAGTTGCTCGGGTTGGCCGGCAGCCTGACTCCAGAACAGCAACGAGTTGTTGACGGCGGCCCGGCTTAGCTGAGCCCCGGTTGTCAACTGGTCTGTCCGGCACCCGGACCGTCTTGCTGGCGAACGTAGACCACCCGCCGGGCAAAGGGAATTTCGACGCGGGATGAGTCAAAGGCCTGTTTGAGACGTAGCCGCAGTTCCCTTTCTGCTTCCCAATGCTCAAGCGGTTTGACCTTGGCGACGATTCTCACGGTCACGCCCGACTCGCCGAGGTTGAGCAGTCCTTGGACTTCGGGCGGTTCGAGGGCTCGGTCCGGGTTGTCCTGAAACCACTGTTCGGCAACCTCTCGGGCCTTAGCCATGCCGACCGCCGGGTCCTGTTCGTAGGCAAGATCAACAGTGACCAGGGCGCGCATGAAACCGCGGTTCTGGTTGCCGAAGCGGGTCAGCTCGCCGTTGGGGATGACGAAGAGTGTGCCGTCAAAACTCCGCACCTGACAGGCTCGCAGGCCGACCCGTTCGACCGTGCCGCGGATGTCGTTGGTGGTGATGTAGTCGCCGACGCTGATCAGGTCTTCAAACAAAAGAAAGAACCCGGAGATGACGTCCTTGACCAACGTCTGAGCACCGAATCCGACCGCGAGCCCGACGACTCCGGCACCAGCCAGTATCGCCGAGTAGTTGACACCAAGCACGCGCAGGCACATGACCAGTGCGATGAACAAGATGAAGTACCCGGCTAGGCTGTGGACTAGCGATATGATGGTTCGGGGCCGCCGGGCATGTCGGATACGTTCGGACCGAAGCACCGACCGGGTGATGCGGCGGGCGACGGTCCAGACCAAGACTGCGGTAGTGACAATCAGCAGAATGTAAATCAGCCGGGTAGCATAGTCGACGAGTCTTTCCGGGGCAACGAGTTGCCGGCGCAGTGTATCGGCCAGTTCGTGCCAGAACATCAACGAAGAGTCGGAGGTAGGTGGAGCGAACGCAGGCTCATGGGACAACCTCGACCGTGCCCGGTTCGCCCGGGATGACCTGGCCGACAAGCCAGGCTGGTTCGCCCGAGTCGTTCATGAGCTGGCAGAACCGGTCAACCTGCTCCGGAGTCAGGGCGATAAGCAGCCCACCTGATGTCTGGGACTCCCAGAGGATGTTCCGCTGTGCTGCGGGCAGGGTGTCAAGCCCAAAGACGCGATGGCCGAAAGAGGTCTGATTCATCAGGATTCCCGGGTCTTGGAATCTGTCGGCGATGGGCAGGATGCCGGGCAGGAACGGGATGTTGCTGAGCTGGAATCTGATTCGCACGCGGCTGGCTTCGGCCATCTCCTGAGCGTGGCCGAGCAGGCCGTAGCCGGTGATATCGGTGGCCGAGCTCGCGTTGCAAGCAAGCATCGCTTGGGCCGCAGCGCGGTTGAGCTTCATCATTGAGGCGGTGGCCGCCCGATACAGGGTTTGGTCCGGTTCTTCGTCACTGAGCATTAGCTGGCTGAAGGCCCCGGTACCGAGCGGCTTGGTGAGGACGAGTTGGTCGCCGACGCGGGCAGCGGCATTGGTGATGATGCGGCTGGGGTCAATCTGGCCGGTGACCGATAGCCCGTACTTGATTTCCTTCTCGTTGAAGGTATGGCCGCCGGCGACAACCGCGCCGGCTTGGCTGACTGTCTCTTGTCCTCCCTGAAGAATCTCACCCAAGATGCGCTTGTCCATTGGGCCGGGGAAGCCGACGATGTTTAGGGCAGTGAGCGGTGTGCCTCCCATCGCGTAGACGTCAGACAGGGAGTTGGCCGCGGCAATTCGGCCGAAGGTCCGGGGGTCTTCAACCATCGGGGTGAGCAGGTCAACGGTTTGGACCAACGCCAGCCCTGCTTCGAGCAGGAAAACACCAGCGTCGTCGGCGGTGTTGATGCCGACCAAGAGTCGCGGGTCGTTCGGGCTTTTCAACCCGGCCAGTGCTTGCGCCAACTGCGCCTTGCCCAGCTTGGATGCTCAGCCGGCACAGGTCACAGTTGCCAGAATGCCGCGTTTAGCCATTTTCTTCCTTACGTCATTGGCTTTTAGCTCTGAGGATTCTGACTTCGCCTTTGCGTTGAGTCAACCCACGAGAGTCAAAGTAGTTGAGGAGCGGTATCAAGTACTTGCGTGAGGTGCCGAGTTCCTGTCTGATTTCTGAGGCGGTAAGCTCAGGCCGTGACGCAAAGAGGTTTCTGATTCTCGCCTCGGCCTGCCTGATGGTTTCAGAGTGGAGTACGACCGATTCGCCCACGTCCACGAGCCGGCCGGATTCCAGCAGGGCCGTGCGGACGCGGCCGGCAAGGTTCTTCTCGACCCCGGCCAGTGCCTCAGCCAGCGTTGGAGTGGCCAGCCCGGTTTCGCGGTACAGGGCTTCGATTCGATCGAAGTGGCGCTGCTCGGCAGGCGTGAGTTTGAGCGTATGCGTCGCAAACCGGACTCGGTCTTCTTCAAGACAGACTTGGCCGGCGCCGGCCAGGCCGGCGAGGATGCTTTCAAACAGCGGTGCCGACAGTCCGGCCTTGGCCCGGAGTTCGGACCGTTTCATGCCCATTCGGTACGGGTTGTCTTGGTGGAAACGCTCGAGCACGGTGCGGAGTGCGTCCCGAGCGTCCCGATAGGCGTCCTCGTGGACCAGGTACTCCTTGGTCTCGTGAACGAACTTCCGAACGCGCGCAGTGCGAACGAGTAGTTCGAGCATCTTTTGGACGTCGGCATCAGTCAGCGCGAGGTCGCGGGCCGCTTGGCTGATGGTTCGGGCTTCGAACCGGCTCTTGAGCAGATACTGCTCCAGCACGCTGCCGGCCTCGCCCGAGCGAAGGGCAGACAGCCGGGCAATGGTCGCCGGGTCGAACCGCCGCTCCCGTTCCGGGTTGGCTTCAAGGACGACCCCGCCGCCGACGGTCTGCTGCGGCGCGAAGGTGCGGAGCACGAAATGGTCGTTCCAGTCGCAGACGGTCGGCTCCTCCAGCCGACACTGAACCAACGCCTCGGCGCCGGGCACGAGTTCCTTGACGTTGATGAGCAGCACCCGACACATCAGCTCGGCGGTGCCGATGTGGAGTTTGAGCCGGGTGAGGTTCTTCAGAGGCCGCCCGGCGTCTTTCAGGTAGTAGAGCCAGCCGTTGAACATCCGGGTCGGTTTGTAGTAGCCGGGCGTGGCCAGCACGCTTCCCCGCATCGCTGCCTCGCGTTCGATGCCCTGAAGGTTGAGCGCGGCCCGTTCTCCCAAGCCGGCCGACTCGGCCGGCTTGCCGTGCTTCTGGATCCCGCGCAGCCGAACATCACGCAGCTCAGGCAGCAACTCGAGGCGGTCGCCGACCCGGGCCGTACCGGAGAGGACCGTGCCGGCAACGACGGTACCGAACCCTTTCATGACGAAGTTTCGGTCAATGGGCATTCGGAACACGCCCCGGTCCGGCTTGGCCGGAATCTGTCGGGCCTGGTCGAGGATGGCCTGGCGCAACTCGGCCACACCCTGGCCGGTCAGGGCCGAGACGACAACCACCGGAGCGCTTTCGAGGAACGAGCCGCGGACCAGCTCGGCGACATCGAGCTTCACCAGCTCGAGCATATCCGGGTCAGCAAGGTCGGCCTTGTTGATGGCCACCAGCCCGCGCTTGATGCCCATCAGCCGGCAGATTTCAAAGTGCTCCCGGGTTTGGGGCATCACCCCGTCGTCGGCCGCAACGACTAGAACCACCAAGTCAATCGTACTTGCCCCGGCGAGCATGTGCCGGACAAACCGTTCGTGACCAGGCACATCAATCACCGTGACTTCGTCGCCCATAAAGGCGAACCCCAAATCGGTGGTCATGCCCCGTTCCTGCTCTTCCTTGAGTCGGTCTGGGTCGGTGCCGGTGAGCGCCCGGACTAAGGCGCTCTTGCCGTGGTCAATGTGGCCGGCGGTGCCAATGACAATGTGAGTGCGAAGGGGGTGCTCAGTCATGGGTCACTCTCGCGAACTGCATCAGAACTGCCGGCGTTCGTTTGCGCCGGGAATCCTCAGTTCGGCCCGGTACTTGGCAACCGTGCGCCGGGAGATGTCGATACCCTCGGCCTTCAGTCGGTTGCAGATTTCGTCGTCACTCAGCGGATTCGACTTATCTTCCGCATCAACTATCGCTTGAATGCGCCCCTTGATACTTGTCCGGGACTTATCCTTTGTGCCGGCCTTGAAGAAGTAGCTCAAAGGGAATATGCCGAAATCCGTCTCGACATACTTGCCTGCGATTGCTCGGGAGATGGTTGAAGGGTGAACACCGAGCCGGCCGGCGGCTTGGCGCAGAGTGGCTGGTTTCAGGTGGTCACGCCCGTTGACAAAGAAGTCGTGCTGGTCCTCGATCACCGCCTCGACCAGTTTCTGCAGAGTGCGGCGGCGTGATTCGATGCCGCGCAGAAACATCAGGGCACGTTGGAACTTGAGCCGGGCGAAGTCGACCTGCTCCTTAGGATAGGCCCTGGGGTTGCGGAGAATCTCCTGATAGCGGCGTGCCAGGCGCAAGCGGGGGATGGTCTCGTCGTTCGGGACTGCAACCAGTCTGCCTTCCTGCCACTCGATCGAGAAGTCTGGCGCGACGTAGGCGGGCATGCCGGCAGCAAACCGGCGGGCCGGTCGCGGCTCAAGCCGCAGGATTGTTCCGATTGCCTGGCGGACATCGTCTTCAGTGACGCCGCACAGTTTCGCGATTCGGGCGGTCTGTTTCTTGACTAGCAAGTCCCAGTAATCCCTGAGCAGTTTGCACTCGAGGCTTGCCGGGTCATAGCCGGCAAGCTCGAGCTGGACAAGGAAAGACTCCCGGGCATCGCGACAGCCGATGCCGCCCGGTTCGAGTCGCTGGACAACAAAAAGTACCGACCGGATACGCTCGACGTCGGTTTCGAGCGCCTCGGCAATCTCCTCTGGGGTCATCGTCAGGAAGCCGTCCTCGTCAATCGAGTCAATGATGAACTCGGCAATCGAGCTGTCCTGTCCGTTGAGGCTGGCGCGGAGCTGCGGCATTAGGCTATCATGCAGGCTCGATTCCGGGCCGGGGGTCTGCTCCAGGGCTGTTTCGTGCTGTTCACCGGCCGGGCCAAATGACGGCGTCGGAACACCATCCTCGGGCAGGAGGTCGGCAATCGAGTAATCGTCACCCGGACTGATTTCGAAGTTGCTGGAAGATTCCGCGAGGCCCGGTTCTTGGTTGGTAGGAGTAGTGGCGGCCGGTTCGGACTCGGCTGTCAGTGTCGGTTCGTCCGCCGGCAGCTCGTCCGGTTCAGCCTGCTCCAGGGCCGGGTTTTCCTCCAGCTCCTGCCGGATGAGCTGTTCAAGGTCGAGGGCAGAAACTTGGAGCAGCTTCATCTGCAGAATCAGTTGCTGAGTTACCCTCAGCTCCTGACGCAGGGTCAGCTCTTGAATTAGGTTCATATCCTGAACCTTTCGCCGAGATATACCTGCCGTGCTTTCTCGTCGCGCACCAGGTCCTCAGACGTGCCGGACAGAAGGACCCGGGCATCGTACATGATGTATGCGCGGTCGGTTATCTCGAGGGTTTCGCGGACGTTGTGGTCGGTGATAAGGATGCCGAGTCCGTCGTTCTTGAGGGCCAGGATAATATCCTGAATTTCGGCCCGGACAATCGGGTCAATGCCGGTGAACGGTTCGTCGAGGAGCAGGTAGGCCGGTTCTGAGGCGAGTGCCCGGGCCAGCTCGACCCGGCGTCGTTCACCGCCGGAGAGGCTCGCCCCTTTCTGCCGGCGCAGGTGGGTGATGTTGAATCGGGTGAGAAGTTGGTCGGTTCGTCGGGCTTGTTCGGCTCGGGGCTTGCCGAGCATTTCGAGGATGGCGCGGATGTTGTCCTCGACTGACAGCTTGCGGAAGACCGATGGTTCCTGGGAAAGGTAGCCGAGGCCGAGCCGGGCGCGGCGGTAGACGGGCAGGTGGGTGATGTCCGCACCGTCGAGAGTGATTGTGCCTTCTTCGGGTCGGATGAAGCCGGTAATCATGTGGAAGGTGGTAGTTTTGCCGGCGCCGTTCGGTCCGAGCAGGCCGACGGTTTCGCCCCGCTTGAGTTCGAGGCCGACCTGGTCAACAACCTTACGGCCGCCGTAACGTTTGACGAGACCGTTCGCTGTGAGGCGACCCGCAGGGATTGCCGTCCGGTTCCCCAAGGACTGCCGTCCGGTTTCTTCCGAGGAAGCCGGCGGCTGTGCCTGTCCCTCAGAGGGGGCAAGGCAAAAGGTGAAGGGAGAGGAAAGGATTTGGCTATTTGCCATTGACAGTCCGACGCGGACGGGTAAGCTGTCCGGACCAGAGTTGATGGATGGCGACTTGTTCGACATCGCCGTGGTCAAGCCAGAGGTGAATTGATTGGCCGCTGACGTCAATCAGCTCACCGCCTTCAGTGCGATATTGGCCGGTGGCGCGGCCGCGAATGCCGACCTGCTCGAGCGCACCGTCCCGTACAAAGAAGACCATCGTGTCACCAGTGGCGCTGCTGGAATGGCCTTTCATGCTCGGGCGGCCGAGCGCGAGTCCGGAGTCAGGCCCAGATAGGAAGACGACCGTATCGCAGAGCAACTCGCTGGGGCCGGACCGGATGGCGACTTTGCCCTGAGCCAGAGCGCGGGATTCGGTCTGGTACCAGTACATCGCGTCGCTTGTCACCCGGGCTGTGTCCGGGCCTCGGAACCAGGTGAGGACCGGTTCTTGGTCAATCGTCCCGATGTTTCGGGCAAGGTCGAACCGGCCCCGCCTGCCGCGGAGCTGAAAAGGCCGGGTGCGGCCGCGGAGAGTTACGTTCTGGTCGGCGATAACCAGCTTCTCCTGGGCGAGGTGGAGGATATGCGGGGCGAGGATGTCGAGCGACTCGAGCTCGACGCGGACGTCGCCGAAGAGCTCAGCTCGGCGGTCGTTGAAACTGTAGCGGGCCGAGTCGGCCCGAATGCGGGCGTCCGGGCTGGTGATGATGACTTGGTCACTTGCGACTGCGAAGCCCCGGCTTTCGTAGAACCGAGCAAACCCGGCGTCAATCCTTGTGTCTTTGTCGGTAATCACGACGCTGTCCCGAAAGACTGCGGCATCACCGTCTGACAGGCGGACGAGTTCCATCCGGCGGGCGGTGAGTTCTGCCGCGGGAGCCGGGCAGAAGAGGAGGAGGAGGGTGTACGCTATACGCTGTACGCCATAAGCTGTACGCTGTACGCTGTACGCTGTGCGCTGTACGCTGTGTGCTGTACGCTTTGGGTTCATCGTTCTGCCTCGAAGTCGTAGTCGGATTGGCCGATGACGCGCCCTTGGATTTCGACGCGGTTGAGACCAGCATCTGAGACCAGACCTGTGCCTTTGACTCGGCCGCGTCGGGTGACTATCTCGACCGGGGCGTCGGTCCGCACCTGCTGGGCCGGATTGTTCCAGGCAAGAGAGTCGGTGAGGAGCGTGGTGCTGTCCGCGGTCCGAACCACCACCTCGCCGCGCGCGACCAGGTTTTCATCATGGTAGATTGTCCCTTGGTCTGCTTCAAGCACCGAGTGGATTCGGCCGTCTTCGTCATAGAACTGGACTCGCGGGCGGATGACGTCCACCCGCCGCTCCGAGTCGTAAACCAAGGCTTGGTCAGCCGTGAGCGAGTAGAGCCGTCGGCCGCTGCCGCTCTCAGTAAGGGTGAACTGCTCAATCACCTGGTTGGGCAGGGACCGGGCTGATGTCGGGACCGGCCTTTCGTGACAGCTTGCGGCAAGAACGAGAAGCCCGGCAGACAATAGCCCCGTGCTTCTCATCCTGCCTCCGGGCCGGCAGCGGCCAGGGCTCCGGTCTTACCCCAGAAAACCCATTCAGCAGGGTTCTTGCGCACCTCGTGGAGAAGAGAAGACAGGACGTCGTCCTCGGTCCCGGTCGGCCCCAAGTCAATTCTCAAGCGACCGCGCTCAAGCCGGGCGAAAGCAGGTCTGAGCTTGAGCCCCTTACGGCGCGCCAGCTCAAAAGGAATGGCCGGCAGTCTCATTCTGACGTTGCCGGAGCAGGCCCAGAGGGTTTTTCCCCGACTGGTGTTGTCGAGTACGAAACCGGTGAGCCCGGGCGAGCTGAGTCGGCTGAGCGCCTGTCTCAGGCTGACAAGCCTGATGGTTTTGGTCTGCCTGATTGCGTCTACCTTTTTCGCGACCAACCGGTCACGCTGGCGCCCGACAACCAAAGCAATGGCGTACCCTTGTCGGGCGAATGCCCTGGGCAGGCATTCCCACAGCCCGAAATGAAAAGAGACGATAGCTGTATGCAATTCTCGTACCAGAACTGAGCGATATATATTGTCCGTGTAAATCATTGGTTTGTCAATGATTGTATTGTAACGGCGCTGGTCGAGTCGGGCCATGATAGCGAGATTGCGGCCTACGGTCCAAGCGTTGGCAAGCCAGAACCACGGGTTGTCGCGGCCGATGAGAGTGCGGTAGTTGGCTCTGATTTCGGCCCGGTAGCAGGGTTTGGCTAAGAGATAGGCTAAGGTGGCGAGGCGGGTGAGGAGTTGGGCTGGGCTAGGTGGTAGTGCCCGGACAAGGAGCAGTAGTGCTGCGAGCATAGCCAAGGCTGGCCTTGATGAATCCGAGAAAGAGCGGGTGGGGTTTGAGAGGTCGGGACTTGAACTCAGGATGGAACTGGCTGGCAATGAAGAACGGGTGTTTGCGCAGCTCGACAATCTCGACCAAGGTGCCGTCCGGGGAGAGTCCACTGGCGATGAGCCCTTTGCGGGCCATGACCGGAAGATACTTGTTATTGACCTCGAACCGGTGGCGGTGCCGCTCAGAGATGGTCGTCGTGCCGTAGCAGCGGTGAGCGAGCGAGTTCTTCTTAATCCGACAAGGGTATGCTCCCAGTCGCATGGTGCCGCCTTTGCGCCGAAGCCGACGTTGAGCCGGCATCTTGTAGATGACCGGGTAGCGGGTATGGGGGTTGAACTCGGTCGAGTTCGCTCCGGTCATGCCGCAGACGTTGCGGGCGAATTCACTGACCGCGCAATGGAGCCCGACGCACAGGCCGAGAAAGGGTAAGCCGTTTTCCCGGCAGTGGCGAATCGCTGCCAGTTTGCCTTCGATGCCGCGCACGCCGAAGCCGCCCGGCACGATGACGCCGCAGAGACCGGCGAGACGCTCACCGACGTTGGCTTGAGTCAGGTCGTCGGATTCGAGCCAGCGGAGCTTGACGTTGACGCCGACGCCGGCAGCCGCATGGCTGACCGCCTCAATGACCGACTTGTATGAATCGTGCAGGCCGACGTACTTGCCGCACATGCCGACTTCGACCGTCTCGGTGGCAAGCGCCTTGCGTTCTAGGAACGACTGCCAGTTGCGGAGGTCAGGCTTGGCGGTCCTGAGACCAAGACGCCGGACGAGAAGGCCATCGAGGTTCTGGCGGTGGAATACAAGCGGTATCTGGTAAATGTCCGGCACGTCAACCGCCTCGATGACCGCTTCAGGCCGGACATTGCAGAAGAGGGCGATTTTGTCGCGAGCCTCACCGGGCAGGGGTGTTTCGGTCCGGCACATGACGACGTCGGGTTGAATCCCCAGATTGAGCAGCTCGCGGACCGAGTGCTGGGTCGGCTTGGTCTTATATTCGCCCGAGGCGCGGATGTAAGGCACTAGGGTGAGGTGAATGAAGGCGACGTTGTCTCGACCCTGTTCAAGGGCGAACTGACGGGCGGCTTCGAGAAACGGCAGCCCTTCAATGTCGCCGACCGTGCCGCCGATTTCGGTGATGACGACGTCGTTGCTGTCGGCGAGCCGGCGGATGCGGTCCTTGATTTCGCCGGTGATGTGGGGCACGACCTGAATTGTCCGGCCCAGATAGTCGCCGCGGCGTTCCTTCTCGATGACCGAGGAGTAGATTTGCCCGGCGGTGAGGTTGTTGTCGCGGGTCAGGTTCAGGTCAATGAACCGCTCGTAGTGGCCGAGGTCGAGGTCGGTCTCAGCGCCGTCGTCGGTGACGAATACCTCGCCGTGCTGGAATGGGCTCATCGTCCCCGGGTCAACGTTGATGTAGGGGTCGAACTTGAGCGGTACGACCGTGAGGCCCCGGGCCTTGAGCAGCAGCCCGATTGAGGAGGTGGCAATGCCTTTGCCGAGGGAGGAGACGACGCCGCCGGTGACGAAGATGTACTTAGCCACGGAAAGGGTGGTCTAGTCGTCTAGTGCCTAAGTGCGCATGATGTCGGGCCGGCCCAAGGCCTGAGTGAGGCGTCAAGCGTGCCGCGTCCTCTAACCCTGCCGCTGCTTGTGCTTGGGGTCGCGCTTGCAGATGACCCGAACCACGCCCTTGCGCTTGACGACAACGCAGTGGGCGCACCGTTTCTTCACCGATGCACGGACTTTCACAGTCGCTCCTTGTCTAGCACTGAATCTTGGACACTGGACACGACAGTCGAGCCCCTATTTGAACCGGTAGATAATTCGGCCGCGGGACAGGTCGTACGGTGAGAACTCGACCGTCACCCGGTCGCCGGGCAGAATCCTTATCCAGTTCAGCCGCATCCGGCCCGAGATGTGGGCAAGCACCTTATGGTGGTTGTCCAGTTCGACCCGGAATGTCGCATTCGGAAGGGCTTCGATTATCGTCCCTTCGAGTTGGATTAAGTCTTTTCTTGCCATCAGCAGTTAGCCGACGCGGCTCAGTTCCTCTGCCGCGAGGGTGAGAATCTCCGGCGCGTCGTCCGTAATGAGAATCGTGTTCTCGTAGTGGGCCGAAGGCCGGCCGTCGCGCGTCAGTACGGTCCAACCGTTGGCATCGGTCACAACTTCAGGCCCGCCGAGGTTGACCATCGGCTCGACCGCCAGTGTCATTCCGGCAGCGAGGGTGACTCCGCGGCCGGCCGGACCGAAATTGGGGACCGACGGCTCTTCGTGCAGCGCCCGGCCAACGCCGTGGCCGCACAGGTCCCGGACAACAGAGAAGCCGTGCCGTTCGACACAGCGCTGGACCGCGTGCGAGATGTCGGTGACCCGGTGCCCGGCCCGCGCCTGTTTCACGCCGGCCCAGAACGACTCCTCGGTGGCGGCGACGAGGCGGCGCAGTTCAGGACCGATTTCGCCGACCGGATAGGTGCGGGCAGCGTCGGCAATCAACCCGTCCTTGGTAACGCCGACGTCAAGTTTCACAATGTCACCGGCGACGAGCACTCTTGTGTCGGGAATCCCGTGGACAACCTCAGCGTTGAGACTGACACAGACCGGTGCCGGGAATCCGCGGTAGTGGAGGAACGTCGGATAGCCGCCCCGTTCCCGGATATGCCGGTCGCAGATTTGAGCCAGTTGTTCCAGCGTTCGGCCCGGTCTGACCTCTTGGGCGGCGAGCTGGAGCACTTCGGCGACGATTCGGCCGGCCGCTCTCATGCGCGCTAGGTCGCCGGCAGACCTCACCACGCCCGGACAGCCTCGTCGTCGCGGTCATTCCCAAGGGCGGCATGAACGGGTTTCACCTCGACTCAGTCCCGGAGAGCAGTCGGACAATCTCTTCGTAAACCCGGTCCCGGCCCAGCTCCCCGGCGACCCGCTTCAGCTTGTTCTGGGCTGAGTAGTAGTGAATCAACGGCTCGGTCTGCTTGTGGTAAACCTCGAGCCGACTGCGAATCGTCGCCTCACTGTCGTCCTTGCGCTGGTAAAGCTCGCCGCCGCACGCGTCACAGTGACCGGCAGTTCGGGGCGGCTTGAAGCTGAGGTTGTAGATGGCACCGCACTGGCGGCACTGGCGCCGCGCGGTGAGGCGACGGACAACCTCGTCATCGGCCAAGTCAACCAGCACGGCCAGGTCCACCGCCAGCCCGTGTTCGGCCAGAACCTCGTCGAGCCCTTCGGCCTGAGGTATCGTGCGGGGGAAGCCGTCGAACAGCAACGGCCGGCCGGCGTGTTCGGCGACGAAGGCATTGACAACTTCAAGTACGACGTCGTCAGGAACCAGGCGGCCGGAGAGAACGAACTCCTCGACTTCAAGCCCGACCGGTGTTTTGCGGGCGATGTGGCCACGAAAGACTTCGCCGGTCGAGTAATGAACCATGCCGTTGCGGTCGCGCAGCAGCTCGGCCTGGGTGCCTTTGCCTGAGCCGGGCGGGCCGAGGAGGACGAGATTGAGTGCCTTCATGCGTCGGCTGGTAGTGTAACCGACTTTGCCATTGAGTCAAGAGCGCGGTGATACTCTCGGTGTTCGCGGTGGTTCGGTCTTCGGTTCCGGAGTTGCGGTCGTGGTTGACTTGAGTGCCGGGTAGCATGATAATTGTACCGAGTCTACAAACAACAGGAGTATTCATGAAGGCCCTTGCAGTTCTGGTCGCCTGCGCGACCATGATGTTCGCCGCGGTCTCGGCGCCCCAGAGTAACCTCGGAGCCGGGTCCATCTCCGGTACGATTACCGATTCAGTGACCGGCCTGCCGATTGTCGGCGCCAAGGTCACGGCCGGTGGCTGCGGCCGCCAGGCCACAACCGGTGACGACGGAACCTACATCATCGCCAATCTGGCGCCGGGCAGCTACACGGTGACAGCGATGAAGTGCCGTGCCTACTATGCCAAGTCGTACCCGACGCCGGTGCGGGTCGAAGAAGGTCAGGCGGTGACCGGAATTGACATCGCACTCAAGCCGATGGCGGGCGGCGGGTCAGGCTCGATTTCCGGCACGGTGATTGATGCCGTGACCCGCGAGCCGATTGTCGGTGCCAAGGTCACGGCCGGCGGCTGCGGCCGCTATGCGATGACCGGGGACGACGGCACGTACACGATTGCCGGTCTTGCTGACGGGTCGTACATAGTGAAGGCGATGAAGTCAGGGTACTCGTGCGCAACGTATCCTGAGCCGGTTGTCATCCAGAACGGCCAGCCGGTGACCGGGATAGACTTCTCTCTGCAACCGAGGAACGTGCAGGCGCTGGACTAGCCTGAGCGTTTCTTCAAGACCTATCGCCCCTCCATAAGGAGGGGCGATGCTTCAAGAGGCCGGCGGCTACTTCAGGAACACGGCAGCCAGCACACCGGCGATGATCAGTGCAGGCAGCATGTTCAGGACCTTGAGCTGCTTGATCTCAAGGATGTTGATGCCTAGTCCCAGAAGTATCAGCCCGCCGACTGCGGTGACTTCGTTTACGACCGGGTCGGACAGCACCGACCGGAGCGAGCCGGCAAAGACCGTCAACGCTCCCTGATAGACCAAGAGCGGAATGACCGAAAAGAGCACACCGACACCCAAAGAAGCAGCCAAGGCGACCGAAGCAAAGCCGTCGAGCACCGACTTGGCGATAAGCAGGTTTGGTCTTGCGCCCAAACCCTCCTCGATTGCTCCGAGCACGGTCATTGAGCCCATACAGAACAGAAGGAACGCCGTCACCATTCCTTCGGTAAAACGGGCGTTGGCCGACTCAAGTCTGGCCTTGAGCCAGTCGCCGAACCGGTTCAGGTGGTGGTCAATTCCTGCCAGCTCACCGACGATTGCACCGAGGACAATCGAGAAGATGAGCACCAGCAGGTGTTGGGTCTTTGCCGCCATGGTGAAGCCGATGAACAGGGTGAACAGGCCGATGCCCTGGAATGCGACTTCGGTCAGGCGTCTGGGCAGCCGGGTGTGGAACACCAGTCCGACCAGACTGCCGACAACTACTGCGCCGGCGTTTATCAGCGTGCCGAGGACTATCATTGCAGCCGGCTCCAGCCTTCATGGCCGGGTTCGGGTCTACCGCCCAGCTCAAGGAATGCGGTCTCGATGTTCAACCGGTGTGGTTCGTCATTGCCCGGCAGTGGGCTCAGGTTGGCGCAGGCGCGCACTGTTTCTGAGACGTCTCGGCCAGCGGCGACTGCGGCTGCAACCAGCTCGTGTAGTTGGCCGAGATAGGCCTGGTCGCGCTCGAACCGGTGCCTGATTTCGGCCGGGTCGCTTGTTGCCCGTCCGTGGCCAGGTACGAGCAAGCGCACGTCAAGGCGGGCCAGTGTCTCAAGTGTCTGCCGATAGTGGACAAGGCTGTGCATGACAAACGGGATTTCGACGTCGCTCAGCATATCCCCGGCCCAGAGCAGGCCGGAACCGGCGTGGTACACAACAAGATGCTCGGGCGCATGGCCCGGTGTGTGGATGAGTCTCAGCACCTCGCTGCCGACTTGAAGCTCGGTCTCTGCCCCAAAGGTTTCATCCGGCTCCGGGCAGTAGAACGGCAGCTCACGCTCGATTCGGTTCTGGCGTCTCCATTCGATGACCTGACGCTCGATTGGTGCTCGGAACTCGGCCAGCACAGCCAGTGCCTCAACCTGCTGCACAGCCGGCACGTTTGGGAAGTACTCGGGGCCGAGCAGATGGTCCCAGTGGCTGTGGGTGATAATCAGTCGCGCCGGTACGGCGCTCTGCTCGTAGACTGTGGCTCGGAGCCGGTCAATCTCATCTGGGAACACTCCCGGGTCAATCAGCACCGCCTGCCCATCGGCAACGAAGAGTCCGGCGTTGTACGACATGGCTCTGCTGGGGAAGAGGGACAGGGGAGAGATCATGGTTTCTGTACCTCGTGGTACCGGAAGCAACTGACCAGATGGTCATTCACCATTCCCGCGGCCTGCATGAACGCGTAGCAGATGGTCGAGCCGCAGAACCCGAATCCGCGACGCTTCAGGTCCCGGCTCATTGCGTCAGATTCCGGACTCGTTGTCGGGATGTCGGATAGGCGGCGGCACTGGTGGACAATGGTCCGGCCACGGGTGAACTGCCAGATGTAGCGGTCAAAGCTGCCGAACTCCTGCTGCACCGCAAGAAACGCCCGGGCGTTGCCGACCGTGGCCTCAATCTTCTGCCGGTTGCGGATGATGTTTTCGTCGGCAAGCAGACGCCGGACGTCGGACTCGGTGTACGCGGCGATGCGACGGGGATTGAAGCGATGGAAAGCCCGGCGGAACCCGGCCCGCTTGTTCAGGACAATCGCCCAGCTCAGGCCGGCCTGGAACGCATCGAGCACCAGAAACTCGAACAGCTTCCGGTCGTCGTGCAGCGGCACGCCCCACTCCTCGTCGTGATAGCGGATCATCAGCTTGTTGTCGGCCGGCCAGGGGCAGCGTTTGACCGCTCCGGCCCGGTTCTGAATGCGCTTCACGAGTTGGTCAGGTTACTCCAAGTCGGGCCGTAATCAAGCCCGGTCGCGCCGTGCTGTAGTACGCAGTGGTGGCCAGACGCGGCCAGCGGTCTGCCCGCGAGTGCAGAAAGCCAAGGACGCTGAGTGATGAACGTGGATGGCGGGGGGCGTCAAGCACGCCACGCGCGAGGCGGCAATCGAACCCGGATTCAGTTAGCCAGAAAGGTTGCAGGCAGGCTCGACATTCGTGGCCGATGAACAGCGAGGGCGTCCGTCATCCCGACCAGAAAGGAACTCAGCTAATCCCGGTTCTGAGATTGCCATCTCTCATTCTCATTTCCCGCTTCTTCCGACCCAATATTCCCTCTCCCTTGATGGGAGAGGGTAATGGTGAGGGTGAAAGGGTGAGGCGCCGTGAGTCCGTGCGCCCGCGCAGTCATCGCAGGCAAATCAGTCTCTTGGTGCTCTAGGTGAGTTTGGCCCAATGTCGGGTTTTTGGGGTGGCGTGCGGCAGGTCGAGTTCCGTCGCGGCCCCGGTACCCGGAAGATATCCTGTCGCAAAAGTTACGCCAACATCATTAGAAGCAGAAATAGGGGAAGTGTCCCTCATTTCCCATTAGAAGCAGAAATAGGGGAAGTGTCCCTCATTTCCCTAGCGACCTGTTCGTCAGCCGCAGGGTGTATCCAATGTCAACCAAGGCGGCTACACATGCCGTGAAGATTGTGGAGTCAGGCTTGTTGTAGGGCCGGACCTGGAGTGCCTCGCGATCCGCGACCGAGAGGCTCGCCATGGTCACGGTTGTCGCGCAGCCAGCCAGCGCGAGTAGAATGGTAGTCGTCAGGCCTATGGTTCGCATGGTTGTGAGAACTGTGCCCCGAAAATGGGCACTTCCTGCATCTTCCTGGCTGGTCACAAGGCCGAGCCGCCTGCTGAACCGCACGCTCATGGCCTTGACTCTGCCCCGGGTCGGTGAGGTGTCAGATGCGCAGCGGCGGGTCTGTCAATGTTGCGCGGAGGGTCTGAATCCGAAGAGCCAAAACGGCAGGCAGGGAAGCAAGGAGTCGAGTAGGAGCGGTCAAGTGGTCAAATGGGCCAGTGGCGAATAGCAAAAGGCGAGCAGCAAGTGTCCGGCACGGCCTTTCTGGGCCCGGTTTCCGTACACCTGGATGGGGGATGGGCCGTATGGGGGGCCGTTTTCCGGCGAGCGTTTGTGTGTGCTTTTTGCCGGGCCCTTCGCAACGCATTTGCGCAAGTATTTGCCGATGCGTGACTTGAGGCGATGTCTGATGTGACTGCTCGTCTTTTGCGCGAGGTGTCGCGCCGAGCGACTGCCAGGGCGTCTTTCCGAGTGTTGAAGCGGGTATTTGTCAGTGTGAGTGATTAAGTGTCTGATTCTGCGATTGTCGCAGTTTTGGCTTCGGCTTTGCACGCGGCGATGATTGCTCGGTTTGTTGGTTGGTTCGAGCCGTCGGTTCGAGGCTGTCGCAAATGGCTCATATGGTATTGACATTTCCCAGCTTATGGGTATGCTTATCGTCCAGGTTCGTACCGTCTGGCCGAGCATAACACGGTTTTGAACCTGAACGTCTGTAGTCCACATTAGTAGCGCAATCTCGGCGGTTGTCTCAAGCGATTAGGAGGCCCAATTACTAGGATTCTATCGGTTCAGACGTTGTCTCCGGGTATTAAGCGGTTTGAGCTGGATGCCCCGGAAATCAGCCGGAAGGCACAGCCCGGGCAGTTTGTGGTGCTGCGGGTTACTGAAGAGGGCGAGCGGATTCCTCTGACGGTTGCCGATGCCGTGCCTGAGAAGGGTATTCTCGTGATCGTGTTTCAGGAAGTCGGCAAGTCAACCCGGTTGCTTGGTACGCTGAAGGCGGGCGATGAGATTCTTGACCTGATTGGCCCGCTGGGCCGGGCTTCGCACATCGAGAAGTTCGGGACCGTGGTCTGCATCGGCGGCGGCGTTGGAACACCTGAGATTTTCCCGGTGGCCCGCGCGCTGAAGCAGGCCGGCAACAAGGTCATCTCGATTATCGGGTTCCGCAACAAGGAGCTGATACTGATGGATAAGGAGATGGCCGCGGTTTCGGATGTGCTGATTGTCGCCACTGATGACGGTTCGAACGGGAACAAGGGGTTTGTCACCGACATGCTCCAGTGTGTGATTGACCGCGGTGAAAAGATTGACCGCGTTTTTGCGGTCGGGCCGGTCATCATGATGAAGATGGTGTCGAAGCTGACCGCGCCCTATAAGATTCCGACCGTGGTCTCGCTCAATCCGATCATGCTTGATGCGACCGGGATGTGCGGCGTCTGTCGGGTCGAGGTCGGGGGCAAGACCAAGCTGGCCTGCGTTGATGGGCCGGAGTTCGACGGCCACGAGGTTGATTTTGACATGTTGATGGCCCGGTTGCGTACCTATGCGGCAGAAGAGAAGCAGTCGCTTGAGCTCTACGAAGCCCAGCGGGCCGCCTGTTGCGGCGGGAAAGGAGGCTGCGGTGGCCAAGGTTAGCCCGACGAAGACGCCGATGCGTGAGCAGGACCCCAAGACAAGGGCACGGAACTTCGATGAGGTGCCGTTTGGATATTCGCCGGAGGAGGCGGTTGAAGAGGCGAAGCGGTGTCTGCAGTGTAAGAAGCCGGGCTGCGTGCAGGGCTGCCCGGTGAATATCAACATCCCGGGTTTCATCGGCCAGATTGCTCTCGGCAACTTCTGGGAGGCGATGAAGGTGATGAAGCAGACGAACACGCTGCCGGCAATCTGCGGCCGGGTCTGCCCGCAGGAGACCCAGTGCGAGGGGCAGTGTGTTCTGGCGAAGAAGATGGAGCCGGTGGCAATCGGCAATCTGGAGCGGTTCATCGCCGACTGGGAGGCGGAGCAGAGTGAGTGCGTGATGTGCGAAATGAAGCCGCCGACCGGGAAGAAGGTCGCGGTCGTCGGCTCCGGGCCAGCCGGGCTGACCGTGGCAAGTGACTTGGCTAAGATGGGCCACTCAGTCACGATATTTGAGGCGTTGCACAAGCCCGGCGGGGTGCTGGTCTACGGTATTCCTGAGTTCCGGCTGCCCAAGGCGATTGTCGAGCGGGAGGTGAAGTTCGTCCAGTCAATGGGCGTGAAGCTGCAACTCGACTACGTGGTCGGCAAGCTGAAGAGCGTTGACGAACTGCTGACCGAGTTTGATGCGGTGTTTGTCGGTACCGGTGCGGGCCAGCCGTCGTTTATGGGCATACCGGGCGAGAACTCGCTCGGTATCTATTCGGCCAACGAGTATCTCACCCGGTCGAACCTGATGAAGGCGTACCTGTTTCCGCAATACGATACGCCGATTGTCCGGGGCAAGCGGGTTGCCACCATCGGCGGCGGTAATGTGGCGATGGATTCGGCCCGGACCGCCCTGCGCCTTGGTGCCGAGAAGTCGATTCTTATCTACCGCCGGTCGCGCGAAGAGATGCCGGCCCGGGCGGCTGAAGTGCATCATGCCGAGCAGGAAGGGGTTGAGTTCAACCTTCTTACCAATCCGGTGCGCTACATTGCCGACGAGCAGGGATGGGTGCGTGAGGTTGAGTGCTTGAGGATGGAGCTGGGCGAGCCTGATGCCAGCGGTCGCCGGCGCCCGGTTGCGGTTCGGGGCAGTGAGTTTCGGATTCCGGTGGACACGGTGGTCGTGGCAATCGGCAACAGTCCCAATCCGCTGATTCCTCAGACCACGCCCGGGCTTGAGGTGGCGAGGCACGGCAACATCGTCGCCGACCCCAAGACCGGCCGAACTTCGAAGAGGGGTGTTTTCGCGGGCGGCGATATCGTCACCGGAGCCGCGACCGTGATTCTGGCAATGGGTGCGGGCCGGCTTGCTGCGAACTCGATTGATGAATACCTGAAGACCGGAGTGTGGTGAGCCGGCTTGAAAGGTAGGTGAATGGTGAGTAGAAGCGATATCATCAGGCGACTGAAGAAACGCCGAATCGGCGTGCTTTTGGGCGGCTGGTCGAGCGAGCGAGAGATTTCGCTGCTTTCCGGTCAGCGGGTGCTCGATTCATTGAAGCGACTTGGGTTCCAGGCGGTGGCGATTGACATTACCCGGGCCTTCGCCGACCAGATTAAGAAGGCGAAGATTGACCTGGCGTTTATCGCCCTGCATGGCCGGCCGGGTGAGGACGGCACGATTCAAGGATTTCTCGACCTGCTTGGGCTGCCCTATACCGGCTCGGGCACAACCGCGTCGGCAATCTGCATGGATAAGTTGATTAGCAAGATGCTCTTCAGCTTTGCCGGGATTCCGACCCCCGAATATGTTTTCATCGGTCCGCATGACACGGTTGAGGCTTCGCTCGCCGAAGCGGAGAAGAAGTTTGGCTATCCGATGATTGCCAAGCCGAGGTGCGAGGGCTCGAGTGTCGGTATCGAACTGCTGGAGGGCCGGAAAGGGGCCATCGAGCGGTGCATCAAGGTCCGACGGGGATTCGGCGATGTGCTGCTTGAGCAGTTTGTGCCAGGGATGATTGCTACGGTCGGGATGCTCAGCAACGAGACGCTGCCGATTTTGGAACTTGTGCCCAAGCGTCGTAAGTTCTACGACTTTGACGCCAAGTACACTAGAGGCGAAACTGAGTTTGTGATTCCGGCCCGGCTGGACCCCAGGGTTGAGAAACGGGTCAAAGAGCTATCCTTGAAGACATTCCAACTTGTCGGTGCCAAAGGATTTGCCCGAATTGACCTGGTAATCAGTCAAAACAAGCAGCCATACTTCCTTGAGGTGAATACGATTCCGGGGCTAACTGAAATCTCTGACCTGCCGGCTCAGGCCGAAGCTGCGGGCATCTCGTATGACGAGATGATATTCCGAATCCTGTCCGACGCGCTGGGTTGAGTCAGGTCTTGACTTCAGAGGCCTTTTCAATAGTATACTCGCCATGATTCGTGACAGACGGAAACGGCGGCATCTGAGTCTGCGCCGGCGGATTGTCGGGACTCAGGAGCGGCCGAGATTGTGCGTCAGCCGCAGTAACCAACACATCAGCGCGGCGCTGGTTGACGACTCCCGGGGCCGGGTGCTCTCAACGGTAACGTCGCTCAAGAAGGAAATCCGTGACCGAAAGCTCAAGCGGACCGAAGCCTCGAAGGAGGTCGGCCGGCTGATTGCGGCTCGGGCCAAGGAGCTGGGCATCGCTCAGGTCGTTTTTGACCGGGGCGGGTACCGTTATCACGGCCGGGTCAAGGCGGTGGCGGAAGGCGCGCGAGAAGGAGGTCTGAAATTCTAACCGAAGCTCATCGAACAAGTGCCGCTGGTCAGCCCGAACTCGATTTCGTTGAGCGGGTAATCAACATCAAGCGGGTCTCGAAGGTGATGAAGGGCGGCAAGCGGATGCGGATTTCGGCGTCGGTTGTGGTCGGCGACGGGAAGGGTATGGTCGGTTTGGGGCACGGTAAGGCCGCCGAAGTCGCGGTTGCGGTACGCAAGGCGACGGCCCGGGCGCGCAAGGATATGGTCCGGGTGGCGGTCAAAGGACACACCATCCCTCATGAAACCTGGGGCAAGTTCGGGGCGAGTCGGGTCATCGTCAAGCCCGCGGCCCCAGGAACCGGGCTGATCGCCTGTCCGCAGGTGCGGGCCGTGCTCGAGGCGGCCGGTCTGCGTGATGCGCTCTCGAAGTCGCTTGGTTCAAGGAACGCCTACAACACTGCCCGGGCGGCGATTGTCGCACTGTCCCAGGTCCGGACAATTGCCATGGTCGCGTCGGCACGCAACAAGCCAATCAGTCACTTTGTAGAAAGAGCAAGCCGCCATGAGTCAACTGAGAGTCACGCTGGTTAAGAGCCTGATTGACCAGAAGGAGCCGCTGAAGCGCACCGCTTGGGCTCTTGGGCTGCGGCGGGTCGGCGCGTCGCGGGTCCACAAGGCAACGCCGGTCATCAGGGGGATGATTTTCAAGGTGCGGCATCTAGTGAAAGTCGAGGAGACATGAAGCTCGCGAGTCTTAAGCCGGTTCCCGGAGCGACTCACCGGCGCAAGCGCCGCGGCTGCGGGCCGGGTTCGGGTCACGGTAAGACTTCGACCCGCGGGCACAAGGGTGCCGGGCAGCATTCGGCGCCGCGCCATGATGCTCGGTTCGAAGGCGGTCAGATGCCGTTCTACCGCCGGATTCCGAAGCGGGGCTTTGTCAATCCGACACGACAGGAGTACGGGGTCGTCAATGTCGGCGACCTAGCAAAGTTGGCGACCGCTGCCGTTGACCCGGTTGCGTTGCGCGAACACGGTCTGGTCAAGGGTCGGCTCAAAGTGAAGGTGCTGGGCTCGGGCGAACTCGACCGGGCGATAAAGGTCTCGGCCCATGCCTTTAGCAAGTCGGCCCGGGCGAAAATCGAGCAGGCCGGCGGCACGGTCGAGGTATTGTCTTGACCGGCAGCATCCCGAACATCTTCAAGATTCCGGACCTGCGCCGGAAGATAATCTTCACCCTGGCAATCGTCGTCGCCTACCGGCTCGGTGGGCACATCCCGGTTCCGGGCATCAACGCTCAGGCACTGGCCTACATGCTTGGGCAGTTGCGCGGCACGGTGTTCGGGCTCTATGATATCTTTGTCGGGGGCGCTCTCTCACGCGCCTCGGTGTTTGCTCTGGGCATCATGCCCTATATCTCGGCCTCGATTGTGTTCCAGCTTCTCGGCTCGGTGTTCCCATATCTTGAGAAGCTGCAGAAGGACGAAGAGGGCCGCAAGAAGATTAACCAGTACACCCGGTATGCGACCGTGGCGCTGGCCGTGATTCAGGCTTCGACGATCGCTATCTACCTTGAAAACCAGCCGGTCGGTCAGTTCGGTTCGATTGTCGTGTCGCCGGGCTTCTTCTTCCGGTTGATGACAATCGTCACGCTGACTGCTGGGACGATTCTCGCCATGTGGCTGGGAGAATTGATTACCGACCGCGGCATCGGCAACGGCATCTCGTTCCTGATTTTTGTTGGCTGTCTCGATTCGACACCGCAGGACGTGGGCCGGACGCTGTCCATGGTCCGGGCCGGGGAGATATCTTGGCTGGCTCTGGTGATGATTGCCGCGGTCATCTTCGCGGTGTATGCCGGGGTCGTGGAGCTGACGATGGCGGTGCGCAAGATACCGGTGCAGTATCCGAAGCGCATCGTCGGCCGGAGAATGTACGGCGGACAGTCAACACATATCCCGCTGCGCATCTGGACCGCGGGCGTGATACCGATTATCTTCGCCCAGAGTTTGGTTGTCTTTCCTTCGACATTCGCCGCCTTCATCAAGGCGCCGTGGGTCCAGTCTTTGCAGAGTATGCTTAATCCTGGCGGGTGGCTGTACAATCTGCTCTATGCTATCCTGATTATCTTCTTCACCTACTTCTATACCTCGGTCGTATTCAACCCGCGCGACCTCGCTGACAATATGCAGCGTTACGGCGGGTTCATCCCCGGCATTAGGCCGGGTGAGAAGACCGCTGCTTTCATTGACCGGGCTCTCTCTTTGATTACCCTGCCGGGCGCGGTTTTCTTGGTTATCATGGCCCTGCTGCCGTGGTATCTGATGAGCGCCTTCCGCGTGCCGTTTTACTTCGGTGGCACGACGCTGATGATTGTCGTCGGCGTGGCGCTCGATACGCTGCAGCAGATTGAAGCCCACCTGGTCATGCGCCACTATGAAGGCCTGGTAAAAGGCGGCAAGTTTGAAGGCCGCCGCTTCGGATAGCTCCCGGAATAGTCCGCCCGAGACAACGGTAGATACAGTTGACGGGACTGCGGCGCCGGTCCCCGACCTTGTTTTGATACGGTCGGTCCAGGCCGGGGATACTGCCGCGTTCGACGAGCTAATGAGGCGATATGTCCGGAGCATCTACAGGGTGACATATGGATTCGTGCGTTGCCATGCCGACGCCGATGACCTTACCCAAGAAACGTTCATCCGCGCCTACCGGTCAATCGGCCGTTTCAACGAGCACTACCAGTTCTACACCTGGCTGCGGAAGATCGCGGTGAACGTCTGCATCAATCATCTCAACCGGCAGAATCGGTTCCGATTCGTGTCGTTGACTCAGCGAGACGGCGATGCCGAGGCGGTGGACATCGCCGACCCGAGGTCTGACGTAGACACCTCGGGCCTGAGGCGCGACTTAGACCGGGCGCTCTGTCGGCTGGTACCGGACCAGCGCACGGTCTTTGTCCTGCGGGTAGACCAGGAGTTGAGTTACAGTGAGATTGCCGAGCTGCTTGATATCCCGGTCGGGACGGTGATGTCGCGCCTAAATCGGGCACGAGCAAGGCTGAGAGAACTGCTCAAGGAGTACATGCCAAGAACATGAGCAGAGACTGTCGGGCGATTCGGCCCATGCTGGGCGCCTTCCACGACGGCGAGTTGAACCGGGCGAGCGAGGAGCGAGTTCGGCAGCACCTGGCGGTCTGCGCTGAGTGCCGGCGCGAGCTTGCCGAACTTGAACGCTTGACCGGACTTGTCCGTCAGGCCGGTCCACCTGAGCTGGCCGAGGACTACTGGGATTGGGTCGGCGCGCGGGTGCGTCGCCGGCTTGCCGAGCACGACCGGCGACCGCGCCAGCAGTTCTACCGGCCTTCATTTGTCTGGCCCAAAGTGGCAACTTTGGCCGGAGCATTGGTTGTTGTGTTGGTGATTGTGCTGGTCGGCTGGCAGACCATGGGCCCGGGTTTGCTTCGGCACAGGCCGGCTCAAAGGCCCGAGTTAGCGCAGCCGAATGACCGGAGCAGGACCGAGTCGGCGAGCGAAGTGACCCCGCTTCCTGAGCAGATGACCGAGCCGGCGGACATTTCCAAGGCCGGCCGAGTCGGCAGACCAACACAGGAGAAGGGCGAGCGAGAACCGCTGTTCGCGGTCCGGCAGGAGGGAGAGCGGGGCTCCGATGTCGCTACAGTGCCTGAGGCGGCGGCTGAGCCCGGCAGGGTTGAGACTGAGTCACGTGTTCGTGTAACCGGCCGGGACGCACCGTTCCGTGCTTCACCGCGAAGTCAGCCAGCAGCGACAGGATTGCCGACCGAGCCGCGGCCCGATGTTCAGTCGGCGCTGGCTGAGCTTCCAGAGCGACTCAGTGCACCACCACTTCCTCAAGTCAGTACAAATGACACCGGCACAGTGCTGGTCGAGATAGTGACCGACGATAAGGGGATGGTGCTGGCTGCGACGGTCCGCCGTTCAAGCGGGATTCCGCTCCTTGACAGCTTGGCGGTTCAACACGCCCGTGCGACGAGGTTCAAACTCGTTGGTCCGGCTCGACGTCAGGGAGCGTCGTTCGAGTATCCCTACCGGTTTGTGTCCAAACCACCCAACGCGCACGAGTAGCGTGCATGCGCTACGTTTCGCCGCAAGCCGCGTTCGACGTGCCGATTGGTTGACATCGCCGGGCAGCGGTCTATACTGAATCAGCCAGGCAGGCCGAGGCGCAGGCACACGGGCCGAATTGGCTGCGCAGTCCAGTGTGCTAAGGCTGCCGTCAAGGCGCGGCCGAATAGTAGGTTTCTTAAAGGAGGTCGTGGATGATGAGGACAACGTTAGCAGCGCTGCTCGTCGTGGCCGTATCCTCTGCTGCTTGGCAGAGTACGGGCGGACCGCAGGGTAGCGCCCAAATCACGGTGCTCGACCAGAGCCCGAGCGGCACGACGTTTGAGGTTGTAGTGCCGGGCGTCGAGGTGACGCCGAAGACCGCTGAGGGTAACGAGTTCGCGATGCTCTCGCTGCCCGGTGAGGTGATGGCGGTTTTGGACGAGGGTCGGCCTCAGGTGCCGAAGGTCTCGGTGCTCTTGGCGATTCCTTCAGGTGCACGGGTCTCGACCCGCGTGCTTTCCCGTGAGGCTCAGACTTTCAAGATAGCGAACGTCTATCCGCTTCAGCCGCCGTTGCTCGACGGTCAGCAGCCGGGGCCGTTGGTGTTCGACCGGGCGTTCTACTCTCAGGACGTGGTCTATCCGGGCCGCGATGTGTCGGTGGTTGAGACCGGGGTGTGGCGTGATTTGGCAGTGGCGAATCTACAGGTTTATCCGGTGCAGGTCAACCCGGCCCGGGGCGAGGTTGAGGTGACGAAGCGGATTCGGGTGCGGGTGGACTACTCGGGCGGAAGCTATCCGGCGAGGGTGGCGGACTGGATGTTTCCGCAGTATGCCAAGTATGTGGACAACTTCAGTCGGCTCGGGGTGCTGCCGCAGGACGAATACAGCCCTGGTGTTCGCTACCTTGTTGTTTGCCACCAGAACCACGCGAGCAATTCGTGGTTGACCGACTCGCTGCTTGGGTACGTGAAGGCGCGTGGGTATGACACGCGGATGATAGTGAAGTCGAGCTTCACGGCTCAGGAGATAAAGGACTCGATTCGGGCCGAGTACAACCGGAACAACCCCAAGACCCTGCGGTTTGTGCTGCTGGTGGGTGAGTATGCTGAGATTCCGATGGGCTCTTACTCTGGTGTTGGTCGGAGTGACTTCTGGTACACCGATCTTGAGCCGTGGCCCTCAGGCGACAACTATCCTGAGGTTACGCTGGGCCGGTTCTCGCCGGACTCAGCCGGTGACCTGGCGAACCAGATAAAGAAGACGCTCAAGTATCAGAAGAACCCGCCGAGTACGAACAACTGGCTGACGAAGATCCGGATGCCGGCGCACTCGGAACAGTATCCGGGCAAATACTCGGGCTGTGTGCGGGGCATCTACCACATGCCCAAGCCGTACTACCCGACCGTGAACATTGATACGATAATGGGTCAATACACGGGCAACGCGACTGTGACGGCGGCGATCAACTCGGGAGTGGGCATCATTGCCTACCGGGGCCATGGTGACTATATGGAATGGTGGCAGTGGGGCACTGAGGGTTCGTGGTACAACTCGCACATTGATGCCCTAACGAACGGTGATCTGACGCCGGTGGTGTACAACATTGCCTGCAACTGTGGTGACATCTACCAGTCGGAGTGCCTGTCGGAACGGTGGATGGGCAAGTATCCGGGCGGTGCGGTGGCGAACTTCGGTGCGACGCAGGCGAGCTACACCTATCCGAACCACGGGATATGCTCGACATTGGTGCGGGCGACGACAGACACGTGGACGATAACGGTGCCGGGGGTGCGGAACTACGGGCCGACGCCGTACAACTTGGCGGAAATCAAGGCGTACGGGGTGGATGCGTATGTTGCGAAGTACTGGCCTGGTAGTCCTTATCCGTACAACATCTGGATGTACGTTGTGCTGGGCGACCCGGCCTTACCGGTGTGGACTGGGGGGATGCCAGAGTTTCCGACCGTGACGGCGCCCGATTCGATACCGACCGGCCCTTACAACCTGAATGTCACGGTTCAGGCCGGAGGCCAGCCGGTCGAGGGTGCGCTGGTCTGTGCCTGGAAGGGTGCTGAGTTCTACGTGGCCGAGCGAACCAACGCCTCGGGCGTGGCGGTGCTGGCAGTCAATGCCGCGACACCCGGTCAGGTCAAGCTCACCGTCTCCGAGGGTCACGCTCGGCACTCAACCCCGGGCGCGGCGCACACGCCAATTCTGCCGGTCCAACGGATAGTCATGGCGGGTGGCGGCGGCCAGCCTCAGCCTGAGGTGGTCTACGTTTCGCACGTTGTTCGCGACTCGCCACCGGGCGGCAACGGCAACGGCCGGTTTGAACCGGGCGAAAGCGGCACATTCATCGTGACCCTGCGCAACACCGGCACCGGTGAGGCGCAGAACGTGACGGCAAAGCTCAAGTCGTCCCACGCCCAGTTTGTCATCACCGATTCAACTTCGGTCTACGGCAATATCCCAGCCGGCGGAACCGTCAACAACAACGCTGATCGTTTCGCTGCAACCGCCCAGACGACCTTCCCGCCCGGCGCATACGTCACCTGCACGCTTAAGGTCCGCTCGGACAACTGGCAGCATGAATGGACATACACGTTTACGTTCCAGGTCGGCACCCCGCCTAGCCCACCGGGCACGATACTGTGGGGTCCACGCGTCTGCCCGGGCATGCCGACTGCTTGGGGTCTCTACGGTATGGCGTACAACACGAATGACAACCTGCTCTACGCGATGTACTTCATGCAGCCGACGATTTACAAGTACTCGTCCGACAGCTTGCTGACTGCCCAAGGTACGGTGACGCTGCCTGAGGATTCCTGCACCGACCTCGACTACTGCGCCTATGATAATACATTCTGGATTCTCGCTAATCCGCGCAAGGTCGTCTACAAGATAACGCCGACCGGCACGGTCCGGCGCCAATTCACTGTGCCGCAGGCCGACTATCCCTGCGGGATTGTCGAGCACGATGCCGAGCACAAGCTCTACGTCAGCGACCGGCGGATGGTCGGTCAGACCCAGCAACGGGTATTTGTCTACGATACGCTCGGCAACATCCTCGACACGCTGATTCACCCGCTGAGCGGCAACTACGGCTCACGTTGCCTGGCCTTAGACGACCGCTGCCCGGTCAACTCGCCGTCGTTGCTCAACGTCTTTACCTGGTTCAACACCGGCGGCACCGCGATTGACTCTACCGGCATGGTGGAGATTGACCGCGTCAGCTTTACCCTGCGTAGCCGGTATCGGTTCCCGAACAACTCGTGGAACATCCGCGGCATCGAGTACGACCCGCGCGACGGCTCCTACTGGGTTTCCATCATGGAAGACCAGACCGGTGGTAACAACCGGATATTCAAGGTCGTCGGGTTCAACTACGGCACCGGATTGGAAGAGAAGCCGATCGAGGCATTGGGAACAGCAGGTGACGTTGTCGCACGGCCCAACCCGTTCACCGGTTCGACCGTCATCTATGGCGCGCCGCGCGTTGCCGGAAGGGTCGAACTACGCATCTTTGACGGCAGCGGCCGACTGGTTCACTCGGCCAGCCAGGCCGCAGCGCAGGGACGCGTGACGTTCAACTGGAACGGCCGCAGCGGCTCGGGTGAGGCTCTTTCGCCCGGTATCTACTTCTACCGCCTTGATGGAGCAGGGCTCAAGGCGCTGGGCAAACTCGTTCTTTCCCGCTGAGTCGGGGCGGCAAAGAGCATCTGCCGGAGCGGTCGTCTGCTCCGGCAGATGCCTTTTGCCCGGCTTTGCCGGGCGGTGCTAGTCTTCTCTGAGGGCGCGGCGCCACTCCGGGCCGTAGACCGGGACCCGGACGTCAGGGCCGAGCCGGACGTGAATCTCGTCGCCGGGCATGAGCTGGCCGGCGCGGAAGCTGAGCTTCACCTTCATGGCTAGGTCTTCAAGCAGCTGGTTCCGGCGGGTCTGAAGGGTGGCGTTGTCTACGGCTGTGCTGGCTGCCTGTTCGGACTCGCCGGAGAAGTAGTCGTATTGGGTCTGACTCAAGACCAGCCATACGTCAACGCCGCCCCCGGCGTGCTCAATCGCAGCGTGCAGCCCGACAGCACCGAAAGGCCCTTTGACTGTCGGGTCGGCCGGGTCGGCTTCACGATTGTCGTACGGGGTTATCCTCAGTCGGTGGTCAGCACCGTTGCGGCCCTTGGCGATATCAATTCTTTCGGTCCAGAGGTATCCCATCTCTTTACTCTCCTGCCGGACGCGACGACCGGTCTGATGCCGAGGGGGGGATTTGAACCCCCAAGGGCGTGAACCCACTAACTCCTGAGGCTAGCGCGTCTGCCATTTCCGCCACCTCGGCGTTGTCGGAAGACCCGTACCGTATCCGGCGGTGCGGCGAATGAAGAGACCGTCGCAGTCAGGCTGGGTACGAATACGAGCTCCGTCGCTTGTAGGATAGCACGAGAGCACCAAGTGTCAAGCAATGTTCCCAATTCCGAGATTGACCGCCCCTCACCTCTTTCTCTCAGGAAGAGAGAGCAGGAGTGATGAGGCACGAGTCGCCGAGCGTTGCGCGGTCGGTCCGAGCGCCCTGCCTTTCGTGCTTTCCGAGCAGGGGAATTGGGACAGTCCCTAATTTCCCTTCTTTCCGCTCTTCGTTGACAAGACTCAGCCCGTGGGTTAGCCTGTTCTGTGCTGTTCATCATCGTCGCCCTGGTTGCCGGTCCTCCGATTCAGGTTCTGCGTTGGCAGAGCCCAGACAGTTCGCAGCCCCTGAGTTACTCAGCCTGGCTTGAGTCCCGGTCTGCAGGCCCGGCATGGCGCAGCCACGCAGTCTCGCTTGCCGGTCCGCGGCTCGAGCCCGGAGTTGACATTCTGGTCGAGCAGGAGCTTCTTGCTCCGCTCCGACCTCAGCTCGATACGCTGATGCTCGACCTCGAGCAGGAAGGCTTTGCTCCGGTCTTGTACTCGGTCGCGGGCACGTCGGCAGAGTCGCTTCGTGTCTTCCTTGCCCGGGAGTACGAGGCCGGTGTGTATCACGCGCTCCTTGTCGGCGACCTGCCCGTGGCTTGGTTTCAGATGATTGACGACTGGAACTCCAACGGCCGCCGAGACCCAGACGAAGGCTACGAGGAGTTCCCCTGCGACCTCTTTTTCATGGACCTTGATGGCAACTGGGCCGACCAGATGGTGCGGCTTGACACTCTTGACAGCTTGGTTCCCGGCGCGGACGGTATCTACGACCGGCATGACGGCAACATTCTGCCCGAGATGGCGGTCTCCCGCCTGCCGGCATCGGCCGTCGGCAACGAGATGATCCTGCTCAGCCGATACCTGAGCAAAGCTCACTGCTACCGCACCGGTGGCCTGTCGGTTACTGAACGGGCACTGGTCTACATTGACGACGACTGGGTTCCTTATGCATCGGAGTGGGACAATTCGGTTGGCTATCTGTACCCAGAACGGGTTTTCATCTGGCACCGTGAGACAACCCGGATTCGCGACTACCGGCCTAGGGTTGATACTGCCGCCTATCAGTGGATTCAGCTTTGCTCTCATTCCTGGCCCGGCGGCCACGCCATGAAGTATAACAGCGGCCAGAGCTGGGACTACTTCTATGCCGACCAGATTGCTGGTCTCGACCCGCAGGTTAACTTCTACAACCTTTTTGCCTGCTCGAACGTCCGATTCGTCGAGCGCGGCTACTGTGGTGGCTGCTACGTGTTTCAGACCTCGTCCGGACTCGGCGCGGTCGGCTCGACCAAGACCGGCTCGATGCTCAGGTTTGAGGATTTCTACTTCGCCCTAAGCGAGAATCGACCCTTGGCCGAGGCGCTTATCATCTGGTTCTACTGGCGGATGATGGATGGACTCGAACCCTGGGAGCGGTCGTGGTTCTACGGTATGTGTCTGGTTGGCGATGGTACGCTCAAGGCTCGCGTCCCGACCGCTCTGGCCGAAGGCTCACGCGGCTCGGTTGTGCCGCGTCCGCTGGTTCCGGCCACAGTCGTCAGACGCGTACTGACCATGTCGCTGGACAGCAGGATGGCCGACATGGTTCTGGTCGACGCCGCGGGCCGTCGTGTGCTTGTTCTTAAGCCCGGTGCCAACGACCTCTCCAGTTTGACTCCTGGTGTCTACTTTGTCTGGAACTCGGCTGCCCAAGCGAACAACACCCGCCGAATCGTCGTCACAGAGTAGCTCGCTGCCAAGGACGCCATCCGTCGTTTTCTCGTCGCCTTCCGCCATTCGCAACCGGGTCTGGATCGCTTGGTCTTTCTTCCTCGATTCCTTCTTCGAACTTCACGCCTTGCCTTTGGGGTTCAACCTCTGATTCAAGGTCTTCTTTGTTGCCTTGACCCGGAGTCAAAATGAACTAGACTGGCTGCACAATGCGGAGACTGTGCGTCCTACTAGTTTGCCTGGAGTTCACTGCCGCCTTCGCGACGATTCCCTTCGGGTCAAGCCCGAGCTGGTCTTCGAATGACAACGACTACTCGACCGGTGGTGCGTTTGCCGACGTAGATACGAACGGTTTCCTTGACCTCTGCGTGTCGAACGGCAACGACATGGCTCTTGATCGAAACGCCGTCTACCTGAACCGCGGCGGGGCATTCGAGACCGTCGCCTCCTGGCGCTCGAACGACGCCGGTTACTTCGGCCACTGCTATGTCGGTGACATCAATAACGACGGCATGGAGGACTTCGCGGTCAGCTACCTCGGAGCCGGCAGTGCCGGCGACTTTCTTGCCCGAGCCTATCGGAACTCAGGCACTGGTTTTGTTCCGACCCCGACGTGGCGAGCAAGTGACCGCCATTCGTCATTCGATTGCTGTTTAGGTGACGTTGACCGCGATGGCGACCTTGACTTGGCGATCTCGGCCGGCGACGCCTATGCCGGTGAGACCGACTCGGCCCGCATCTACCGGAACAACGCCGGAGCGCTTGATACGGTACCGTTTTGGACCGCGGGTAACGGCGTTGCCTCGGACGCCATTCGCTTCTGCGACATTGATAACGACGGCGACCTTGATTTGTTTGTCGGTCAGCGTCGCCGAATCTCGATGTACCGCAACAACGCGGGTGTCCTTGAGAGCACACCCTCGTGGGTTGCGACCCGCAACGTCGGCTGGTGTCTGCGTCTGGCGTTCGCCGACTATGACCTTGACGGTTTCCTCGACCTGGCTGCGGCCTGCAACGACCAGCTCGGTGATCCGAACAGCATCAAGGTCTTCCGCAATCTCGGCGGTACGCTCGACACCATCGCTCGTTTCAACATGCTGAGGGTTGGTTCGAGTCTGTACTCGTCGTGCGTAGCGTGGGCGGACGTCAATGGCGACGGCTATCCAGACCTTGCGGCGGGCGGCTGGTGGAGGCCGGTTGTTGTTTTCGAGAACCGGGCCGGGGTTCTAGACACGGTTCCGACTTGGTCGTGGTCTCCACCGAGTCGCTACGACCTGGTCTGCGAGGCCCTGGTCTGGGGCGACGTTGACAACTCTCATCTTGCTGCCTGGCGCCAGACTCGTGCCGGCGACGGCCAGACCCGGCTTTTCACGGTCCGGCGAACCGGCCCGCTTGAATCTCTTGACAGCGTCAGGGTAGATGGGGCAGTCGTGCCCCGCGCAGGCTACTGTTTCGACCGGCTCGGCGGATGGGTCAGTTTCGCGAACCCGCCGCCTGAGGGAAGTGACGTCGAGTTCTTCGGTCGGGTCTCAACCCATCCTGATTTAGTGGTAACCAACTGGGACCGCGCCAACGGCAACCACCTCTTTCTTAACACCACACCGGTCGGACTCGCCGCACCGTCGCTGCAATCCGGGCCTGACCGTTTCGCTGCCCGACCCAACCCGTTTCTGAGCACGACGGTCGTTCGTCTGCCCACCGGCAGTAATGCCACGACCTTCCGGGTATACGACGCCGCTGGCCGCGGTGTCAGGAGCTTCGCGCTCGACCAGCGGACGCGTTCTTTCCTAGTTGACCTTGGGGACTGCCCATCTGGTGTCTACGTCGGCCGAACCGAAGACGGCGGCGAACTGAAACTGGTCCGAATGTCACGTTGACCTGATGGCTGAGCAGAACCCAAGCGAACTTTCCGGCCCGACTTTGTCTCGGTTGGCTTCGCGCTGCCGGGTTGTGGTACTCGACCAGGTCCCCTCGACCAACGACTTCGCATTGGGCCTGCGTGACCCGGTCGAGCCGACGGTGGTGCTGGCCCGACGTCAGACCAAAGGCCGCGGTCGGTTCCGTCGTGCGTGGTACTCGGATGACACCAGTCTCTGTTTCACCCTCCTGCTCGACCGCTCACAATCTGGTTTCCCCAATGTACTTCTTCCCCAGCTTGCCGGGCTCGCCTTGTGTCGGGCGGTCAAGGCAACGACCGGGGCCGAGCCGCTCATCCGCTGGCCCAACGATGTTATGCTCGGCGAACGGAAGTTGGCCGGCATTCTCTGCGAGGCCCGCGGCTCAGCCGTTGCGGTCGGGTGCGGCGTCAATGTCAACCAGCCGAGCTTTCCTGACTCCCTGCCCGAGGCGGTCTCGCTCTTCATCGCCACCGGTCGGGCGCACGACCGGCTGGCGCTGCTCGAAGCATGCGTGTCGGAGATGTTCGCAGTCATTGACCAGGCAACCCAAGGCAACACCGCCGGACTGCTCACCGCGCTTAAGCAATACTCGTGCATCCTTCACCGCCGGGTCGAAGTCAAGACCCTGCTGCGTACGCATGTCGGAACTTGCCTCGACCTGGACAGCGAAGGTCGCATCGTCCTGCGCACCGACCCTGGCCGGCTTGTAATGCTGAGTGCCGGCCAGGTTCGCCGGCTGAGATGACCCTCACCGTTCTTATCGGCAACACCAATACTCAACTGTGCTGGTGGCGACGAGCCGGCCTCACGGCCGCCCGTTCTTTAAGCACCGCCCGTCTGCTTGAGAACCCATCTCGGGCACTGAGCCGGCGGCAGCCGGTTGCAAGTGCGGCAATCGCCTCGGTTGTGCCTGCTGCGACAGCCATTGTTGCAAGCCACCTGCAGCGCTGCTTCGGAACCCGGCCACTCGTTGTTGGGCCAAGAACCAAGACCGGTCTATCATTCAGTTACCACCGCGGCCAGCTCGGCGCGGACCGGGTCTGCGCCGCGGTCGGCGTTTGGCAGCGCCGACACGACAATTGGGTAGTGATTGACCTGGGCACAGCGGCAACAGTCAACGTCGTCCTTGCAGAAGGTCGTTTTCTCGGCGGACTGGTTATGCCCGGTGTTGACATGATGCTAGCGAGCCTGGCTCAGGGCACTGTCCTGCTTCCCGCCGTCAGCCTCAGAACCCGGCCGCCGGTGCTGGGTCGTTCCACTCGCAGCGCAATCAGAGCCGGTGTGTTCGGCCTGCTTGCCGGCGGCCTGCGTCAGATTGTCACCGCGATCGAGCAGCAGACCGTCCGGAGTTTCAGGATAGCCCTCACCGGCGGACGCGCCCGTCTTTTCTCTCAGGCACTGGGCCGTCCAGTACTGACCGACTTACTCCTTGCCAGTCGGGGGCTGGTTTGTATCCACGAGATGAACCGAGCCGGAAAATGAGACCGGGACTTTATCTCGGCATCGAGACGAGCGGCAAAACTACCGGTATCGCGCTGGTCAAGGCGGGTGAGGTTGTCGGCGAGCAGACCGCGGGTGAGACGATGCGCCATGACGAGCTGCTCATCGCCCTGCTTGACCGAACTCTGAAATCCAACAAGGCCAGGCTTCAGGACCTTGCCGGCATCGGGGTGACAGTCGGTCCCGGCATGTTCAGCTCGTTGCGGGTCGGCCTGAGCGCGGCCAAAGGGCTGGCCCTCGCCCTCTCGATTCCGCTCAAAGGAGTGAACACGCTCTGGGCTTTGGCCCGTTCGCTGCCCGAACATGGAGCAACACGTAAGGAAGGGAACCACCAGGGCGGCCAAGAGCCGGACCTGCCGGTGCTCGCGGCGATTGATGCCCGAAAGTCACAAGTCTACGCTGCGCTATACCGCGGAGACAGTGTCTTGGTTGAGCCGGGCCTGTTTGCCTACGTCGAGGTCGCCCAGCGCGCGGGTAGTTACGGCGTTCGTTTCGTTGGGGCGGGCTCGGGAGTGGAGTTGTGCCGGAAAGGGTTTGAGGCTCTGGGAATTGTGCTGGTAAACAGCGGCATTGAGAATCCGTCGCCCCGAGTGGTCGCGCTCGCGGCTGCTCGGGCCTTGGCGAGCGGAGCAGCAGATAACCCGGAGCGGCTTGAGCCGAACTATCTCCGTCGCACCGACGCGGAATTGGCCCGCGAGTCGCGCACAGCCAATTCATGATCCTCGGGCTGGGGCCGCTCAAGACTTGGCGGAGGCGTGTAGGAATCGAACCTACCGGTCCACTTATCGCAGACCATACGGATTTGAAGTCCGCTAGGCACACCAGCACCCATACACCTCCGCGCACAACGATAGTAGCCGCACCCGGAGCTGAGTCAAGCCGGGCAGAATCGGTGACAAGACACGGTGCTTGACTCGCGGTTCGACCCGGCTATTCTCAGCACCAAGTGATTAAGGTCTGCATTCTTTTCGCGGCCGGCACGAACTGTGACGTGGAGACCGCCCAGGCTTGCCGGCTGGTCGGTGCGGAACCGGAAACCGTCCACATCAACCAGTTGAAAAGCCGCGAGCGCCGACTCGCTGAGTTCCAGATGCTGGTCATTCCGGGCGGGTTCTCCTACGGCGACTATATCAGTTCGGGCCGCATCCTCGCCAACGAGCTGAAGCACAATCTGAAGGACGACCTAGACGAGTTCTGCGCCGCCGGTTGGCCGGTGCTCGGCATCTGCAACGGGTTTCAGGTCTTGGTGAAATGCGGGCTGCTCCCGGCATTTGAGCGGCGGTTTGAGCCGCAGAGCGTGACCCTGGACACTAATGACTCGGGTCGCTACGAAGACCGCTGGGTCCACCTGCGAGTCGAGGAATCGCCCTGTGTCTTCACCCGAGGCATTGAGACGCCGCTCTATTTGCCGGTTGCCCATGCCGAGGGGAAGTTCATTGTCGCCTCGGCCGAAGTGTTGCAGCGACTCATTGACAACCGGCAGGTGGCGCTCCGTTACATCTCGGCCTCGGGCGAGCCGCCAGTCTATCCTGAGAACCCGAACGGCTCCGAGGCCGACATTGCCGGAATCTGCGACCCGACCGGCCGGATCTTCGGTCTGATGCCTCACCCTGAGCGGTTTGTCCGCCGTGAGCACCATCCGTACTGGCATCGGGCAAGGTTGACAAAGCCGCAAGGCATCGCCATATTTGAGAACGCGGTCAAGTATGCCGAATCGAACCTCAAAGCCTGACCGACGAATCACCGCCCACCCGGTACTCAACCTCGAGCACCGCGAGCCGGTGTTCTTTTACTTTGAGGGTCGGAAGCTCGCCGGCCGCCAAGGCGAGACGATTGCTGCTGCTTTGGTTGCCAACGGCGTGGACGTATTCCGGCATACCGAGAAGCTCGGGCGTCCGCGCGGATTCTTCTGCGCGGTCGGCAAGTGTTCGTCGTGTCTGATGGTCGTTGACGGACAGCCGAACGTGATGGTCTGCATGGAACCGTTACGCCCGGGCGTCCGAGTCGAACGACAGAAAGGCCGGGGTCGGCTGCCATGAAAGCGACCGATATTGCTGTTGTCGGCGGCGGCCCGGCTGGGCTGTGTGCCGCGGCCACTGCTGCCCGGCTCGGGGCAAAGGTCGTGCTGATTGACGAAAACCCGCGGCTCGGTGGTCAGCTCGTCAAGCAGACGCACAAATTCTTCGGCTCCAAGAACCACCACTGCGGCACACGGGGCATGGATATCGTTCCTTTGCTCGAAGCCGAACTGCGGTCGTCCGGCGCTGAGGTGATGACCGATACTTCGGTCGTTGGCTGCTTTGCGGAGCGTGTGCTCGGACTGGCAGCGCGGGACCGTTTCTTGAGGCTACGCTTCCGTTCGCTCGTCGTTGCTACCGGCGCGGCCGAGAACACCATTCCGTTTCCCGGCTCAGACCTGCCCGGGGTGTACGGTGCCGGTGCGGTCCAGACCCTGATGAACCAGTTTGGCGTTCGCCCCGGCCGGCGCGTGCTGATGGTCGGCTCGGGCAACATCGGGCTGATTGTCTCGTACCAGCTCATTCAGGCTGGCATCGCCGTGGCGTGCCTGGTTGAAGCCTTACCCCGAATCGGCGGCTACCACGTCCACGCAGCCAAACTCGCCCGGCTGGGTGTGCCGATTCTCACATCGCACACCATCCGGGCGGCTCACGGCACCGAGCGTGTCACCGGTGCGACCATCTGCCGGGTCGGCCCGGACTTCAGACCCAAACCCGGCACGGCGCGGCGCATCAAGCTCGACACCATCTGTCTTGCGGTCGGACTCACACCCTTAGTTGAGCTCCTGTATCAGCTTGACTGTCGCATGGTCTATGTGCCCGAGCTCGGCGGCAACGTCGCCTGGCACGACGACAATCTCCAGACCAGCCAGCCCGGTATCTACGTCGCCGGCGATGCCTCCGGAATCGAGGAAGCCTCAACCGCGATGCTTGAAGGGCGCCTTGCAGGCGCCCATGCGGCTGCCCAACTACTCGGTTGCCACGCGGATGCCGAAGCGGTCGCGGCGCAGGCTCGGGCAGAGCTGACCAGCATCCGCCAAGGGCCGTTTGGCGCAAAGGCCGCCTGCGGCAAGGACAAACTAGCCGAATGCGCACCGCGCCTCGGCGTTCCGGGCTAGTATGCCCTTGGGCCTAAGTACGAAAACCGCCCTGGCTTTGTTGGTCCTGGCGGCAGCGGTCGGTCTGTTCGTCTGGCATTCCGCTTCGACTCAGTTCCTGCAGGACGACTCCTATATCACCTACCGCTATGCCCGGAACATCGTTCGCGGCCACGGGCCGGTGTTCAACATCGGCGAACGAGTCGAAGGCTATACCAATTTCCTCTGGATGATGTTGCTCGCTGCACTCGGCATCGTCGGTGTCCCGTTTTCCGCTCTCATCCCGTTGTCTCAGGTCCTCGGCGTAATCTGCGGCATTGGCGTACTCGTCATCTTCTTCTTGCTGCTGCGTCGGTTCTCGACCGGGCCCCAGCACCTAACCCCGCTGGCCGTGTTCCTGCTTTCGGCGAATGGTTCGTTCGCTTATTGGTGTGTCAGTGGTATGGAGTCCGGTCTATTCAGCCTGCTGGTCGCTGCTGCCGGCTATGTCTATTTGACCGCCGAATCCGAGACCGGTCGCAGCCCCGTACCCAGGTTGGTCGCGGCTTCGCTCCTGCTTGGGCTCTCTGCCTTGACCCGACCCGAAGGAGCCCTGTTTCTTGCGCTCGTCGTGTTTCACTTCCTGGTACGGCGACTGCGCCGCCGCGGCATGCAAGCCCGTTCCCAATTGCTCAGACACGGGCTGGCATTGGTGATTCCTTTCACGCTCATGGTCGCGCCGCTGTACATCTGGCGACTGGTGTACTACGGCTATCCATTCCCCAACACGTTCTACGCCAAGACCGGCCTGTCTTCGTCCTACCTGAAGTCGGGCATCGAATACCTGGTCAGTTTCTATAAGGCGTATGGGTTCTGGGGACTGGGCCTGTTACTTCCGGCACTGGCCGCAATCAGATACCGGCGCCGCGCTCCGCTCGAGGTTCTTTCCTTCGCCCTACTCGTCATCGTCGTGCACGCACTCTACACGGTCTTAGTCGGCGGCGATGTCTTACGCATCTACCGGTTCTTTGTCCCGGTCTACTTTTTGTTCTACTTTCTGCTGGCCGAAGGTCTCTGGCTCAGTCCGCTGTCCCGGTCCGTGGTTCCGGTTTTGCTGCTTGCCATCGCCGGTCTGACGTTTTGGGGCCCGTTCATGCCGGGCAGGAGTGTGCGCCGGGAAATCAACCACAACAAGTACCTTGAGCAAGGTCTGGTAATGAAGATGCGCTCGACCGGCCGCTGGCTCAACGCCAATCTCGACGAACAGGACTGGTTTTGCTGCACAACTATCGGCGCGGTCGGCTACTTCTCGGACCGCAACTTGCTCGACATGCTCGGATTGACCGATGCGGTCATCGCCCACGAGCCGGAGAATATCCTTGGCCCTCGGGTCTACTGGAAGGAGCGCAACTACAACACCCGCCATGTGCTCGAACGTAACCCAGCCTATATCTACTTCTCGACCGGGGCCAAACCGAGTGCTGCGGCTGAACGCGCCCTATTTCTGCGCACCCGTTTTCGCCAGGGCTACTTTGCTTGCCCGGTATCGGTTGTTGAGGCCGGCCGGGTCTATTCTGACATCCTGTTTAAGCGCCGGCCCGGTGCCGAATCGCTGCCGATTGAAACTCCGGGCGTAAACCCTGAGTTCGTTGACCTCTACAATCTGGGCATCAATCTCTCCCGGCCATCCCGGTACGATACTGCGTTGGCTACCTTCCGCCGCTGCAACCAGGTTGCCCCACCCGACTTTGCTTACGGCTACGAGTGGGTCGGCCAGATTCTACTCGACATGAGACAGGAAGACTCAGCACTGGAGAACCTGTACCGGGCAATTGCCATCAACGACTGGTGCATTACCGCCCACCAATTGCTCGGCAGCATTTACTATCAGCGCCGGCAGTATGACTCGGCTGCCGCGCACTTTGACAAGGTCGTCGGTTATGCACCAGACTACTTTGAGGGCTACGTCAACTTGTCCGCGGCCCATAACCAGGCCCGTGACTTTGCAGCGGCCGAGACCGTGTTGACCGCCGGTATCCGTAAGTTCCCGACCATCCCCGAACTAGTGCTGCGGCTTGCCTACGTCCGAATGATGGCCGGCCAACTCGACGCGGCAGAGCAGGACCTCAATGCGCTTCTTGCCCGCTCACCCGGTCACCGAGAGGCCCGTGAGCTGCTCGAGCAGGTGCGGCGCCGACGCGGTGGCGCGGGGCTGCCCTAGAACCGGACGTAGAGAATCACGACCACGCCTGCCATGTAGAGCAGGATGTCAATGATGAGCGGCACGTCGGTCAAGAGCACCCGCTCCGGTGCTCCTCCCAGGTCCTTGCGGTAGACTAGGTAGAGGTAGCGAAAGACCCCGTAGAGCACGAACGGCACGGTCAGGATGAGATTGTGCGTACCGAACTTCTCGACCGTCTCCGGCGCCAGAGTATAGAGGCAGTAAGCGACCACGGTCGAAGAGGTCGCGACCGCAATCATCTGGTCGAGCAGGGTCTCAGAGTACTTGCCGAGCACGCTTCGATGGGAGATGCCGCCCCCTTCAAGAAACATCAACTCGTGGCGGCGCTTGGCGATGGCAAGAAACAAGGCGAGCAGGATTGTGCAGACGAAGAGCCAGGGCGAAATCTGGACGTGCACGACGAACGTCCCAGCCACAGCCCGGAAGGCGAACCCGGCGGCAACGATCATCACGTCAAGCACGACGATGCGCTTGAGCCGAAACGAGTAGGCCAGCTGCATTACGAAGTAAGCGACAATGATTGTCCCGAACCGCCAGTCGAGAGCGAAACCGGCCGCCAGCGCCACGACCACCGCCACAACTGCGGCGGCCGCAGCCGGACCGGGCTTGAGTTGGCCCGAGGCGATCGGCCGCAGCCGCTTCTGCGGATGACTCTGGTCATTCCTTCGGTCCACCAGGTCATTGATGATATAAACCGCGCCGGAGAGCAGGCAGAACGCGATGAACGCGGCCACCGACCGTGCCACATCGCCCGGGTTGAGGAGGTTCCGCGAGAAAATGAGCGCGGCAAAGACCAAGCCGTTCTTGGTCCACTGTCTGGGCCGCATGCTCGTGACGAGCAGTTTGACCATCGGGCTAAGTTCTACCCGAAAGCGCCTCGATGTCAAATAAAAGTGCCGACGCACGGCTACACCCTCACCCTACCCCTCTTCCGCAAGCGGGCGAGGGAATCAGTGTGCCGACGGACGCCATCCGCTTCCTGCTGTCTGCCGCCCGCTGCTCTGACTTCTGTACTCTAGCTTCCAGCTTCCGACTTCGTCCGGAACTACCTGCGTTTCAACCGCTTCTTGCGCCCCGCCTTCCATTCTTCATCATCAATCTGCTGCCGCACTTGCCGGATCCGGTCACGGAGTTTGGCCGCCTTCTCAAACTCCAGCAACTGTGCAGCCTGCTCCATCTCTTTCTGCAGTCGCACCACCAGCGCTACTTTGTCCAGAGCGTCACTCGGTCCCTCGATCTCTTGATCCCTTTCCTCATCTGCCTTCGCATCCGCCACCGCCGTGGTCAACATTACTTGGTCAACCGATTTCTGCACTGACCGTGGCCTGATGCCGTGGGTTTCGTTGTACTCGATCTGTTTCTGCCTACGGCGGGCGCTTTCCTTCAGCGCGCGTCGAATTGAGCCGGTCACGTGGTCGGCATAGAGAATTACCTCGCCGCTGACATTGCGTGCGGCCCGGCCCGCGGTCTGAATGATAGACCGCTCGTCGCGCAGGAATCCTTCTTTGTCCGCGTCGAGAATCGCCACCAATGATACCTCGGGCAAGTCCAGCCCTTCGCGCAGTAGGTTGATGCCCACCAGCACGTCAAACTCGCCCAGCCGCAACTGCCGGAGAATCTCCACCCGCTCGATCGCGCCGATTTCCGAGTGCAGGTAGCGCACCTTCAATCCCATCTCGGTCAGGTACTCGGCAAGGTCCTCGGCCATCCGCTTGGTCAGGGTCGTAACTAGGACTCGTTCCTTGCGCTCGGCCCGCTTGCGCACCTCGGCAATCAGGTCGTCAACCTGGCCATTGGTTGGCTTGACGGTCATCTTCGGGTCTACCAGCCCGGTCGGCCGGACAATCAGCTCGGCCACCCGGCCTTTGCTTACCGTCAGCTCGAAAGGCCCGGGTGTGGCTGAGGTGAACACTGCCTGCTTCACCAGCGTCTCGAACTCGTCGAATCGCAGCGGCCGGTTATCCAAGCACGACGGCAGCCTGAACCCATAGTCTACCAGGGTCTGCTTACGCGCCCGGTCGCCGTTGTACATCCCCTGCACTTGAGGCACGGTTACGTGCGACTCATCAATGACCATCAAGTAGTCTTCCGGGAAGTAGTCGAGCAGGGTGTAGGGCCGCTCGCCCGGTTTCTTGCCCAGCAGGTGGCGTGAGTAGTTCTCAATCCCCGGGCAGTACCCGAACTCGCGCATCATCTCCAGGTCGAACTTGGTCCGCGTGCGCAGCCGCTGGGCCTCGAGCAGCTTGCCCTGCGACTCGAGCTCGGCCGTGCGCTGGCCCAGCTCTTCGAGAATCGAAGCCTCGGCCGCGCTAATCTGCTGCTCGGTGGTTATGAACTGCTTGGCCGGGTACATCACAATGCGCGGCCGGGTCTCGACCAGGTCACCGGACACGATGTCGAACACAGTCAGCCGGCCGACCTGGCTGCCGTCAAACTCAACCCGCACACCGTAGTCCCGGTGCGAGGGGTGAATGTCTACCACGTCGCCCCGCACTCGAAACGTCGAGCGCTTCAGTTCGACGTCGTTGCGGGTGTATTGGAGCCGCACCAGTTGTTCAATCAGTGCGTCGCGGTCCAGATCGGCTCCCAGCTCAACCGAAAAGAGTGAGTCACGGAACTCCCACGGCTCGCCCAAGTTGTAGATGCACGAGACCGACGCGACAACCACAACGTCCCGTCGTTCAATCAGACTTGAGGTCGCCCGCAGCCGCAGCCGCTCGATTTCTTCATTGATTGAGGCGTCCTTCTCGATGTACAGGTCGTGCTCGGGCACGTACGCCTCAGGCTGATAGTAGTCATAGTAGGAGATGAAATACTCGACCGCGTTCTCGGGGAAGAACCCCTTGAACTCGCCGAAGAGTTGTGCGGCCAGGGTCTTGTTGTGCGACAGCACGATGGTCGGCCGGTTAAGCCGCTCAATGACATTGGCCATCGTATAGGTCTTGCCCGAGCCGGTCACGCCCAGCAGAGTCGCGTATTTCGCGCCGCTGCTTAGGAACTCGACCAGCTCTTCGATGGCCCGCGGCTGGTCGCCCGATGGCCGGAACGGCGCGACCAGTCTGAACCGGTTCTCTGTCATGACCTGATTCTAGAACCTCGCCGCCTTGGGTCAAGCGCACCCAATTCCGAGATTGACTGCACGAAGAACATGATGAAGGCAGATGAAGCGAGAGGCGAGAACCAGAGCGCAAGAACCAGGAATCCAGACGCTCTCGCTTCTAGCTTCTGCAATCTCGCTTCCGACTTCGTCCGTCGTCACGAGGGCATCCCGGGCACCCGGTCTTTCGTGCTGTTCGTGAGCTTCGTGGCCCAATGTCGTATTCGGGGAGACACTCGCCGGAATTGACCATGCCATATGGTGTGGTATAATTATCGGCTCAACGGAGGACCCAGGCGGCATTTGACGGACGACCAGAAGCGCTGGCGTCCGTGTCTCTCTTGAGCGAGCGCAATCCAAGACCACCGAGAGAGGCGGCTTTCTTTCATGAACCCGGGCAACGCCCGGGTTCTTGCTTCTGTGGGGTGCAGCGGCTTGACTCTGGCCGACGCGGCGCTAGATTGAGCCGTGGCAAAGAAGAGCGCCCGACCCTGGCCATGTTCCGATACTGGGGATTTCGGTCATGTCCCGGCACCTGACGCACCGCTGGCTGAAAGGATGCGGCCTGCTACACTCGACGAGATTGTCGGCCAGGTGCACCTGCTCGGCAAAGACAAGCCGCTCCGCCGCGCAATCGAGCGCGGCGAGCTCCACTCGATGATTCTCTGGGGTCCGCCTGGCTCAGGCAAGACGACCCTGGCCCTTGCCATCGCCCGGTACACCAAGGCTCAGTTCGTCAAGTTCTCTGCGGTCACGTCCGGCGTGGCCGACATCCGCGAGGTGGTCAAGCGGGCCGAGTTCGAACGCACCATGCACAACCGCAAGACCATCCTCTTTGTGGACGAGATTCATCGTTTCAACAAGGCCCAGCAGGACGCCTTTCTTCCGCACGTTGAATCCGGCCGCATCGTGCTCATCGGCGCAACAACCGAGAACCCGTCGTTTGAGGTCGTCGCACCCCTGCTCTCGCGTTGCCGGGTGTACGTGCTCAAAGGACTGGAGCCTGATGACCTGAAGCTGCTCCTGACCCGCGCACTCGAGTCAGACGTTGGCCTCGCGCCGTTCAAACCCCGAGTCGCGGCCGAAGTGCTCGACTACCTTGTCGTCGTCTCGCAGGGCGATGCCCGGGCTGCCCTGACCGCACTTGAACTGTCCGTGCTTGCGGCTGAGCTGGATTGCGACGGAGCCAGACCGGTTGGCTTGTCACTCGCCCAGGATGTTGTCCAGCGCAAGTTCCTGCTCTATGACAAGTCCGGAGAAGAGCACTACAACCTAATTTCCGCCCTGCACAAATGCCTGCGCGACTCTGACCCGGACGCGGCGCTCTACTGGCTCGCGCGGATGCTTGAGGCGGGCGAAGACCCGCTCTACATCGCCCGCCGGCTGGTGCGTTTCGCCTCAGAAGACATCGGCCTGGCCAACCCTAACGCGCTGGTAATTGCCAACGCGGCCAAAGACGCAGTCCACTTCATTGGTCTGCCCGAAGGCAACACCGCCCTTGCCCAAGCGGTCATCTATCTTGCGCTTGCGCCCAAGTCGAACGCGGTCTACGTCGCCTACAACAAGGCCAAAGAAGACGCGCTCCAAAGCGCGACTGAGCCGGTTCCGCTTCACTTGCGCAACGCGCCTACCGCCCTGATGAAGGCGCTCGACTACGGCAAAGGCTACAAGTACGCTCACGGCTTCCCGGGTGCAGCGGTCGAGCAGGAGCACTTCCCGCCTTCGCTCAAGGGCCGCAAGTACTACATTCCGACCGAACGCGGGTTTGAGGGCGAGCTCAAGAAACGCAGCCGCAAACCCGAAGACAAGAAGCAGTGACCTCAAGGAGGATGAGATGACCAGACTGATTGCCATGTGCGGCATGGACTGCGCTGCCTGCGCGGCCTACGAAGCTACTCAGGCAGACGATAACGCCCTGCGCGCCAAGACCGCAGCCGATTGGACCACGATGTTCAAGCACGAGTTCAAGCCCGAAGACATCAACTGCGACGGCTGTACGTCTGAGGGCCGGCACGTTGGATACTGCGGCATGTGCGAAATCCGGGCCTGCGGCCTCGGGCGCAAGCTGACAACCTGCGCTTCCTGCCCGGACTACGCCTGTGACAAGCTCGAAGGGTTCCTCAAGAACGTCCCGCCCGGCGCGCGCGAGAACCTCGAAGCCCTGCGCGCGGCAAAAGGGTAGTTGTCTCCTTTGACCCGACGCTGAGCCACTGAGCGCACAGAGGGACGGGACAACCGCCAAGGCTTGCCTTGAGTGGAGTCGAAGGGACGCCAAGAACGCCATTCGCGGGCAGGAGAAGAACCCGGCTTCAGTCAGCCGGAAACGTGACGGTCAGTCTCGGAACTGACAGCCTAGAATGGGCCGAGGCGACAGCTAGCCCGGCTTACGGATAGCCAGACTAGGCACGGCTAGACGTTGAACCTGCCCCTAGGACTTCTCCTCAAAGGGGCAGATTGCTGGCTCGAAAGTCAGTGCGTGGCCCGAAGTCCCCAGCCCGGCGGATTGGGATAGCTCGTGGCCCTGACTTTCCTACGGTGTCTTCCCTTGTCGCCAGAACAGCTTCGACATCATCAGAATCAGAAATTAGGGAAGTGTCCCTCATTTCCCCACGGGGAATGGAAGCAGCCTTTGCCGCAACGGCTCCGATTCTCTCCCTAAACCAGGCAAATACATACACTACCCCCAAGCCTTAGTCAAGTTGTGCTGTTCGCTCTCGTGAAGCCACAGTGATAATGTCATAGGGCAATCTGACTGTCGGCTTTACTCATCACGGGGAAATTCGGGGGGGGGAATTCGGGGGACACATTCGCGGGGACGGGCTTGCGGCTCACGGCCGGCGGTCTTTCACTCGTCTGACTTCGGTTTGACCGGCCGGTCGCGGGCGACTGCGAGCCGGTCCGCCGAGTCGCCAGCGATGGCATACTCCATCGAACGCGGGTTCTCTATGCGGCTCGACGCGTCGAGAATCTCAATGCCGACCGGGTTGCCGTCCTTGTCGTAGTCAATGATGGCACCGGGTCGGTTCTCGTCGCTTTCGACAACCGGCGCACGGCTCAGCTCCACCTGCAGCACGTCCACCTCAGGGTCATAGGTGACTCTCATGGTTTCCTCCAGTACCGGTCAACGCGGCTGGTCTTGTACACGGTAGTGACCACGGGTGTCCGGCTGACTCAGATACTATCACTCGGATAAGGTACTGGCGGCCCGCCTCAGTGAGGCGCGACTGGTATGCCGACCTGCCACCATAAGCAGGCACGACCTGGTCCGGGTTTGCGAGTACCGCAACAACGACGGTCGGGGCGATGCCGCGACGCTCGGCCTCAGCCAAAGCGTGACGTGACATCCGGAATTGCCTCACATGGAGGATTCTATGCCGGGCATCGGACCTGTCAACATCGCGCGGGGGATGTCGGCTGACGGCTCACGGCTCACGGCTTTCGGCCTTTCACTCGTCCGACTTCGTTTTGCCCGGCCGGTCGCGGGCGACGGGTGGCTGTTCGGCAAGTCCCTTGAGCACCGACTCCGCCTCCCGCTCCGCGCGGGCCAGTCGCCCGGCGTAGCTCAGGCCCAGGCGCTTGCGTTCCGCCTCTGACTCACTGCGTATCTTGTGCAGCCAATCCAGGAAGTCCTCTCCGTCATTCTGCATCGTTGAGCACCTCCTCCGGAGTTCTGATGCCTGCAGTAGGGAGTCTCCCGAAGCACGCTACTTCTCCTCGCGGTCAAGGTCGTCCGGTCCTCGGGTTTCATCGCGGTGATTGTAGTCGTGGCATAGGGACTGTCAATATCAGGAGGACCGGAGAGCGCAGGGCGTTTTCGGTAAGCCTAGTCTTCTCAGGCTTAGTCGAGTTTGAGCGTGCGCGCGGTGAGGACGCGGCCGCCGGTGTTCAGTCTGAGGACGTATGAGCCGACCGGGAGATGAGCAAGGTTGAGAGTAACATGGGGGTGTATGCCAGACACCGGTTGTTCGTGAAGGATGCGGCCGGCAACGTCGAGTACGCTCAGGGTGGCAGGGCCGGTGAGCCGCGGCAGCCGGATTGGCAGGGCGGTACGAAAGTGGGATGGTACAAGCAGTCGCGGGCCGGGCGCAGGTTTGCTGACGGCGATGCCGGTCAAGGAGCCGAACAGAGCGGCGAACATGTCGCCGTTGGTTTCGGCGTTGTTGATGCCGCCGGTGACGAGGATGGTGCGGTTGGGGCCTGGGGTTACCCAGGTGGCAGAGTTGCCTTGGTCGCCGGCGCCACGCGCGGTCCACAGCCAGCGTTCGCTGCCGTCCGGCGCGACGCAGGCGAGAGCGAAGTCTTCTTTGAAGTCGGGGCTGACGAGCACACCCGCCACGTAGATGCAGGAGTCTTGACCGACCGCGACGGAGTTGGCGATGTCCCACATGCCGGAGTCGAATCGCTTCACCCAGCGCCGTGTTCCAGTGCCGGGTTCGAGCGTAACCACAGCCATGTCCCAGATTTGGCTCGAGGCGGTGTCAAAGAGCGTGCCGCAGACGTAGACCGCGGAGTCCGGGCCGAAGGCGAGCCCGGTAGCGATGCCGGGTTCCGGCGCAGTGTAGAGCCAGCGGAGCGAGCAGCCGGGTGTGAAGCTGGCAACCGTAAACCAGTCGGCCAGCGAGTCTTCGTCATAGCCGCAGGCGTAGACGTTGCCGTCCGGGCCCTGAGCGATGTAGAGGCCGATGCCGTAGTTCATGTGGGGCGGGTCGAGAGTCCAGATCCCGGCGAGGTTGCCTTGGGGTGTCAGTTTGACTGTGGTCATGCAGTGGTCGTGGCTGGGTGTCTGCCAGCGGCCGGTAGCCCAGATTGAGCCGGCTGGACCAGGTGCCACTGCAAAAGCAAAGCCCATACCGTACTGTCTGTTGGGCAGCCGGTAGAGCCAGTCGAGCGTACCCAAGGGTGTGAGCGATGCGACGGTGAATGAGAAGCCGCTGGTCGAGTCGTTGGTGCCGCCGCAGGCGTAGATTCTGGTGCCGTCGGTAGCTAGCCAGTTGGCGGTGTTGTAGGTGCGAGCCGGGCCGTGGCTCCATACCCAGCGTTCGTGGCCGGTGTTGTCAACCGAGACAATAGTGAAGAGTTCGCCGTTGTTGGTATTGGACGTTCTGCCCGCCGCGTACCAGTTGCCGTCCGGGCCGTAGACGACCGACCAAGCAATGTCACCAAATCCGCCCGGGCCGTTGAGGTGGTACTGCCAGCGTTGCGTGCCGGCCGGGTCCAGACCGACCAAGGCGAAGTCCTGATAGCCTGCGCCCCAGTCGGCTGAGCCGGCAATGCATGATGAGCCATCGGGCGCAACCGCAGCACACCAGGCTCGGTCGGCGCCCGGCTGTGTACCTGAGTCGTAGGTGTAGACCCATGCCGGCGAGCCGGTCTCGTCGAGCCTGACCAAGGCGAAGTCGTTGCCGGTAAGCGAGTCGGTCATGCCGCCGGCGCAGTAGATACTGCGGTCAGGACCTGGTAGCACGGCCAGGCCAGCGTTCCAGCCCCGCACCGGACCGGAACTGCGATAGAGCCAGCGCTGGGTGCCTGCCGGCGTCAGCTCGGCGCAAACCATGTCCGAGAAGATGAACTCGCCGCTGGATGAGGCCCCGCATACCGCAACACCGCCGGCCGGGTCAATGGTCAGCCGGTAAGCGATGTCGGAGCAGTGGTCAGGGCCGTCGTAGGTCCACGTCCACAGCTCATGGCCTGAGGTATCAACACTGACCACGGCCAGGTCCTCTGATGAGTCGGGCGTGGCGAGACGACCGCAGACGTAGACCCGGTCGTTGCCGCAGACGATATCGCGGCCCTGGTTTGCACCCGTGTACGGTTGCTTTTCGAAGACCCACTTGCATGAGCCTTCGAGGCCAAAGCAGGCGACGCAGAAAGCGTCGTCGGAATTGTTCGGTCGGCTCGAACCGGCGACGTAGATTCTTCGGTCCGGGCCGCAACCAATCGCTTCGGCGACGTCGTAGCCGGGCGATATGTAACGGCTGACCCAGCGCAGTAGCCCGGCTGGGGTCAGGCTGAGCACGGTCAGGTCAAGGAAGGTAGTGTCCGAACCACGGCTGGTGCCGCAGACGTAGATGTTTGAGTCCGGGCCGACGGTCAGGTCAAGGGCGCGGTCAAAGTCGCCGAACCCGGCGTCGTAGTCAAAGCGCCAGCGTTCAGCACCGGTTGGTGAAAGCGCCACGACGGTGATGTCCTGGCCGGTCGTGCTGCTCTCAGTTGTGCCGCAGACAAAGATGGTGCCGTCCGGGCCAACCTCGACCGCTGTTGCGCTGGCGTTCTCGCCGCCGATGCCGTTGCAGTGGTAGTCCCAGCGGAACTCGCCGTCCCGGGTGAGCGAGATGACGCCGAAATCTTCCTGTTCCTCGCCGACGCCGATTGAGCCGCAGGCGTAGACGTTGCCGGCTAGGTCGCAGGTGACAGCGAAAGCGTAGTTGTACGCACCATGGGCAGCGTAGTCGTAGTGCCAATGTTCTGTGCCGTCCGGCGACACTGCTACGACAATCATTCTTTCCTCATCGCCGCCGGCAAGGTAGACGTTGCCGGCAGTGTCGCGGCAAGCTGCTTCAGCCGCTTCGCCCGCCCCGCCCGGACCGCAGTAGGTGTGGGTCCAGACCGGGGTTTGGGCAAGGAGCGGCAGCACACCGACGAACAGCAGCGCGAAGGGCGAGTAGCGAGTCGTGAAGGACAGCCTTGGCGGGTTTCGATGGCTCTTCGGTAGAGATACCAGATAGTCATTTGTGGTCTGCACTGTGCAGCCAAGTTTCGGGAAGAAAGCAAGATTAGGAGTTGCGGATACGTCCGGATGACTCAAGGAAGTCAGTTTCTTCAGGCTTCTGGTTTTCATCGCGGTCATTTTATGCCGAGCCGATTGCTTGTCAAACCGGCGCGGATTCGCCGGCTGGACAGAAAGCCGGCAGTGCCGGTTAGATGCCGACCGTGATGCTGTCGCTGATGCAATCGGTGACAGAAGCGCGGATGCAGTTGGCAATGCAGTCGGACAGCGAATCGGTTGAGAGTCGGCCAGAAAGTCGGGGAGAAAATCAGACATGGCGCGTCTGCCAGAACTTGGGAAAATGTGCGGTTGTCCGTCGCGCTGCATGTTGGCCATGACTGGGTGAAAACTAAGACCTCTGGCAGGATGTGCCGGCAGAAACTTGCGAGAACAACCTAAGTCGCGTATCTCAGTAGTTTGAGCCGCTACGTCCGGTCTGGTGCCTGCTGTCTTGAGTGGCCTTGAGAGTGAGTGGGGGAGCCGTTCCCCCTAGCGAGCCCAGTTCCAGATTAGGTGCCGGTTTCTTAGGCAGTTATCAGAACAGGCGCAGCAGCGTGCACGGCTGCAGGCGAGCCCGCTGTCTGCATGGCAGTTTCATGTGCGGTAGCGTTGCCGCTTGAGTCTCCGGACTGGAAGCCTGTTGCTTGAGCTGTTCTGGTGCCGGGTGCAAGAGCGGCTCTGTCGCCATCAGTGAAGGCGAACAAAGCAGCTCCTGCGGTTGCCTTTGCTTCGTCGCTTCAGCTTTGCTGAGGTTCTTGACTTCTGAAAGTTCCTGAACTATAATAAGTTATGCCAATTCGGGAGTTCTCGTGTGATAGCTGCCATCATGTGTTCGAGACGCTCGTGATGGGCCCACGCGACCGGGCCGCTCTGCGTTGCCCGAAGTGTAATCGTCGGAAGTTGTCTCAGCTCTTCTCGGTGTTCGGCGTCGCTGGTACCGAGAAGAAGGTTTCCTCTTCCGCGAAGTCATGTAAGTCCTGTAGTAGTCATAGTTGCAGTACCTGCGGTTAGGAGGGTCGCAATGACCGTAACCAAAGCGGACCTCGTCGAGACGATCGCCCGTCAGGTCGCGCCGAACATAACCAAGCGTGACGCCGGGCGCATTGTGCAGATGTTCATTGACGAGATATGCAAGACATTGCAAGAAGGTAACCGTATCGAAATCAGAGGGTTCGGCGTCATGTCCACCAAGCTGCGCAAGCCGAAGGTGGCCCGTAACCCGAAGACCAAAGACCCCGTGAACATTCCGCCCAGGCGAGTGCCTGTTTTCAAGGCATCGCGGCTTCTGAAGTCGAGTCTTATGAAAGGAGCAGTCTAGCACATGCCGTGCGGCCGCAAACGTAAGCTGGCCAAGATTCGCCGTCACAAGTACAAGAAGCGCATCAAGGCAATGCGCCACAAGAAGAAGCTGCGCTAGCCATCAACTGAGCCGGCCGGACCGGCTCGTATTTGGTCCATCTTGGCTGGGGTGAGCCCTCCCTAGCTGTCAAACGAATCGGCACCTGTACGACCAGTGTTTGACTGGGAGTCTGCTATGGCGCGATTCAACAAGGCGCTGAACGGCAAAGTCTATGCGCAGGTGCTGTTCGATGAAGCGGTGCCTAAGAACCCGAGGTTGAAGTAGACCCTGGGAATGGGTTTGTCGCTTGCCTGGCAGCCCGGGTCTTAGGCCGCAGCTAGAAACGGACCGTGATGAGGTTTCGGGCCGGGGACTCAGTGTGCATGGCGACGTCGGCGCATGCGACCACCAGGTCCTCGATGCTGACAGTGAATCTTCCGGTGAAGCCGCTGTTTCCGGTGTCGAGCCGAGACGCAAGCAGCCAGCCTGCGACTAGGCCGGCGGTGGTTCCGATTGTTGCCAGTCCGGTTGCGGCACGCAGGTTGCGGAATCCGACATAGCCGAGTCCGGCGCCGGCTAGCCCGGCAGTAGCTGCGGTTCCAGCGATGAGAGAACCGCGGCCGACGGACAACGCCCGACCGCGCGTTATGCGCAAGCCGAGCAGAGCACCGGCAATGCTGCCGCCGGATGCCAGCCCGGCCATGACGCTCTGGTCGCGGCGGCTGGTACGGCCGGACACTGAGTAGAAGAACGCACCAGGCAGAACCGCTCCGGCAAGACCGAATACTCTAATCACCATGACTTGTCCTTCGGACTCGCGGCGACTGTGTGTCAGGGCAAGACCGGTGATTGTCCCGACCAGAGCACCGGGGAGGATTCCGACCGACGGCGAGGCATGCCAGAGTAAGTCATTGAAGACCAGGTCGTTCACGACCGTACCGAAACACAATCCTTGAACTATTCCCATGTCAGTACAAGCAGAGACCAGTGCGGCACGGCCGGGGCTCATACCGGTAGCCAGTGCGTACCCGGCTGCCTGACCGGCCATGCCTCCGAGCCACATGGCCAGAATACGGTTCTCCCACGGTTGGAACTTCAACCAAGCATCAAGGCTGTGACCGCACACGATGCCACGGTATCCAAGCGCGGTGACGAGATGCGAGCGGGCCTCGGTTATCGTCAACCTGCTGGCGAGAAGCAAAGTGCCGAAATAGCCGACTGTGCTGCCGGCCAGATGCAGGCCAAACCAGACCGGCAGTCGGTTGGCTCTGAAGTAGAGTGCTGTTGCGACTCCATGCCAACCGAGCGCCATCGGCATCTGCTCAATCGCGAACCGCCGGCGGGCCGATGCTTCTCGGAAGCCGGTTTCTGTTTGCCCCGACGCGCTGGCCAGACTGCTGAAACAGAGTCCGGTTACCAAAACAAGGCCAGCACGGAGAGCCGGTTGCATCGGTGTCACAATCTAACGCGCTGGCGCTCGGTGTCAACCGGCTGGGGCCGGATTGGTCAGCTTCGCGGATGAAAGGTCTTGTAGACCTCACGCAGATACTCGCGGTCAAGGTGGGTGTAAATCTGGGCCGTTGCAATGGTCGAGTGGCCGAGCATTTCTTGAACCGAGCGCAGGTCGGCGCCGCCCTCGAGCAGGTGCGTGGCGAACGAATGGCGCAGCATGTGGGGCGTCACGCGTCGCGTCATCCCAGCCAGGGCTGCACACTGCCTGAGAATCTTCAGAAACCCCATCCGTGAGAGTTTGCGGCCGTGGTGGTTCAGGAACAACCCGGAATGCTGGCGACGACCGAGATAGTGAGGTCTTGCACCGGCAAGGTACTCACGGACTGCCGAGAGCGCATATCGGCCGATTGGGACGATGCGCTCTTTGTTGCGTTTGCCCACAACTCGGACACATCGGTCGGTGAACGACAAGTCGGTGAGTTCAATGCCGAGGAGCTCGGAGACGCGCAGGCCGCACCCGTACAGCACTTCAAGCATCGCTCGGGCTCTCAGCGCCCAGAAGCGGTCCGGAGCCTGACCGGCGGCAGTTATCAGACGCGCGACTTCATCGGGAGTGAGTACTGCCGGCAGCCGGTGCCGCAGTTTGGGAGGCTCAAGCAGGTCGGTCGGGTTGACCTCGAGCTTCAGCTCGGCACAGAGGAAACGGAAGAACAGGCGAAGCGAAACAAGTTTACGGGCCACGGTGGTCGAGGCGAGTCCGAGCGAAGAGAGCTGGCGGACATAGGCGTGGACGGTTTCGCGGGTGACGGCGGCCGGTCGAAGTGCAGCTTCAGGCACCGAGTTGAGGAATTGTCGGATATCGGTGCGGTACGCCTCAGCCGTTTTGTTGACCACGCTCCGTTCGACCAGTAGGTAGGAGTCGAACCGTTCGAGCAGGCGCCTGGCTTCAGGCAGGAGAATCGAGTTCGGCTCGCCGGATGACCGTGTCGTGCGCGAATGTCGGTTCGGTCTGGGGGTGGTCTTCATTGTAGTGGAGCCCTCTCGATTCTCTCCTGCGACCGGCACACTCAACCACAAGTCGTGCAACCAGAAGCAGGTTGCGCAGTTCGAGGTCGGCCGGGCAAGGCAGACCGGTTTCAGGCCGAGCTTCCTGACTCATCCGAGCAAGCTCTGCCCGAGCCTGAGCCAGTCCGGAGTCGGTGCGGACGATGCCGGCGTGCTGGGACATCAGGTCCTGAATCCGGGAAAGGAAAAAGGACGGAGGAGTAAGGATGGGGGGCGGGGGAGCGAGGTCGACGGGCGGAGGAGAGGACGACGAGGCGGCGCGTTGCGCGGCCCGGTCGGCAAGGACGAGCGCTTCGAGCAGCGAGTTTGAGGCGAGCCGATTGGCGCCGTGCAGGCCTGAGCAGGCGCACTCGCCGGCGGCGAAGAGCCCGGGCAAGGTCGTCTCAGCCCAAGCGTTGGTCAGCAGTCCGCCGCAGACATAGTGGGCCGCGGGCACAACCGGCAGAGGCTGGCGAGTCATGTCCAGGCCGAATGCCAGACAGGTCTCATAGATGGTCGGAAACCGCCTTCGGACCCGGTTCGGGTCGAGATGGGTCGCGTCGAGCAGGACGTATTCGTCACCGAGCCGGCGCAGCTCGCGGGCAATCGCGCGGGCGACAACATCCCGCGGTGCAAGCTCGGCATCCGGGTGGTAGTCGGGCATGAAAGCTCGGCCGTCGCGGGTGCGCAGCACCGCACCCTCACCTCGAACCGCTTCAGAGATGAGAAACGCCCGGTCACCAAGACGATGCCCGAACAGCGCAGTCGGATGGAACTGGACAAACTCCATGTTCGCCACTGCGGCTCCGGCCCGAAACCCGATGGCAATCCCATCGCCGGTTGCGATTGATGGGTTGGTAGTGAACCGGTAGGCTTGGCCGATGCCGCCGGTGGCAAGCAACGTGACCCGAGCAAGAAACGTCTCGATGCGTTGCTGTTCGCAGTTCAGCACCGTCGCTCCGCAGCACCTGCCTTCTTGGTTCTGAATCAGGTCAACCGCGAGGTGCTGTTCGAGAATCTTGACTCGGGGACTAGCCCGAACCGCCTGAAGTAGGCTCTTCTCTAAGGCGAGGCCGGTGAAGTCGCGGGCGTGAACGATGCGCCGCCTTCGGTGTCCGCCCTCCTGGCCTAGGTCGAAGTGACGATGGCCGCTGGCATCGAGATAGGTTGTGAAGCCGACACCGAGCTCGGCGAGTTCTTGTACGAGCCGGGGGCCGGACTCGGTGACGATAGTGACGACGTCCTCGTGGCATAGGCCGGCGCCGGCACGGAGCGTGTCCTCGTAGTGCAGTCGGGCATTGTCGTTTTTGTCCATTGCCGCGGCAATGCCGCCCTGGGCGTAGTTGGTGTTCGACTCGGTGTCCCCCTTCTTGGTGACAATGACGACGGTCCCAGAGCGACTCGCACGATAGGCATACCAGAGACCGGCGATGCCGGAGCCGACGACAAGGTGGTCGGCAGTGAAATCAGGCGTGCCGAGTTGTTCGGTCAGAGCTAGAATCGGTAGCACACCTTGATGCCCGGCTCGGCCTCGCCGGGTTGAAACTCGACCCGGGGAACCCGACCGGGCTCTCGGCAGAAGAATGCGCAGTCAACCACGCTGGCAAGACGGTTGAGCACCAGCGCGCCGGCGGCGAACTGGGCCCGGAGCAGGGCGGTGCGGCCGGACTTGCGCGTGCGCCAGTAGTCGTAGCGAGTCGAATCGGACGACCAGTCCCAGGCCGAAGGCCCAAAGTAGCCGTGGCTTTCGTAGTAGCGATGCTGGGCATCAGGGTCATTGGGATAGAGGTCGCGTGCGTCGCGGCGGACGTCTTCGTTGTACTGCTCGGAATTGTCGTAGCGTTCGAGTGCCTTGTAGTAACTCGGCGTTCGGATGGACAAGTCGGCACCGGCCTCACGGGCGGCCAGCAGCCGGGCGTCCTGCTCGCGCGCCCGGCCGTACCAGGAGAAGCCGGCCCAGAGCGCCCAGAGCGAACCATCCAGCCAGAGAAGACCTTCGCCCCGCCGACGTGTGCCAAGCAGCAGTTGTCCGGAACCGGGCAGGGCAGCCGACGCGAGAACAGCGGTGCCCCGGCGTGAACGCGGAGAAACGATTGATGAATCACAGGTCTGCATTCCGGTCAGTGAAGCAACGGTCAGGATTAGGGTGTAGAACATACCACGCTACTCAACAACCAGTTTTCGGATTGAGGTCTCTCCTGATGAGCGGAGAACGAGGAAATATGTTCCGGGCGTCAAGCGGCCGATTTCCAGTTCCTGACCAGTGCCAACGATTGCGTGCCTCTGAAGCAGCCGGCCCAGGGCGTCAAACACCATCACCTCAACCGGGCCACTGGTTGCGATACGCACCGGGTTTCGGGTAACACTGGACAACCGGGTGAAGCCTGGTTTTGTCGTCTTGTGCGCCATGGCCGGCTCAGCGATTGCAACCAGTTCCCAGTCGGTCAGTTTGGCGACGATGTCCCAACCTTGGTGACGGCGGTTGTCGGTCCAGGCAAACGCCACCCGTTCTGAATTGGCCGCGATGCTCTGTCCCACGGTCCAGTGATGGTTCTTGGGAAACAGGTTTGGCTGGTTGATGCGCTGGCTGCGGCCCAGCCGCGTACGGTCCGGACCAAAGAGCTGGCAGTAGATTTGCGGGTTGCCCGGGAAGTCGCGTTCGTCGTTGTACATCACTGCCAGACGACCGTCGGGCGCGAGGGCGCAACTGGGTGAGTAGTAGTCGGCGTCCAGCCTGCCGTCTGGGACGCGTTCGTTGGAGCCGATTCGGGCGCCGGTTGAATCAAACCACTGAAGGTAGACGTCATAGTTGTCGTTGCGCGTATCCTCCCAGGCGACGACATACGAGCCGTCGTTGCAGATGGCGCAGCTCGGATAGCCGTTGTAAGTGCCGGGCAGTGGGTCATTGGCTTTGACATTGGGGCCGGCCCTGGTTCCGTCCGGACGGAAGACTTGGCAGTAGATGTCGGATTCGCCGTCGCGATAGTCCATCCAGGCAGCAACGAGCCAGCCATTGCGACTCATGGCGATGCTGCCGTAGATGGCAGTTGTGTTGCTGTCCGAGACGGCGAACTCCTCGCCGACCGGGTTGCCGACAGCATCGAAGCGCCGGATGAACGTCTGAGTCGTCGCTAGCCGCCAGTCCATCCAGGCGACGGCCGAGTTGTCCGACGAATCCATTGCGCAGTACGGATACCACTGAGACGTACCCAGCGGATCGCTGTTGACGCGGAAATTGGCGCCGACAGGCTGGCCCAAGCTGTCAAGAAACTGGCCGTAGATGTCCCAGTCGAGCCGGTTGTCGGTCCAGGCAGTGACGAACCGGCCGGTGCCGCCCGCGGCCGCAGCATAGTACTGCTGGGCGCTGGCAAGACCATCGTCGTTTAATCTGAGATTCGGGCCGACCAGCTGGCCGGCGTCGTCAAACACGGCGCGGTAGATGTCGGTCTCGCCGTTGCGCTCGTCTTCCCAGACGACACACGCCCATCCTCGACTGTCCATGCCGATGGATGAGACGCGCTGCAGCGAACTTGCTTCGTCATCGTTGATGCGGAAGCTCGGGGCCACCGACGTCCCGTCGCTGGCAAATCGCCGAACGTAGACATCGTAGTCGCCGGAGCGCGAGTCAACCCAGGCGACCCAGTAGCCGCCGTCAGGACAGGCAGCAACCGAAGGTATTGCCTGATTGTTGGTTGTCACGTCGCTCACCAGAAAGCTCGGCCCGAGCGCGTTGCCCAAGCGGTCGAAGCGACGACCATAAACGTCTTCATCGCCGGAACGCCGGTCGGTCCAGACAACAAGGAGCTCGTCGTGGCGGTTGACCGCGGCGGCGGCCGCGAACTGGTCGCTTGTACCGACGTCGTCATTGACTCTGAAGTTTGTGCCCACCGGAGCGCCGGTCTCGTCGTAGAGCTGGGCATAGATGTCCCATTGGCCGGTGCGGCGGTCGTCCCAGACCACGACCGTTCGACCGGATTTACCCACACCAACCCGAGGCGACCATTGGATGCTTTCGTCGGTCGTCACCTGAACATTGGGGCCGAGCCGGTTGCGGTCCGGGCCGAAACGCTGCAGAAAGATGTTCCAGTCATAGGCGTTACGTCCCCGGCCGTCCATCCAGGCGACGACGAAACGACCCGAGTCGTCGCCGCCGACCGCAGGTGCGTATTGGTTGGCAAGGCCAACCGCATCATCGTTGACCCGGAAGTTCGCTCCGAGCGGACTGCCGTCCGGAGAGAAGAATTGAGCAAAGATATCGCCGGTCAGTCCGAATCGTCTGTCGTCCCAGGCAACGAGGACTGTGCCGTTGGGGTTGATGTGTAGGTCTGAATAGCTTTGGTCGCCGTCGGCGGCCGAGTCACTGATGCGGAAGTTGTCGCCCAGACGTCCGCCTGACCGGTCAATCCGCTGGCCGAACAGATCAGAGTTGCCGATATCGCGGCGGTCCTCCCACGAGAAGAAGAGCGTGCCGTCCGGCCCGATGCCGGTTGCCGCATCACCCTGCCAGCCCATTGTTATGTCGGTGTTCAGACGCTCATTGACGCCGACCGGCTGCCCGAGTGAGTCGAACCGCTGAAACCAGACATCGGTATCACCGTCACGAAACTCGTGCCATGCGGCAACAAACCCACCTTGGTTGTCCGAGACAATGCGGACGTTCAGTTGTCGGCAGCCGCCGGCGACATCGTCGTTGCAGACGAAGTCGTCGCGGATGACCGTGTCGGTCGGCAACTGGGACACAGTCCGAGTTCTTCTTCGAATTCGGGGTTGTTTCACCGGCCCGGGGATGCCGACTGGCAGGGGCCTTGGGTTCTCAGGCGAGCGGGCGTCGAGCATTCGCCGTATCTCGGCGGGCATAGGGACATAACCCGAGTTCGCTCCCAAATATGCGATCGGGTCACCATACCCCGAGCTGGCACCGAGGATGAGCACGTGAAGTAGTAATTTTGTACCGTGGCTCATCGTTTATCTCACAATCGCCAGCTTGGTGAATCTGGTTTCGTTCCGGCCGTCGGCAGTCACGTTCAATCGCACGACGTATGTCCCGGGTGCAGTCCGGCGCAAATCCAGCGTCGTTTCGTTGTCAATCCCTGGGGTAGCGTTCCCGTCAAGCTCCTGGCCGATCGGGTCACCAGCCATGTCGAGCAAGCGGATACGTACTTGGGCTGGGGCGGGTCCGAGTCGGTAGCGTACTTGGGCCGAGCTACCGGCCGGATTGGGGTAGACGTACAGCGCCTCAACGAGACTTGTGCCCGGCTGAGGTAGTTCGCCAAGCTCGGATTCGAGTACAAGCCCGGTGTGGCATGGGTCGTGATACGCGCACGGCCACCTGATACCCGAGGCCGGCCCGGGCAGGTCCCAGACATAGAAAATGCCGGAATCAGAGCCGACCGCCACTTCGACATCCCCGTCTCTGTCCAAATCTACCAGCAGCGGGACGGCACTGACACTGGCAGTCGTCAGAAGCGGGAAGCGGTCAAGCGGCTCGCCGCTGCGACCGTCAAAGGCCACCAGACCATAGCGCGGCGAACCGATGAGGACATCGGCGTCGCCGTCTCCGTCAACGTCGGCAACCACCGGTGAGGATTGGTAGATGAAGTACTCGTCAAAGGTGATAATCCAGTTGCCGGCCAGCTCGGTGGTTGTGAAGAGCGAGTCCTGCGTGAACGGGTAGTTGGACACCAGGGTAGCATTGTGGTTCAGGGCGAACAGCTCGTTCCATGACGCGGTGAGCACGTCCGGGTAGCGGTCGCCGTTGACGTCGGCTGCAGCCGGTTGGCCTTTGATTGGGCTGCGGATGAACTCGCCGGAGCGGTGTAGCACCCTGCCGTCCGGACTCACCACGAACAGGCGGCAGTTATGGTCTCCTGGTGCGATGACCATGATTTCCCGGGCACCGTCGCGGTTGAAGTCGCCGACAATCGGCTGACAGGTCGCGTAGAATGACGAAGTGCTGAGCGTGACCGGGAATCCCGGCCCAAGGGTTCCGTCCGGGTTGAACAGGAACAACCGGCCGTCGCCGGCAAGGAGCACGACTTGGGGTCGAACCGTATCAGTTACCGCTACCGGTGCGCGGATTTCTGTGCCGATGCTGATTGGAAAACCGGGCATCAGGCTGCCGTCGCCTTTCCAGGCGTAGAGCTTCATGTCGGTTGAGCCGACAATCACTTCCTTCTTGCCGTCATTGTCCAGGTCGGCTAGAACCGGCGCGGCAACGATCCGGTCGCCGGTGGTCATCTGTACCGGCGCTCCAGAGGTCGGGAAGACTCGTACTTGACCGTTGTTGCCGGCCGTGACTATCTCCAGTTTCGGGTCGCCAGCAACATCGCCAATTGCTAGGTCGGCATGGGTCGGGCTGCCGATACCCAGCGAGCGGAGCAATGTTCCGTCTGAGCGCCAGACCCGCAGATTGCCGGTGGTGTCGAGGACTGCGACGGCGAGCGTCTCTTTGCCGTAGATGTCGGCAGCAAAGGCCGAAAGCAGGGGCGAACTGCCCACGGTCTTTGGGAATCCAGGCTGGTGTACGTCCCAAGTGATGCGCACCGGGATGATGGTGTCTTTGAGTCGGGCGGTCGAGTCTTCGTCACCGAGTAGTTCGATGCGCAAGAAGCTTGCGCCCGTGTAGCCGTCGGTATTGGGGTTGGTCCGGGCCGTGAACTTGTCATTGTAGCCGCCGACAAAGAACGGGTCGAACTTATGGCCGTAGATTTCATACTCGGGGTTGCGCGATTCCCAGTAGACCACGTCGAAGTCCTGCACGCCGTCTCCCTCTTCCAGATCCACGCCCTTGCGTTCGGGGAATATGTTGATTGCATTGTAGGGTCCGTAGTCAGCGAGGACACGTTGGTCCACGTGCCAGATAAGCAGCCCGGACCCGCCGCGGGGATAGACGGTGTCCGACGGCTGAAAGAAGTCGTATTCACCGTAGGTCACCGAGATAACGACACCATCTTCCACGTCAACGTCAATCGTATCCGGCTGACGGACGTCAATCTGCCGGTTCTCAATCAGAAAGTACTCGTCGCGGGTAATCGGGATCTTGACGATTGTCGGGGGAGATGTGTCGTTCCGCGCCGAGTAGCATGATGTATCCATCTGGGCAGCGTAGATGAGAACCGATTCCCGGGGCGAGCTTACCACTAGCGGCCGGATGAATCCGAGCTGAACGCGGTGGAACGCATCAAGAAACCCGGGAATGACGCCGGGCGGCACGCCCGCGCCATAGTCGCCAAGCCAGCCGCCATAGCCCATCAGACTCCATGACCCGACGCCCATTGTGTAGCCGGTGACGTCGTACAAGTCGTATGACCCAAGCAGGTGGGCGAACTCGTGCGCTAGCGTGCCAGCCAGCCCGGTCATCCCGAGGATGTTGGTCTCGCCCTCCCACATCGTGTCCTGGCGCATCATCTCGGGCAGAACCGTGGCCTGTTCAATGCGGGTACGGCCTGAATCAACGGTGATGTACGGCTCGCCGAGATACGCCTCAATCGCACCGCGGGGAATCTCGCCGGCAAGTAGGTCAAACGGGCTGTCTTGCCGCAGTCCGAAATCGGCCTGCAGCCCGGAGCCGGCATGAAAGATGATGAACTCGTCGTAGTTGCCGAAATGAATCTGCGGGTCGGTCTCATCCGCAACCTTGAAAGCGTCGCGCATCAGCCGGACCAGCCCCAGCTCGATGGCGTAGAAAGACGTCGTGTCGCCGTAAAACTGCATCTCGCGCGGCAGTTGGTAGCAGGTCCTTTCGTCCTCGGGCAGAACCGTGAAGTCAATGTACATCCGGCCCAGAGATTGAGCCAGATAGTAGTTCCGTAGACCTTCCATTTGGCGTTCGAAATAGCGCTTGAAGTGAGGCGGGTCATAGAACAGTCCGCTGTCTGGTGTCAGAAACCCGAACGTGTCCATCCTTCCGTTTCCGGTCGTCAGCGGTGTCGTATCCTCGACGAATTCGACACGCAGACAGAGAACCCGCACCGTGTCATAGCCGCCGGCCCTGAGTTTCTCAGCCCGCCGCTGGTCCTGCTCGGTCGGCTCGAACCGGAATCGCTCCAGTGGTGCCAAGTCGCGTTGGATGCTGGTATAGTCACGGATGAAACGGTTGTGCTGCTCGATCGCGCCGGAGATGTGTCGCTTGTCGGTTCGAGTCAACCTGATGCGCTCGGCCCGGGCCAAACCAGACAGCACGACCAGCACAAGCAGCACAGTAGGCAATGGTCCAGCCCGAATTTGTCTTCGTGTGCGGCTTATCAGTTGCCGCATGGTAAAAAGGAATCGAGAAGTCGAGGAGTCGAGGGAGAGTGGTCGAGTGGCGGAAGGGAGAAGTGGTCGAGTGGTCCAGTGCCCCAGTGGTGGACGGCGGTGAGCGGTGAGCGGAGGGCGGGAAGCGGTGAAAGGTATGGACGGAGAGAGAGGGATTCGAACCCCCGATACCCTTGCGGGTATACGTGATTTCGAGTCACGCGCCATCGTCCACTCGGCCATCTCTCCGTAGTAGGCATCATCTTTCAGCCCCGACCGGTCTGGCGCAACGCCGCGCCCGGAAGAAGGCACGCAGCAACTCGGCTGCCTCTTCTGCCAGCACGCCCTCGGTCACGCTGAATTGATGGTTGAACCGGTTGTCTCGGGCAATGTCGTAGCACGAGCCGAGGCAGCCGAACTTCGAGTCGCGTACGCCAAAAACGACCCGTTCGGGTCGGGCAAGCACCAGCGCACCCGTACACATCAGACACGGCTCAACCGTCACGTATACCGTCGCACCGGACAGGCGCCAATTGCCCAGATATGATGAAGCCGCACCCAGTGCGAGAATTTCGGCGTGAGCGGTCGGGTCTTGCAGATTCTCAGTCCGATTGTGTCCTCGACCGACAACCGTAGCCCCCATCACCACGACACAACCCACCGGTACCTCGCCCTCCTCAGCCGCGGCCTTTGCCTCAGCCAGTGCGATGCGCATCCAACGCTCCTCGTCTGCCTGTCGGCGGGGACATGACCCAAACGTCCGACGTTTTGGGTCGTGTGGCCGGACACCCGGCAGAGCTGGACCGTGCTGCTCGTCCAATGGTAGTGAACTCAAAGAACGCGCCCGGCGCGACTTGAACGCGCAACCTACGGATTCGTAGTCCGGCACTCTATCCAATTGAGCTACGGGCGCGACAGTAATGCTCGTCTATTCTAGAAGCAGGGTGGGCCAAGTCAAGCTCCGACCTTGTCGCAAAACGAAGCATTGTCCTTCGTTTCCATGACCTGAGGTTGAGCGCCGGCGGCTGCGACATCATTCTACTGTTCAAGCCGTCCCTGCTTGCATTGGCGCTGACCGGCAGTAGATTATACTCCAAAGCAGAAGCACAACTGGAGGTATCTGTGCTCAGAGCGTGTTTGAGGCTGTTTACTGTCCTGTTGCTGACTGCAGGTGTGGCCCGGGCCTGGAGCATCGCCCGGGTCCAGAAGTGCGGTCTGGACGGGCACAGCATGTCCGCGACCGGGCTGTTTGACCTGAGCGGCGACGGCGTGGCCGAGTTCCTTGTTCCGGGTAACGCCTCGCTGTACTGCTATGACACTGCGGCTGCGCTCCGATGGAGCTTCCGACCGGCAAGCAACTACTTCCCTGCAATCAGCTCAGCCGTCGTAGCCGACCTTGATGACGACGGCACCTTGGAGGTGGTTGTGTCTACGCCGCTGACGGTTGCCGTTCTCGGCCCGGACGGAACGCCGGTCTGGCAGCGGACTCTGTCGGGTCAGGGCTCGGTTCAGAACTGCATCTCCTCGGTCGCACTCGGCGATGTCAACCGCGATCGTCAACTCGAGATACTGGCCTATGAGGTCTACGCCAATCGGCTGCTGTGCCTGGAGCCGGGGTCGGGTGAGACGTTGTGGACCTATGTTCCGGACGGCAACCCGATGTTCTCGGTGGGCACGCCGACTGTGGCTGATTTGGACAACGACGGCAGGCTTGAGGTACTCGGTCAGGTGTCGTTCAACGGCGGCGGTGGCCAGCTCTACTCTCTGAATGACGTCGGGGAGAAGCTCTGGAGCTACAACACGCTCGGTTCCGGCATCAACGGTTGGCAACTGGCATCAGCCGCTGTTGCAGACGTAAATGATGACGATTCCCTGGAAGTCGTGTCGGTCGCAAACTATTGGGGAATCTTTTGTCTCGACAGGATGGGGAATGAGGTCTGGGCACGGCGTATCAGTGAACACGCTGCCTCCTACCCGGCGATTGCCGACGTGGACGGCGACGATACGCTTGACGTCGTGGTCGCGCTCGGCCCGAACATGCGTTGCTTCAACGCCCGCACCGGCCGGGACAAGTGGTCGTTCCCGGTGGCGACCGGTTACTACATCGTCTCGTCTCCGGCAATCGGTGACCTGGATGGCGACGGTCTGCTTGAGACTATCTTCGCCGAGGTGAAGCAGAACAACCCGAACGACTCCTTGCGGCCGATGTGGGTGCTCGACTGCCGGGGTCGGTCGCTCTGGAACGACACGGTTGGTACGACCATGTCTGACCCGACCGCGGGCGACGTTGATTCGGACGGCAGGGTCGAGTTCTGTCTCGGGCCGACCTATCGCGGATGGGATTGGTGGCTCTACCGCGCTGACACGGTTGCGGTCCAGCCCGGTCGGATTGACTGGCCCACGTTGCAGCACGACATCTGGCGGACGGGTTGGTACGGATACCGGGGTCCAGCGGTCGGTGTTGTGCAGCCGCAGTACTCAGATGGGCCACGGGTGATGCTGTGCGCTCGGCCCAATCCGTTCCGTAGTTCGACCGCGATCAGCCTTCCGCGTGACTGCTTCAGCTTCAGTATCTACGACGTTGCGGGCCGGCCGGTCAGGCATCTTTCCGGAACGCGAAGCCTCACTTGGGACGGCCGGGACGAGCAGGGCCGTCGTGTGCCGAGCGGGGCGTACTTTGTCCGGGTGGGCGAGACGACGGAATCAGGACTTCGCCTAGTCAGGCTCGACTAGCAGATGCGTAACTATCTTCTGCTGACCGTACTGGCTTCGGCGCTGGCACTGGGTGCTGAGACCGGCAAGATTGCCGGTCGGGTGGTGGACGCTGGCACGGGCCAGGCTCTGCCTCGGGCGAACGTCGTGCTCAGCGGGGTCGAGCTCGGCGCAGCTACCGACCTCGCCGGATACTACACGGTGCTGAACGTGCCCGCGGGCAGCCATTCGGTTGAGGCGTCAATGGTCGGTTATCGGGCAGTAACCGTGACCGGAGTCCGCGTCGAAGCCGACCGAACCACAAGGCTTGATTTCCGGCTTGAACTCTCGGCGATTGAGATGCCTAACGTCGTGGTCCGGGCCGAGAAGCCGGCAGTCTCTAAGGAGTTCGTTGCGTCGCGATTCGCTCTGCCGGCCGGACAGATTGCCCGTATGCCGCTCGACGACCTGGCCGAGGTAATATTCCTTTCGGCCGGCGCTGCCCGAACCGAAAGCACGCTTCACGTCCGGGGCGGTCGAGCCACCGAGGTTGACTATCTGATTGACGGAGTGAGCGTTGTTGACCCGCTCTCGGGTGAGTTTGGCATCGAGCCGGCGCGCGGCGTGGCCGACGAGGTCGTGTTCATGCCCGGCGGCTTCTCGGCCGAATATGGCCGGGCGATGTCCGGGGTCATCAACCTTGTCACGGTCAACCCACGGCGGTCGTTCGGAGCCGGCTATCGCCTGAAGTCCGAGAAGCCGATGCCGTTCTACTATGATTTCGGGTACACTGACCAGGGAGTCAACGTGCACCTGCCGGTTTACCGTGAACTCGGCACGTTCATCAACCTCGGTACGACCGCGATGGACGACTGGGACCCGCGTTTGTTTCGGCTGCCCCACAAAGGCCGGGCCGACTACTCGGTCTACGGCAAGGCCCAGTGGCAGCCTTCGGGCAAGGTTCGGCTGACCGGCTCAGCCACCCTGTTTCGCACCCAGTTTGACCGCTATCACACTAAGTGGCGGTTTCGGTTGAATGAGTACCGTTCTGACCTGCGCCACGGCCGACTGTTTACGCTCAAGACCAGCTACATGCCCAATTCACTCTCGTATTATGGCCTGGCCTTGTCGCGGTTCTCGACCGACAAGACCTTTGGCGTGCGCGAGCCCGGGCCGGTCCGGTTGTTCTCCGACTTCAGATTCCGGGATACGAGCGAGTATCTTCGGCCGGTCATTGATGAACGCAACCCGTGGCACGTCCGCTGGAACCGTTACTGGTACTTTTACTCTGCGGGCAACTACGACCAGTACCGCCACACCCGGTCTGAAGTAGTGAACGCCACGCTTTCGGGCTCAAGCCAGATTACGCACCATCATCAGCTTTCATGGGGTACGGCCGCGGATTTCTTTGACGTGGCAAGTGACTGGCGGCGCTGGATTCGTTCCAACAGCCCGTTCCACGACACCTATCACTTCCGGCCGCTCGGTCTCAGTGCGTACATTCAGGACAAGATTGAGCACGAGGGGCTCTACGCCAACTTGGGGCTGCGATTCGACCGGCTGGACCCGAAGGCCGCGGTCTCCGACTCAGGACTCATTCCGCAGCCCTCGGCGGATTCCGGCCATGTTTTCTCCGTTCCGGCGCAGACGCGGGTCTCGCCGCGGCTTGGTGCGTCGTTCCGCGTCACCGAGTGGCTGTTCGCCCGGGCCAACTACGGCTACTACGTCCAGTTTCCGCTGCTATCCCAGTTGTACGACAACACCGTCAAACCGATGTATTACCGGACGTCGTACCGTGACTCGCTGCTCGTGGTCGGCAATCCGCACCTGGCGCCGGAGCGCACTCAGGCGTATGAGGTCGGGCTCCAGGGCGAGCTTACGCGCAACTTGCTGCTCACTGCCAACCTCTGGCGCAAGGACGTCTACGACCTGGTGGGAACCCACGAAGTCCCACGTCTGCCCGAGAGGTACGTGACCTATGTCAACAATGACTATGCCCGGCTCACCGGCCTTGAGTTGATTGCCGACCTGCGGCGGGCCTGGTTCGGTGCGAAGCTCTCTTACACCCTCTCGTTTGCGCGCGGCACCAGCTCATATGCCAATCAGGCATACTACGAGTTCATTCTGCGTGGGGCGACCGTACCCGCGGTTGAATACCCGCTCGACTTTGACCAGCGCAACCGAGTCTTTTTTCAGCTAACTGCCGCGCTTCCGCGCAGTATCACCGGTCTCACTGTGCTCGACAGGGTGCTTGACAGTCTTGGCCTGTATTTGCTCGGGTATCTTGGCAACGGCCTTCCCTACTCGCCGCCGGGCGGCAAAGGCGACCCGACAACGTGGAACACGAAAGTCGGACCCTGGCGTTCCAACGTTGATGCGGTAGTCGGCAAGGGCTGGAACCTGGGCCGGTACCGGTTCGACCTTGTGGTCGAAGTGCTGAACGTACTCGACGTGCGCGACATCATGTACGTCTATCCGGCAACCGGCCAGCCGGACGACGACGGGACCTACTTCTACTATTACGACTTTGAGTTCGTTCGGTCAGACACGTCAATATGCCCACAGTGGTTTGGACAGCCGGGTTATGACCCGCAGTTGGATGCGAACCACGACGGCTTTGTGTCCTACGACGAAGCTCAGTGGGGCGAGTACTGGCGCGCCAGCCAGCACCACAAGGCGGTTGTTGACTGGGTCAACAACTACGGCCCGCCCCGGCGCGCTCGGCTCGGATTCTCAGTCTCTTTCTGACCATTTGGTCATCTGTTACTTATCGCTGCGCTTAGAATCGCCGGCAAGGAGGTTCAGGAAGAAGACGAAGGACACTCAAGGTACACGAGGAGGCGCGCCGAGCAGGGGCAGCCACTCATTTCCGCCGGATAGTAGCCTCCGGTCAAACGGCCGTTCTGCTCTAGAATCCTAGCCGGCCGGTACGGCCATGCTCTCCGTATCCTGCCAGCTCGCGCCGGGCCGCGGCTTCGAAGTCGGCCATCGTTATCTCTGCCGTGTCAGAGTCGGTCTCAAGGCGTGATGCGGCGAGCGTTGCGGCTGCCAAAACCGCGTTGGCTATTTGCCCTCCGGTCAGCTCGTGCTCCTTTGCCAGACGGTCGAAGTCCACGTCCGAAGCCAACGGCGCGGCCGCGGGCAGATGCTTCCGCCATATCTTGGCCCGAGCATCGGCACCCGGCGGGCCAAAGTACGCTTTGTACTGAATGCGGCGCTCCAAGGCCGGGTCGAGCACGCCGGCATGATTGGTGGTCAGGATGGCGAGGCCGGTGAATCGCTCCAGTTCCATGAGCAGGGTGTTGACTTCGCCGTTGGCAAAGCGGTCGGTAGAGTGGCGCACCTCGGTACGTCGGGCAAAGATGGCATCCGCTTCGTCAAAGACAAGTGCCCTGCCGGCTCTTGCCGCCTCGGCAAACGTCGTCCGGGTATTCTTCTGCGTTTCGCCGACCCACTTGCTGACCAAATCAGGGTAACTGACGACCAGCGGCTCGGGGCCGAGCGCCCGGCACAAGGTGCGGGCGGTCAGCGTCTTGCCGGTGCCGGACGGCCCGTAGAAGAGCAGACACACACCAGTCTGCGCCAGCGCACCAAAACCCCACTTCTCGCGGATTAGTTTGCTGCGACGGAGATAGCCCCAAACCGCCCTGAGCAAGTCTAGGGTAGCTCGGTCGAGTACTACTCCTGATCTGTCAAGGAAGTCGGCGATGTCACCGTGCCATGCCTCGCCAGCACCGACCGACCTCGTCTGTGCCCTGGACTGGCCCCGCGGCACACCGAGAAGCCGGGCAACCATGTCCTCAGTCATGTTCAACCACTTTGTTCTCAACGGCTCCCAGAATGGGGTCTCGCGCGTGTAGACGGTGTTCTGCAAGCGACCTCCCGGCAGGAAGTAGGGCAGGAACGACTGGACGAGTTCTTCTCGGCCTCGGGCCAGGAGCCGAGCCATCTCCCCGGTCGGGATACCACCACTGCTGTCATCATCTGCCAGGTCAGTTGCCGCCACGAGCAGCAGCTCGACAATCTCACGTTCGACGTCATCCAGATTCAGCTCGGCGACGAACTCGTCTATTGGCAGCTTCACTCCGGCCTGGCGCGTTAGTGCGAGGCGTTTGTTGTGCTGTTCTTCGTGCCAGGACAAAGCCGCGGTCAGCACTTCGCCGTCAGGTCTGGCCGCGACAGGTCGCTCGCGACGCCTCGGTTCGCGGCTCCAGCCACAGAACTGACGGAGTATTCGGACGAATCTGCGCTTGCCTTCCAGCCACTCAAGCGGGGTGGCGTAGGCTTGGGGCGTAGTCTCTGAGGCATTCATGATGATCACTCCTTTTGTTTAGTCTGCCATTCAAGACAAGAATGCGTTCTCACACAGTAGTCTGTTTTCTGCCTTCATTGTCACATAACGTGCTTTGGCACATATTCTAACTCACTCAATTGCTGCAACTAACGAGCACACTAGGAAATGATTCAGCCATTATTGCTTGCGATAGTTGTGTTTCGGGACCTGCCCGAAGTATTGCCGCAACCAAACTTGTGCGCCTCCATATATATACCGTCTTTTGATAGGTTTTCTAAATCAATCAAAATCAATGGCTTACGAGCACTTAAAGAAATGACTGAATTATTGCCCGTGGAGTCAGGGCGAGCAACCAGGGGCGGCATTCAGTGTTAACCAGCGCAAGTTACCTGCGTCTTCAATATGCGGTTTTCTCAGGTTGTTTTTCGGAGGTGTCGGGCACGGCTTGCGCCAATGGCATAACACCTTGTCTGATAATTGGTTACTGTTGTCGCAGAGGAGGCTGATGTTCTGCCTCCGGACGTCGTGACCTTGGGACGTACTTGTCTTAGCATCAACAACTCGCTTTCGGCCAAGCACTTACGTCGAGGTCTGGTTGTTACAGAACTTCTGTCTTGACTTCCGGGTGATGGGTGCTAGGCTTGGTTGTGAGTGGCTGTTTTGACTGGCTGCCGGATGAGGCGCGTCGCAGGTATGAGGCGTTTGAAGCCGCCTTCGGCAGGCGACCAGACCGGCAGCGGCCGGTCAGCCTTTCAACAATGCGTCGGGTCTGCCGTGAATACGGCCTGCGTACATACCAGTTGCGTCGCATCATCAAGCGCCAGTTGGCATGGGACCGATTCCTACGGGAGCTCGGCAGAGACAGCTATCTTCGCACGCGGCCTGACTCCGTAAAGGACGCACTGTGCAGGCGGCTGTCCAGGAACGAGTCGTTCTCGCGCGAGGCAGAAGAACAACTGCGTCACTGGATGAGGCGGGTTGTCAGATTCGACCAGCCATGCACGTTCGGCTACGGCCCCCTGCCGCGGCAACTGCGCATGCTCGGCCAGCTTCAACTCTCGCGTGCGCCCAAGAACCCACACCGAAAGACAACGCCCGAACTGGCAGCCCGGATACGCGAACTGGCAGGTGTCTTACCGAGGCTGAGCCTGCGCCGGATTGAACAGCAGTTGCGCCAGGAAGGCTATGACATCAGTTACGTCACGGTGCGACGGGTGCTCAAACGAACCAAGCCCTGAGATTGACCGCCTTGCCTTTTTTCTTTCTCAGAAGAGATGGAATCGTAGCAGGAAGTTGGGCCGCCGCGTGTTGCGTGGTCACCTCAAGCGCGCCGGGCACGAAGGCAAGGCAGACCTGCTGGGTCCGCGCTGTCCTCCTTCTCTTCGGCGAGACAATTCTCGATAAACCGCTCCTTGTGCGGACAGCCTGGGTTGGTTCCGACCGCGACGGCAACTTCGACTAGGTCAAGACCGACCGAATCGCGTTGGCACTCAATCTCGGGGCAAGATTCAACTTCCAGCAGCGCTGAAGTGGAAAACTCGGCCCGGCAGGAGTATTACCTGCCGGGCCGAGAGCGCCGGAGACTTGTGCGGGTTGTCCGCCCGTCAAGCCGGCAGCGAGAACGGCCCATTGAGCTTGGTGCTGCTAGGAGAGTCGAACTCTGTCCGCAGACAGGTTACGCAGTCGCTCACACGACCGGCATCGCGGCCGCAAGGACCACCGGTGCCAGATGCGCCGCCGGACGTGCTCAAAGAGGCGTTCTCGCACGTGAACTGTCGTCTTGCGGCCGTGCTGCCGGGATGACTGGAACCAGCTCCGGTCTTGAAGATGCTGCTGTACCTGCCAACAGGTTCCCAATCGCGCACGACCGCCGACCTGCCCATGCGTTCGGCAGGGGGAGCGACTCCCCCACTCGCTTCCAAGACCTGTGTCTCGGAGTGTTCCGGAAGCCGGCTTCATGCGTAACATCTTGAAAACAATCGAGTTATTAACATGACAGTCATTGGGTTGATCTTCATTCTGTGGGCAGATGGCGGCGCATTACGAGAATGAGTTGGGGGATACGCAACGCGGCGTCTGCTCCGAGTCTGTGTCCGTGGTCAAGTAGACAAAGGGCGGCCAGATGGCCGCCCTCGATGAGGAACACGTCATTGCTAGTGCTGTATCACGAGCTTCTGCTTGATCTTGTTCTGGTCGTCGTCGAGCCGTACCAGATAGACGCCGGCAGGCAGACGCAGGCTAATCTCCGTCCTGGGGCTGTGTAGCCCAAAGTGTACCACCCGGCCTGTGGCGTCGTGAATCGTGACCCGAACCAGGCGGCCGGCGTGCTTGCCCGGACTAGCGGCCAGCTTCAGTTGGGAGTGGCCGGTGAGCGGATTGGGGAATAGGCGCAGTTCGGACAAACCGGTTCGGATGGTTTGAGCCGCGAGCTGAACGGTCCGCTCAGATGATACGGTGCTAGTGACGTTGAGCAGAGCCGATGGATGGTACTGCCAGAACTCAAGTGTCTTGTTGCCTTTGAGGGCGTAGATGTCGTTGCCGTCGGTGGCCATCGCACCGCCGGCTTTGACTTTCTTCTTTTTCCCGCTGGAACCGAGTTCGGGAACCGGGTCGAGCTCATCCCAAGAGTCGCTGACCGGGGCATAAGTCCAGAACTCGGTTGTATTGCCGCCTTTGAGTGCGAAGATGCGGTTGCCGAACCAGATCGCGCTGCCGCCGTCCTTTGACTTCTTGGTCTTGCCGCTCCGGCTAAGCAGCGGCATGCCGGTAAGCCGTTCCGACCATGAGTCGCTTGCGATATCGTAAGTGTAGAACTCGTGGTACTTGGCCTTATGGGCATAGATTCTGCCCGAGTGGTCCCAGACCAGCCACGAGCCTTTGTCCCACTTCGACACGCCCGGCGCATCGGCGAGCGAATGCCAGGTAGTGGTATCGGGTTCACCTTCAGCCGGGACTTGCCAGCCGAAGAACTCGTTCTTCTGCCCCTTGAGCATGAAAATCCAGCCCCTGCCTTCCCGTTCCGCGTAGACCAGTCCGCCGCCACCTTTGACTCGTTTGTTCGTGGTACCGAGCGGCACGTCTACCAACTGCTGCCATGAGTCGCTGGTCGCGTCGTAGCGGTAGTAGCCGACGGTGTTGTTTCCTTTCAGGGCGTACGTGCGTCCCCGGCCGTCCGCACATCCAGCGGCACCTTTGCCCGGTTTCTTGCCTTCGGTGCCAAGCGGAATCGGGGCAAGCACGAGCCAGGTGTCAAGCCCAGGGGAATAGGAGTAGAAGTCGGTCTGTTTGTTGCCTTTGGCTGCGTAGATGAGGTCGGTGCCGGCATCAAATGCCAACCAGCCGCCGTCTTTCACTTGGCTGTTTGACGGCGCCGCGGGCATGGATTTTTGTTCAGACCAGCCGGCCGGCTGTGGAGGAACAACGGTGCACGAGTCGCGCACGGTGTCGTTGGCCGGATTGGCATCCCCGGACAGCATAGTGTATGACGTCAGCCAGTAGCGGCCGAGTACCGACGGGCTCCAGCTCCGGGCAAAGGTCAGGGACGAGCTCTGTCCGCCCGGTAGTACGATGTCGGACTCGGTCGTGTCATAGACTAGGAGGCCGTTGGTGTCAATGATGGACAGCCGGACGCTCAGGTTCGCCTCGACGTTGCCGTAGTTACGGAGCTGTACGACGGGTGAAACCGGTCTGCCCGAATCAACCAGCATGCCCGGTGCGGTAATCTGAGCCACGCCGACGTCAAGCAATCGAACCAGCACCGAGCTGGCGACGCGGTCGTTCGATGGTCTCATGTCGGTTGCCAGCTCGGTAGAACAGGAGGTCGGGAACGTCCCGCGCTGGGTGGCGGTCCAGTTGGGGAACGTTAGGTAGAGATATGTACCCGGGGCATGGTCAGACGCGGTGCGTGTTGTGTTGTAGCCGCCCGAGCCGATTTTCATGCGGACCTCGTAGGTTTCCACCTCAGTACCATAGTTATAGACCGAGCAGGCCGGCGTGATGGTCGTACCTGAGTCCACCCAACCGGACGGGGCGACGATTCGCGCCGCGCCGACGTCGTGGACGCGCATCGTCCCGACCGAAACGGCCTTGTCGTTCGCCGGACTGCCGTCCATGCTCAGCTCAGTGGAACACGACGCCGAGTACGGCCCGCGGCCGGTCGCGGTCCACTGAGGGAATGTAACGTAGACATAGGTCTTACTGACGTGGCCATAGACCATTGCAGTTCGGTTGTAGTCTGAGCCGACTTTCATGCGGACCCAGTAGGTCGGGTCGGACACGCCGTAGTTGAATATCGAACAAGCTGGTGTGACGGTTGTGCCCGAGTCGAGCGGACCTGAGGGCACAATCAGTCTGGTGCAGCCGACGTCATGCAACGGGTAGACTGTCACCGAGTCGAAGAGAGCGTCGTTTGTGAGCTCCATGTCGGTGGCGAGCTGGGTTGAACAGTTGACCGCATACGTGCCCGGAACCGATGCGACCCAGTTGGGGAACGTAACATAGACCGTGGTTCCAGGAAGATGGGCCAGCACATTCACCTGGTTGTTGTAGGTTGTACCGATGCGCATGCGCACGGCATAAGACTCGGTTGTGTTGCCGTAGTTGTACACTGAACAGGACGGAGTGACCACCGTTCCAGAGTCAACGCCGCCTTTTGGGGCGACGATGAATGAACAGCCGACGTCGCGGTCAGGGACGAAGTCGTCGCTGCGATAGGCGAGAACCCGCTCGCGGAAGTCTTTGACGTACAGCCAGTTGCGGACGCGGGCAACTGAGTTCAACATGCCGACTGTGTCTTCTGGATGAGGAATCGTTTCGCGGATGACACCGGTGGTGCGGTCGAGCACGAAGACGCCTCCACGCGGATAGCCGGCCGAGACATAGACCCGGCCGCTGTCAAGCGTGGTGACTGCAAGGCCTCCACTGATCTGCCGCGCAGCTCCATTCATGACTACCTGGCGGGACCAGTAGGTTGTAAGCGGTGGGGACTGACGGAAGGCGTAGACATAACCGGTCTGAGTGCCAACGAATACGTGCGTTGTGTCGAAGGAACTCGGGATGCCGAAGGCTATCGAGCCAATCTGGCCGCTGGTCCAAGCACGGCCACCGTCTGATGCCCGAACCGCAAACAGGCGGCCGCCGCCTGAGTCAGTACCGAAGAAGACCCGGCCGTTGCAGTAGGTCGCACCGGAACGGCAGTTGTAGTTGAAGGTGGGGTTTGGGGCCATGCGCCAGACACGAGTGCCGGTTGGCGTCCACTTGCTGAGCCCGGAGTCAGAGGAAACCACGTAGAGTCCAGTCCCATCGGTAGCGATGGCACCGCGGATTGAACCTGCTGACACCTGCCATAGGTAGCGTTGGTTACCGTTGAGCATGTTGATGCCAATCACCCAGCCGTTGGCCAACCCGAGATAGAGTGTCGGAATGCCGCCGTAGTTGATGATGATGGGGTCGGATTCGATGCCCGGGGCGGTCAGACCGCGCCGCCACTTAAGGCTGCCGTTGCTCATCCTGCGGCAGTAGACCGTACACGGCGTCGAGGCGCCGAATGCACAGGCAACCACACTGTCGGCGAAGATGATCGGCGTGCCCGGGTTCTGGCCGTTGTATGCTGAGCCGACAAGAACGTTCCAGCGCTCGGTCCCGGTCCGGGCGTTGATGGCACGGAGCCGGCCGTCGGTCGTGGCGTACACGACTGTGCTCTCAGTGGCAACCGGGCTGCCGTGTTCGTTGCCGTTGAACGAGCTGAGTCCCGGGTCGTAAGTCCAAGCGAGCGAGCATTGCCCCATCGGAACAACCGGAATCTGCCCGGAATGGACACTGTCATGATTATAGGTCGGCCAGTCAAAGGGCGGCGTCGCCCAGACGCTGCCCAGTGTGATTACAAGAACCAATATTGTCTTGATTCGCAGCAACTCAGCCTCCAATTGCCCGGCGCTTCTTTGTAGAGCTCAACTTCCCCGCCGTTAGGACGCGAGCCATGGTAACCCGCGCGGGACCAAAGGCGTCCCGCAGCATCAATTCTAGGCGGAGCCTAACGCCGGTCAATATGCGTTGGCCCCAGGCTGGTTCTACTCAACTACCAGCTTTACCTCGTCGGTTCGGTCAAGCCACTGAACCTGAGCGAGGTAGACACCGGGCGAAAGCGAGGTGAGGTCGAGCGGGACAGCGTTGTGACGCGCAGCTAGCAGTGAGTGGTGGACGAGACGGCCCGAGACGTCGTAAACCCTTAGAGCCGTGACCGGTGACTCTGGTGAATCCGCGACTAACCGTAGGACGGCACGATTGTGCGCCGGATTCGGACTGACTTCGAACCGCGGCCGGAAGACCGCGCCGGCTGCAGCCTGACTGCTGGACCGAATTCGGGCCGACGCGGCCATGGTTGTCATCTCCGGCGTGTACTGCCAGAGTTCGTTGGTCTTGTTGCCCTTAAGAGCGTAGATTTGGTTGTAGACCGTGGTGATGTCCGCACCGGCCTTGACTTTCTTTTTCTTTCCGGCGGTGCCAAGCAGCGGCACAGTGTCAATCTCGACCCAGGAGTCACTGGAAGGTAGGTACTTCCAGAACTCCTGGGTATTGCCGCCCTTTAGTGCGTAGACGGCGACGTCGAACCATGTCGCGCAACCGCCGTCTTTGGATTTCTTGTTCGATCCGACCCGACTCTGGACCGGCATGCCGGCAAGCTGGGTTGACCAGCGTCCCTCGACAATATCAAATGCGAAGAACTCATGGTTCTTGGCTTTGTGCGCAAAGATAGTGCGGTTATTGTCATGGACAAGCCATGAGCCCTTGTCCCACTTGACCGTGCCCGGCGCATCGGGCAGGGGTAGCCAGGTGTCCTGTGTCGGGTTGTAGCACCAGAACTCGTTCTTGTAGCCCTTCAGGAGGTAGACGAGTCCGTTCGAGGCGAAGACGAGGTCGGTGCCGCCTTTCACCCGCTTGTTGGTTGTACCGAGCGGGACCGACGCGAGCTGGCGCCAGGTGTCACCGGCAATCGAGTAGCAGTAGAACCCTTGAGTATTGTTGCCTTTGGTTGCGTAGACTGTGGCGAAGCCGTCTGAGCAGCCGGCCGCACCCTTTGACGGCCGTTTGTTCTCGATACCTTGTGGAATCGGCGAACGGGCAAGCCAGGTGTCGCGCGCCAGGTCGTAGACATAGAAGTCCGATGTCTTGTTCCCTTTGGCTGCGCAGACCCAACCGCGCGCCAGGTCAGGAACCAGCCAGGCGCCGTCCTTGCTTTTCTGGCTTGATGGCCTGTCCGGCATCGGGCGGAGAGAAGTCCATGGTCCGGCTGAAGTGCCGCCGACGCGGAACGAACTGCGGGCGGTGTCGTTGACCGGGTTACGATCGCCGGCTAGAATCGTCCAGGCCCGGGCGAAGTACTGGCCGGCCGGAGCCGCGAACCAGGTCTTGGTAAACGTCCGCGAGAGCGATTCGCCCGGCGCAAGCTCGATGCCGGTTTCGGTTGTGTCGTAAACCAACTGCATTAGACTGTCGGCGATCACGAACTTTAGGTCAACGGCCACGGATTGACTGCCGAAGTTCTTGACTCGGGCACGGGGCGAGACGGTGCGGCCGAGAATCACGTTGCCGGCCGGAGCGCTGACTAGCGTTGCACCGGCATCGGTCAGATTGACCGTGACCGAGCCTCTTGCCGCATCGTTGGGCCTCACCATGTCGTTCCAAAGCTCGGTTGAGCAACTGACGCCGATTGTGCCCCGGCCAGTGACGGTCCAGGCCGGGAAAGTCACGAACTGCACCTCACCCGGTTCGTGGGGCGGCAGGGTACGCAGCCGACTGTAGGTCGGGCCGATTCTCATTCGTACTTGGTAGGATTCGGTGACCGCATTACCGTAGTTGACGACCGAGCAGGCCGGGACGATAACCGTCCCAGAATCGAGTGTGCCGGTCGGAGCCACTAGGCTCTTGACGCCGACGTCAATCACCCGGACGTAGACGGTGTCACGCTGACAGTCGTTCGCCGGGACCATGTCCGCGGCCAGCTCGGTCGAACAGGAGACCACGAGCGGGCCACGCTGCCGGGCAGTCCAGGCAGGGAAGGTGACCTGATGCCAGGTGCGCATCGGATGATTGGGAACCGACGCGCTGGCATTGTAGTCGGACCCGATGCGCATCCGAACCGTGTACGAGGCAGACTGGGTGCCGTAATTGTAGGTTGAGCAGGCGGGCGTCAGCGAGACGCCGGAATCGAGCGTCTGCGTGGGCGAGACGAGGCGGGTGCAGCCGACATCGACGACCGTCAACTGCTGAGAGAAGAAACGGCCGCAGCGGTAGGTCGCGTTGCCGTCGTCACGCGTGCCGTAGAACAGTTTGACGGTTCCACCGTTGGTTTCCCACAGTGTGTCACGGTTGCGGCCCCGGCAGTCAATTGTCCCGGAAACGACCAAGGCGCCGCCGCAGCAAAGGGCGACACCGCCGCCCGCACCGCCGCCGCCCCGGACCGTTGTGAAGGTCGGAGCGCCGTTTCGGCCACCGCCAGCGCCCAGCGCCAAAACCGTACCTGAAACCGACAGACTTTCGCTGGCCTCCAGTCTGACTGCGCCGCCGCCCGCGCCGCCGCCACCACCGCCGCCGCCGTAGCTGCCGCTGGAACTGGTTCCTGCGCCGCCGCCACCCGAGCCACGGTAGACCGATGAATCAGTCGTGTTGTCACCGTTGACACCGAAGTTAAGGTAACCGCCGTTCTGTCCCGAGCCCGGGTTGCTGCCGGTCGTCCCAGCGCCGCCCGCACCGCGGTACGGACCAGCCCCATTTGCGCCGGAAGTGCCGAATGCGCTCAATCCACCGATGCCGCCGCCGCCACCACCGCCCCCACCGGCAGCGCCGCCGCCGCCGCCACCGCCGCCACCACCGTACCCGCTGCCGCCGATTCCACCGGCAGCACCGGTTCGGCCACTGCCACCGCGGCCACCGGACAACATTGTCCCTGGGTAGCCGGCCTGAGCCGGAGTTCGGGCGCTGCCTCCCAAGCCAGCCGGACTGCCGCCGCCACCACCACCACCGAAGCGAATCGAGTCCGGCCCGCCCCATGTTCCATTCTGGCCGCGGCCGCCGGTGTTGTCAGCCCCACCCAGTCCGCCTGGGGCGAAGACGCTGTCATTCTGGCCGCCACCGCCGCCGCCAAAGCCGCGACCGCTGGCATCGAGCGTGCCTTCAATACGCAGCTTGCGGCCGCGAACCTGGAGATAACCTGAAGTGTCGGCGCTGTCACCCTGCCAGCTTAGGACAAAGCAGGTGCGTCCGGCCGGAATCGAGAACGTGCCGATGTTGTAGTGGAACCCGGAGATAATCTCGCTGTCGGCAGGAGTCCAATCCGCGCCATCATGGTCACCGCCTCCGCGTGGAGTCCACTGGCCCCATGACGGTGCAGCAAGGACGAAAGTTATCAGGATGGCCAAACGGCGCAGCACGGTTTTTCTCCTTTCGCTCAGTGTCGGGTCCCTGTCTAGTTCGGTTCCGCGCCCGACTTGGCTCTGAATCGTTGCCCTTGATTCATTTCCAGCCCGTGCTGGACTGTCTGCCTAGTCAGGCGTAACCGCTCGCCTAGGGTAAATTATACCGGCGCATTCAAAGTTGTCAAGGTTCACCGGAACAAAGGTAGCATCATTGAGCAGCGTAAGGGGCGTCCGCTCTAGGTTAGGCTGCTGAGATTGACCGTCCGGCGGTCAACGGGTATAATATTATGTCGAAGCTAATGCGGGAAGGAATGGGCCTAAGGGAAGCCGTGATTGCCGGTCAGGACGTCGCGGGCCGGTGTGCGACTCGTGTCCGTTCCTTTTCGACCACGAATAGGGAGGGAATGCATGCCTAAAGAGACGTACTCGAGCCGACTACTGACCTGGGGCATCTGGGTCTTCGGGTTGGCGACCGTTGGGTTCATGGTGGCCGATATCATGACCCGTCCGCCGTTGTTTTGGCTGGCTCTGATGCCGGTCTATTGCCTGGCCGCTTTTGCACTGCTGCACAGTTTCAGCTTTCTTGGCCCACGACGAGCAGTTTGGTTTCTCGCATTGGGACTGATTCTGCCGTTCGTTGCCGAGTATCTCGGAGCCAACTTCGGAGCTATCTTTGGCAGCCACTGGTTCAGTCGTGCACGCGACCTGCGAATCCCGATGGCCGTGATGCTGCCCGGCCGGATTCCGCTGAGCGCGGTGCTTACCTGGTACGGCCTGCTTTACATTGTGTTTCTGTCCTCGGTCTACTTGCTCAAGGCCCGGACTTCGGACGTCAGTTCGTTCGCGACCGTTCCTTTGGTCGGAGCACTCCTCATTGCGCTTTGGCAACTGACCGCCGGGCCGGCAACGGTTGGCCGCTCGATGATGGGCTTCTCGCAGAACGGTTTCTACCATCACATACCGCTCTCTAGTTTTGCCGGCTGGTTCATGACCGCGCTGTTCGTTCTCCTCTTCTTCCAGATTGTCGAGCCGACCGCGGTTGACGCCGACCGTTTCAAGGAGCCAACGCAGCGTCTTGCACCGCTCGGCTTCGCGATGTACGGTGCGGCGGTGCTCTACTCGAGTGCGGTCTGTCTGCGAATGAACGCGACCGGTGCCGGTTGGCTTGGGGTCATTGTCTTCGTGCTCTACATGCTGGTCATGGCCGCCCGAACCAAGACACCCGAGTCCGTGCCCAGGCTCGAGCAGGCACCGGGCACCAGTTCCTAACTCTGAGGACCTTCTTTCGCGCTGCCTGACCAAGGGCCAGGCAGCGCGGCTCTTCGCTGAGACTGCGCCTGATTGCCGTCGCTATCGCAAGCGGAGAGCCAGCGCAGCAGAAGCGGGCCCCAGAGGGCCAAGACCAAGAAGAAGAGGAAAATGCCGGCAACTATGGCAAGAGGCACGAGTGCGGCACAGCCGATGATGTTGCCCGAGGGTAGCAGCCTGCGGGCAAGAGCCTTTGCCCGGGCCGGGTTGCGCTCGATCCAGGTCGGCACGACAATGACCAGCAGGGAGATTGCGGCGAGTGTGGCCAGTGACGTCCAGAGCATCACCATCCCTTCTTGTCGGGGTTCGGCGTCCATCGAGAGCAGTGTGCCGATTCTTGCGCCAAGTACCAGCGGAAAGGCGATGCAGAGTCCGATGAGTACCGGCTTCCAGTTACGCTCGCCGTACATCGGCTGGTTGACGTAGCCCGGCGTCCGGTCCGGGTTGCAGAACCGAATCACCTCGTCGCGCAGGTATTCGACGTCGGCCTGCCGGGCAGTAAGCGATGCGAGGACGTCTGATTCGGGTGTTTCGCCAGCCTGCTGGCGGACCCGGACGAGGTCGTCAACTGCAATCCGGTAGCGCAGGAGTAGTTCCCGGATGCGCCGGATAGTACTCTCATCGCCGACTTGCCTGCTCGGCACCGGCTCGCACCACCAGCCGTTGGGTTCTTTTCGGGCAAGGCGCCAAAACCGGTCGTCGCCGGTCATGAAGACCGTGCCGGTCCTAACCCAGAGAGCGGGTATCCAGAGCCACGGGTCGGACATCTCGTAGCCGAAGAAGCGTTCTTCAGGCAGTGTTGTCATCTTGCCCACCGGGCCGGCATAGGTCGAACATCAGGTTGATGATAGAATGAGAAGAGGTTCTGTCAAACCTGCCGCCATCTAGTCTTTCGCCTTTTGGCCCTGGGTTTCTGACTCAAGTTCCTCCTCGTCCCTCCGACCTCACTGCTTATCTTTGGTGGTGCAGCGTCCGATTCACCGCCCGGTGCTCTGCTTGACTCGGGGCGGTTTTTGTCTATTCTGATGTCTCTTATATGATGATGAAGAGAAGACGGTCTACGCCGCGCAGAAAGACCTGCCGGTTCTGTGATGAGAATATTGCCCGCATTGACTATCGGAGTCCGCTACTGCAGGACTTTCTGACCGAGAAAGGCAAGATTGTTCCGAGCAAGGTCTCGGGTGTCTGCGCCCGGCACCAGCGTCGTTTGGCCCGCGCCATCAAGACCGCGCGGAATTTAGCGCTGCTACCCCAGAGTCCTTGAGTCGTATGAAGGTCATTCTTCTTGTCGACATCGAACGCCTCGGTGCCCGGGGCGAGGTTGTGGACGTCCGCGACGGCTATGCGCGCAACTACCTGATACCGCGCAAGCTCGCCTTGGCCGCAACTCCAGCCCAGCTCCGACAACTCGACTCGATTAAGGCCCAGCTTGCCTCACGTGATGCCAAGATTACCCGGCGGCTAACCGAACTTGCCGGTCGGCTCGGACTGGTTTCGGTCAAGACGACGATTCGGATGGGACAGGAAGGTGCGTTCGGCGCGGTGACCAACGCCGACGTTGCCGAACTGCTGGCCCGAGAGGGGCACGTCATTGACAAGCGCGACATCGTGTTGTCCGAGCCAATCAAGGCGCCGGGCGTCTACGATGTTCCGATAAAGCTCGGTCATGAGGTCACGGCGACCATCAAACTATGGGTTGCCGAAGCACCTGCATGATCGAAGTCCGTGTCGAGGGTCTTCTTCTAGATAACGTCAACAACTCGCCCGTCGTGCTGCTGCGCGAGATTGGGGGCGACCGCGTGCTGCCGATTTTTATCGGCCCGCTCGAGGCATCGGCGATTGCCTACGCCCTGGAGAAGACGCGTTTTCCCCGTCCCTTGACCCTTGACCTGATGCGCCGACTGATTGAGAGCCTTGAGGGACGGATGCGTCGCGTAATCATCACGAAGATTGAGAATGACACCTTTTTTGCCGAACTGATTGTCGAGGCCGGTGACCGGGTTATCAGCATTGATGCCCGGCCGTCGGATTCGGTCGGCCTGGCCTTGCGTACCGAAGTGCCGATTTACGTTGCCGACGAGGTGATGGATAAGGCCGGTCAATTCATCACGTCGGCCGACGAGGAGAAATTGGCCGAGCTCCGCGCCAAGATGCGCAGCATCAATCCAGAGGACTTCGGTAGCTTTCGGATGTAGCATGGCCGACTCGGTGCTCGAAAGACTTCTCGCCGGGACCGACCGGGTCGAGACCGCTTCCGAGCTTGAAGCCCGGCTGGAGCAATCCCGCCGGACCGGGCGTCCGCTTCGGGTCAAGTACGGGATTGACGCCACCGGCCCAGAAATCCACTTGGGGTTCGCGGTGGGGCTGCGCAAACTGCGCCAGTTCCAGGATGCTGGTCATCTGGCGGTGCCCATTGTTGGTGACTTCACCGCGCGAATCGGCGACCCGTCGGGCCGGTCCCGAACCCGGCCCCAACTGACCGAAGAAGATGTCCGTCGGAACATGGAGCGCTACAAGGAGCAGATTTTTCGGATTCTCGACCCGACACGCTGCGAGTTCCGGTACAACGCCGAGTGGTCCGACGGACTTCGCGCGGCGGATGTCATTCGCATCGCCTCGAAATATACAGTTGCGCGCATCATCGAACGCGATGATTTCCGGACCCGGATTGACCGGGGCGTGCCGATTCATATGCACGAGCTGCTCTATCCGCTTTTTCAGGGCTACGACTCGGTCGCGGTCCGGGCTGATGTCGAACTCGGCGGTGCCGACCAGTACTGGAATCTGCTCGTCGGTCGCGAGCTGCAGCGTGAGTTCGGGCAGGAGCCGCAGGTCGTCATGACGATGCCGTTACTTGTCGGACTCGACGGCGTCCAGAAGATGTCCAAGTCCTACGGCAACTACGTCGGCATTACCGAGCCGCCGCGTGAGATGTTCGGGAAGCTGATGTCCATTCCGGATTCGCTGATTCTTGACTACTTCCGGCTCTGCACCAACCGACGTCCTGAGGAGATTGGTGCATTTGAACGTCAGCTCAAGTCGGGCGCAAACCCGCGCGACATCAAGGAGCAGCTGGCCCGGGATATCATCACCATTTACCATTCAGCCGAAGCCGCGGCCGCGGCCGCCGCCGAGTTCAGTCGAGTCTTCCGGGAGAAGGGGCTGCCCGACCAGATGCCTGAGTTTGCGGTCCCGGCCGCTGGACTCGGCATCGTTGACCTGATTACTTCGGCTGGCCTGCTGGCTTCGCGCAGCGAGACCCGGCGTAAGCTGGCCGAGGGCGCTGTTCAGCTCGACGGCCAGCGCATCACTGACCAGGCTCTAGTGGTGCGCGTTGCCGACCGCCCGCTGATATTGAAGGTCGGCAAGCGCCGGTTCCTGCGCTTGGTCAGCACTGAGCGACAACCGGGCATGGGTTGACATCGGCAGTCACCTTTTTAGAATCGTAGCAAAGGAGCCATCGTGAGTCAGGAAAGCAATCAACCGCCCCAGGGACCTCCGGTTCAGATTGAGATCGGCGAGAAAGAGTCAGAGGGAGTTTACTCCAACTTCGTGCTGATTGCCCATTCCGCGTCGGAGTTCATTATTGACTTCGCCCGGATTCTGCCCGGCCTGCCCAAGGCCAAGGTCTTCTCCCGAATCGTCATGACCCCGCAGCACGCCTACCTGCTGCACACGGCCCTGGCCGACAACATCAAGAAGTACGAAGACCGTTTTGGCAAGATCAAGCTGCACGGCAAAGAAGCAGACGCCGCCCGCAATATGGGCTTCTAGTCCGGGAACGCTCGCGGACCTGATTGTCCGCTGTCAGCACACCGAGCTGCTCGGACGGCTGGGGCGGATCGGTGACCGTCTCGGCACGCGCGTGTTCCTCGTTGGCGGGCCGGTCCGTGACCTGCTCCTCGGTCGCGAGAGTCCGGATTTGGACATCGCGGTTGAATCCCGCGCCCGTCAGTTTTGCAACGCGGTCGGGCTTGAACTGGGCGGCCGGACCACTTTTCACTCTCGATTCCTTTCCGGCTCGGTAACAACGTCAGTCGGCATCCGGCTTGACATCAACCAGACTCGAACCGAGACCTATGCCAGACCGGCAGTGCTGCCGACGGTCCGGCCGGCAGGCATCGAGGCCGACCTGTCCCGGCGTGATTTCTCGGTCAACGCCATAGCACTGAGTCTTGCTCCGTCGTCGTTCGGCTACCTGCTTGACCCGCTTGGCGGCCGCCATGACCTGCAGGTGCGACGCATCCGCGTTCTCCACGACCGAAGCTTCCGCGACGACCCGACCAGAGTATTCCGGGCAATCCGATTTGCGGTCCGGCTGGGATTCGATATCGAACCGGGTACGCTTGGGCTGCTCCGTGAGTCGGTGCACGATAATGTGCTGGCTCGGCTCACTCCGGAGAGGGTGCTCTACGAATTGCGACTCATCTGCCGCGAGCCGCTGGTGCTGCCGATTGTTGAGGCGCTGATTCGTGAACGGGTACTCCGAGCGGTCTGGGACTGGACTCCACCCAAGCGGTTCCTATTCGGGCTTTGCCGTTTAGTTCAGCATGGTGCGGAACCGGAGCTGCTTTTCATCTACTGGCTTAGCTTTCTGCCGGTGACCGAGCGCTTCCCGATTCGGCGCGAGGAACAAGAAGCAGCCGGATGGCTCAATCGGTTCGAGCCGGTCCGTGAAGCGCTTGTCCGCAGCTCCCGGGCCAGCACCATCTACCGGCTGCTCAAACCGATACCTGAGCCGGCACTTCGCATCATCGCTGCAGTCGAACCAGGAGCGTCAGCCCGACGTATCCGCGACTATCTGGACCGACTCGCCCAAGTCAGGACCGAGCTGACCGGCAAAGACCTGAAGAAGATGGGCGTTGAACCCGGCCCGCATTACCGCCGTATCCTCGACCAACTGCTTTATGCCCGGCTTGATGGCAAAGTGCAGAACCGGGACGACGAGTTATCCCTGTGTCGGCGGCTGCTGGCCCGCGGAAAGAGCGGATGATGCCTTCGATTCAGACCCTGCTGCTTTCCGCACCGGCCATTCTGTTCGGCCTGACGATTCATGAGTTCAGCCATGGCTACGTCGCCTGGCTTCTTGGGGACCCGACTGCCCGGATGATGGGGCGTCTGACATTGAATCCGCTCAAGCACCTCGACCCGGTGGGTACCATCGCGTTGTTCCTCTTTCGGTTCGGCTGGGCTAAACCGGTTCCAATAGACCCGAGCCACTTCCGCCATCCGACGCGTGACCTCGCCATTTCTTCCTTAGCCGGTCCCGGTGCCAACCTGCTCACCGCGGCGTTCGCCGGCGTCGTGGTCCGGGTGCTTGACCTGGTACACATTACTGGGTTCCCGCTTCTCCTCGCCAGCTACTTCGTCGTTTTCAACCTGATTCTCTGCTTCTTCAATCTGATTCCGATTCCTCCGCTTGATGGTTCTCGCCTGCTCTACCACCTGCTACCCGGTGACCTTGCCGAACGGTTCGCCGGACTCGAACGCTACGGCTTCATCGTCTTGGTCGGCATCATTTTCGTTGGTGAAGTTACCGGAATCTCGTTGTTCAGCATATACCTTGAGCCATTGGTCAGGGTGTTCAGTCTGCTCTTTGCCGGTCGAATGATACCATAGTATGGCAACAAGACGCAAGAAAGGACAGGACGGCCGGACGACCCGGCTCGTGTTGTCCTTGGTCCTTGGCCTGCTTGACGTTTTTCTGCTCGCCAGCATCGGCTCCCACCTTTTCGGTTTCGATTCGCCGACGACCAACTACGGCGGAATCCTCGGGAATTGGCTCGCAAGGCTGGTCTACTTCGCCCTCGGCCGTTCCGGCGTCGTGCTTCCGATTCTGCTGGGCGCCGCGCTGGTCATCGGCTTTCTCCGTAGGCCTCTCTGGCAGCAGTTCTGGGGCTTTGTCATCATCACCGCCGGAATTCTCCTTGCTGCCGGTCTGCTCGACTTCCACGCGGGCGCAGTTCGGGCCCAGACCAATTTCGTCGGCTGGGCCGGAGCTATCCCGGCCGGCCTGTTGTCCCGCTGGTTCGGAGTCGCGGCCTATCTTGTGCCGGGGCTGGCGGTTTTCTGGGGTTTTGTTGTCTGGTTTCGCAAGCCGCAGCACCGCGACCTCGTCCAGACGACGTTCATCTTTCTTGTTGGGTTGTTCTTCATGCTGTTCGCGGGTTACTTCGCTGCCAGGCTGTACCTTGGCGGCCCGGAGGGTGCTCGAGGCCGGTTTGCATTTGCCGGCGAGTGCGGCCAACGGTTGACCGGCATGCTCCGCACGCTGCTCGGGCCGGTCGGCAGTCTGGTTGCGCTGATTGCTGCGGCAGTTGTTGCCGTTGCCCTGCTCGCGACCCTTGGTTTGCCTGAGCTTGCTTGGTTGCGGGCTGCGGCCCGGGCAGCACTCAACCTGCTCCGCCGAGCAACCAGTCGGGAGGCTGGGCCCGAACCCGAGCCGGCAGTTGCAACTTTACCGACTGTGTCCTTGTCGGCCAGTGAGCCGGAGCCGTGCGAGCCGGTCCAAGCTGAACCCGAGAGCAAAGACGCTGCTCGGCCCAAAAGGGCCCGGCCGTTGCTTCCGCCTGCGCCCAAGTTCGACCTGACCGGTTTTCAGTCCGAATTCCTCTCGCAGCTCGACCAGCCGGGCGAGAAAGACCGGGTTTACAAGGACCGGCGTGAGGCTGAGGCCGAGGCCGAAGTGCTGATGGACAAGCTGCGTCAGTTCGGGATTGACGGCCGGATTGTCGACATCCTCTCCGGGCCGATGGTCACTCGGTTCGAACTTGAGCCGGCTCCCGGCGTCAAGATAACGAGCATCGCGAGCCGGGCCGACGATATCTCGCTCGCCCTTGCTGCAGAGCGCGTCCGGATTCTCGCTCCGATTCCGGGCAAGAATGCGGTCGGCATCGAGATTCCCAACAAAGAACGACGCACGGTGTTCCTGCGCGAGGTGCTCACTTCTGAGCCGTTCCGGGAGGAGCGCTCGCCCCTGGGCTTTGCTCTGGGCACGACGATTACCGGTGACCCGACCTGCGCCGACCTGCGAGCCATGCCTCATGTGCTGATTGCCGGCACTACCGGTTCGGGCAAATCGGTTTGCATCAACTCAATAATCGCGTCAATCATCTATCGCTCCTCGGCTCGTGAGGTTCGGTTTCTGACGATTGACCCGAAGCAGCTCGAACTGCCAATCTACAACCCGATTCCCCACCTGCTCGGGCCGACGACGATTGACCCGGAGCGGGCGGTTAAAGGGTTGGCCCGAATCGTGGACATCATGGAGGCCCGCTACGGTGAGTTCGCCAACATCGGAGTCCGCGATATTGTCGGCTACAACGAGCGGGCCCGACAGGAAGGCTTTGCACCCAAACCCTACATCGTCGTCATCATTGACGAACTGGCTGACCTAATGCTCCGCGCCCCGAATGAGATTGAAGAACGAATCACCCGGCTGGCCCAGATGTCTCGCGCCGTCGGCATCCATCTGGTTCTCGCTACTCAGCGGCCCTCGGTTGATGTCATCACCGGGCTTATCAAAGCCAACTTCCCCTGCCGCATCGCGTTCCAGGTCGCCTCCAAGACCGACTCGCGCACAATTCTCGACATGAACGGCGCCGAATCGCTCCTCGGCCGTGGGGATATGCTCTTCCTGCCACCGGGCAAGGGCGAGCCGGTGCGGCTGCACGGCTGTTTTGTTTCAGACCGGGCAGCACGACGAATCGTTGACCTTTGGGCACGAACCTACCTGACCGAGCTGCTCGCCGACATCGTCGAGAATCCGGCTGAGAAAGCGCGCCAGATGGTTGAGCGCGAAGTAGTCGACGTGCTTTACGACAAAGAGCGGTCGGGCATCAAACGCAAGCTCGAAGACCTGCGCGCCATCCTGCCCGAAGAGGCAGTTGACAAGCTGATGGGCCAGCGTTACTATGAGCCGTTGCCTGAGGAGAGCCCGGAAGCGATTGCCGAACGCCAAAGCCAGGACGCGGGTGACCGCGAGCTCGACGAGAAGTTCGTCGAGGCGGCCCAGGTTGTCGTTCGGCATCGTGAGGCATCGGTGTCGATGCTTCAGCGTCGGCTTGACATCGGTTGGGCCCGGGCAGGCAGGATTATTGACCAGTTGGAGCAGGCAGGAATCGTCGGTCCATACGTCGGGTCGAAGTCGCGTAAGGTGCTGATTGACAGCGAGACCAGTCTGCAGAAGCTGCTTTCCGAGATGCGGGGCGAGCAATGATTGACCGTAAAACGGTTCTCACCTGGGTTCACCGAATTGTCGAGACAGTCCCGTGCCGCGACCTTGATGAGCTGACGCGCTACATCAAGGGCAAGCCTGAAGCCAAGGTCGTGGCGCCGCGGCCCGAGGTCTGGGTCGGGGACCACTGGTTCTGCGTCCGGCGCTACCACGACGCGGTCAGCAACGAGGACATCCTCGAAGTTTACATCGGTAACCGGCAGAACGGTGACGAGTTCATGGGCTACGACCGGATTGACCCGCGCTGGCACGATGCCGAAGGCCGCGACCTAAAACGCTGGGAGCTCACCCGCGCCTACATGCGCCCAAAACATCGGGGCCAGAACTACTCCATCTTCATGATTGAGACCGTTTTGGGTCTTGCTCGCAAAAACCGTGCGAACTCGGTCGTCGCCTACCCCCGCCACGTCGCAATGCTTATCACCCTCCTCCAGTATGGATTCCGCACGATGGAAGGTAACTACGACGCCACCCTTGAGCGTATCTACAAGCAGGGCAAACGGTGGTACGGCAATAACACGGTCCAGCGCCGGCTCTACTATGCGCAGGAATTCCGGCCCTTTATTCAGGACGGCAGCTTCATCATGGAGAAGCGCATCTCGCCTAAAAGCCTCTGGGAGTACCTTACCGAGAAAATTTAGCCTGGGCCCGACCCAGACAGGCAGCTCCGACGATTCCGGCGTTGCTACCGAGCCGTGACTGCACAACTTCAAGCCGGCGGCCGGGAAACGTCTGAATCCGACCGAGCACGGTCTGGCGCACAGCCGCCAGCAACGGTGGCCCGAGCCTTGCCAGCCCGCCGCCGATGACAATCCGCTCCGGGTCAACAATCTCGACGACATTGGCTAGGGCAATGCCGAGATAACGACCGGTCTCCGCGACCAGCTCCAGTGCCAACTGGTCACCGTGTCGGGCCGCAATGCCGATTTGCTTGGGCGTAACCGAGCTGAGGTCTCCGTCCACTAGGTCCAATATGAGGCTTGGTACGGCTGACTCCATCCCGGCAAAGAGCGCCGTCTGATTGCGGTGGGCGTTCAGCTTCTTGAGTTGAGACCGCAACCGCGCCCGGGTCCGGGCAACAAGATAGGCTGAACCGACGTAACGTTCAACGCAGCCATAACCGCCACAAAGACATTGGGGACCATTGGGCATGACACACGTGTGCCCAATTTCGCCCGCCGCGTGGTTCGCGCCCAAGAGTAGCCTGCCGCCGGCTACAATTCCGCCGCCGACTCCGGTACCGAGCGTCACACAGACAAAATTGTTGCAACCTCGACCTGCGCCGTACAGCCACTCACCGGCAGTTACCGCATTCACGTCGTTGCCGCAGAAGACCGGCAGACCGGTCAGCTCAGCCAGCCGGTCCTTCACCGACGTGCCGTTCCAACCGGGGAGATTCGGCGGCACACGGACGATGCCCTGGTCGTGGTCAACCAGCCCGGCGATACCGACTCCGATTGACCGAACTCGCCAGCCGTGCCGCAGCCGGTTGATGACGTCGCCGATGCGCTCCAGCGCCTGACGCGGGCCTTTCCGGGCCCGGGTCGCCAACAGGTACCGTTTGACGACCCGAGCTTGGTGGTCAACAACGCCGAGCTTGATGCCGGTCCCGCCGATGTCAATCCCGATGTCCAGGCGCACGGCCCTGTACCGAATTCGGTGAGCCGTTAGCCGGCTTCCCCCACCGCCGTTCGTTCGTACAGGTCGCGTACCGCTCGTTCGTAAGCCGCGCTCATCTGTACTCCGCGCCGAGCCATCACAACCCGGGCATTGGCGACTGCCGCGTCACAACTCCAGCAGCCGTGCTTGCCCCAAGAGAAGGGGGCAAGCTCTTTGCGGGCTAGTCCTGGCTCAAACCAGTTGGCAAACGCGCCTACTCGGCAGCCGGAATTGAACAACGAACCGATCGCGGTCTTGACATGGTCGCCGAAAAAGCACCCGACCTTGGTCAGCCCGGTGTCAATGCTCGCTGCTCGTTCGGCAGAACGGTTGCCGATTCCGCGGTAGAAGACGCGCACCGTTTCATAGGTGTTCTTCAAGTCTGACGTTGTCGTCAGTGCGCCCAGATTCACCCATTCACCGACAAATGAGTGACCGACGAAACCGTCGTGGTGTTTGTTTGAGTAACCCTGAAAGACGGTGGCCTCGACCTCGCCGCCAATCCGGCACTCAGGACCAAAACTGCACCCGGGCCGCACCAGCGCGCCGTCAATCACTGTGCCCGGCCCGACGTAGCAAGGGCCCTCAACAAAGCTTCCGGGCCGTACCATTGCACCCCGGCTAATCAGAACCGGCCCGGTCCCGGTGCTGACCACTGCGCCGGGCCAAACCCGAGCGCCGGATTCGACCCGCAGCGCTGACCTAGGGCCGACGAGAGCTCCTTCCATCCGTCCCGGCCGGCCGTCCGCTATCGGGGGGTGCCGGTCGCGTCCAGTCGTTTCCTTCAGGAGCTCAGCCGAGTTCATCTCAACAATGTCCCAAGGGTAGTGCACGACTCTAGCCCGAATAGGCTCCTCGGCCAGCGTCGCGCTCAGCCCGCGCAACGAATCCAACCCGGCAGCCAGGCCGCGCTCGAGTCTGAAACCGACCGGTTCATCTCCTGCTAGAAGCACCGCTTCGGGCCCGGACATCTTGACCGGCTCATCCAACACGACCCGGGCCGACAGCAGCAGCCCGCCGGTCTTGAGCGGCTTATTGACCGCTATCCCGGGAAAGCGTTCGCTGGTCAGCTCAGCCAGCTCATCCCGCACCCAAAGGGCAAACCTCTCACGCGGATAATGTTGGCGCAGCTTCTCCAATAGAGTGAACCGGCCGCACCGTAGGTCGAACACCGGTCGCAGTTCAACGAGCGGGGACAGCCACTTCAGATGATCATCTTCGTAGACGCAAATCACCGGGCAAGGATATTATCGCTGGGCCCTAAGTCAAGGTTGACACGAAGCTCCCACCCCTGTTTGTTCGTACCCTCTTACCTTTACTTGCTCCTCCGCAGAGGGGGGGGCAGGAAGGGCGTGCCGCCTCGCCTCATGGGAAAGGGAAAGGGAAAGGGACAGGGACAGGGTCCCAATTTACTTTGTCCTTGACGGTCGTGATTGTTGACAGAGACAGGTATGACTATATCATCGAGTCGAGCATGAGTGATAGGCGTTTTCCCCAATTGTCCGGGCTGAGCGCGGCCGAGCTTACCGGCATCATCGTAGATGCAGCAAAGAACTGGCTGGCACATGACGGGCTGTGGTTTCAGGCTGTGGAGCAGGCGCACGGGATGGAAGCGGCAATTCGGGCCGACATCGAGGCATGGCGCCAGTTCACGGTCATCGAGGCAAAGCGAATCATGGCACGGCACGGCATAACGCAGGGCGGTGGGATTCCTGCACTAGTTCGGGCGCTCTCGTTCCGCCTGTACGCCTTTATCAACGAGCAAGATGTGGTCGAGCAGACCGAGAGCCGGGTAGTGTTCCGGATGCGCGATTGCCGGGTGCAGTCGGCCCGCCGGCGCAAGGGCCTGGCAGCGTTTCCCTGTAAGCCGGTCGGTCTGGTCGAGTATGAATGGTTTGCCCGGACCATTGACCCGAGAATCGTGACTCGCTGTCTCGCCTGCCCGCCGGATGAGCACCCGGATGAGTATTGGTGCGCGTGGGAGTTCAGGATAGGATGAGGGCAAAGGGAACAAGTGGTCCCGGGGACGAGCGGCGGACGAGCGGGCATTTAAGATTGAAGATTGCAGATAGCAAGTCCCCAAAAGGCGGACAGCGGGCGGAGACAAGGCGGGAGCCGACGATGAAGGAGACGCCCGAGCACGAGCGGCCGCGGGAACGGTTGATGAAGGTCGGGCCGCAGAATGTGTCGGAGGTCGAGCTACTGGCGGTCATCATCAGCCGAGGCACGTCAGGCATACCGGTGCGCCGGATTGCCGAGGACCTTCTGCGTCGTTTCGGCTCGGTGGCCGAGGTAGGTCGGGCGAGCATCGCTGAGCTGACTCAGGTGCCGGGTATTGGGCCAGCCAAAGCATGTCAGATTGTCGCTGCGTTTGAACTTGCCCGTCGGAGCGAAGAGAGTTTCATTGCCCGGGAGCGGGCCGACCTAAGCGACCCGGCTGCGGTCGCCAGATTCGTCCGACCCGACATCGGCGCCCGCGACAAGGAGTGCTTTGTTACGCTCTACCTCGACTCGCGCAATCGGCTGCTGGGCCGGGACGAGGTTTCGGTCGGCAGTCTGGACACAACCCTAGCCCATCCGCGCGAGGTGTTTGAGAAGGCGGTGCGGGCCCGGGCCGCCTCGGTCGTAGTCTGTCACAATCATCCGTCCGGCGACCCGCGCCCGTCGGATGATGACTTGCGTCTGACCCGGCGTCTGGTCGAGGCAGGCAAGATTCTCGGTATCAGGCTGCTCGACCACGTGATTGTTTGTCGGGACAGCCACTACAGCTTTCGGGCGCATGCGGTACTTTAGGCGCGCAAGGGCGCATTTCAGATTGCAGGCAGTAAATCGCAGACTCGTAGGGGAGAGCGGCCAAGTAGCCAAGTGGTCGGGTGTCCGCTCTGTCTGTGTGTCCCTTTGTCGCTTAGTCACTTGGCCCTCCGCACCGTTGCATGAGCACTCCTGATATCCGCAGCGGACATAACGCCTGCCCGCTGGCAATTGACAAAGTCGGGGTACGGGGCCTTTCTTACCCGATTGTCCTGCTCGACAAGGCCCACCGTAAGCAGCACACCGTTGCCCGCATCTCGATGTCAGTGAGCCTGCCAGTGCATCAGCGCGGAACCTATATGGGCCGGTTCGTGGAAATCCTGAACCGGTATCACCGAGAGATTGACGTCCATGAGCTAGGCGGAATTCTGCGCGAGATGCGTCAGCGGCTCGACAGTCGCTCGGCCCATCTCGAGATGGAGTTTCCCTATTTCATCGAGAAGTCGGCGCCGGTCTCAGGCGCCAGCGGGCTGATGGACTACCGCTGCTGGCTGAGCGCCGAGCTTGCGGACCGATTCCGGCTCCGGCTCGGAGCGGCTGTGCCGGTAGCAACACTTTGCCCCTGTTCTAAGGAGATGGCCGTGGTTGCGGCCCACAATCAACGGGCCGAAATCCGGACCGAGGTTGAGTGCAAGGGGTTTCTTTGGCTTGAGGACCTGATTGACCTCGTTGAGGACTGCGGCTCGAGCGAGGTCTACTCTTTGCTGCAGCGTGAGGACGAGCAACATTTGACCACCAAAGCGTTCGAGAACCCGGCGTTCGTTGAGGACGTAGTGCGCAAGGTCGCGGCGCGGCTCGAAGAGCATCCCTTGGTGCTCGGATTTGAGGTCGCGGTCGAGAGCTTTGAGTCAATCCATCACCACGACGCCTATGCCTTCATCAGCCGACCAACCCGGGGGAGGCGGTGAGGACGCTCGTCGTCAACTGCTACCGAGAACGGGCCCAAGAGAAGATTGCCCGCTATCTCGAACTGGTCAGCCGCTACTCCGAGCCGCATGAGGTGAGCTGGGGCATGTGTGCGCCGGACTACAACGTGGCCGGTTTCGACGCGGTGGTCATGTCCGGTTCCCAATGGCTGCTGTCGCGGGAGTCGGCGCCCCCGGCCCTGGCCGAGTTTGTCCGCAGGCTCAAAGTGCCGACGCTCGGGGTTTGCTTCGGCCATCAGTTACTCGCCGCGGCCCACGGTGCCGCAGTCCGGTCGGGCGAACTCGTGGAGCGGAACGAGACGATTCTGGTGCTGGAGTCGCACCCACTTTTCGCCGGGCTGGGTTCGGAGTTTGAGATGCTCGAAAGCCATCGCGAGTATGTTGACCACGGCGACATCGAGCGGGCCGGCTGGCGGGTTCTTGCCCGTTCGCTGTCTTGTCCGGTGGAGGCGATTTGCCATTCGACCCGGCCGCTCTTCGGGGTTCAGTTCCACCCGGAGCGTTCCGGGCGGGCGGGCGAGCAGTTGTTTGAGAACTTCTACGATCTGGTGCGCAGTCACACAGGCAGGCTAGGGTAGGAAGTCAGTCAACGCAGCATGGTGCTACAGGAGACAGCAGATGAACAAAGAACAACTGGTTGAGAAATTGGCAGTCCGAGCACGGATGACCAAGAAACAGGCACACCAGGCGTTGGATGAGACGCTTGACTTGATTGCCGGTGAACTGGCCCGGGGTGGCCGGGTCGGGTTGGTCGGGTTCGGCACTTTTGCCGTCCGTCGGGCCAAGGCGCGCACCGGCCGGAATCCCAAGACCGGTGAGGCCGTGCCCATTCCTTCATGTCGCCGTGTCGTCTTTCGGCCGGGTGAGTCGCTCAGGGATGCCGTCCGCAAGAAAGGCTAGGCTTGCCGCGGTCGTCTGGTCAGGCGGCCGACTTTCGCTTCTCGACCAGACCCTTCTGCCTGGCCGGATACGGTACCGGCATCCAAAGGATGCGCGTGCGGTTGTCGCGAGCATCAAGCGGCTCGTTGTGCGTGGTGCACCGGCAATCGGCGTCGCAGCCGGGTATGGTCTTGCCCTAGAGGCGCGGCGCCTGCCCGACGAACAACTACGCCGCGGCCTCGCCCAGGCCGCCCGCCAGCTTGAGCAGGCCCGGCCGACCGCAGTCAATCTGCGGTACGCGGTCGAGCGTATCGCCCGCCATCTCGAGCGTCCCGGGCTGTCACCCGAGCAGCTACGCCGGACCGTTCTGAACGAAGCCCGAGCAATCGAGGCCGAGGAGACCGCCCGGTCGTACGCCATCGCCCGCCATGGCCTCGCCCTCGTGCCGAGCCGCGCCGATATCCTAACCATCTGCAACACCGGTGCGCTGGCCGCACCGGGCATCGGCACGGCTCTGGGCGTTGTACTTCAGGCCCACAAATCCGGCCGGAAGGTCCACGTCTTTGCCTGCGAAACCCGGCCGCTGCTTCAGGGCAGCCGTTTGACCGTGTTTGAGCTGCAACGGGCGGGCGTGCCGGTTACCCTGATTGTTGACAGCGCGGCAGCCACGGTTATCGGCCGCTGCGACCTAGTGTTGGTTGGCGCCGACCGGATTGCTGCGAATGGCGATACTGCGAACAAAGTCGGCACCAAGATGCTTGCCCTGGTTGCCCGGGCTGCCTGCCGGCCGTTCTACGTCGTTGCGCCGGTCTCGACATTTGACCGCGAGTGCCCGGATGGCGCTCACATCCCGGTTGAGGAGCGTTCGGGTGAAGAGGTGCGACGATTTCGTTCCTGCCGGGCCGCAGCCCGGGACGTTGCGGTGTTCAACCCGGCCTTTGACGTTACGCCCGCCCGCTTCATCACCGCGTTCATCACCGAGCAGGGCATCATCCGGCCGAGGGAGCTTGGCCGCCGGTTTCCCCGAAACAGGAACGGCCCAGGCCAAAGGCCTGAGCCGTCCGCCGAGCCGGGAAGCTACTTCGTCGTTACGTAAACCTGCTCCATCACAACCGGTGTCAGAGGTCGGTCCATCGGGCCGGTCCTCACCTGACCGAGCTTGTCAAGCACTTCCATTCCCTCGACTAGCTGGCCGATGACCGTGTAGCCACCGGCATCAAGCTGAGGCAGCGGCGCAAGACAGAGATAGAACTGGCTGCCCGACGACTCGCGCTTCGGGTTGTAGGCGTCGCCGGTCCGGGCCATTGCCATCGCACCTTTGGTATGCTTCATCTTGATTTCGGCCGGAACCGTGTATCCCGGCCCGCCGGTGCCGTCGCCCTTGGGGTCACCGCCCTGCACGACAAACCCGGGGATGATGCGGTGGAACGTCAGCCCGTTGTAGTAACCCTTGATGGCAAGATTGGCAACGTTGGCGACGTTTTTGGGTGCATCCTTTGTGTAGAATTTAACCTTCATCGTGCCGTAGTCTTTTACCTTGATGGTGATGAACAGGTCGTCCGGCAGGCGGTTGGGGTCGAGCTGGTCTTTCAGCATACCTTTCACTTCTGTTGGCTCGGTCGGTTCCTGCACCGGAGGCTCGGCCTCGCGCTCCGGGGTAGTCAGATTCGCGGTCGTCTCGGTCGTCTTGGCTGCCGCTTCTTGTGCCGGTTTTGCCGGCTGCACTGGCTTCTGTCCGCCGCAGCCAAGCAGCAGAAGCAGTACGGCAAACGCCGTCAGTGCTCTTATCACTAGGTTCCTCCTGATGGTTGGGGTTGTCAGGTTCATACTGCTGTCCGGGTCGGAACACGTAGCGACCTGGACGGTGCTATCATTCTACGCACCGGCTCGCGATGTCAAGCGAATCGCTACCGGCCGGTGACCACGAGTTTTTCGGTTCGGCCGCCGCAGGTTAGCAAGTAGACGCCGGGCGCCAGACCAGTGAGCTGCAGTTGCAGTACCGACCGCCCGGCCAGCGGCTCGGTTCGGACCAGCCGGCCGGTTGCGTCGAACAGCTCCAGTCTCATGGCCGGCTCGGGCCGACCGAACGTCACGTCAATTACCCAGCAGGCAGGGTTGGGGCGAACCTCAAGGCATGGAGGTCCATTTGGCTCAGACCAGCCGGGTTCAGCCACGCCGACATTGGCCCAGATTCGGCCGAGTGAGACCACGTGAACGGTGTTCATCTCCGAACTGGTTGTGGCGATGCCCCAGACCAGCGACTCGGCCGGCATGTTGTCGTGTGCGAAGACTGCGATATCGGCAAGATTTTCGAAGGCGGCCGATTCGAGCACCTCGCCGGAGGCGCTAATTCGCACCAGTGCGTTTTGATTCCAGCCGCCGGAGACGATGAAACAGTTGCGGTCGCCGACAAAGCCGCACGCTCGATACGATGCCTGAGCACCAGGCAGGTGGCCAACAACCCGTCTTGTTCCAAGGTCGAGTTCGTAGATGCGGTTCTCGCCGCCGACTGAGACCACATAGCAGCGGCCGGCAGAGCTTGCGTCCATGCCGGCGAACCAAATGCCGGGTTCGACCGAAGCCAGATTCCAAGTGTCGCCGGTGAACCGGCCGTCAACCGTGTAACGGGCGAGAATGCCGCCGGGGCCGGCGGCTGGCAAATGCCCAATCCAGAAGCTTGAACGACTCCGGTCCCAAGCCATGCCCCACAAGACGTCGTCGCCAAAGAACGACTGCAACTCGAACGTCTCGGGCCTCAGTTCTCCGGTTCGGCTTGCGGACAGACTGAAGACGCGGTTGGGCTCAATAGCGTTGAGATAGAACCGGCCCACGTCTGGACAGAATGCGATTCCGGTCAGGTTCAGCCCGTCACCCAGGCCCGGAAAGTCCCATGACCCGAGAACCGTGCCGAACCGGGGCGGCACTGAGGTGGTCAGTTGACGACAGGTATCGTTCCATCCGAAGCTGTCGCACCCCAAAACTGTGGCGAACACTGCGTACCAGGAGTCGGGCGTCAGCGGCACCAACCAGTCGCCGAAGTAACAATGTGCTGAGTCGTGCGAAGCAAGACCGCGGACCGTGATCGAGGCCTCAAAGACCGTGTCGTAAGGATACCGGGTGCGGATGAATCGCGCCCATACCGGGAAGTTCTCAGTTGAAGTGCCATAGTTCCTAACCACTGCGCTGACCGGACACTGGGTTCCGGCTGGGACCCAGCTTTCCGGAGAGACGACCCGAGCCACGCCGACGTCGTGATCGAACCGCCGGACATAGAACCGCACCGAGGTACGATTGACTGGCACATGCCGGCCAGGAACCCCGTCGGCGACATATTGCAGGTAGTGGTCAAACTCCCCGCTCCGGCCCTGGATGCCGATTGTGCTCGAAGTGGCAGACCCCGGTACTCTGAGGAAGTTGAATTGTATCCGGCCGCTGGCTGATAGGACGACCTGGGCAGCGAGTGTCTCGGCGGTGTTGTGACGAACTACGTTGACCCATGAGACGACAACCAGTCCGGCCTCCCGGTCGTCATACTTTCTCACCGAACCGGACTGACCCGGGTCTAGGTCATCCCAGAACAAGGCGATTAGGTTCGGCAGTGCTGGTACCGGCAGCGGCAGATTGGCGCGGCTGAATGAATTGGTCGGGTACTGAAGAAAGCCGTTGGTACAGACGATTACCGAGTCGAGCGTGTCGCCGTAGAACGGGAATCTGAAGGGGAGCGCAACCGCAACGCAGCCGTCGTCCGGATTCGGATACCAGTTCGTAAGCTCTGGATGACCGGACGGGTCAATCCAGGAGAACGAGATAGTGTCACCGTAGTCTTGGGTCGTCTCAAAGACATAGCCGAAGCCGTCCGGCCCGCCCCAATCTGCAAGTAACACTGGGCCGGGCCGAGGTGCGGCGAAAATGAACAAAGCAAGAAGCGGCACGTTCCCTCCTGTTGGAATCCGGTACTGCATGACCGGGAACTACCAACGGAAATATTCTACTTGAGGACCATCGTGAACGCAAGGAAAGCAAGCGGGCGCGGCCTCAGTAGCCCCAGCGGCGAGTCCGCCTGGCCCAAGCCTCGCCGTATGCCAGCGTCAGTGTCAACTGGCTGGCCAGCTCGTTTAAGCTGCCGGCCCGGCGCAGGAAGAGAACTCCGCCTAGGTCAAGCGAGCCGAACTTTGGGACCGGAATGCTTGTGCCGAGATGGAAACCATGTTCAACAATCGGCGCGGCGCCAAGCTCAGGCTGGGCCGGGCCGCAGTACCAATTCTGATGTGAGTAGCCGAGCCGCAGCGGGTGGCCTTCGGCAAGCTCGTACTCGGCTCCAGCCGACAGCCGCGCAACGTCACGATAAGAAGACGGCTGGGCTTCAATCGTACTCCCACCCCAGGGACGCAGGTCAAGCCCGGCACTCAGTTCGAGTCGGGGGAAGAGCCCGGCGCTCATCCCGAGCCCAATCCCGTGCGGCAGGACGATTCGGTAATGCCGTAAGGAATCCCGGACCGCGCCATGGACCCGCAGCAGTCGCTGGGCATCAAGCACCAGCTCGGGTTCGTACGTTGCCGCCAGACGGAAGCGCGGGAACTGGACCGACGAACCGGCAATCACCGTCGTTCCCGAATAGTCAACCTCGACGGTATCGGTCGCGACATAGGTGCCGGCCCCGCTGACAAACTGCCAGTGTTCGCGCGAGCCGCCGAGGATGCGACAGATTGTCAGACCGACTCCGGCCCTGCCGAACGCGCTCAGGGCCAGTCCTGCTCTCAGGTTGTAGATGCCGCCCCGTCCGACGATGTGTCGCCGATAGTCGCTGCCGGGCAGCGACTCGGACCAGACGTCAAAGTCTTGGTTGAAACGGCTGTCAATGCCGACCAGCAGCCGGGCCTGGAGCGGTAGCGGGGCCGCGGCAAAGAGTGAAGCCGGCCGTATTCCACCAACTACCCGACTTGCAACTCCGGAATCAACCCCTAGCACCGCGCCGGCAAGGCCGGATGCACTGACCAAAGTCTTGGGCAGGTTAACTAGCATTCCCGGGTTGGCAACCGACAACGCAGTCGTTGCCCCTAGACCGATTGACCGCGCGTCGTTCGACCATACTGCCTCACCCAGGCCGCGCATGTTCAGGAACGATTGGCCGGAGACCAGCCCAGTGGTCAGCACTAGCAGCAAGACCCGAATGTTCACTAGAAGCGACCCTCGGGCGGCATCACAAACTCCACGTCCAGCCGGGGCGCACGGACGCCCGAACGCGCCACCCGGACCCGGAACGGTCGCGCCCACTCCGGCTCAGCCATGATGAACACCCCAAAATTGCCCGTATTCTGCCCGCTGGCATCGCGCTGGCTGGTCCAGTACTGAACCAGCGCACGGACATCGAAACTGACCAGCGTATCGCGGCCCGGCCGATAGTACCGGCTTGCCGAAGGCAGCCCCTCGAACTGGGCATAGACGCCCTTGGTAGCGAACGACTCGGTCAATCGGCGTACCGACAAGGCCACCGACTCCTGACGCACATATCTGGGTTCGAGCCACAAAGACAACTCGGCCCGAGCGATGGTCGCCTCCCGGGGAACAGAATCGAGCTTGAATCTGAGCCAGGTGCGGAATGCGACACCGGCCCCGACCTGAAAGTCGAAAGGACTGACCGTCCTTGGTACAGTGTCGGCGATTGTGGTTGTGGCCTGGGCGTCGAACGATTTTTCGGTGCCGCCTGAATAGGCAATACGGACACGCGGCTTTCGGGCAGCGGCCGCTCCGGCTGACCAGAGCGCAACGATGCCGGTGTCGGACTGCGGCAGGATGAACACCCCATTCCGTCGGACCGCCTCGCGTACCGATTCGTTCAGGTCTTTGTAACGCAGTTCG
>FWPV01000646.1_pt1 | contig 107869 bp, 76 predicted proteins | sample 2228371 | NCBI WGS metagenome assembly FWPV01 (sample SAMEA103939776, study PRJEB20133) | metagenome
CAACCTAAAGGTAAATAGATGCTCTCTTTTTTTCAAGAGCTTTTATCGTTCAAAAAGGTCACCAATAATTTACGCTATAAATTGTTTAAAGTACTATTTAAGATCTAGCTAACTATTTTAAAAAATATTCGACCCAACCTAAAAGCCCATTTTAAAGACGATTGTCTTCTTATATTCTCACGTTGAAATGTAAGGCTCCATCCAATCACACTTTATACCCATTCCAGCATAAAGCATTGAGCTAGCTAATTAAAAAATAACTTTTGTGAATTTAATTCATTTTTCTTATCTTTTCACCATACCAAAGGATTTCACCGACTATATGGAATTGTGTGAGGAAAGGCATGGACCAACACGAATTCGATTTTATCATCATCGGTTCCGGTTTCGGCGGCAGTGTGGCCGCCTTGCGCCTAGCCGAAAAAGGCTATACTGTAGCGGTGCTCGAGCGTGGCAAACGGTTTCGCGATCAGGATTATGCCAAGACCAACTGGCAACTGTGGAAGTGGTTGTGGGCGCCACATCTTTTTTGCAGTGGCATTCAAGAGCTGACTTTTTTGCCGAACTGTTTGGTGCTCAGCGGTGCCGGCGTCGGCGGGGGCAGTTTGGGGTATTGCGCCGTGCTATTAGAACCTCCAGAGCCGTTCTTCCGCGATCCGCAATGGGCGGAGTTGCAACCGGACTGGCGGCAGACGCTGGCACCGTTCTATCAGCTGGCACGGCAGATGCTGGGCGTGACCGTCAATCCAAAATTTTATCCCAGCGATGAATTGTTGCGCTCCTATGCCGAAGAAATCGGTCGCAGCCATTGGTTCAAGCCAACCGAAGTGGGCATCTTTTTTGGCGATCCAGAAAGAGAACATCCGGATCCCTATTTTGGTGGCAGAGGTCCTGCGCGGCGCGGTTGCGACTTTAAAGGACGGTGCATGGTCGGCTGCAGCGCCGGCGGCAAGAATTCCCTCGATCGCAATTACCTCTATTTAGCCGAACAATTAGGGGCTCGCATTCTGCCACAAACGTTGGTAACAGATATCCAGGAAACGGACGGAGGCTATGCGATAACCGCCTGCTCTTCTCTGTATCCATGGGGAGCAGTGAGAAAATATACCTGTAAAGGTGTTGTCATTGCCGCTGGAGCCCTGGGCACCAATCGCCTACTGTTGCACTGCCAACGCAAAGGCTCCTTATCGCGGTTGTCGCCACAGTTGGGCAAGACCGTCCGTACCAACAGCGAAATTCTCCTTGGCATTTCGGCGCGCGATAAAAACGCCCGCTATTGCGATGGCATCGCCATCACCTCCAGCTTGTTCATCGACGATCACACCCATATCGAACCCGTGCGCTATCCCGAGGGCTCGGATGTGATGTTCTGGCTTTCGGGATTGCTGACCGACGGCTTTTCCCGTTGGCAGCGGCCGCTGAAATTCCTCGCCAACTGTCTGCGCCATCCTCTGGAATTTCTCAAGGGCTTTTATCCTTTCGGTTGGGCGCGTAAGACCATCATTCTCCTGGTCATGCAGACGTTTGATAATCGCATGGAATTCATTCTCAAAAGGCGTTGGTTGATGCCGTGGAAGAAAAGGCTCTCCTCCAAACGGCACGGCAGCACTATTCCAACATATATCCCGGCGGCGAATCAGGCGGCGCGGGCCTTGGCACAAAAAATAAACGGAGTGCCTAAAAACGCCATCACCGAAGTGCTGTTCAACATGCCACTGACCGCCCATATCCTCGGCGGCTGCGTCATCGGCAATGATGCCCAGCTAGGTGTGGTCGATAAATATTGCCGCGTTTTTGGTTATGAAAATATGTATATCGTCGATGGCTCGGTGATCCCAGCCAATCTGGGCGTCAATCCCAGTTTGACCATCACTGCCATCGCAGAATATGCAATGAGCCATATCCCGCCCAAAGTATAACGAACGTTGTTGTCGCTCTATAAATTATTTAATTTTGACTATTCCACAAATTTTGGTAATTTTATTTTACTTTACGAAAGGTCGAGTTTCCACAGGTTGCAATTTCGCTGCAATAAAAGGGCCTCTACGATGGACTATAAAGTAAAATCAAAACAGCCATGGAAAGGGTATTGACGTGCGAAGAACAGTTACCGAATTTTCATTTCATCAAGTGCGATCGGATATCATCTCGATCAATCCTTCTACCGGTTTAGTATTGGGTCGTGTACCCTCTGTCGGTAAAATCGGCATCGATAAGGCCATCGCTGCGGCAAAAAGCGCATTCGAAGATTGGCATCGTACGAAAATAGGCGAGAGAGAACCCTTCCTACGCAGCCTCATCAGTATCATTTTAGAAAAAAAGATGGAGATCGCCCGCCTAATCGCCATGGAGCAGGGCAAGCCAATCGTCGAGGCATTGATGGCGGAAATCATCCCGACACTGGCTATTTTAAGGTATTTTTCTCGCAACGCGCATCGTGTACTCGAATCGCGTCCTGTCGATCATGATTTACTGCTGTTTGCGCATAAAAAAAGCCGCTATGATTTTGTGCCTTATGGGGTGGTGGCCATCATCTCGCCGTGGAATTTTCCCTTTTCTGTGCCGTTGCCGCAGATCGCCGCAGCCGTCGTGGCCGGCAATACGGTTGTCTTCAAGCCGGCACCGCAGGCGGTGTTGATCGGAGAGATGATCATGAATTTGTGCCGTGAAGCCAATCTACCTGAAGGCGTTGTCAATTGGGTGCCGATACACGACGAAGCTGCCCCGTATTTAACCGAGCACTTGGGAGTTGATAAAATCATCTTTACCGGTAGCACCGAAACCGGTAAGAAGGTCATGTGTGCCGCTGCCAAGAGCGTCAAGGCCATCGTGCTGGAGTTGGGCGGTAAAGATGCAGCCGTCGTTGCCGCCGATGCCGATATCGCTCGAGCGGCCAAAGGGGTGGTTTGGGGCTCGCTCTTTTGCAGCGGACAAGTATGCGCCTCCATCGAGCGCGTCTATGTGGAAGAGGCTGTGGCCGAACCATTCATTCAAGCTTGCCTGAGCGAAATTCAAAAGGTAAGAGTGGGGGATCCATTGGATGAGCATACTGATGTGGGGCCACTCTCCAATGAAGATCAATTGCAGATCGTTTTGTCTCATATAGAAGATGCAAAGGCAAAAGGTGCAAAAATTCTTTACGGCGGGCAGAGGATCGGACAAAAAGGTTTTTTCCTACAACCGACTCTGCTTATGGATGTAGATCATTCCATGAAAATCATGACCGAGGAGACCTTTGGCCCGGTGGTGGCCATCATGAAGGTGAAAGACATCGATGAAGCCATCCGCCTGGCTAACGATTCCATTTATGGGCTATCTGCTTATGGATGGACGAGCAGCCGCCGAAAAGCAGAAAAATTAATGCGGGAACTGGATGCAGGCACGGTGATGATCAACGATGCTACCTCGAGTTGGGGAGAACCCAAAGCCCCTTGGGTCGGTTTCAAACAGAGCGGTATCGGGCTCAGCCGCTCCGACTATGGGCTGATGGAAATGGTGCAGGTCAAATTTGTTAGTTTTGATCGCGGTGACAATGAAACCAACCTCTGGTGGTTTCCGTATACGTCTGCGGCAAAACGATTTGCCGAAAATGCCATGGAATTCTTATACCAACGAAAACTGTGGCGTAAATTCAAGGCATTATGGCCGATGATGGCGTATCGGCCTTTTTTGAAAACCACCCATTGGTTGGCAACAGTGAGAAAACTATACAAGGCATTTTAATCCCCATCATAGATTTTTTAATCCTTCGCCGGAAAAATAATTCGGTCAGAGAAAAAGACACAAGGTATGCTGATTGATGGTTCTTATCGCACCTATAGACCATCGATTTCTTATTTTGTGTTTACCCTTTTATAAATTCTAAAATTTAATATCCATTTCTTTCCAATTTGAATCGGAGTTTCTGATGAGAACCTTTCACGTTAGTACCTTCCTGTTTCTTTTTACACTTTTCTTTCTGGCCTTTTTTGTTTATGCCCAAGCGGATTTTCAAGCTGATAGCGTCTACCAGCATATTTATCATCTCAGTGTGACTATTGGCCCCCGTCCAATGGGTTCGGATGAAGAACGACGGGCATTGGAATGGGTGAGGGATAAATTCATCAGCTATGGCGCGGATACCGCTTTTATCATGCCATTTACCCGCAGCGAAGCTAAAGGCAATTACGCCAATACCCAGAGTGGAACCGTGGTTGGTATCTTTAGAGGCGAAACTGACACTTGTATCGTTGTTGGTGGGCACATGGATTCCCATCCGGCGACCAGTCCTGGCGCCAACGATAATGCTTCCGGCACTGCCACGGCCATCGAGCTGGCGCGGCTGTGGAGCCAGCGGCCGCGGCATTATACCATGGTTTTCGCTTCTTTCGGCGGCGAAGAACAAGGTTTGTACGGCTCTAATTTTTTCGTCGAAAATTTTGCCAATATCGACAAAGTGGCGTTGATGTTTTCTGTTGATATGACCGGCAGCGATGATGATATCATAACGATCATGGAAACCGCAAAAGCTCAGGCCCCCCGATGGCTGATTCGCGATGCCTTGAAGATGGATCGAAAATTGGGTATCCGCCGATTGAAATATCCCACCCATCTGGCTACGGTCAATAATTTGGGTCATGGTGCAGGGTCGGATCATATCCCCTTTCTTGAAAAGAGCATTCCGGCCATGGATTTCACTGCCGGCATCAATCGATCTCCCATACACAGTTCGCAAGACTGTATTGCATTTATCGATCGCAAGATGTTGGCCGATTGTGGCCGATTGGTCGATGGATTGCTGCAAAAATATCAGAGCGAATATTTACCGTCAAAGTCGATGGATAAATATATGCTCTGGCAGCCTCTTGGCTTATCATTGTTTATACCCTATGGGATTCTCCGAACATTCATCGTTCTCTCCATGTTAGCCGGTGCTTTTGCCTATTGGCATAGTCGCCGCAATCGTCTCCACAGCAATGACGAGGTAAAGTTATCTGCTGAAAAAGTGGCCGCATTGCTTTTGGTTGTCATCATCTTTTCCCAATTCGGAGAGGCGCTGGTACAAGCGATCAAAGGTGTACGCTATCCCTGGTACCTACATGTAGAGGCGTATATTTGGCTCATGGCAGTGTGGGCGTTGGCCGGAATATGGTTGGCACTTACGATCGGACGTCGCTGGCGTTTCAGGAATGATGGTCATATCTACGCCAGCCGTGGGCTGATTTTATTATTCATTCTGAGCATCCTATCTTCTTTAGCCAGCGCCCGCTTGGCTTTATATCCAGCGGTATCATTGTTATTCCTGTCACTGGCGATCCTCATTCGCAGTAAGTGGGGTAAAATGATCTGCACGCTAGTTGTCCCTCTACCTATGATTCGCCTGCTTTTATCAGAAGGCACGCCTTTCATTGCCAGAAATCTTTGCCAAATCGGTTTTTTCATAGATTCTCCCTTAAAAGCAGCTTTATATTCGCTGGCGCTGGTGCTTGGTTTATTCTTATTTTTCCTGCCATCAGCTTTCGCTGGGATGTACACCATTGTTAGCGTTCCCTTGTTGCGAGATATGGTAAAAATAATCCGGCGTCCGATGGTGGGTGCGGTTATTCTTGCAGGTTTGATTTTCATCACCTTCTGGAACTATCGATTACCCGCGTATGATGATGCTTGGCGGCCGAGTATTCGAGCGGAAGCCGAGTATGACAGCCGAAAAGGGGAGGGAAAGCTCAGGCTCGTCGGCAATGAATATTTCAAGGATGTTGCCGCAGAATATGACACCTTTAAGGTAGTTCTTTCTGGCCGAAAACACGTTGAAAACTTGCCTTTGCAATTCACCGCCAACTGGGTAAAACTTGAAGGAGGATATCAGCGGCATTCTGGAGAGCGGGATACCTTAGTGGTGGATTGGCGACTCATCAGCATGCAACCTTGGTATTCCGTCCAACTATCTATTCGCTGTGATACTCTAAAAATCGCAGATGTTTCATCACCGCTAAGATTCCACCATCGAGATGGAGTTCTAAGTTTTAACTGGCGGTGTAATCCGTCGGATACCTTAGCCGTGAGAGCCATGTTTACAATCCATCGCCGGGCGAGATTGATTCGCAAAGTTGTGGCTACCTATCAACATTTACCGCTTACATTGAACGTGACCGCTACCCATGCTAATTTGTATTATCATACAAAGGTGATTTATTCAGACACGTTGAAGGTGGCCATTGCAAACGATTGGGAATGAACACCTATTTTCACTGGTGCGTCTGATCGAGTGGGAACCAGCGCCTCTGGTAGAGAAGAAGAATCATGGCTTTCGTGGAGAATTCATCTATGGTAAACCAAACCGAGGAGATTGGCCATTTGTAGATTTTCGATAACCATAGGTAATTTTTGGTAGACAAAAATCGAAATTTTCGAAAAATAACAACACTAAGAAGTGAAATTAGCCGAAATCGATTTCGAAAAAATTCTCTTTTTTCTTTAAACCTGCCGAGTTTGCCCCGAGCTGATCCTCATCAAAAAATCTTTGAAACACATAGTTATAAAACGATAATTAACAACAAATTAATAATTATTATTAATCCATCATTTCTTGGTCGAAAATTCCCTGGATCATTCCTTATGAATCATGTATTAAATAAATAAAAAAATTTTAAAAAAAATCTTGACAGAAAATCAAAAAAGTATTAAATTACGAAAACGATTTCGAGATAAGTTGTCGCTTGTCTATCAGAGGTTAGATGTGGTCACCATAAAAACCATCGCCCAAGAAGCAGGATGTTCGGTGTCGACCGTTTCCAAGGCGCTTAATCAGCGACCAGATGTGTCGGAAGAAACTCGGCAAAAAGTCCTGCAAATAGCTAAAAAGTATCATTTCTATCCGAATGCACTCGGCAAAGGTCTTAAGCGGAAGCATACAGAAAACATCGGTGTCATCTTTTGTCGTGAATTTCAGCCTTTGTCGGTGAACCCCTTTTACTCACGAGTGCTGGAGGGCATCGAAGCAGAATTAGCCATCAATAACTACAACCTTGTTTTACACCTCTTGCCAGAGGTCTATTCTGGTGAGATGCCGAAAATGATCCGCGAACAGCAGGTGGATGGCCTGATCCTCATCGGGGTTCTACAGCAAGAATTCATCGATGACGTAGCCAACCTGAAAATTCCCGCTATTTTAGTCGATCCCAAAATTCCCAGTGATGTTTTTCATCAGATTCTTATTGACAATGAACACGGCGCCTTTGAAGCCACACAGTATCTTATTTTGAAGGGACATCGCCGCATTGCTTTCATCTCCGGTGACCTGGAGCGGCAGAGTTTTCGCCAGCGTTTCGAAGGTTATCGCAAAGCTCTACAATATCATCATATCCCTTTTTCCCCCGAACTGGTAATGACCGGTGGGCTTGAGAAAGGTTACGATCATGTATCAGCCCTGCTTGATCTGAGAAATCCGCCTACTGCCATCTTTGCGGGAAACGACATCAATGCCATTTATGGTTATCGCGCAGTGATGGACCATCATCTATCGATTCCAGAGGATATCAGCATCATCGGATTCGACGATATTGACCTAGCCAAAATGGCGTCGCCGCCATTGACCACCATGCGCGTATACAAAGAGGAGTTGGGATCCATTGCGGTACGGATGCTCATCAAGGTTATCAAGGAACCTAAAAGTAGGCCAAATACCATCATCGTGCCAGTACGATTGGTAGAACGTGAATCGGTATCTGTTGCACCAACTCGTGAATAAAAGATGAGCAATCTAGATATTCGTTTTGAGTCAAGTTGGCCCTTTTAAACTATCAAATGTTAGAGAAGAGCTTGAAAGGAGGTGATCAAGCCGCCATTGTTTTCGATTTGCTTGCTATACTCAGTGAGCAAAAATTTTATGAATTCCTCTTCATCCTTGCAACCCAAGACAAAGGAGGTAACACATGAAACCATTCGTTAGAGCGGTAAGTGTTTTGGCAGTTTTTCTGTTGTTTGCAGGATGGTCGCAGGCGCAAGTGATTACAGATTTTGAAAATGCGGCCAACGGCACGCAATCGTGGGGGAAAATGTGGGGTGGTAGTTATGTTTCTCATGCACGGGTAGCAGACCCCACCGGTCGTACAGCCGGCGTATTGGCAATGAATTGCGATGGCGGGGCCGGTGATGCCAAAGCTGCCATCGGCATCGATCCCATGAAACTAGGATGGGACTCGGCCGATAAGCCTGGCGCAAAATTTTTCACGGTCGATGTATGGATTCCCGCCGATTTTCCTGATTCTGCAGTGATCAAAGTGTGGTGCCAAGTCGCCGAAGGTTCTTGGCAATGGACCGACATCAAATACGCCATCGCTGGTCAGAGCAACAGACTTTTCGCCGGAAAATGGAACACCCTTCATTATCCCATTCTTTATTTCATGAAGCAATATGCTAATTTTCAACCTTGGCTCAAGTTGAAAGGTGGCATCGAAATTGGCTTTAGCAGCGATAAAAGTTCCGGAGCCTCTTTCAAAGGCGATGTCCTGATTGATAATTACGCGCTTTTCGGTGTAGAACCGATTACCGTGGCGGATTTTAGCACCGACCAAGGCGGCTTTGGCAAGGGCTGGGGTGACGCCTTGACAGAAGTCAAACAAATGGCCGATCCTGATGATGCCACCAATGGTGTCCTGGCTCTTTCCTGCGATGCTTCGCAAGGGGATGGCAAAGCCGCTATCGCCAAGGATAATCTCAATCTGCTATGGAAGTCAGCCGAAGCTGAAGGTGCATACTTTATGACCTATAAAGTTTATGTACCAGCAGATTTTCCCACCAATGCCCTGATTAAAGTCTGGGCGCAAATCGCCGAAGGTTCCTGGCAATGGACCGATTTCAAGTTTTCCATCTCCGGCGAAGGCAGCCGCCTGAAAGCCGGGCAATGGAATACCATTCACTATCCCATTAAATATGCCATGGCGGTTTGGCCGAATTTCCAGCCATGGCTAAAAGTAAAAGGTGGATTGGAAATTTATTTTGGTACGGGACAGACGTGGACCGGAACAGTCCTCGTGGATGACTTTCAGTTGCATACCTTAGAAGTCGGCAAGAAATGGGTGATGGCTGATTTCGAGAAAGCCTCTGCCGGCACTCAAGGGTTTTATAACAACAATTGGGGGCCTGCTCTGTTGGCCGTCAGCCGCACGGCCGATCCTACCGGTCGTTCCGTCGGTGTCATGAAAACTGATTGGGATTTCTCCAAAGGCTCCAAGGGTTCCTTTGAACATAACAATGTGAACCTAAAGTGGACCGATACCGACACCGGCGCCACCCTTGTTACCATCGACATCTGGTTGCCAGCCGACATGCCACAAGGCGCTCAGATTTCGATCTTTGGCATGGATCACAAATCTTGGAATTGGACCGAAGATAAATATTTCAATACCGACTCGACGCTGACTCCAGGAAAATGGCACAAATTGACCTATGATGTATTGAAATATGTCAAAGACGGCAAAATCGATCCCAAAGCCACCCTGACCATCGGATGTCAGATCTATTACAATGTGGCTAATACCTGGAGTGGCTCGATCTATTGGGATGATTTTACTCTGGTAGGCGTAGAAGCGCCAATGGGTGCTGTGGTTTCGCCCAAAGTAACCTATACCATCGAGACCGCACAGCTGCCAGGAGGCGGATCATTTGATTATGCTCACCTTACATGGGAAGATAACACTTTAGGAACAGAGACATATAACGTCTATGTGAGCACCCGTCCGATCACCGATCTCAACGCCGAGGATGTCAATCTCATTGGCGACAAGGTACCGCATGGCACGCAGTACTGGAATTTCCGACCCTATTCCAGCAAGATACGATCCGTCGATTTGTATTTTGCCGTCACGGCTGTGGGGCCGGATGGCGAGACTGCTTTGACGGATGATTGTCGTGTAGGGCCTATTCAGCTTGCTACCTGCATGCCGGCGCGCATTAATTATGTTGCCGATTTCGCCAGTCAATTCGTGCTGGATGGCTTGGACAATGAATTCGAGCCTTACAAGCATACTGGCCTGAAACCCGAGCGGCCAGGTGGCGCTGAAGCAGGAAATTGGACACCAGAATCGACCGATATGAATTGGAATGTGACGTTTGTCATCGATAACGACTATTTGTATATCTCTGCCGATGTGACCGATGACGACCTCAACGCCATAGGCGACCAGCCCATTTATAGTGGCAGCCAATCCTGGATGGGCGATGCGCTGGAGTTCTATCTCGGCATTTATAACGCTGTATTACTCAAAAGATGGCATGGCCATGGAACCGTGGATGCTGGAAATGGCGACTGGCGTATCAGTTACACCGCATGGGGTACCACAGAACGTAGCGGTTCCGCGCCTTATAATTTCCCCGGTGTCGAAAAGACCGTCTATCAAAAATTCACCGGCGACGGCTATATCATCGAATCGCGGATCTGCCTGGATTCGTTGGCCATGGGTGGCAACATTGATGTCGTGGATGGCGCCATGCTGCCCCTCCGCATAGATGGCACCGACCTGGATCCCAACCCACCCCATAACGACACTGGAAGAACACTCTGGACCGGCTGGGGCAGTATGTGGAACCATGAGGACTGGAAACGACCCTCCACATGGGGATTCATGGAGGTTGTCGGTGGCCCAACCAGTGTCGACGATAATCCTTTGAATACACCCTATGAATTCAGCCTAGCCAATAACTATCCCAACCCATTCAACCCGACTACCACGCTCAAGTATTCTTTAGCTAAAGCCACTCAGGTTACCATTAAAGTCTATGATCTACTGGGTAAGGAAGTGCGAACGCTGGTGGATGGCAAAAAGCAGGCTGGACCCCATACGGTGCAGTGGGATGGGCGTAACAACCTCGGACAAGTGGTACCCACCGGCATCTATTTCTGCCAGATGGTGACCTCTGAATATAGCCGTACCATCAAAATGACGATGATTAAATAAAGTTTTACCAACCCTGTCAGAGTTCTTTTCACTCTGACAGGGTTTTTTCGGATGGCTGATTAGTAATGACTGCTAACTTTCATGTCCTCCTGCTCGATAGGTTCCGTTTCCGCTCAAGGTAAGGGGTAGGAAAAAGGGTTTTCAGAGGTCATTCCAAAACCAATGGCCGCTTATATTCACAGGAATTCACCGAAAGATCATGTTTTCTGATCTTATGGATAAATTAAAACCGCGAAGGGATTGAAATTTTGAAATGACCAATGGATTATGAGGTTTTTTTACACTATAAATTTGCGGCAGCGGACCGACGAGCATTAACCTTATAGATCGCGCAGGTGCAACATTGAGATGGAGATTGGCTATGATCTATTCGACGCATTTAACTTGGGTAGCTCATAGCGAATTTCTATCATGTCCTTGAAAGGGACGCGTTGACTGAAAACTCGTAAGATAATAACTTTAGCTTCATGCATGCTCGAGGCAGAAGGCCAGCCATTATTTCAGCTATGCGGGTTTTTACTTTCCATTCATAGAGGAGGTATTATGACGGGCAGGAAGATCGACTCGTGGAAGAGGTCGATAGTGATAGTTGTTACCATTTTATTGTTTTCTCAAGCATGGGCAGGGGAGACGGGCAAACTTGCGGGTAAAGTTACCAATGCAAGCAACGGTGAGCCGTTAGTTGGCGCTAATGTGATGATTGTCGAAAAATGGCAGGGAGGACGTGCCATCCCGATTACGGGTTCTGGCATTCAGGGTGCTGTGACGGATCTGAACGGCGAATATTTTATCATCAATATCCATCCTGGAGTCTATTCCGTGCGCTTTACTTATATCGGATTTCAGTCCATTACAAAGACGCAGGTGCAAGTGAGTGTGGATCTAACCACGAGGTTGGATTGTAGGTTATCGCCGACGGTCATCGAAACGGGTGAATCGGTCGATGTAGTGGCTGATCGCATTCAAATTCAAAAGGATTTGACCTCCTCCGAAGTCTCGGTGTCTGCTGACCGAATTGATCTTTTGCCAGTTCGCAGCGTCAATGAACTGGTCAATCTCCAGGCGGGCGTAGTGAAGGATAATTCCGGTAATTTGCACATCCGCGGCGGTCGCACCAGCGAAATCACGTATCTGATCGATGGCGTCAAAGTGGTGGATCCGCTCAACCATCGCGCCGGCGTTTCCATTGATGATCAGGCTATACAGGAGCTTAAAACCATCACCGGTACCTTTAATGCCGAGTATGGCCAGGCTCTATCCGGTGTGGTCAACATCGTCACCAAAGGTGGCAGCGATCAATTTCATTTCAATCTTACCGGTTATCTTGGCGATTATTTATCCTTCGATGATAATACTTATTACGTCATGAGTAATCCGCGCTGGGCGAATGCGGCCGCACGTGCCCTTTCACGTGGTGGTCGGTGGCTTTTCTATGACTTTGGAGGGATCAATCCTTTCACGCCCGAGGCACAGGCAACCAAACCCTGGTTAACCAAAGAAGCCTATTTAAATACCTATCATCCCCTCAGTCATAGAGATGTGCAGCTTAATTTTTCTGGACCAATGCCATGGACGAAAAAAAGAATAACCTATTTTATCTCGGGTCGTTATCAAGATTCACCAGGCTATTCCCATGGCAAACGCTATTTTATGCCCTGGGGCTTTCAGTCGCCGGTGGGGGATACGTTGCATACTTTTCCTGAACCGGATAATGCCTTGGTTCCCTTAAGTTGGTATAAAGGCTATTCTACCCAATCTAAATTGAATTTCGATATCAGCAAAGCCTTGAAGGCTTCTTATGGTATCTATTATAATAATGATGAGAGCTATGGTGTCGGTTATAACATGAAATATGTTCCGGATGGCGGAAAGCATTATTATACCACCAGTCAGACGCATATCTTCTCCTTGAAATATATCATGTCGCTGCGAACTTTTCTGGATGTCAAATTCAGTCATTATAGCAAACATCACGAGAACTATCTTTATAAGGATCCTTATGATTATCGTTATATACCGGACGAGACAGCCAAGATCGAACAATTCGTATTCGGCAAACGGGAGGGAGACGATATTTCGCTGGTGACTCGGGTCAATGATTTTAATTATTACGGCAATGAAACCGATCTCGGTCGCTCGGATGTGAGATATAATCTGATAAAAGCTGATCTCACCAGCCAGATCACCAAACGCCATCTGGTTAAGACTGGCGCCTCCTTAACTATGCATGATTTGGCCAACGACTGGTATCAATTACAGTTTTCGGATCTCACGTTTCGACCGATTGTTCCACCCGAAAGCTCGCCGTTCCATATCAAGTATGGTTCAAAACCTAAAGAATTTGCCGCCTATATTCAGGATAAAATCGAATTCAATGAATTGATCATCAACATTGGGTTGCGGTATGATTATTTCGATCCCGATGGACGAGTATTGGCCGATCCCATGGATCCGCAAATCTATGCGCCATTTAAATTCGAGCATATCTACAAAAATTATTCCTCTACTGCTGCGGATAGTGAGTTAATAGAGTATACGATTGCGGAACGAGAGCAATTTTGGTTCAAGAAAGCCAAGAGCAAATCGCAGCTGAGTCCACGTTTTGGCTTGTCTTTCCCCATTTCCGAGCAGGGTGTCATCCACTTTTCTTATGGATGGTTTTTCCAGAATCCGGAATTTCGCTTTTTATACGATAATCCCAATTTTTGGATCGAAGGCGCAGGCGCTCGCAATTTGGTAGGTAATGCCGACCTGGATGCCGAACGTACGGTGATGTATGAACTTGGCTTACAGCAACAAATGACCAATGATCTTTATTTGCACGTCACGGGGTTTTATCGTGACATTCGCGATTGGGTAGGAACCGGCATCCCAGTGGATACTTATAAAGGCATGACCTATTACAAATATGTCAATAAAGATCATGCGGCAGCCAAAGGATTGACGGTCAGCGCCAGTTATCGCTTGAATAAGTTGGCGTTGAATCTGGATTATACCTATATGACCGCCAAAGGCACTTCCTCTGACCCGCAGGATGCTTATAATGATGCCAATGCCAAACGTGCGCCTCGCATCCAAATGATCAACCTCAATTGGGATCAACGCCAATCTTTGAATGCAGTGCTTAATTATGTCCATCGCGGTTGGAGCGCCTCCATCGTGGGCACCATGAGCTCGGGTTTACCCTATACGCCTTCTTTTGCCCGTGGGGAAGTGTCGGGGTCCGGAACCTTTGTCGGGTTACGAGAGAACAGCGAACGCCGACCAATGAGTTATAACGTCGATCTACGCATCGGCCGCGATATCAATTTGGGAAAATATCGGGCGCAGATTTTCTGCAACATCACCAATGTGTTCGACATTCGTAATGCAGTTAATGTCTATTCCGATACCGGACAGCCAGACTATACCCTCCAAGGGATCAATCAAAAAGATCGTCCTGGCAATCCTGATATCGAGATTTCCAATGTCGACGAATATTTCACCCGTCCAGGTAATTTTACGCCACCGCGTTTCATCCAATTCGGCCTACGGCTGAGCAGATGAGCCAGATGAAAGGCAGAATGCATTCTGATGAAGGTGAGGGTCGGACTGTGAAATGTTTGTTCATTAACCATTCAACATTTGGATTCTATTGTAAGTATCGCCTTAAGATCACTTTAATTTGCTGATTAGGTGGGTTTTCTGAAACTTATGGGTGAGCTAACATAGATTCTGAGTAAAGTCAACCATGATATTGGGTTAAGGGTTTTTAATGTTTTGGCACCATCTATTTTTAAAACATCATACAAAAATTGATCAACCATTGAGGGATATATGATGCGAACAAAAACTTTACACCAGGCTATCTTTACTATCCTGTGTATTACGGTGTGGCTGTTGTGGCTTGGGGTGCCGGCTGGGAGGTCACAGACCGTCAGTGGCGTCGGCACGTCTGCTGCGTCTTTTCTCAAAATTGGCGTAGGGGGACGTGCACTGGCCATGGGCGAAGCGCTGGCGACCCAGGCAGAGGATGTAACGGCATTGTACTGGAATCCTGCCGGACTGGCCGGCATCGAACGGATGCAGATTTTGATCAATCACTTCGATTATATTGTCGACATGAGTTATGAATATGCCGGTATCGCCCTCCCCATCCAACGAGTGGGTACTTTTGGATTGTTCTTCTCCTATCTCGGCATGCCGGAGATAGAACGTACGACCATAACGATGCCGGAGGGCACAGGGGAAATGGTGCGTGCCAATTCCTTTGCTGTCGGTTTTAGCTTTGGCCGCGCCCTCACCGATCGGTTTGCCATCGGCGGATCCGCTAAATATGTAAAAGAAACCATCTGGCACAGCACCGCCAGCGGTGTGGCCGTAGATGTAGGAGTCATGTACCGTGCCTTTTTTAAAAATCTACGCATTGGCATGTCCATCAGCAATTTCGGTTCCGATATGCGCATGAGTGGCCGCGATATGCTGGTTCAACACGATATCGACGTGCTCAGCGAGGGCAACAACGGCAACATCAATGCCAACCTCGACACCGATGCCTTCCCGATGCCGATCCTTTTCCGCGTCGGTGTTTCCGCCAATTTTACGCGTGATTTTTTGAATCTCAACAACCATGACCTGATCTTCGCTGTTGATGCGGTCCATCCCAGCGATAATAAAGAATACCTCAATGTCGGCGGAGAATACTGCTTCAAAAACCTCCTGGCATTGCGAGCTGGTTATCGACAATTATTCCTCGAAGACAGAGAAGGTGGCTTCACCGCCGGCATAGGCTTGCATGTTAAGCTAATGGGCTATGAATTGATTTTCGATTACGCGAATGTGGATTATGGGGTGTTAGATCGACAGAATAAATTTTCTTTCATTCTTACCTTTTGAGCCCAAGGAGTATTAGATATGAACAAAAGATTCATCATATTTTGCTTGCTGTATACCCTATTTTTTAATGTTTTTGCCCAAGAACAGCGTGGCAATAAACTCTATCGTGCGCGCAATGATCATGCGGGCAATCTCATCCGAGTTACATTTTATAACCACGGAATGCTCGGTTCATTAAAAGGCGATCAGAGTCTACATTACGCCGGCGAATGGCCCATCAATTCAGGGTTGGTGCAGATGGGTAATTTCTCCACCTACGTTTCCAGTGAATTGCGGGTATTTGCAGGATTGAATGATAAAGGAGATTCTACCTTTGCTAACATCACACCCTGCGTCTTCTGTCAGGGCTGGGATCCAAATCTTTTCTCGCATGATTCCTTGGGCAACTTTCTCGGATTTGAGCCGTTGCCTGGTTATTACAATTTGGCCAACAAGGAAAAAGATCCCTTTCACGCCGTAGCTATGAGTCATCAGGCCTTCACCTGGCCTCCTTTTTGGCCCGATAAACTGGAAGACCCTGTGGACCCAGGTTGGAGCGCCCACTGGAATGGCTATTTCGGTAAAGATCAAAAAAATGCCGACGAAGAAAGTTACTACGTAATGGATGATTACACTTTCAAGAAAAAGATCGATGGTCTGCCTTTACCGCTCCCGATTCCTTCACAGACTCAGCGTGGAGGGTTAGGTTTGAAACAATTTGTGCGTGGACTGCAATGGTCGAACCCCGATGCCCAAGATTGTATTTTCTGGATTTATCGGATTCAAAATATCGGCCAGTTGAATCTCTTTAAAACGGTTTTCGGCTTAAATGTGGGCGCATCCATTGGTGCCAGGCTGACCGGCAACAGCGACTATGACGATGATTGCGCCACTTTTTATCGCGAGTTGGATTTAACCGTAAATTATGATTGGGACAATATTGGCACCGGAGGCTATTCACCCGTTCCATGGGTGGGTTTTGCCTTTTTGGAAAGCCCCGGCAATGCTGTTGATGGCATCGATAACGATGGCGATGCCATCAACACCCCTGGGGGTGGTCAACTCATCACCATTGATGATTTCGTCAAATTCTATGGGGTCGGTGATCCCATCGTCTTGATCGATTATACGAATCCAACTTATCCGCGGACTGTGACTACCATGCCGGCGCAAGGTATCCGGTTTACCCACCGCGGTATTACCTATATCAAAATGGCGAATACCCCCTTACAAGAAATCCCGCGCAATGGCATCGATGACAACCTCAATGGGGTGATCGATGAGAGCGATGGGGCGGTGGCGCCTGATTCGGTGACCTATTATCTCTATATCCGACATCCAAAATATAACAATCGCGACTATCTCTGCAAAAATTATATCACAGGTGAAGGCTTGAACAACCCGATGATTGATGAACGTCGCGACGACGGCATCGATAATGATAACGACTGGAATGTCGAAACCGATGATGTCGGATTGGATGGCAAACCCGGCACGGGTGACTTTGGAGAAGGCGATGGCCAGCCAACAGGTGGTCGTGATAATCTCCCTGGAGAACCCAATGTCGATCGCACCGATGTCGATGAATCCGATCAGATCGGTTTGACCAGTTTTGTATTTTATGAATATGGTGCCATTACCTATAGCAACGATAACCAGATGTGGGAAGTCTCCCGACCTGGTTATTTCGACGGCCATCTGGAAAACGTTGATGCCGATTATATTTTTACCTGCGGCTATTTCCCCCTGGTTCCTGGCCAGGAAGAATCCTTCTCAGTGGCAATGATCTATGGTGAAGATGAGGTCGACATCAAGCGCAACAAGGATATTGTGCAAAAAATTTATAACTCCAATTATAATTTCGCCGTGGCTCCAGAAAAACCAACGGTACGTGCTGTCGCAGGTGATAATAAAGTTACACTCTATTGGGACACTCGTTCTGAACAGAGTGTGGATCGCTACTTAAGGACCTATGATTTTGAAGGTTATAAAATTTACCGAGCCACAGATCCGGGGTTTAAAGATGCCGGTCAGATTACCGATGGCTATGGTTATCCACGCTTCGTCAAACCTCTGGCCATTTATGATAAAGTCGATAGTGTCTTTGGGTTTTTCCCAAAAACCTTTGGTACAGGTGTACAATTCAACTTGGGCAACGAGACTGGTCTAGTCCACACGTTTGTCGATTCTCCAGTAGTCAATGGCCGACGGTACTTTTATGCGGTAACGGCCTATGATAAAGGCGATGTGGAGAAGAATATCGCGCCGTCAGAGACCAACATGATGGTGATGGTGTCTGCGACTGGAGAGATTAAAACCGCCGAAAATGTGGTGGTGGTGACTCCACAGGCCCCTGCTTTGGGGTACAATCGACCTGGACTGTATGAACAGCCAACCCTTGTGGGAGGCGGCTACACCACTGGAAGGGTGGAAGTGACCTATCTCGAACCAACCGCTTTAAACGATGGCGATCGTTATGAAGTGCAGTTTCTGGACCAATCCATGGACAAACGCGACAATGATCACAATGGCAAGATCGATCGGGATGACAAAAACGAATACATGCCCATTCTGACTACGGGCTTTGTACTCAAAAATTTATCGCGACCGGTTCCCAATGATACGGTCTGGTTCTTTGAGTATCGCAAGGAGGCCGGGCAGTGGAAGATGATCCAGAATTTGTATGAAGACAATGATGGCGATCCACGGACATTGAGTGCAAATGTGGGAGGGATGCGATTTTTCATTTACAATCCCCCCCCCAGTTTGATTCACCGTCCGGAATTAAACATTTTTAATGGCGTGCAATGGAGTCAAGACATCCAATATGCCACCGCTTATGGTATTCGCTTCGAAAAATTTCTGTTATCCGGTTTTACACCCGGCACAGAATATCCGAGACAATACTCGGTGGTGTTTTATGATGAGCTGGTAAAAAAGACCGATCCACTGCGTGTCAAATTGGCGACGTCGAATAACTATATCCCAATTCAACAGATCAATGTAAACTATCGAATTTTTGACAAACAGACCGGTGAAGAATTGCCATTTGCCGTGATTGAGAACGCCAATGTCCGACCCAAAATTGCCCCCAATGGGTTCTTCTCGGCCAAAGATCGTATCGTCTTGTTCGAAAAATTACCCAATGATTCAACCGTGATCACTTATAGCATTTTGAATAATGCAAACGAAGATACCACCTTCTTTAAAACCTATGGACGATTGATCGGCGCAGGGGATACACTCAATTTCTATCCGGAATTTCCGTTTACGGGTCGGACCTGTTATCAATTCGTTGTTAAAGGGCAAAAGGTGGACAAGTCGTATGCTAAAAATCATCTAGATCAAATAAAAACGGTCCCCAATCCTTATGTGGTAACGGCAGCATGGGAACCGACCAATCCCTATTCCAACGGCCGAGGACCACGTTCTATTCAATTCATCCATCTGCCACAGAAATGCACCATCCGCATTTTTTCGGTGGATGGCACTTTGGTACGCACTCTCGAACACGACTCGCCCATGACCGATGGATCGGAAGAATGGGATTTGCTATCAAAGGATATGATGGACATTTCATATGGTGTTTATGTCTATCATATCAAAGCTCCAGGGATTGGCGAAAAGACGGGGAGGATTTTAGTGATCAAATAAAAGAAAATATGATTAGAAAATAGATAATGCTGGCTGCTGCAGGTGGGAAAAACTTGCGTTTTTAAAGCGCGGACATTTTTGTCCGCTGGGGGATGAAGAAAAGTTGCTGTTCGCAAATAGGCGGGCAGGAAAGCCCGCCCTCCGTCGTGTTCGGAGCGCGGACATTCCTGTCCGCTGGGGAGGGGAAAAGTTACTGTTCGCAGAATAGGCAGGCAGGAAAGCCCGCCCTCCGGTCGGCCGGAGCGCGGCCGTTGAATAGATCATGCACGAACTGTTGATTTTTACATGAAGTGTTGTGAGATTATCATAAGACGATTACTTATAGTATCCTTATTCTTGCTGAGTTGTTCTCAGCCATCAGATACAGTCGCTCATATTGGCAAACAGCGAATCTCTTTGGCTGAATTTCGCATGGCCTATCTAGAGGTGCTCAAACAACCAACGATGTTTGATTCGCCGCAACTCCGCGAGCAGTTTCTCAACGAGATGATCGAGAGGCGCCTGCTGGCAGAGGAAGCGCGGAGAATGGGGTTGGATAAAAACGAGCATTTCATCCTCAGAGCTCAGGCGCATACGGACAAGGCTCTACGCGAGGCGCATTTTCAAGCCAAGATCAAGCCACAAATAAAAATATCCGATGACGACCTGCGTCAAGTCTATGCTTTTACTCAAGAGGAGCGACGTATTCGTCATCTCTTTTGTGAAACCAAAACACAAGCAGAACATGTGTATCGCCGGCTGCAGGAGGGTGTAACGTTCGCCGAATTAGCATCGCAGCTATTCGCCGCTTCCACACTGGCGACAAATGGCGGCGACCTCGGTTGGGTACAGTGGGAACAGTTGGAATATGATCTGGCTATGACGGCATTTACTCTGCCGATCGGAGTGGTGTCGCGACCAGTCGAATCCTCGCATGGATTCCATATCATTCGCGTGGACGATTATCGAAGACAACTTCTTTTATCTGAGGACGAATTCCACCGCCGCGAAAGGCGCGTCCGAGGCATGCTCGAAAAAAAAGTTGGAGACAAGCTTGCCGCTGCCTATATTCGCGATCTCATGGCGAAAAAGAAAATACGCGTCCATCCCAAAACGCTTCGTATCGTCGGCGAAAAACTGGCAATGGTGCTACGCCGTGTGCCGGCAGCGACCGATCAGATGCAGCAAATGCAGCTAAATGACCTCGAACTGCAACAACTGGAAAGCGGATTATGGGATATCCGTCATCAGGTTCTGGCGGAATTGGATGAAACACCTCTGACGGTTGGCGCCTTTATCGCCGGGCTTAATTATGTGCCCTACTCCGAAACTTATCGCAGCTTAAAAACCGCCTTGGATTTCGTCTTGCGCGACCTCGCCCTCACCCAAGAAGCGAAAGCGATGAAACTGCATAAAACACCTTTCGTGCAGATGAAATCACGTATTTTTCAGGACTATGTTTTGCAAATGGCTCTGCGCACGAAATTAATACAAGATATCCGCGTCGATGAAGCGGAAATAGATGCCTTCTATCAGCGCCACCTTGATAAACGTTTTAAGAATATGCCTTACGAGAAAGTCCATGATATAGTCGCAAGACAAGCGTTGGAAGAAAAACGACAAACAACGATTGACGCATTGATTGAAAACCTAAAAGCACAGCAAAAGATAGAAACTAATCCGCAAATAATTCATAACTATTACGACAGATTGGGATTAGATGATTGATAGGAGTCATTTATGATTTCCGATGATGCAATTAAAATTATCGGTGAGCCGCTACCCAATATACCATGGGAAGATAAACCTCCAGATTATCCCTATGTGATGTGGCGCTACAGTAAAAATCCCATCATTGGCTGGAATCCTATCCCTTGTGCAGCGCGCATTTTCAACAGCGCCGTACTGCCCTATCAGGGTAAGTTTATTGGTGTGTTCCGGGCTGATTACCGTAACGGCAGACCGCAACTACATTTAGGAAAAAGCGAGGATGGTATCCGCTGGCAGATCGAACATGAAAAGATCGCCTGGCAAGATGAATATGGCCGGCCAGTTACTAACAGCTACGCGTATGACCCCCGACTGGTTCGGCTCGAGCAAGATTTTTACATCACGTGGTGCGATGATTTTCCCGGCGCCTCCATCGGCTTGGGACGGACGCGCGATTTCAAGACATTCATAAAAATGGAAAATCCCCTCATGCCGTTCAACCGCAATGGCGTGCTTTTTCCGCGAAAGATCAATGGGTTGTACGCCCTATTGAGTCGACCAAGCGATAGCTCTCATACTCCGTTTGGTGATATTGTGCTTTCCTACAGTCCCGACTTGACCTATTGGGGAAAACATCGGTTGGTGATGACCCGCGGCGGCCAAGGATGGTGGCAGGGCTTGAAAATCGGCGCTGGGCCAGCGCCCATCGAAACCAATATCGGCTGGCTGTTATTCTACCACGGCGTCTCGTATACGTGTAACGGCTATGTCTACAGCTTTGGCGCCGCTTTACTCGATCTTGATAATCCGGCCAAAGTGCTATATCGTACACGCGATTATTTGTTGACACCTGAATTGCCCTATGAAGTCAGCGGTTTCGTGCCCAATGTATGCTTTCCATGTGCAGCGCTGTCCGATGCCACTACCGGTCGCATTGCCGTTTACTATGGCGCCGCCGATTCGTACACCGCGATTGCTTTTTGTCAAATTAATGAGTTGATCGCATACATGCGTGATAATTCCGAAATATTCTAAAAGAAAAATGACATGAAAAAAAATTGTTTACTACTGAGTTTATTGATTTCGATACCGGCTTTTTTGGGCGCCATCGAACCACAGACGGTTTTTAAAAATTTTGTGCAAGTTTCTGGCGATCGTTTGCTGGATGGCGAGAATGAATTACGATTCATTTCCTTCAATGTCCCTAATTTGCATTGCATCGAAGATTATATGCGATTCGAGGAGCCGAATCCATGGTGGTGGCCTGAGAGTTTCGAGATTCGCGATGCCCTCGAAACCGTCAAACACATGGGGGGTGAGGTGGTGCGAATCTATACCATCACCGTGCGGCGGCAGGATGATGCGCCGCAGATTCCTCGTCATGTGCTCGGCCCTGGGCGCTTCAACGAAGAGGGCTTTAGAGCGATGGATCAGCTTTTAGCCATTGCCAACGAAGTGGGTGTACGAGTCATCATCCCCTTGGTCGATAACTGGAAATGGATGGGCGGTCGCGGCGAGTATGCGGCGTTTCGCGGCAAAGCGGCCGACGCATTTTACACAGACCCACAGATCGTAGCTGATTTTAAAAAGACCATTCAATTCATCACTCAGCGCGTCAACACCATTACTGGTGTCCGCTATTGTGATGATAAGGCCATCTTGGCGTGGGAGACCGGAAACGAGCTTGGATCCTGTCCGATGGAATGGATCCAAGAGATCATTGCTTATATTAAAAAATTAGACCCTAACCACTTGGTAATGGATGGTTCTGCTGCAAATATCTTGCGCGACGAAACCATCGCCAATCCATTGGCGGATATCGTCACCACGCACCATTACGAAGGTGATCCGCGCCAGATGATGGAACACATCAAGATCAGCGCCGAAAAGGCCAAGGGTAAAAAACCTTATCTCGTGGGCGAGTTCGGTTTTATCAGCACTTCTGGAGTGGCGGCAGTTCTCGATTTGGTGCAGCAAAATCCGACCATCTGCGGTGCCTTGATCTGGAGCCTGCGATTTCACGCCCGAGATGGCGGTTTTTACTGGCACTCCGAACCCGGCGCCGGTCGTTATTTCTACAAAGCCTACCATGTGCCAGGCTTTGATTCCGGCGAAACCATCGACGAACGCAACCTGATCAGTTGCCTGCGCCGATATGCGTTTGCCATCCGCCATCTCACAGAACCGCCGATGCCTGTACCACAGCCCCCTCACCTTTTACCGTGCGAGGATGTGGCACAATTGACCTGGCAAGGATCGGCCTTTGCTGCGGCATACGACTTGGAACGCGCTCCCTCTGCGGATGGGCCATGGCAGGTAATTGCTGCTGATCTTTCCGATGCCAATACCGCTCATCGTCCGCTTTATAACGATCTGAATGCGGAATTGGGTCGACCCTATTACTATCGCGTGCGGGCGAAAAATATCAGTGGCGTTTCTGCCCCTTCGAATATCATCGGACCCATCCTTAAAAAGCATCACACGCTGGTGGACGAGTTTTTCAACTATGGCATCATCTTCAGTCGTAATGACGAAGTTTCGATTCAAAACGAAAATGCTCGCTATTTTAAAGAAGACAGCCACCGCCTGAAGGGGCAAAAGAATGGACGAATCATCTATTATACACCTTCGGCGATGAATAAGGTCATCATCTACTTTTTTAGCGACCGCGAAGAAGCCCCTTTGGATGTGAGCATTTCCACAGATGGCAAAACCTTTTCTCCTCTGGAAATGAAAACGTTTAATTATTTCAGCGGCAAAGGCGATTATGATTATTTACGCCCTATAAAATGGACTGCCAATGTAATTTCCAATGACATCCATTATCTGAAAATTCATTTTTTACATGAAACACAAATAGGCAGAGTGGAAATACAATATGGACGCTGATTGGTACGATCGATTTTATCAGAGTGTCTCGCAGGAATTGACAAAGAATATTTTGCCATTCTGGCAAAAACACGTCGTGGATCCCCAAGGGGGATTCTACGGAAGAATATCCAATGACTTGCGTAACAAGGAACGATCTCCTAAGAGTCTGATTCTGCATACGCGCATCCTTTGGACGTTTAGCGCTGCTTTTCAGCGATACGCCGAGCCGGCTTATTTGCAGATCGCCCAAAAAGCGTTCACAGTGCTGCAGAATTATTTTTGGGACGACAAATACGGTGGCATGTATTGGCTTTTGGATCAAGATCACCAACCAACGGACGTGAGTAAAAAAATTTATGGCCAGGCATTTTCTATTTATAGCTTGGTGGAGTATTATGCAGCTACGAAATGCATACAAGCCCTCGAACTAGCTCAAGAGTTATTTCATCTAATCGAGCGATATAATTTTGATCCAGAGTGCGGTGGATATTTCGAGAGTTCCAATCGCGATTGGACGCTGGCCAAGGACCTGCGTTTGAGCGAAATCGACCTCAACGAAAAAAAATCGATGAATAACCATTTGCATCTTTTGGAGGCTTATACTACATTATATCGTTATTGGCCGGACGACCAACTAAAAATGCAATTGGCAAGATTACTCGATAATTTTTTAAAACATATTTTGGACCACAATACCTACCATTTTCATCTGTTCTTTGATGAACGCTGGGCTGTTAAATCCAATCGCGTCTCTTATGGCCACGATATCGAAGGCAGTTGGCTATTGACGGAAGCTGCCAGAGTTTATAACGACCCTAATTTACAAAAAATGATCGATGATGTGAGTATTCGTATGGCTCGCACTCTTTTAGAGGAAGCCATGAGTCCGCTGGGAGGTGTTATTTACGAACGAGATGCTTCCGGACGAATCGACAACCAGTTGCATTGGTGGCCGCAGACAGAAGCCATGGTCGGATTTTTCAATGCCTTCCAACTCTCAGGCAATAAAGTTTTCGCCGATGCCGCATGGCAAGTATGGCAGTTTTGCCAAAAGTATCTTGTCGATCACGAATTTGGAGAATGGTTCTATAAAGTATTTCCCGATGGCTCACCGGATTTGACTCAATACAAAGTCTCGGAATGGAAATGCCCTTATCATACCGGACGCGCTTGTATGGAAATAATGGCTCGTATCGAAAAAATGAAAAAATTGAAATTAAATTAATAAACATCGGAACTTAACATTGAAAATATGGATTAAGAGAAGGTAGGACAAAACCATGGTTGAAAATGATTCATTCACCGCTCGTTTGCATAGCCTGAGAGAACGCTACGAGGCTTTGATCAATCGCAAAAATGAAAAATTATTTTCGGAAAATGGCCTCTATCATCGCTATAAATATCCGGTCATCACAGCGCAACATGTGCCGCTCGAATGGCGATTCGATTTCAACCCCCATACCAATCCATTTTTACTGGAACGGCTGGGTGTAAATGCCACCTTTAACCCCGGTGCTATTTATCTGAACGAAAAAATATATCTCGTTGTCAGGGTAGAAGGATGGGATCGCAAGTCCTTTTTCGCCATTGCCGAAAGTTCGACGGGTGTGGATCAGTTTCGCTTCTGGGATTACCCCATTCAGATGCCAGAGACCGAGAATCCAGATACTAATGTCTATGACATGCGCTTGACCAAACATGAAGATGGTTGGATTTACGGTGTTTTTTGCACCGAGCGAAAAGATCCCAACGCACCAGCGAGCAATACTTCCGCAGCAGTGGCTCAGGCCGGCATTGCCCGAACCAAAAACCTGATAACTTGGGAGAGACTGCCAGACCTGAAAACCCCATCCCCACAACAACGCAATGTGGTATTACACCCAGAATTCATAGATGGCCAGTACGCATTTTATACGCGACCACAGGATGATTTTATCGAGGCCGGCAGCGGTGGTGGCATCGGTTGGGGACTGTGCAAAGACATCACCCATCCGGTCATCACCGAGGAATTGATCATCGATCAACGGTTATACCATACCATCAAAGAGGCGAAAAATGGTCAAGGACCAGCGCCCCTCAAAACCAAATACGGTTGGTTGCATCTGGCTCACGGCGTGCGTAACTGCGCCGCAGGCTTGCGCTATGTGCTCTATCTCTTTATGACCGATTTACATCATCCGGAAAAAGTTATCTATCAGCCAGGCGGTTATTTCATTGCACCGCAGGATGAAGAGCGAGTCGGGGACGTATCCAACGTCGTCTTTAGCAACGGCTGGGTGCAATTAGAAGACGGCACAGTGCTGATCTATTACGCCTCTTCGGACACACGTATCCACGTGGCCTCATCGACCATCGATCGATTGGTGGATTATGTGCGCAACACGCCTCCCGATCCATTGCGTTCGGCCGCTTGCGTGGCTCAACGCATGGAATTGATTCGGCGCAATAAAAGTGGATTGGTCAGCTGACGTCAGCCCGTCACCCATCTGTATTTTATGATCCTATTCTTTTTTTTTATATAGGACGATTGCCTAATTGAGCGAAAAGATTTACTAAAAACGTAGGGGCGAGAAGCGCTGAAAACAAGACAGATTAAATTACCATCATCGCACAATTATTCGATAATTAGCAACTTATTAGACGCTTGATCTCGCGCAATAGCATTTTTGCTTGTCATTCTTGTAAAGATATTTTATTTTCACACCATCATGATTTTAAAGCAAACAGATTGTCTGGAAAATTTCCAAGGTAGTATATGAAAGTCCCTTGTCTAATATCAAATCTATTGGTTTTGGTTACTCTCCTTCGAGTTGCCGATGCCCAATCAGAGGAATATATGAATTTAGATAGCGGCTGGCTCTTCCGTCAGGCAAATACTGAAACTTGGTATCCGGCTCGAGTACCGGGATGCGTGCATACCGATCTTTTGCAAAACAGGTTGATTGATGATCCCTATTTTCGCACCAACGAAAGCGACATCCAATGGATAGGCGAACAGGATTGGGAATACTCTACCGATTTTTCCGTACCTGAAAAATATTTCGGCTATGATCACATCGAACTTTATTTCCACGGCCTGGACACCTACTCCTCGGTTTACTTCAACGATAACCTTATATTAGAGTCGGACAACATGTTCCGCAGCTGGTGTGTAGATGTTAAACCGATATTGCGGAAAAGTAATAATACGCTGCGTATCTTGTTTCATTCGGTATTCAAGAAAAATTTGCCCAAGTGGCAGCAGGCACCGTTTCGCCTCATGGCCTATGACAATAATGATCAGGCAGAGATCAAGCTCAACATGTATTCGCGCAAAGCCGGGTTTCATTATGGCTGGGATTGGGGTCCGCGACTGATCACCTGTGGCATCTGGCGTCCAGTGCAAGTACGAGCATGGAGCAACGTTCAACTGCAAGATCTTTACATTCAGCAAAATACATTGAACGATAACAAGGCAAAGTTGACTGCTCAATTCCAATTGCTGGTGGATCGGAATGCCAGTTTTAACCTCCAGATACTCGTCGATGGAGTACCCTTGGCCCAGAAAAAAGTTAACCTCAAACCTGGCCTACAGACGATTGCCCTCGACTTTGTAATAAAACAACCCAAACGCTGGTGGTGTAATGGACTGGGAGAACCGCATCTCTACCGCATAACCGGCGTCTTGCGCCAGTCGCAAACAGAACAAAAAATCGAACACCACATCGGCTTGCGAACCCTGCGAATCGTCCGCGAAGAGGATAAATTTGGCCGCAGTCTATACGTAGAACTGAACGGCCTGCCGGTTTTCATGAAGGGAGCCAATTATATTCCCCAGGACAATTTCCAGAATCGTGTCACAACCGAGCGTTATGAGCATATCATTCGCTCTGCCGCCGAAGCCAATATGAACATGTTACGCGTCTGGGGAGGAGGGATTTATCAGGATGATCTTTTTTACGACCTCTGCGATCGCTATGGCATTTTGCTATGGCATGATTTGATGTTCAGCTGCGCCATGTATCCGGCCGATGAGGATTTTTTGGCCAATGTAAAGGAAGAGGTTCGGCAAAACGTCATCCGGCTACGCAATCATCCCTGTATCGCCATCTGGTGCGGTAACAACGAGGTCGATATCTCCTGGTATGGTTGGGGATGGAAATCCTTATACCCACCAGAAGTGCAAAAAAAATACGAGGCCGATTTACATCAATTATTTCGGGTTACAATCCCGGAAGTATTGCAAAATGTCGACCCTCTCCGTTATTATCATCCCACCAGTCCCAATGCCGGTTACAATGATATTTCTTATGGAGAAGGAGATATCCATTATTGGGGCGTTTGGCATGGCAAAGAGCCCTTTACCCATTTCGAAAAACATGTGGCAAGATTCGTCAGCGAATATGGCTTCCAGTCCTACCCGCAGATGGCCACCATCGAATCTTTCACCCTGCCGGAGGACCGCGATCTGCATTCACCAGTGATGCTCGCGCACCAGCGTTGCATGGCCGATGGGCGACGGGATAAAGAATATGGTAACCGTCTCATCCAGACCTACATGGAACAACACTATCGCTTGCCGAAAAATTTTGCCGATTATCTTTACCTGAGTCAGGTGTTACAGGCCGAAGGCGTGAAGATGGCCATCGAAATCCATCGACGCCATAAGCCCTATTGTATGGGAACGCTGTTCTGGCAGATCGACGATTGCTGGCCGGTGGCATCATGGTCAAGCATCGATTATTATGGCCGCTGGAAGGCGTTGCACTATTTTGCCCGTAAGGCTTATGCGCCCATCCTAATATCGCCAGTGGTCAAAGGGGATTCTTTATCCGTTTATCTGGTCTCGGACGAACCCACTCCTCGTAAAGCCCGGTTGATATTAACGAGCATGGATTTCCGCGGCCGAGTCATTGAAGAAAAAACCTATCCATTTGACTTGCCTGCGAATTCAGCGGCATTGGTCTTTTCCGGTCATGTTTCCCAATGGCTGAAAGATCACGATCACCGTGAGGTCTGCTTGCAGGCGATTTTAAAAGCGGGCGAAAATATCTTGGTCGATGCCATCCAATATTTTGCGTTGCCGAAAGATTTACATCTGACCCGTCCACAGATCGATTGTCAGGTGGAGAGAAGGGAAAATGGCTATCGACTCTTTCTCAAAACCGATGCATTGGCGAAAAACGTCTATCTGAGCAGCACGGATGCCGATGCAACTTTCTCCGATAACTATTTTGATCTGCTGCCAGGCCAGACGGTGGTTATCGACTATCGGGTGAAAGATGCAAAGGTACAACTCCCGCAAGGATTGCGCATACGATCCCTGTGGGATACCAATTAATGGATGTATCCCACCACAAGGCGATGGTTGCTGCGGTAGTATCTTGCTTTAGTGATTGTGTGAAAACCTATAAAAAGGTGTCATGTCGAGGAGCGAGCGACGAGACATCTTAAATTAGAAAATTCGAAATCAATTGATTATATTAAAAGATCAAGCTATCAAAATAACAGCGCTTATCTGTCATTCTTTAGGAAAATATTTCGTTTTCACCTAACCATTTTATATGGGATAATGCCAAGAACAAGGTTATAGATCATTTGCGGGAAAAGAGATGTGGTGAGCTTTGCTCTTTTCGGCTGGCAGCCAATAATGATAGACCATACTAAAAGAAACATACACGATGACGCGAAACCTTTTTATCATATCCGTTCTCTTACTATATTCTGCAGTGCCTCTTCGGCCGCAAACTTACAACCGGGTAGAGAATGAAGACCAGAATGATCACATATTAGGCCATTGCATTTCGATCCTATCCGACCAGCAATTGACCACGGCAGCGGGGGACACCGGAGGCATTTGTTCGAGTTTGTGTTACACATGGGCGATTGCGAGTTCCTCGAGTCGTTCAATGGACCCCTGCGAGGTTTGTTCAACTTTTTATTACCGACCAGCTGGTACAGAGAACCATCGTAGCCACAAGAATGGTTATTCATCCCTTGATCCTGTCGCCGGTAGTCCCATCACCGAGCGCGGCCATACCAACGCATCACAAAATACTATTTCCCCTCACGCTCTTACAGCCATGGCTTCTCGCCACGACGAATCTTTGCGGAAGGATCCAATTACGGCGGAAACATCACAGCAAAACCTGCTCCCCATCGTCACCGTAAAGAGCACCAACGCATCGCAGGTGGGATTGTATGAAAAGTTCGAAATCATCGTGGCGATAGATCAGGCGGTCTATGACAATCCCTATGACTACGAACAGTTGAATCTGATGGCCAGGTTTACCGCGCCCAGCGGCAGGGTGTGGGAGGTACCCGGTTTTTATGATAACTATCAGAACCGCAACCAGTGGAAGATTCGTTTTGCCCCTAATGAGTTAGGTCAATGGCAGTATATAGTCAAGGCCACCGATCGCAATGGCACGGGTGAATCGGATGTTCAATTCTTCACTGCCATTCCTTCCAGCCATCATGGTTGGCTGCATGTAGCACCCGATCATCCTCATTATCTCATATTCGATGATGGCACACCTTTTTATGGTGTGGCCGCTTATTATCCCTGGCGGGTGAACAATAGCGCCACCGGCTTGGGTTTATTGGCTTCATCGGGCTGCAACCTGTTCGGGTTTTGGAACGTCACCTATGACGATGGCACGCTGATCGAATCGCTTAATTCAGGTCTCGGCCGATATGATCAGAACAAATGCAACCGCATCGATACCATTCTCGAGTGGGCGGAACAGCGCAACATGGTGATGATGCTGGCCATTTGGCCGCATGATCTCTTTTGCAAGGATATGCCAGGCTGGGCAGCGCTATGGAACCAGAATCCCTACAAATCGATATGCACGGTGGAAGAAATTTATGAGAACGAAACCGCCTGGCGCTACCAGCAACGCCAATATCGTTATATCATCGCCCGTTGGGGCTATAGTCGCGCCTTGGGTATCTGGGAGATCATCAACGAGATCAGCGGCACCGATGCCTGGGCCAAAGGTCGTATCCCACAGGCCGAAGAATGGACGCGCAAGGTGCATGCGTTTCTTAAAAGTCACGATCCCTTCGATCGTCCCACCACCGCCAGCATGCACGGCGGCCATTACTGGTATAACGGCTATGCGGCCGTCGACCTTCCCAATGTCCATATGTACGAGACCGGCTGGCCGGCAAAATTCAACAGCAATCCCATGCGCAGCAGCTATTATACCTATCACACGGTAAGCCGACAGATGTGGAACGATTTTGCCAAACCGGCGATCATGGGCGAGGCCGGTTGGGAAGACAATTATGGCAAATACAAAGGCGGCACTGACGAATACGCCATGATGTACCACAACGCCCTGTGGGCGGGCTGGGCCAGCGGCCTCTGTTGTACGCCCGTTTGGTGGGCGTTCGATCCGCGGGTGATGGAGACAAAAGTGCTGACGCGCATGAAAAAGTTCGCGCAGTTGGCGCCAACTATCGATTATGCGCATCTTGACCTCCGACCCATCAACGCCCAGCTGGATGGAGGCGACGCCTTTGCCATGGCTGCCGATACCATTGCCTTTGGCTGGATGCGCGAAGCCTCCGGCGGCGAGGTCTCCGGCAAAAGACTACAAATCACCGGCCTGCGCGACACGGTCTATTCGATTCACTGGTATGATCCCTGGGAGGGCGCATGGATTGCAATTCATCATCGCCCTTGCATCGATGGAGAATTGAATGTCGAAGCACCCCTTGTAAAAAATAAAATTCCCGATCTGGCTTTCGTCATTCGACCGATTCAAGTGGGTGATCAGCCGCAACGGCTGGAACTAGAGGTATCGCCAAAAGTGCTTTTCGGTGATGGCAAATCAACCGCCAGTATATTTTGTTACCTCATGGATGCCGAGGGGCGAATCTGCCGCAATCATCCGACACTATTGACTCTGCACTGTACGGGACCTGGTCGAATCCTTTCGCCAACGCCATTGACGATCGAAAATGGATTCGCCATGGCTACCCTTCAATCCGATAGTTCTACTGCTGGCATGGTACAAATTATCGCTACAGCACATGGACTGATAGGCGATACCGCCTATGTGGAGGTGACGCAAACCCAGTGGCTGGATGATTTCGAAGGATATGGCCTCCTCCATCCCGTCACCAATATCTGGAAAGCGCGCACCGGTACGACGGCGAATTTACAATTAATCGATCATCCACTATTGCCTGAAAAGCATGTCTTGCGTGTAGATTATGCCCTTGGCCAACCACACGCGCCTTATGCCGGCTTTTTTCGCGAGATTACCGAACCATTGCGACCCTGCCGATTTTTCCATTTTTGGCTTTTCCCTGATGGATCCAATCGTGATCTGGTCATCCTCTTCAATGAAATAGGAGGACGGTATGGGTCGTGGCAGATGCCCTTATCCACAAAAACCCCGCAGTGGGTATCGGTCGACCTTTCCACCATTCAACCTAATGAGGGCAGTACCCGTTTGGACGTAACCAAACTGCGCAGCATTTCTTTCAACATCCTCAAAGGCTCCGGCGAAAACGGCAACGGCACCCTTTATATCGATGATCTATTCTTCGACAATCAAAAGGAAACCACTGTGGCTACGGACGAAAAAAAAGAACAACTGCAACGGTTTGTACTCTATAACAATTTCCCGAATCCATTCAATGCCCAAACCGAGTTCATGTATGAATTACCTCATCAGACCAAAGTACGATTATCGATTTATCAGATTACCGGTCAACATGTGATGGATTTGGTGGATGGCGATCAATCAGCAGGTATCCACAGTTTTCAGTGGAATGCCGCTGGACTTGCCTCTGGAGTGTACCTGGCGATGTTACAGGCCGATCATCAACGGCTGACGAAAAAAGTCGTCTTGCTCAAGTGAAAAATGAACTAAAAGCAAATATAAATGTGTAGAAAGTAAATATCTTACAAAATATTAACAAATAACTCGGATTCTGTGTCAACTATCTGAACTTTCCTCAAGCCAATCACCGGGTGAAGAGGAGTCAGTAAAAAGATGATTAACACAGAATCCGAATATAAACGCTGCTATTTTGACGATGAAATAATATTAATATTATCAATTAATTACGACGATGGTAATTTAAGATATTTCGTCGCTAGCAATCCTCCACATGATAAGTTTTTGCAAGTTTTTATACACCCTTAAACAGCCTGGCGTCACCAGTTAGATGTGAGCAGGTAATCAATAAAGACCCGATTTCGCGATATGAATCTGTTGAAATATTGCGCAATGAGATTAAATTGATGGAAAGATGATGAGACCGGTCGTATTTCTTTTTATGATTCTTACGCTGGCAGCCTGCCTCATGGCCGACGATTGTGGATTCGTCAAGGTTAAAGGGAGGCAATTTTTCCGCGATGGCAAGCCTTATTATTTTCTCGGTACCAATTTGTGGTATGGATGTATGCTGGGTCGCGAGGGAAAAGAGGGCGATCGTCCGCGATTGATCAAGGAATTGGATTTTCTCAACTCACTGGGCATCGATAACTTGCGGGTGATGGGCGCTTCTGAGGGATCGGGTGAGCAGAATCAAATCAGTCCGGCAATTCAGCCCAAAGCCGGTGTATACGATGAATCGATATTGATCGGACTGGATTTTCTGCTGGCGGAGATGGCCAAGCGGCGCATGGTGGCGGTGATCTTTCTGAACAACTATTGGGAATGGACCGGTGGCATGTCGCAGTACATGAGCTGGAGCACCGGCGAACCGTATCCCAATCCGCACGATCCAAAATTCACCTATTGGGATTTGATGAAGACCAGTGCTCGATTCTATACCAATGAGAAGGCCAATGAATATTTCCGAAATTATATTCGTTTCATAATCAACAGGTGCAATACCATTAACGGTCGCCTCTACAAAGATGATCCGACCATCATGGCTTGGCAGCTGGCCAATGAGCCACGGCCTTATCCAGAAGAGCCGGATCGAGAGCGCCACTTTGCCGAGTTCGCTCGCTGGATCGATGACTCAGCAGCCTTTATCAAATCGTTAGATTCCAACCATTTGGTTTGCAGTGGCAACGAAGGCCTGGGCGGCTGCTTGTGGTCTGAGGAATGTTATTTGCAAGCGCACAATAGTAATCACATCGATTTTCTGACAGCTCACCTCTGGCCGTTGAACTGGGGGTGGTATGATCCCTTGAAAGCGGAAGAATCCTATCCTATAAGCGAACAAAAAGCGCTCGACTATGTGCGGCAACAAATCGCTTTTGCTGAAAAGCTGGGCAAACCATTGACGTTGGAGGAGTTCGGCTTACCGCGGGATGGACATCAATATTCACCGCAATCCCCAACCACTTATCGCAATCGCTATTTGAAAGCTCTATTTGAACAGATGTATCAAAGCGCTAAAAATGGTTCACCCATGGCTGGCAGCAACTTTTGGGGTTGGGGTGGCTTTGGCAAGGCCAGAGATCAGGTAACATTTATCTGGCAGTTAGGCGACGATTACACCGGCGACCCACCGCAAGAGCCTCAGGGACGCAATTCCGTATTCGTCACCGACCAGAGTACGCTGAAGATTCTGAAAAAATACGCGAAACTGATGAAGGGATTGATTAAATAGGAACCGCGAAAATCGCCTTCGATCCCATATTTTGTCTAAAGCTCGATCTAATTCACCTATATGGTGGAAGTAATGAACTCGACGAGCGAGCTAACACAGAATACAGGTCGACCAAACAACATAAGTAATTATAGAAAAAATATTAGTTAGATGCGCGAGGATCTCGTATCCGTCTGAAATGATATGAAAACATACCCAAAAAGGTGTCGTGTTCAAACAATGGTAATTCGATTGGGAAACGATTTTATGCGATGGTTGCTTCTTGTTCTGCTGATTTCTACAGCTAATGCGCAGATTACTGGTTATTGGGAAGATTTTAATGATGGAGTCCTCAGTGGCTGGGAAATGCCGAATCCTGATACCTTTTTCCTCAGCGAAGCCGACGGTCAACTAAAGATCGAATATCATCGCACTGCTTCTTCTTGGGAATGGGATAATTTCAACTATCGTCCGCCACAGAATATCGATATCTCTGGCCGACCGGTGATCAGTTTACAGGCCAAATCGAATGTTCGAACCACTTTAACCTTCAAGCCTATCTACAGCGATGATCGGCATGATTGGCTGCAGGTTGTCCTCCCGGCGGATCAAATCTGGCATAGCTATACTTTTCAGCTCACCACCTCCGGATCGACTATTTTGAACCGCATCTATATGTATTTAGATGGTGGCAGCACCGAACCTAAATCCGGCATCGTCTATTTTGACGATTTAAGAATCGGCGACACCGTTACTAACCCCAAGATGATAGAGTTACAATCGGCCATAGCAGCCGCTACCGCTTTGCTGCAGAACAGCCAGGAAGGTGAAGAAGAAGGACAATTTCCCCCTGGTTCCAAGTCGATACTGGGAGATGCTATTGCAAAAGCTGAAGCCATCAAATCCTCATCTGCTGCAACCTATGCACAGATTGACGCGGCTGTTTGCGACTTGTACGATGCCTGTGCTACTTTCGAAACCCGCGTGCAAATAACCAACCCGGGATTGAATGATCCCCAGGCGACAATGAAGACAAAATATCTCTATCAAAACCTGAAAAAATTGGTCGGGAATGGTTTGATCTTCGGCATGCACGATGCCACCGGTTACGGTGTCGGCTGGAGCAACGATGACGATCGCAGCGACATTAAAGATGTATGCGGCGATTATCCGGGTCTTTATTCCTGGGACATGAATCATGTCGATGCCAATGATCCGGTAGATATGCAGCATTTTATCTATCGCATTCGTGCGGCGCATCAGCGGGGTGGTGTCAACACCCTGTGCTGGCACCAACGGGATCCCAAATACAGCCAGTTTTATTCTGATCGCATATCCGAGCGCGGTTGGTATAACGTCGTTCGTTCGCTCTTGCCTGGTGGAGAATTCCATTCATTTTATCGCGACCGGTTGCGTAACATTGCCAAGTTCCTCAAGAGTCTGCGCGACGACGATGGCTATGCTATTCCCATCATTTTCCGGCCATATCATGAACATTTGGGCGCATGGTTCTGGTGGGGAGGAGGCAGATGCTCCCCGCAGGAATTCAATCAACTCTGGCAGTTCACCCAGACCTTTCTCCGCGATTCGCTCAATGTGCATAACCTCATCTATGCTTTTTCGCCTTCGGATTTCTACAATCGCAATGAGTACTTGCGCATTTATCCCGGCGATGACTATGTCGATATTTTCGGGATGGATTACTATTTTACTACTCCTTCGTCTCCGAGTCAGTTCGCACAGCTCATCCGCATCCCGGCACAATTAGCTATCGAGCGCAACAAGGTAGCCGCTGTCACAGAAGTCGGCGAGGAATGCTTGCCTACTGCAAATTGGTTCACAGGCCATCTGTTACCGCCATTTAAAAAAGACTCGGTTACAGCGCACTTGGTTTACGCAGCAGTGTGGCGCAATGCTAATACCAACCATTTTTTTGCACCCTATCCCGGACACGCCACCGTTCCCGATTTTATCAAATTCTACAAGGATCCCTATACGCTTTTTGAAAAGGACTTGCCCAATATGTTCGCGCCAGAGGAGTCCGATATCTACCCCCCAAAATTTATCACTTTTCCAGCCGACTACGACACCGTTACCGCTACCTGTTTTACGGTTACTCTTGTAACCAATGAGCGCGCCTATTTGCGATATGGTGAACAAGAAGTGGATTATTACACTATGCCTAACGAATTTTCCGAGGGACAGGGTACCTTTGAGCATCGAACCATGCTTTGCGGTGAGCAGGGTAAACACTATTGTTATTTTATCAGAGCCATTGACTTGAATGGTAACGTTTCACCAGCGTTGCGATATTGTTTTGTCGTTGATACCCTGAAACGAAAAGTTCTTTGGAATGATCTCAGATATCGCTCTGAGCATTGGCATACTGCCAAAGCACCATTAGGGTATGATGATGAAGGCAATGCTACTCATATCGCGAAAGTAAAGACCGCCTATTTTCGCAAAAAATTCGTACTCGAACAGATTCCAAATGCATTGGGTTTTTTAATCAAATGTCACGATGGGGCGGTGGCATATGTCAATGGTATGGAACTGGGTCGCACCAATATACCAGCTGGCATAGAGATCGAGCCCAAGACTCCTGCGTTGAGCACGACGAAATCCTCCAAAATCTTTGTCTTCAACCAGGAGGCGCTGAGGATTTTGCGGCTCGGTGAAAATATTATAGCCGCTGAAGTGCACACAGCCGATGTCCCATCGCCTGATATGTCCTTTGATGGCAGGCTATTCAATCAAAATCAGTTCTTCATCGATTTGGGAGAGGAATGGCAATATTACGATTCCGATGAAGCGCCATCTCCTCAGATTTTAGGAGATATTCTGGCGGAGGTCACTTCAATTACTGATGGGGTGGAGAGCCGAGTATTGTTGCGACAAAATCAGCCCAATCCATTCAACGCCGAGACGAAGATTTGCTATTATTTGCCGCATGCCGACGTAGTAGCCCTACAGATATTTGATATAAATGGCCGGGTCGTTTCTACTCTTTTTAAGGGTAGCCAACAAGCAGGTTCCCACGAGATCCGTTTTGATGGTCATTCTTTGCCCAGCGGCATCTACTGGTACCGGCTGCAAGTCGGTTCGTTTTCAAGGGTGAAGCGGATGATTTTGTTAAGGTGAATGGGTGCGGAGATATTTCTGTGATAAAAGTAAACTGAGGATTTCATTCTTTAGTGATTGTGTAAAACCCTATTAAAAAAAGCATCAGTGCGAGGAAGACAGCGACAAAATATTTTTGAAATCATCTGTCAATTCAGAAGCCAAAAATAGAGATACCGACAGTTATTAACCTTCTGTCATGTCGAGGAGCGAATGCGACGAGACATCTTTTTGGGCGCATTGACCAATGGAGTGAAGCTTTTAGGGTCTCATCATCGTATGATGAACCTATGAAAGGCTAAAGCCTGAATTCCTGCTGGCAGATTGAACACTTGCGATCCAAAACAGCAGCGGAATTAACCCTTCAGGGTTTCATGAATGAAAGGCCAAAGCCTGAATTCCTGCTTGCGTACTAAAAAACAAAACCTAAAACAGCAGCGGAATTAACCCTTCAGGGTTTCATGAATGAAAGGCTAAAGCCTGAATTCCCGCTGGCAGATTGAACACTTGCGATCCAAAACAGCAGCGGAATTAACCCTTCAGGGTTTCATGGATGAAAGGCTAAAGCCTGAATTCCCGCTGGCAGACTGGAAAACAAAACCTAAAACAGCAGCGGAATTAACCCTTCAGGGTTTCATGGATGAAAGGCTAAAGCCTGAATTCCCGCTGGCGGACTGAAAACTTGCGATCCAAAACAGCAGCGGAATTAAGCCTTTAGGGTTTCATCAAAAAATTTTCAACCATTCAATTCCAAGGCAACAGCATAATATTTCGCATATATATCAGCACTCAGAGAAAGGAAACCGCTTATGCGCATGCAGTGGATCGATTTTACCATCATCTTTGTATATTTAATCAGCATCAGCCTCATAGGCATCTTACTGAAGAAACGCGCTGCCAAGAGTCTCAGCTCCTATCTCTTGGGTGGCAAACAGTTGCCCTGGTATTTGTTGGGACTCTCCAACGCCTCGGGCATGTTCGATATTTCCGGCACCATGTGGCTGGTGACCATCATGTTCGTCTATGGACTCAAGAGCATCTGGCTGCCGTGGCTATGGCCCACCTTCAATCAAATCTTTTTGATGATTTATCTATCCGCTTGGCTCAGGCGTTCCAATGTTACCACTGGCGCTCAGTGGATCGGCACACGTTTCGGCGAAGGGCGCGATGCAAGGCTTTCGCACACGATTGTCGTCATCTTTGCATTGATCAGCTGTCTCGGCTTCCTTGCCTATGGTTTTATAGGACTGGGAAAATTCATAGAAATTTTCATCCCCTGGGAAGTGGTTTCGCAATATGTGCCTTTTGATGTGCCAGAGCAGTATGTCCCTCATCTCTATGGCATCGCCTTCACGTTGGTGGCGGTGCTGTATACCGTGCTCGGCGGCATGACCAGCATTGTGCTCGCCGATCTGGTGCAATACATCATCATGACCATCGCCAGTGTGGCCATCGCCATCATCGCCATGAACGCCCTGGCCGGGCAATCGTTGGTGGTGCCGGATGGCTGGATGAGCCCATTTTTCGGTTGGCGTTTGAATTTGAATTGGACTGGCATCATCGATGAAGTCAATGCCAAGATCACCAGCGATCAATTCGATCTCTTCACCATCATGATGATGCTGATGCTGTTCAAGGGGATTTTGGCAGCCGCTGCCGGCCCAGCGCCCAATTACGATATGCAAAAAATACTGGCTACTCGTTCGCCTCGCGAGGCCGCCAAGATGAGCGGCTTTGTCTCCGTCATCCTCAATCCGGTGCGCTATTTGATGATCACAGGGTTCGCTGTGTTGGGGCTGCTATTTTATAAACGCTTGGACTTGATCGCTGGTGACCGACTGGATTTCGAGCAGATTCTGCCTTCCGCCATCCATGAATTCGTGCCCACCGGTTTGATGGGATTGTTACTAGCCGGACTGATCGCCGCTTTCATGGGCACCTTTTCCGGCACTCTCAATGCCGCTCAAGCCTATATCGTCAACGATCTATACTTGAAATACATCCGACCAAAAGCCAGTAATCGTCAGGTGGCCCTCACCAGTTATGGCAGTGGCTTACTGATGGTCACCATCAGCATCATTCTGGGCTTCTTTGCCCAGGATGTCAACAGCTTGCTGCAGTGGATCGTCTCCGCGCTCTATGGCAGTTATGTCGCTTCCAACGTGTTAAAGTGGTATTGGTGGCGGTTCAACGGCTATGGCTATTTCTGGGGCATGCTGGCCGGACTGGTGCCGGCGTTGGTTTTTCCGTTTATCTTTAAACAAACTTTGGAATTGCACTATTTCCCGTTGCTGTTTGTTCTCTCGCTCATCGGCTGTTATCTGGGGTCTTATCTCAGCAAGCCAACAGATGAGACGACACTGATCAATTTTTACAAGAGTGTGCGGCCATGGGGGTTCTGGAAGCCTATCTATGAAAAAGTAAAAGCTCAGGATCCATCGTTTGAACGCAATCGTAATTTTGGGCGCGACGCCATCAACGTCGTCGTCGGTACCACCTGGCAAACCGCGCTGGTGGCGCTGCCGGTCTTTGTCGTTTTGATGAAGACCATCCCAGCCGTCATTTGTGCTGGTATCATCATCGCCTGTTCCACATTTCTAAAATTCAATTGGTGGGATAAGCTGAGCGATTGAGACAAAAAGATTTTCATGGATGAGAATCTAACAAAAGTGAATATGTGAAAAAAATATCCTGAAGAAAATCATCGCTAACTTTAATAAGTTTTATGAATTTGGCATGTAATAGGTATAATATTATCAATTAATTACGGCAAAGGCAATTTAAGATGTCTCGTCGCTGGCGCTCCTCGACATGACATGTTTTGTGTATTTTACGGCTCACAAAAAGATGTCTCGTCGCTGACGCTCTTAGACATGAGATGTTCTGGGGTGTTTTTACGGCTCACAGAAAGGTGATAATAACCTGTCTTGCTCATAAAAATATTTCAGGCGGAGAGAAAAATGAAAAATCTATTTTTGATTCTTTTTGGCCTGACCTCCATGGTCGGTCAGATGCTCTTCGGCTCCTTTGTCCACGCTGCTGGGACGGTGTTTACCCCCAAACGCTTCGAGGCTGAACATGGTGTCTATCAAGATTTTACCCTCGTCTCCGATGCCAGCGCTTCCAATGGGCAGTATTTGAAGATATCCTCAAGCGGTCTCGTGCGCTGGTCGGTTCATATGGACCATGCCGGCTGGTACTTGTTTACTTTCCGCTACCGTGCGCCTTCGGAGCAAGTCAACTATTTCAAAAAGACCGATCGTACCAGTCAAATAGGCTTTGGCTATGCCACCTCCTGGAGCTTTAATGAATGGCGCGCCAAATTAAACGCCGGCGAAAATATCGTTGAACTTTCCCCCAACTGGGGCAACGGCATGGATCTGGATTACATAGAAATCGATTCGGTCGATTTTACCCCTACCATGACGCCGGTGAACAATACTTTTTATCAATTCTATCCCCGAGATATTGTCCTCAAATTGAACACCTATGGTCATCGTCTGCTCTCCATCACCGCGGGCGAGCTGCCGTTGGAGTACAGCGTTAATGAATATCCCCATCAGGAAGATGCTTATTGGGTGACTATAAAGAAAACGGGGTTAATAAACCTATCGCAGGGTTTGCATCAAGTAATGATCCATCTCGACGATCAGCCATCGTTGACCATGAACCTGACGGTGATGCCGAATCGCATTCCCGCGCCGTTGACCATCATCGTCCCAGATATTTCCCATGGCGCGGCCGTATTCATCATTTTACCCACAGGTAAAACCCTGCTGGTGGACTGTGGAAAAGCAAGTGAACGCGACCAAACGCTCATTCCACTCTTACAACGCAATAACGTCGACAAGATCGATTATTTCATCCTCACCCATTATCACGAAGATCATGATTCCGAGGATGGCGGAGAGAAAATAAAGACACTCTTTAACGTCGACCACTTTTACGACAACACAACAGTCAAAAAAGGTGAAACACTGGAGATCGAGCGGACGAAAATAAAAATTCTCAATGCAGGCATACCGTCAGCAGGCTCTGATCTCAATCCCACCTCGGTAGCCTTTCGTTTGGAGTATAAAGGATTTGTCTATCATCATGGCGGCGATTGTTATGCCAGTCAGCAAACGTCCATGCTCAACGCCTACCCGGGAGAAATTCCGTCACATGTTTTCCACGCCAATCATCATTTCCATGGCTCTTCCGATGTAACCTTTATGCGCACCATGGATCCGTATTTGGTGTTGGTGCAGGCTGATCAGGCCATCTATGCGCGCAGTACCTACATGATGGTTTTTAAGAAACAGACCGCTGAGTGGCTAAAAACAAATAACAAGCGTTTCATCGAGGACACGCCATGCCTTGAGGTCGGAATGGTAGTCATTCGTGCTTACGATGCGAATCATTGGTCGTACGAGACTTATTTCGAAAATGAGAACACCTTCATTCCATATATCCACCATACCATGGCCGTGGAGGAAGACAGAAACTCGCCGCCGATTTTTGTGCAAAAGCCAGATTCGTGCGTCACTGTGGCGGCGAATACCGTAGAATTGGAATTTGTTACTGACAAGCGCGCTTTCCTGCGCTATAGCGAGATCGATCAACCCTACGATGAGATGCCCCATACTTTTGAGACCGGCGAAGGTTCATTCTACCACACCGTGACGTTGAAGGGTCAACATAATGAGCGAAAGAAAATCTATATCCGTATGCGGGATGTATTTGGCAATACCCTCAACCATTCGGAGGATATGGAGGTTTTGTTCGATCTCTCCCTGAGTCCCATTTATTGGTATGATTTGGATTATCCAGATTACGACTGGAAGGAAGGCCAGGGTCCCATCGGCTACGGTAACACTACGGATAAGACGACATGTAATATCGTCAAGACCCTTTATCTGCGCAAGAGTTTTGAGTTAGCCGATTCGGTAAAAGCCTTCGGTGTTTTGTTGCAGGGACATGATGGTATGGTGGCTTATTTGAACGGCAGACAAATCGCCTCGCTCAACCTGTCGACCCCCTCGCCCACGTACGATGATTATGCCACGAACGCCCCCGCCAGTCCGATTACCAAAGTTGTGGTATTAGATGCCGAAACGTTAGCGCAGCTGCGCATTGGTCGCAATGTATTGGCTGTAGAAGTACACCAAGCAGATGTCAGTAATCCAACCATCTCTGCAGATGCGCGTGTATTCAATAATCTGAAAATATTTGCTGATTTGAAGGGGGTTTGGAAATATTACGATGAAGGCAAAGCACCGCCGACGCTTACATATCGTGATATTATGACGATGGTGCCCAGTGCGAAAAAAGAACTTCCCGACGAATTTACTGTTTCTAACAATTTTCCTAATCCTTTCAATGCCGAGACGTGTTTTGAGGTGAGCGTACCAAAGGATGGGACTTTAGAAGCGAGTGTATATAATCTACGTGGGGAGAAAATTGCTACTCTTTTTCATGGTCGAATTTCTTGTGGATGTCAGAAACTATTTTGGCGGGTGGTGGAATCTCCAAGTGGCGTCTATTTTGTCAAGTTTACTCTGGATACGGTGACTAATATTGCGAAAGTTTTATTGTTGAAGTAAAGAGCTTTATATGTCGTCCGGGACGACCTCTTTCCTGTCACTTCGAGGAACGCAGCGCCGATACGTCTCCAGATCCTATTCCCATTCAGCAAACTCAGGGGGAAACGTCGACAAGGACGGCTTCTTTCCTAAAATGTCGATGAACGCAGGGACGACTTCTTTTTTATGAATGATCTCGCTACGACCCAGCGGACGGTTGTTCGGTTGTTATGAGTGCAAACAGATTTTACCGCTAGATTTCTCCTCGAAAATGTGGTAATTCCAAACGCTGCGATGAAATGAATAATGAATCCTCATATTACTGTCGTTCAATTCATAGGGATTCATTTGCTAAAATAATCCTCCTCACATCTCCGACTCGTTCCGTTATGCCCTTCTCATCGAAATAGGTCAGGAGGGGAACCGCAAATTTGCGGCTGGTATTTAGCCTTTCGCGAAATTCGCTGACGCTGAATTCCGGCTGTTGCTTGGCAAGTTCCCTTAGAATTTCTTCGGCTCGGGCGATGGTTTTTTGGGTAAAATAAATTTCTCCCTCCAACCGTATAACCTCACCCCGACCGATCAGGGCGGAGAGAATTTTACGAATCTCCTGTTTTGGCAAACGCACATAGGCCGCCAGTGTTGCTTCATCCGGTGGGGTAAAGCCTTTTTCATCCAATGCTTGGAGAACCATTCGGGCTCGATTCTCTTCTTCAGCCGAAAGTTTGATGGTATATCCTGAACGTTTTACCCCTTGGGGTGTTGGCTCTATCTGCTGTTCCATGATCAACTCTTCCAGTGCAGCATCGAAAAGTTTTGGCGGGATATGGTGGCCGCACTGCGTTCGCAGCTCTGCCTTACTCATAGCCGGTTTAAGAGGCTCGCGGCGATGAAAGGCTTCTATCTGCTCCAAAATACGATCTTTAATCGAATTGAATTGTTGAGAATGGATATACATCGCCTTGCCCCCACCCATAAATTGCCGCAGCGAGTTTTCCTTTAAGCGTTGTTCAAGGACAGGCCGGATAGATGCTTCGGGCAAACTGGTGATTTGTTGGAGCTCTTCGATGGAGAGCCAGTCTTCCTTCTTTGTAGTCAGTGCGGCGGCAACACTTTCGTTGACATCGGGTACTTGCAAGGCTTGCAATCGAGCGATAATGGTGGGATCGAAACGCCGATGGGGCTCGGCTTCGGCGTCGAGAATAATGCCGCCGCCAATGGTCAAAGGGGGGGAATACTGCCGGATGATGAACGGATCTCGCCGCATGGCCACGGCGGGTGCTTCCAACTGCAGCTGTGCCAACGCAGAATAGCCTCCAGGCAATTTTTCGACATCCAATAATTTTACCCGAGCCATCAGCTCCCCTGTGCCCACATGTAGACGTACCCGTGTTCTGTTGGTCAGATCTTTCTTCACATGAGGCAGGAGGGAGAGCTTTACATCGAATAGTTTTGAAGCCTTAAAGCGATTGGGAACAGTAATAACATCACCACGGCGCACCTGTTCTCGTTTGATATTCTGCAGATTGATCGCCGCCCGTTGGCCGGTACCCAATTTTTGCGCCTCTTTACCATGCGACTGCAAGCCACGTACCTTGGCGGTGAGGCCTGCTGGAAGGATTTCCACAATATCCCCTACTCGCACCTCTCCCGAAAGCACGGAACCCGTCACCACCGTGCCAAACCCTCTCATGATAAAGCTGCGATCGACCGGTAACCAAAAAACGCCCCGATCCGGCCTCGGTTTTACTCTCCTGGTCATTTCGATGATACCTCTGCGTAACTCGTCGATACCTTCGCCGGTTAAAGAGGAGACTTTGTAGACTGGTGCATTTTCCAAGAAAGAGCCTTTCAAGAATTCCTTGAGTTCTTGCTGCAAAAGTTGCAACAAGTCAGCATCCACAAGATCGATTTTCGTAATGGCGACCAGTCCCTCTTGTAGACCGAGAAGTGAAAGGATGTCCAGATGCTCGCGCGTCTGGGGCATAACGCCGTCGTCTGCAGCAATGACCAATAACGCCATGTTGATGGTACTCACGCCGGCGACCATATTCTTGATAAAGCGTTCATGTCCGGGCACGTCGATAAAAGCAATCTCGTCGTTGAGAAAAGCGAAACCCAAGTCGATGGTCATGCCGCGCTCTTTTTCTTCGATCAAGCGATCCGGATCGGTGCCCGTGAGGGCTTTAACCAAAGCCGACTTGCCATGATCGATATGGCCGGCGGTGCCAATGATCATTGCCATCTTAATCAAGCCCCAACGTTTCCACTAATTCGATATATACACCCGCTGTCCAACCCAGTGTCGGGGTGTTCTCGACCCCGGCTGGATGAACAATACTACAATCCTTGGCATTATACCAAGCCCAGACCTCACCGGTCTTTTCGTAAATATCGACCACCATCTTCAACCACGGTGTACCGATATCGGCGGCGTCCTCCATGAGTTCATAGTCGCACAATCCCTTCAATGTAGTGTAAATATAAGGTGCTTGACAGATGGGGGCATTCCAACTGGATTTTATATGGTTATATCCATCGATCATACACATCAAACCACCTTCTGCCAGAAAAGAACCGAGGTGAGTCTGTATGCGCTTGGCTCGCTCCTGGTCGACCATTTCCGTAAATAACGGCATAAAACCAGCCAACGTTTTAACATTGCTCAATTTCTTTTCTTCAAAGTTATTATCGAAATAAAAACCGACCTCCTGATTCCAACAATAGTCCATGAACTTTTTCAGCTGATTGGCCTTTTGCAAAAGGGATTCATCGCCCTGGCCGTCGGTTTCGATTTGCAGATCATAAATCAGTTTGGCATTACGCCACAAAAGGGCATTGAGGTCAACGGCGTTAAAGCGGCGAGCGTCCTCGAAGCGTGGCGAATCCACCCACCCTGATTCGGCTTGGGCAGCCTGTTGTGGTGACCATTTGCCGTCTTCCTTTGCCGGGTGATAACGATAAAGACCGGTTGGTGAGGTGTGCGGTTTGTTCGTCCAAAACCGAAATTCCTGCACCACCTGCGGCAGAACTCGACGCAGCCATTCTTTATCGCCGGTAGCACGATAAACATCCCGAACCATCCATGGCAGAAATGGCGGCTGCGAATAACTCAACATATCCCGATGATTGGATGCAGGCACATAGCCGAAAAGACGAACCAGATGAATAAGGTTCTCAACGTTATGCCGAGCATAATCGACCATGCGCATGCGCAATAATCCCAAGTTGATAAAATAGGAATCCCAATAATGGAGTGCTTCGGCCTTACCCTTGCCCGGAATGACATAAGGATTTGGCAGGGCTACCAGTTCAGCCGTGTCTTGATAAGTCTCTCGAATACATTCCTCTTTAATGCGTCGTTTTAATTCAGGAATGAGGGAGTGAAAATTACCATTCATTTTCTACCTCTTTAAAGTAGGTGAATAGTTATGTGATTAGCCATTTTTAAAAATTAATTGTATCATAATATACAGACCTGGTACATCAGATCGAAGAAACCAGGCAAAATTTGCATTTTAAAAATTGAGAGATCTTTGCTGTTGGGAATTTTTTCATGGACGAAAGATGACGTCGTCCAAAATTTCGCAACGGTTGCGGTTGTTGCATGAGTGGCATCGTTTGAATTTTTATTAACCTCATGATGAGGCTGAAGCAGGTTGTAATTTGTTTGTGGGTGTTAAAAACTGTTAAAAAATAATGTACCATCTTGACAAAAGCAAGTATTTTTTTCAGGATCGGATCGGAAATGAACGATATTCTCGCAAGATAACACCCTTTTTCATCATCCCAAGGATATGGATCTCAATGTGAAAATGTCTTTAAGATCCGGCGTAGGGTCCATAATCTTATCATCGTAAAGAAATATTTTCTTCTCTGGAAGGACCGTAATAATAACAAATAACTTCGTAGAAATGGCAATAGCTGATCGGTCGTATAAGGCATCATCTCCAGGGTGATGGGGCCACGAAAACGGTATTTGCGCATGATAGCCAGCAGGTCATCAATCGGCAGGTTACCACCGCACCCGAAAGGCAGATGCGCATCTTCGGATCCTATGCAATCCGAGAGGTGAACGCAGCCTATTTTACGGCGCAAGATTCTAAAGTAATACACCGCATTACCCCCCATAACATGAAAATGAGCGGCGTCGAAACACATGCCAGCGTAGCGTCCCTGCAATTTTTGCTGAGCGCGATCCAAAAAGGCACAAAATGCATCGGCATCCCATGAGGGTACATTTTCCATAAACACCGGCACTGGCAGGCGTCGGATATTGGTGAACATGAATTCTTCGCTCACAGGGATATTCAGATGGTCTAAATGAATCTCGGGCGGATGAGCGACAATGTGACGAATATGCCAATCCCTATGGTGTTGATTAAGCAAATCGAGGAGATTTTCGATTCTATCTTTTGCATCAATACAGGAAAAATCCCATCCGTCTTCTTCCAATAGTGGGAGATGAAAAGCAGAAGTTACACCACGCAGGCTGCGTTTGAGTGCATCCACATTATCGATCGCTTGGTGATTGAGCTCGAAAAATCTTACCCCTAACTGGCGCAATGCAGTAATAATGGTAGCAGTAGGCCACTGTTTATAGGGTTCAACGGTAAATCCAATTAACACTTTATTTCTCCGCCGCAACAGATGAACCGACATGGTGGCTTGGTTAAGAGGGCAATGATCCTTCGCACCACCGGTCATCTCGATCATGGAAAGTCAACTTTGGGCAAATCTCTCTTTTATTTAGCTAATGTTGTAGTCACCAGGTACACCCAATTGAATAATATCACCAAAAGAGCCGCAGCGCGAAAAAATTTTTGTTCTGATGACGATAGCTGCAGGGATACATTCCTGCCAAAAAGTAAGCCTATCACTGCATTGAAAGCTGTTAAGGCCAACGCCAGATAGAATAAAGTAAACAGCGGACTGGAAAAGATAGCCGCTTTAATTTCCAATCGGCTCAGATGGATGCCAGCAGAAGTGGCACCACACGCTGGGCAGGGAATACCAGTCCAATGACGAAACAAACAGGGAGGTATCAATGAAAGGGCGTCCGGATTTAACCAAACCAACCCTAAACCACTCATACCGATGATTAAGATGGCCAACCCCGGCTGCAGCTCGAAAAATTTTCTGGAACGAATTTTTAAAATCATTCGTATTATGGAATAGAATCAGTGAGTCAATGGCACCTGGCATTTGTTTCTTCCTACGGCCGAGGAAGAGGCGTTATGGTTCCTACGAACTGCATTCATTCATAAAAATACGAGTCACGGAAGTTAAAATCAAGGTTTTCTTTACACTTTTTTTCAGCAAGGAAGGAGGTCCTATGTCTTCAGGATACAAATGGATTCGTTTTTCAGCACTCATAGCCTTGGCAGTGTTCTTACTTCTGACGATGATCGAGTCTGCCAAAGCGACAGAGCGTGCGTGGTTGGGGGTGTACTTAAGCGACCATGAATCCAGAGACCCCGGCGATGTCAATTATGGGGCTCGTGTCGATAGAGTAGTTAAAGACAGCCCCGCGGATAAAGCCGGGTTGAAAGAGGGCGATATCATTATCAAGTTAGAGAACAGAATTATTCGCAACGCCAATGATGTGACCAAGGACTTGCGCCAATTTAAACCCGGCGACAACATCCAACTGGAGGTAGTACGTGGAAATAAAAACATCCGCCTCACAGCAACCTTAGCCCAAAGGCCGGAAAGCGAGGGGCTAATAAAAAAACAACTGCGTATTAATTTCTTCCCTCCCTCACTAGGGGTGGAAATGCAGGATATGAATGAGGACCTGGCGGAATATTTCAATGTCAAAGAAGGCGATGGGGTTCTGGTCTCCAGAGTTTTAAAAGATAGTCCTGCAGAAAAAGCTGGATTAAAAGCCGGCGATGTCATTATCGAGTTCGATGGCAAAAAGATCTCAAAAGCTGCCGACCTGTCGCGGGCCATTCGCAAAGCGGATGTAGATGAAAAACTGGAATTGATTTACATCAGAAAGGGACAACAACAAAAAACCACAGTGGTGCTGGAGCATGACAAGAGGCGCATTCGCCTTTTCGAGGATTTTGAAGGGGGGCCTTTGTATTTTACCCTGCCCAAAGAACCCATCTGCATCGAATGGGATGAATGGAAAGAGTCTCTCAAGGAAAAAGGCGATCGGTTGAAGAAAGAATTGCCTGGAGAAATTGAACTCAAATTGCGCACCTATAATCAAGAGGCCGTAGAATCACTCAAAGAGGAAATAGACTCGTTAAAACTCGAGGTAGAACGTTTGAAAGAGCAGTTGGAAAAACAAAAATCAAAATAGTTTATATTATTACCCTCGCATGATGGATTTATCATCGGTTATACCTGAATTTTCAAATAGATGACCAATCGTCGTGCTACCTCTATTTTTTTGAGTAGACAAAAGATGGCTCTCGGGAGAAAAAGATACAAGCGGGAAACACATTTTTGTCGTAACTATTTGCCACAGTTGTATTTTGTCTCTACTATGCATCTTAACGTTCCTCACCATCCATATTGCGTGAAGTGGGGTTGATTCAAAATGAGGATAAACGTAGAATCCGCGCATCATTTGTCAAGCCGGTTAGATGCCGGCTTTTTTTCTAACTATCAGTTGGTCGTTCCTCAAATGTATGGCCGCAGCACTCAACGAACCCGCTGGCTATAGCTAAGATCAAAAAGCCTATCATAAAAAAATCGCAAAGATTTGTGATTCTTTCTTGCATTATGAAAAAAAATTTATTATTTTAAAAAATTATATTTGGAAGGAAAGTATAGAAATAGGTATCATTTGGTTGTGACAGTATGAAGAAAAAAATACGCGTTGCGGTTTTAGGGGCGACAGGAACAGTCGGTCAGTATTTTTTGCGGCTATTATGGGATCATCCCTCGTTCGAAGTGGTTGCCGTTTGCGCCAGCGATGCACGCATCGGGCAATCGTTGGGAGAAATACGTCCACTTGCCGATGGCGGCATTCCCGAGGCTTTTCATCCACTCACCTTTTCGCCTCTCAGTGTGGATGCGCTTAAACAGGAGGGCGTTGAGGTAGCATTTTCGGCTCTGCCTACAGAGATCGCATCGGGTATAGAGATGAAATGCGCCGAGGCGGGCATACATGTCTTCTCCAATGCCAGTGCGTATCGCCAGGCAGTGGATGTACCCATCCTGATACCGGAGGTAAATGCTTCCCATATAGCGCTGGCTGGGGTGCAGTTGAAAAAACATCGCGGCTTTATTATCACCAATGCCAATTGCACCACCACCGGCCTATCCCTGGCTTTGTTGCCGCTTGTTAAGTACGGCATACGCAAACTGATCGTCGCCAGCTATCAGGCGATTTCGGGGGCTGGGTATCCCGGCGTTCCAGCCATGGATATCACTGCAAATCTCATTCCTCACATCGAGGGAGAAGAAGCCAAAGTAAGACGTGAATGCGTGAAGATTTTCGGCCAAATGAAAACGGAATTTATCCAACCAGAAGACTGGCAGGTATTTGCGCATTGCGTGCGAGTGCCTACGCTGGTGGGACATTTACTCTCTGTGCACGTAGAATTGGAACAAAAGGTGGAAAAAACAAAAGTGGAAAGCAGTTATGCGAATTTTATCACTCCTTCGGCAACGAGAGGTTTGCCAACGGCACCCCTCCGGCCAGTGATATTGACTCATAATATCCTACGTCCACAACCTCGCCTGGATATTTATGCAGGTGAACCTGCAAGAGCCGCAGGCATGGCGGTTGTGGTGGGTAAATTGGAGGTGGAAGGTTCAGTGGTCCGGTTTATTACGCTATCCAATAATCTCATTCGTGGCGCTGCAGGCGGCTCGGTTTTGAATGCCGAACTCGCCCTTGCCCAAGGATGGCTGCCATGATTGTGATCAAAATCGGCGGCTCTTCTCTGCGGAATACAGAATCGCTGTGTCAGGTATCGGATCTGCTCGTGAAAACTGCACAGCCAAAGATCGTGGTACTGTCAGCGGTCAGTGGCGTGACCGATCATCTCTACCGGTGCATCGAAGAGGCGGTGAGAAGCGAGCGCAAAATTACCGATTTGCTGGATTATCTTTCGCTGTTGCATCGAGAATTGGTAGTGGGCGCCATCCAGCGACTCGAGCTGAGAAGAAATTTAATGGACGAGTTTTCTTATCTATTATCCCGTTTGGAAAAGCTTTTATATGGCATTGCCTACACTGGCGAATGCAGCAAACGAATGCGTGATTTGATCGTGTCGATGGGTGAGCGACTATCCGTCCAATTATTAGCGGGCTGCCTCCGCGATCGTGGGTTGGATGCCTTGCCCCTCGATGCGGATAAAATCGATCTGATTGTGACGGGTGAATTTGGCAACGGCAGCGCCGAGTTAGAGTCCACCGAACGTTTGTTGCCCTCACACCTCCAAGAACCTTTGGCTCGCCAAGCCGTGCCGGTCATCACTGGCTTTTTTGGACGGGATCATCAGGGACATACCATCACCTTTGGCCGTGGTGGCACCGATTATAGTGCCGCGGTGATCGCTTATGCGATGAACGCTGACGAATTGCAAATCTGGAAAGATGTGGATGGATTCCTCACAGCCAATCCAGAGATTATCAAAGATGCTGTTCCTTTGGATTACCTGGCCTATGAAGAAGCAGCTGAATTGGCGTATTTTGGCGCTGCCATTCTTCACCCGCGCACGGTAGAACCTCTTGCCAAAAAAGGCATTCCGGCAGTGATCAAAAACACTTACCGACCCGAGGCTCCGGGAACAGTTATCGGCCCAGAGCGGTTGCAGCACAGTGAGGTGATCAAAAGCGTCGTAGCCAACCGTAAAATCGGTATCCTCAGATTAGTCGGTGCGAGCTTGGGCGAACAGGTGGGCTTTCTAAAGTCGGCTGTTTCTGCACTAAGCGATGCTGGTATAAACATCATTTCGGTGATAACCGCACAGACGGCCGTCAATCTTTTGCTCAATAAAGCAGATGTGGAAAAAAGCCGCAGCTTGATCGAGAAACTACATATTCCTTATATGGATCACATCGAATCCATCACCGATATCGCGATGATTGCGGTGGTGGGGGAGGGATTGGCGGAGACGCGCGGTCTGGCAGCGCGTGTTTTTACCGCGGTCGCCGACGCCGGAACCAATGTCGAGATGATTGCTTCAGGGGCTTCTCGTGTGACCCAGTATTTTATCATCAAAGAAACAGATGTAGAAAAAACCGTGAAGGCGATCCATCAAGAATTTTTCAAATAACCAAGATCAATCCAGTTGTAGTATGGGAGCATCTCTTCTTAGGACTTTACGCCTCCACCACCACGTGATCATCGAAAGGAAACTTCATGAACATCGGACAGGCCATATTACTTGGAATTTTGCAAGGGGTGACGGAGTTTTTGCCCATAAGTAGTTCTGGACATTTGGTGCTCGGGCAAGCTTTGCTTGGAATCAAACAACCCGGCATCACCTTTGAGGTATTCACACATTTGGCCACTCTACTGGCGGTGGTGATCGTATTCTGGCGAGATATTTATAATATCGTGCGCTCTTTTTTCTCCATGCTCCGTCCGTGGCCTTCTTTTACCAACGATTATCGTAGAGATGCCAATATTCGTCTAATCGTGTATATCGTTCTTGCAACTCTGCCAGCCGTATTCGTAGGCCTTTTGCTCAAAGAAAAAATCGAAGCAGCCTTTGAAAGTCCCTACCAAACATCGATAAATTTGATGATCACCGGGGTTATCCTTTTCGCCACACTTTTGGTGCGAAAAAAAGATCGGCCGCTGACAACGCTTAACACGTTTTTGATGGGTATCGCCCAGGCGGTTGCCATTTTACCAGGCATTTCGCGCTCAGGGAGCACCATCAGCACTGGACTCTACTGCGGCGTCGATGGTGAACAAGCGGCAAAATTTTCGTTCTTGCTCGCCATTCCGGCTATCTTGGGAGCCACTGTCATGGAAGGCAAAGAACTGTTACGAACGGGAGTCGGAGGGGAGTTCTCCTTACCGCTTGTCGTCGGGGCATTGGTCTCTTTTATTTCGGGTTACTTTGCCATCCGCTTTTTGCTCGTGGTGCTGCGCAGAGGTAAACTCTATTGGTTTGCACCCTATTGTATTCTCTTAGGCATCCTCGGCCTTTTATTCCTATGAGGTGGCATTTATGAAAAAACCACTCATCGCCCTCACCATGGATCAGAGTCCGGCGACGGATATTCGGCCGTTTAGCAAAGGGGTGCATATCTATTATATCAACGATGTATATGTGCGCTATCTGGAAAAGACGGATTGTCTGCCGCTGACTTTACCGACGTTACTCGACTTGTCCCTCATTCCAGCCATCGTCGATCGCGTGGATGGTTTGTTGCTCACCGGCGGCGACGATGTGGATCCCTATGCCTATGGCGAAAAACTCATTCCTGGCCAATGGCGAATCGATCCTGCGCGCACGACCATGGAACTGGCGCTGATCAAAGAAGCAAGAAAACAAAACAAACCTCTCTTTGCCATCTGTCGTGGATGCCAGATGTTAAACGTGGCCTTGGGTGGTACACTCTATCAGGATATACCGCGACAATACCCCAATGCCATCCAACATCATTCACCTAACAAGCCGAACTGGTATTATCATGAGATTCGCATTTTTGAAAACACGCAGTTGTGGAAAATTTTAAAGACCTCTCACCTACAGGTAACCTCCTCGCATCATCAAGCCATAAAAACACTTGCATCGGTATTGCAAGTTTCTTCTATTGCGGAAGACGGCATGATCGAGGCCGTGGAAGATCCCGAGCTCGATTTTTTTCTGGGAGTCCAATGGCATCCAGAAACCATGGCCGATGATAGCAGTAGCATGGCGATTTTGCAAGCTTTCCTATCTCATTGCCGAGCTTCCATGGAATCAGGTGGGAAAAAGACCGTAAAGACCGTGGATTCCATCCTTTAATAAATGAGGGGAAAAAGACATTGAAAGCTAATGTCGAAATAATTCTAAAAGCCTGGCGCCAGGAAAAGTTCGAACCCGTTTACCTCTTTCATGGCGGAGAAGAGTTTATCATCGACCAATTATGCCATAGTTGCATCCAGTTAGCCTTAGAACCTGGCGCTAAAGATTTCGACCTCAATATCCTTTATGGCCATGAAACCGATGCAGCGACCATTGTCAATTACGCCTGTGCTTATCCGATGATGTCGAAACGACGGGTGGTAATAGTGAAAGACATCCACCGTCTTGACGCCGCTGGCCTCGAATTATTAGCCAAATACGCCCAACGACCCCATTCATCAACTTGCTTGCTTTTGACCGCGGAAAAAATAGATGCCCGTAAATCGGCAGTTAAACGTTTGTTGGAGCATAGCACCAACCTCGAAATCAAACCATTGTACGATAATGAAGTTCCACAGTGGTTGCAGCAGTACGTGCATGATATGAATCTTACCATTTCACCAGAAGCCATCCGTTTATTACAGGGGACGGTTGGTAATTCATTACGCCGACTGGCCACCGAGGTCGAAAAGATTCGCATTAACCTGCGAGATCGGAAAAGGATCGAAGTGGAAGATGTTGAGTTAGTGGTAGGTAGGAACCGGCAGTACTCCATCTTTGAGCTTTGCGATGCCATTGGTCGACGGCGGATCCACCAAAGCATAGTCATTTTGCGGCAATTGTTGCGCCAAGGCGAGGCCCCTGCAGGCATCGTCGCTATGCTCACTCGTCATTTTGGTATCCTCATGCGCATAAAGGCGTTAAAAGCGCACAAATCGGCTGAGAAATCCATAGCTCAAGAACTCGCCATCAATCCATTTTTTATAAAAAATTATCTTGCCCAAGCAGACCTATTCAGCAGCCAACAAATCAGCCAGGCATTTCATCATCTTTTGGAAGCTGATGACAGATTGAAAACAAGTCAAGGCAAACCGGCACTGGTGATGGAATTGTTGTTGATGAACTTGCAAGTGAATAACATACATTTAGAAGTGGGAACTTTTATTAATTCTAATGGTTGAAAAAAATAGCAACCAATGACAGGATCAGAGACGAAATCCTCACAGATCAGCGATGAAGAGCTCATCAAGCGGTTTCAGGATGGTGATCTCTATGCCTTTGATTTGATTGTACATCGCTATAAAGATCAACTCTATAATTTTACCTATCGGTTCCTTGGCAGTGCGCAAGAAGCGGAGGATGTCGTGCAGGAGACTTTTTTGCGAATCTTCCGCAACCGGTTTGCCTATCGACAAATTGCGAAATTCAGCACCTGGATCTATACGATCGCCGGTAATCTCGCAAAAACCGAATTGCGCAAACGTAAACGACGCAAAATTGTCTACATCTCGGAATTAGGTTTTGATGATAAAGAATATGAGATAGAAGATTTTAAGGCTGATACCGAACGAGCGGTTGAGAGCAGCTTAACTGATAAACATATTCAGAAAGCGATCGAACAATTACCCGAACGGTTCAGAAAGGTGATTTTGCTCGTAGATGTTCAGGAACTTCCATACGAAGAAGTGAGTAAAATTTTACGTATTCCATTGGGTACGGTCAAATCGCGTATCAATCGTGCACGACTTAAATTACAGGCCAAATTGAATGAGTTTAAGATAGATAAAAGATGAAATATCCAACGCAAAATATTAACTAAAGAGGTGTGGATGAAACATTGCGACAAAATTGCCAAAGAAGCGTTCAATTATCTCGAAGGGTCATTGGAGGGGAAGAAGCAGAGGGAAATCAAGGAACATTTGAGCATTTGTCCGAATTGTGCCGAAAGGTATGAACAGGCACGGCAAATTCATCAAGCTTTACACAGTTTGCCAAAGCTAAAGACTTCACCCCATTTTACCGTGGTGTTGCATGCCAGAATGCGGCAGGAAGCATACCGTCGGCAGCGATTTTTCCCGATCCCCCTCATCGACTGGGGATGGCAGGTTCCAGCATACGTCGCAGCCGTTTTTATTCTCGTCGCCAGTGGCATATTCCTTGATCGGGCTTTACAACAGCGTCAACTGAACAATCGAACCACATCTGACGTCTTTACCCTTTCGGCGACACCTTCAATCCCGGTGGAGCAAATTGATCGCTCTGCACCTACCAAACTCAAGAATTATGTCATGCAACCCATTCCCATGGAAAGGTTGTTGCGGATCAATCGGAGATATGCTTCCCATTTGCAACAACAAACCATAGAACGTCGACCCATCGACACCATGCGTACAGGACGTCTGCAAACTTCGCAACAGCTATCCAACATCCGCCAGGTGAGTGCACCAGTTCAGTTTTAGCCGATATCTTTAGAGGGAAAGCCAGGATGGACAAGTCTGCAAGGATCAGCATTATCGGATTTATTCTGCTGTTATTAACGGTGCCGATTACCGCTCAAGAAATCTCGACACTCATGAGGCTCGAACAGGACTTGAAGCGGTTGTTGGAGCGCGTCAAGCCCTCGGTGGTGACTGTAGCGGCACAAATACAGCTGGGGGTTACCCAAAACGGCGAGCTTTCTTTTTGGAGACGCGGCACCGAAAATCCCTCCCAACGCCCTTTAGAAGTGACCAATATCGGATCCGGAATCATTTTTGATTCCACCCATGTCATCACTCATGTGAGTGTCATCTGGGACAGTCGTAATATCAACCTCACATTATCTGATGGACGCGAAATACCGGCGACATTAGTGGGAACGGACGAAGATTATGGCATCGCCGTTCTGGAGACGCAAGAAAAACTGAGCCATGCGGTTGTCACTAGTACCTCAAGACCCCAATCGGGTAACTATGTGACCATTGTTGGTAACGCCCTGGGCGTCTCACCAGCTGTTTCGATTGGGATCATCAACGCGGTTCGCAACGATGGCATGATGCAGCTTTCGGCCAACATCGTCGCTGGTAATGCTGGTGGACCCGTGTTCGACAGCTCTGGCCGATTAATTGGCGTATTGGCAGGATTCATTAGCCCTGCGAAAATCTCGACCACGGGCAGTTACTATGGCGAACCGGCATTAGCTTATCCCAGTGAAGAGATATTTAAACGCGCCGAAAGCATTATCCGCGAACAAAGCTCCTCGAAAGGATGGGTGGGCGTAACCGCGGAAGACTGGCCAGGCGTCAAAGGATGGGTGCATATCAGTGACGTCAAGCCTGGAAGCCCAGCGCAAGAAGCAGGACTGCGGATCGGCGATATCGTCGTTCACATCAACGACGAGCGTGTGACCAATGCGCAGGATCTGGCGCAAAGAATTCGCCGCCGTCAACCAGGTGGCGAAATCACGCTGGGGGTTTTACGAGGGGATAGTGTGCATACCATCAAACTGATGATTGGTGATTCGAAACTTTCCAAGCTCGGAGCACCTCTGCCGTACTTGGGTGAAACCATGTCCATTCAATCCTTCCAACATTTTGACCTTACAACTCCTACCTCTGCTGATATCGAACAAAGAGAACTTTTGATGCGCATCAATAAAATGGAAAGGGACCTGATGCGTTTGCGCTCGATGGTAAAGAAAAGATAAGCATTCCCCTCCAAGGATAACTTTTGACTATCGAAAGAAGAAGGATGAGTGCCTTTTTATCAATCCATAAAAATAGACGGTTGACCCACAATCATCTCCCAGAAGACGATAATATTGTTGACTTTTAATAAAATTTTTAGCAAATTATATGATGATTTATATCTGATACGCAAGTAAACATGGAGTAGTTGAAAATGGCAAAAGATCGCAGTTTCCAAACCAAAGTCGCAAAAGCTCAGTCCGGCCCTATAAATGCCTGTCCGGTGTGCAAAGAAGCCAGGGTCACCTATTATGTGGTGAGATCCGAGAAAAACTCCAAAACGAACGGCTGGCGTTTTCGCGACGTCCATCTGCAGGTCTGTAAATGCAATGAGAAGGAGTTGTTAAGCTGAACGGTTCAGTTCCTCCATCCATGGACGATCGTGTTTTATTGTTAGCGACCAATAATAGAGACAAAATCGTCGAAATCAAGAATGCTTTAGCTGGTTTACCCTTGAAGATAATTCCAGCAGCAGAATGGGGAAAACTACCAGAGGTCGAAGAAGACCAAAATACCTTGGTAGGGAATGCCATAAAAAAAGCAAAAGTTTTGGCAGAAAAAACAGGCTTGCCAACATTGGCCGACGATACTGGATTGGAGGTTGCCGCCTTAAACGGTGCTCCTGGCGTTTTTTCCAGTAGATTTAGCGGCAAAAACGCAACCTATGATGAAAATATCCGTAAATTGCTGCAGGCCCTTGATAACGTCCCTGAGGGACAAAGAGAAGCGAGATTCAGGTGCGTCATTGCGATCGTCAAAGGCGATATGCTTAGAACCGTAGAAGGTGAATGTAACGGTATCATTTTACGCGAACGTCGTGGCAGCGGCGGCTTTGGTTACGATCCAGTTTTTTGGGTCCCTGAATTAAACAAGACCTTTGCCGAATTGAGCTTGGAAGAAAAGAATCGCATCAGCCATCGGGGCAAGGCAATGCGAAAGGCTCGGCAGGTATTGATCGAAATTTTTGGGTTGAAACCATAGCAACCAATTTATTTAGAAAAATTTGGAGCCTCGGAATTTTTAAAAATCAAGTCACCACTTAAATGATCAGGAGGCCTCGGGGCGTAGCGCAGTCCGGTTAGCGCGCCTGCTTTGGGAGCAGGAGGTCCTGAGTTCGAATCTCAGCGCCCCGACGAAAAAGGGTGGGAAATTCATTCCCGCCCTTTTTTATTGACGAGCAACGATTCAATAGGCAAAAGGTCATATAGATGCATTTTTAGTATTTGGTCGATAAATTTCATTTGACTTTTACCCCATGTTTGACTAAAATTACAAGATAAATATAGTTTGTTATCTGCACAACCTGAAGGTACTGCATTGATGACTTTGGATCAACTCATCGATCAACTCCGACGCGACCAGGCATTCATGCGCCATGTTTGCTGTTGGCAGGAACTGCCCCCGCAACCGATGCGAGCAGTGGATTTCCCCGTGGCACTGGACGATCGATTAAAAAAATCTTTAATTGCTCGTGGTATCCATCGATTATACTGCCATCAAGCCCAAAGCATTCAAGCAATACTTGAGGGTAAAAATGTCGTCATTGTCACCCCTACAGCATCTGGCAAGACCTTGTGCTATAATGTCCCGGTGTTGGATGCCGTCCTAAAGACCAGACAAGCACGAGCTCTCTATCTATTTCCCACCAAGGCCTTGTCCCAGGATCAGACCGCAGAATTGCATGACATTATTCGCATCCTTGGGCCAGCAATTGATTTTGACATCCGCAGTTATACCTTTGATGGTGATACACCACAATCTGCGCGAAAAGCTATACGCACTTCTGGTCACATTGTCGTCACCAATCCGGATATGTTGCATACCGGTATTTTGCCCCATCATACCTTATGGGTCAAATTATTCGAAAACCTGCGCTACGTGGTTATCGATGAAATTCACAACTATCGGGGCCTTTTTGGCAGCCATTTAGCGAACGTCATTCGTCGTCTCAAACGAATTTGTGCATTTTACGGCAGCAAGCCGCAATTCATCTGTTGTTCTGCGACGGTGGCGAATCCGCAAGAATTTGCCGAGAAATTGACGGGTGAAAAAATGGTTCTGGTGGATGTTAATGGTGCGCCGCGAGGAAGAAAACATTTTATCTTATATAATCCACCTGTGGTTAATCGCGAATTAGGGATTCGCAAATCGTATATCAAAGAGGCGCAGCAATTGGCGGCACGGTTTCTTACTCAGGGCGTTCAGACCATCGTCTTTGCGCGAAGTCGACTGCGGGTGGAAATTTTGCTCACCTACCTCAAAGAAGCCTTGCTTAAACACCACAAACCGCAGAATTGGGTTCGCGGCTATCGCGGCGGTTATTTGCCCCTGCAGCGCCGAGAGATCGAGCAAGGCTTGCGCAACGGCGAAATTCGCGGTGTGGTCAGCACCAATGCCTTGGAGCTCGGCATCGATATCGGACAACTGCAGGTCTGCATCATGGCAGGCTATCCCGGAACCATCGCTGCTGCATGGCAACAGGCGGGACGCGCCGGCCGGCGCAACGACGTCTCCTTGGCGATTCTGGTCGCCTCGTCTTCGCCACTCGACCAATTTATCGTCAACCACCCCGATTATCTGTTCAAAACCTCGTCCGAAGCATGTATGATTAATCCCAACAACCTTGCGGTATTGTTAAGCCATATTAAATGCGCCGCATTTGAGTTGCCCTTTACCACCACTGAACAGTTTGGAATGAATTACGATGCCAGCGAAGGCGTCGAGAGCACCCAAGAAATACTGGAATATTTGGGCGAGAACCGGGTGCTGCACCGCAGCGAAGATCGCTGGCACTGGATGGCGGAGATCTATCCCGCAGAAGCGGTGAGCCTACGTAGCGCTGCCGAAGAAAATGTGGTGATCATCGATAAGACCACACCGGATGAACGCGTCATCGGTGAAATCGACCTCTTTGCCGCACCCTTGATGGTGCACGACGACGCCATCTATATCCATGAAAGCCAGCAATATCACGTCGATAAACTGGATTGGCCGCGGCGCAAAGCCTATGTGCATCGCGTAGACGTCGATCATTACACCGATGCGCAATTAAAAACCGACATCAAAGTATTGGAATTGACTGAAGAAAAGACCACTGCAGACCACACCGCTGCTCATGGCGAAGTGGCTGTGACCAGTGTAGCCACGATGTACAAAAAAATAAAATTCGATACCCATGAGAACATCGGCTGGGGTAAGATCGATTTGCCCGAATTAACCATGCACACAGCGGCATTTTGGGTTCGTTTCCGAGCCGATATTCATGAAATATTGCGCCTTCCCCAGCAAGAGTTTGGCGAGGGCTTGAAGGCTGCGGCAAACGTCATGGGTAATGTGGCGCCTTTGTTTTTTATGAGCGATCCCCGTGATATTGGCGTCACCCCGATGATGCGGGCTCCCATGTGGCAGCAACCGGCGATATTTATCTGGGAGAAATATCCCGGCGGCGTAGGGCAGGGACAAAAATTATTTCAAATCTACCACCAAGTGGCCAAGGCAGCCATCGAATTGATTGAAGGGTGTGGATGTGAAAATGGTTGTCCCTCTTGCGTCGGCCCAGCACTGGAAGTGGGAGAAAGCGGCAAAAAACATGCTGCTTTAATATTAAAAGTATTGATTTAAATAAAATAAGTAAATAACGGAAGTATCGATAGTTACTTTGATTATTTCTAAAATTGTATAACGACTGTATATTTTACGCCACAATAGATTGAGACTCCTTTTTAATCGATCTTTTTGCTACTATTCTCTAAGATGCATCGCATAAAACATTCGCCGTAATCTTTTTGAACCATATGCTCTCTATCAAAGAAAAACTGGCCTATCTAGATAAAAACGCGGAGCGTTCTCCTCTCATTGCCCCTGCGGGGAGCCAAGATTCTCCCTTTATGACGCGAAAAGAGTCCGCCATAGCTGGGCCTGCTATCAGATCATCTATAGGAAACAATAGCGAAAAACTCGGTTTACAGGCGCTGCAAACAGAATGGGGCGAGGTTCTTGTGCGCGAAAAACGTATTTATTTTCATCGCTATCCTGCTGTTGATTTGGCAGCTTTTTTACGGTTGACTGCTGAAGATTTTATCCGTGTAGGCAAAAATAGACAGTTTTCGAGCTGGCGTCCAGCCAAGCTGCTATTCATCGATTCGGAGACCACCGGTCTGGCGGGCGGAACTGGCACCTACATCTTTTTAATCGGCATGGCACGCTTTCAATCCGATCATCTGCATATCAAGCAATATTATCTCCTCCATCAAGGGATGGAATACCCATTCTTACAAGCGGCATTGCGCGAATGGGATGGCATCGAAGGCCTTATCAGCTTTAATGGCAAATCGTACGATTTACCGTTATTGAAAACCCGATTGGTGCTCAATCGACTGCCATTTCGTTATGAGAACCTGCCGCATTTGGATTTGCTACATACAGCGCGCCGTTTATGGAAATCACTGCCCAGTTATTCTCTCTCTACCCTCGAAGAGCATGTGCTCCACGTTCGCCGTGAGAGCGATATCCCCGGATTTATGATTCCCAATGCTTATTTTCGTTCCCTTTTGAGCGGCGATCTCACAGTCATTGAACCAGTGCTGCAGCATAATGTGATTGATTTAATCAGCATGGTAGGCGTAACATTATCAGCCGCAAGGGCGTTCCATGAGAAATACAAAGGAGCCAACACCTCGCTTCTTGGTGTTATGCGCACCCTGGCTGATTTAGACCTCCTCGAGGAAGCGGCTGAGGTAATACCCTCTATCGAGCATGATGCCTGTTCGCGAGAGGAGCTGGCGCTCCTATTACTTTACAAAGCCCGTTGTTTAAAGAGAATGCACCGATGGCAAGAGGCAGTCCATATTTGGCAGCAGTACATTGCCGCTGGGCTTGCCTTTTCCTACGAACCCTATGTAGAATTGGCCAAGCATTATGAACATATTGGCCGTGATCCGCATCAAGCCCTACAATATTTGGAAAAGGCCGAAACAAGATGGCAAATCTTGACCCAATTGCGAAATGATCGCGAACAACATCCCGATTGGTTAATAGATTTATCGCGGCGCAAAGCGCGCTTAATGAATAAAATAAAATGAAGTAAACAATAGCCAAAATGTTCTTATATTTAACTTGATTATTTCGATATGAGGCAGGGGATCAGATTCAGTAAGTTTCATTTTAAGCTCCATCTGATTCACCTATCGATCGGGATTTTATAACTCGACGAGCGACTTAACACAGAATTCAGTTGGTATTCTTGCTAGTGGCAAACTTGTGAATTCTGAAGGTCAGATAAATGGCATTTTTAATAAATTCGTGTTAACTATATGTCAACCACTACAAAACTCTATCAGGCCGATTCTTACCTGCGAGAGTGTACTGTGCAGGTCATCGAACGAGCCGTTATAGATGGCCAGCCAGCTGTCATGCTCGATCGTACTATATTCTATCCCACCTCAGGCGGACAAATGCATGATACAGGCTATTTAGATCAGGTCAAAGTCGTTGATGTCCGTATGATCGATGATGAGATTTGGCATCTATTATCAGAGCCACTTGCGTCTGATCAAGCTCGGGCGGTACTCGATTGGCCACGGCGGTTTGATTTTATGCAGCAGCACACAGCGTTTCATATACTCGCCGGATGTTTTCTCAAAATTTTTGGAATTACAACTCTTTCTTCCCATTTAGGGGAAAAAGAGAGTACCATCGATGTCGATACCCAGGAATTAACCGCTGAACAGTTACAGAATATTGAAGAAATGGCCAATCGTATCGTTTGGGAGGATCGCCTTGTTCGCATCCTCGAAGTGACCGATGAAGAAGCCCGGACCATGAACGTACGGAAAGGACCGGCAGTCTCTGGGTTGGTGCGCCTGATCGAAATTGCCGATCATGATTTAGATCCCTGTGGGGGTACCCATGTCAATCGCACGGCTCAGGTGGGGATGATAAAAATCATCGGTAGGGAGCGGGTGCGCAAGAATTTGCGTTTTGTCTTTGTCGCTGGTCGCCGGGCCTTGTCGGTGCTGCAAAACTGTCACACGACGTTACAACAATTGGGCGGTGTTCTGACCACCGGTGTCGATGAGTTGGTCGTCGCTGTGACAAAATTAATGACAGAGCAAAAGGAACTACGAAAAAAATTGCGTGAGCAAGCAAAGTTGATCGGTGAATTCCGTTTGCAGGAATTGATTCAGAGAGCCAAGACCGATATAGTCGTCGATTATATCTTCAGCGATATGGATATGGAAACACTGCGCTGGCTGGCGAGTACAGCAATCAGGCAACAGTCTGGTGTTTATCTATTGGCCTCTTTGTCCGATCGTGCCTATTTGGTCTTTGCCTCCTCAATTGATGAAGTGGATTTACGGCCGGTTTTTAAGGATGTCATGGCCCAAATCGATGGCAAGGGTGGGGGGGAGGCTGGTTTTGTCCAAGGCAGTGGTAGCAGGGTCTCGGCGCTCTCAGAAGCAATGGCGACTGCCCGAAAAAAAATTGCACAAGATGCACGGATCAATGCCTCGCGATCGTGAATTGCTCACGTAAGGACTGCAGTAAAAACGGTGTTTTGCTCGGTCATATAATAAAAACGTTGACTTTTTACCAAAATTTTTGTAAAATAGTGGGTCAATTTGGGGCTATAGCTCAGCTGGGAGAGCGCTTGACTGGCAGTCAAGAGGTCACCGGTTCGATCCCGGTTAGCTCCACTCAAGTACTAAACGCAAAAAAGGCCTACACGTTATCGCGCGCAGGCTTTTTTTTTCCCTTTGCGCTATTACCGATGATGTAAGCAGTGGGAAAGATGGATGTTGTCGTTAGAGAAGGTTTTACACGGTTACCAAATAGAATGCTCCCCTACGGCGAGCCATGCTAGATAAAGCGGCTCTTGCAGGGATAAAACAGATAGGCGAAAAGTTAATAAATTTATTGGCTGCGGTTAAAAATTCCCCTTCGCGGTTATCATCTAAGCCGATATAATTTACGCTTATTTTCCCGCCGAAGCCAGTTTTACCTCAGTGGCAGGTTGTTCTGAATGGTTATCGTTTTCCGTTCCGAGGATGATCTGGCCTACGGTGATATAACTATAATAAACGCGATCGCAGCCATTTTTACATTGAAAACGCCTGAATAATTCTGCGGCTTCTTCCTCGCTGTGGGCATCCAGATAATGCGCACTGCGGCAGGCTTCACATGTTATGATGAGCCTTTGTGGAATGATTCCATCGTGGATGTACTGATTCGTAGACACCTCCACACAAATAGACACCAAACCCTCTTTTGATGGCCCTAAATAATACCATCAATTATAATATAGTGCAGAAAAAAATATCCTTCAAGTAAAAAATATCTTGCATAATTACTTTTCAATTTTTATATTTATATACCTAATGCGGGAGTAGTTCAGTGGTAGAACACAACCTTGCCAAGGTTGGGGTCGCGGGTTCAAGTCCCGTCTCCCGCTCCAGTGCGGCGGCGTAGCCAAGTGGCTAAGGCGGAGGTCTGCAAAACCTCTATTCATCGGTTCGATTCCGATCGCCGCCTCCAAAGCCGGATGGCCTTGCGAGCCGGGGTATCGGAAAGGGTAGACGCGAGCCGGGGTGGCGGAAATGGTAGACGCAAGGGACTTAAAATCCCTCGGACTTTCCAAGTCCGTGCCGGTTCGATTCCGGCCCTCGGCACTAACAATGAGAATGAACACGTCGCTTGCTTGTCGTAAAACGTTGAGCGTTGCCTTGTGGAAACGCTTTTTTTATAAAAAAGTTGATTTGCTTTTCTCAGGTATGTTCCCGGGCGGTTAGCTCAGATGGTCAGAGTACTTGCTTGACATGCAAGGGGTCACTGGTTCAATTCCAGTACCGCCCACTCGATGTGCGACAACATCATTCTCATTGTTTAACTAGGCCGCCCTCCGGGGCGGTTTATTGTTTTTGCCATTCTCAATCGAAAAAGGATAAAATATTTGCCAAACATTAAAATAACATTTCCCGATAAAAGTGTCAAGGAATATCCTGTAGGCATCAAACCGATCGAAATATTGCAGCAGATCGGCGGCAGGCTGGCTCACGAAGCTATTGCCGCTCGCTACAATGATCAATTGGTCGATCTTCAGATTCCTCTCCATGCAGATGGTGCTCTGCATTTCATCACCACTGACTCTGCCGAAGGCATGGATATTTTTTGGCACAGTGCCGCTCACATCATGGCCCATGCGGTAAAGTCGCTTTACCCTCAGGCCAAATTCGCTTTTGGACCGCCCGTCGCCGAAGGCTTTTACTACGATATCGATGTGGACAAAGCCTTTACTCCTGAAGATTTTGCCCGCATCGAAGAAAAAATGCGGGAAATCGTGGCTGCCGATCAGCCGTTCATTCGCGAGGAACCCACCAAAGAAGAAGCTCTATCGCTCTTCAGAAAATTGAACGAAACCTATAAAGTTGAGCAGATCGAGCGCCTGGGTGAACCACCCAGCATCTATAGGGAGGGCGAATTCGTCGACCTCTGCCGCGGCCCTCATGTGCCGTCTGCCGGTTACATCAAATATTTCAAAGTGCTCAGTGTGGCCGGTGCCTATTGGCTCGGCGATGAAAAAAATCCCATGCTGCAACGGCTTTATGGCATCGCTTTTCCGAAAAAATCCCAGTTGGACGATTATCTACACCGATTGGAAGAGGCGAAAAAACGGGATCATCGCCGATTAGGCCGTGAAATGGACTTGTATAGCATCAACGACGAAATCGGGCCAGGATTGATCCTCTGGCATCCGAAGGGAGCTTATATACGATATCGCATCGAAGAATTTTGGCGGCAGCAGCACCTGAAAAACGGCTACGAATTCGTCTTTTCGCCCCACATCGCCCGTATGGCACTGTGGGGTACCAGCGGCCATTTGGATTTCTTCCGCGAGAATATGTATTCCCCTATGGAAGTGGACGAAATGAAGTACATGATCAAACCGATGAATTGTCCCTTTCATCTGCATATTTATAAAAGCAAAACCAGAAGTTACCGCGACCTGCCTATTCGCTGGGCCGAATTGGGAACAGTATATCGCTACGAGCGCTCAGGCGTTCTCCATGGGCTGTTACGTGTCCGCGGTTTTACTCAGGACGATGCCCATCTGTTCTGCCGGCAGGATCAGCTGGATGATGAAATATCACGGGTACTGGACTTCTCCTTATTTATTTTACGTTCTTTTGGCTTTAATGAATACGACATTTTTCTATCAACACGGCCACAAAATTACGTCGGCACCCTGGAAAATTGGCAATTAGCTACTGAATCGTTGAAAAAGGGATTGGAACGTGCAAAGGTGAGTTACCAAATCGATCCGGGCGAAGGCGTCTTTTATGGTCCCAAGATCGACATCAAAATCAAAGATTCCTTAGGCCGCACCTGGCAATGTTCCACCATTCAGGTGGATTTCAATGAGCCTGAAAGATTTGATTTGACCTATGTGGGTTCCGACGGCAAAGAGCATCGGCCGGTGATGGTTCATCGTGCCTTGTTGGGTTCGTTGGAACGGTTTTTCGGGGTCTTGATCGAACATTACGCCGGCGCCTTCCCTTTCTGGCTTGCGCCGGTACAGGTAAGGGTCATACCCATCACCGAGAAACAACATGAATATGGAAGACAAGTTTATGACCGACTCATCAAGGCCGGGTTACGCGCAGAATTGGATGATCGCAATGAAAAGGTCGGTTATAAAATACGCGAGGCCGAGACTCAGAAGATTCCTTACATGCTAATTTTGGGCCAGAAAGAGATGGAAACCGGAAAAGTAGCGGTACGTAAACGCAGAGAGGGAGACTGCGGTACAAGCGACTTGAATAAAGTCGTCGAGGAAATGGTGCGATTAATCGAAAGTAAAAGTTGCTAGAAGGAGGCCCTGCTATCAACAAGAAAAAAACCATTCGCGTAAATGAACAGATCGATGCTGCTACTGTGCGCTTGGTCGATGAGCTGGGGAAGCAGGTGGGCGTCGTCAATATTAATGAAGCGTTACGGAGAGCCGAGAGTGCAGGTTTAGATTTGGTCGAAGTGTCACCCAATTCGGTACCGCCTGTTTGTAAAATCATGGATTTTGGCAGGTACAAGTACGAATTAGCCAAGAAAGAGAAGGAGACCAAAAAGAAACAGCATGTCATCATCACCAAAGAAGTCCGATTGCGGCCGAAGATCGAGGAGCATGATTTTAATTTCAAAGTCAATCATGCGCGAAAATTTATCGCAGATGGTAATCGGGTCAAGGCCACGGTGATGTTCAAGGGGCGTGAGATGATCCATCAAGAATTCGGCAAACGGGTAATCGACCGATTTACCGAAGCTCTACAGGACATCGCAAAAGTTGAAAAAGGCCCCGTCATGGAAAGCGGACAATTAGTGGTGTTTTTCGTCAAAAAATAACTCACAAAATGAGGTTAAGTTCATGCCGAAAATGAAAAGCAACCGTGCGGCCAAGAAGCGATTTCGCCTCACGGCTACAGGAAAAATACGCAGGAACAAGGCTTATAAGAGTCACATCCTGACCAAGAAATCGCAAAAACGGAAGCGGAGTTTGCGCCAAGCGACGCTAGTATCCCAAGCGGACGCAACGCGCGTCAAACGGATGATTTCCGCTTGATCATCATCAATCATGAATTGGAGGATTTATGCCAAGATCACATTCGCCGGTCGTAACGCGTCACCGTCGAAATAAATACTTACGAGCCGCCAAAGGATATTACGGCGGCAAGTCTCGTCTCTACCGTTCCGCCCGGGAACAGGTAGAAAAAGGCTTGCAATACTCGTACCGCGATAGGAGAGCCAGAAGACGCGAATTTAGAAGTTTGTGGATCGTCCGCATTAATGCCGCGGCGCGGCTGTATGGAATGAATTATTCCTCACTCATTGCAGGATTGAAGAAACATCAGATTGCCATCAATCGCAAAATGTTAGCTGATCTTGCAGTGCATGATCTAAAAGCCTTCGAACAACTCGTTGCGACAGCCAAAGCCTGAATGCTATGAGTGAAAATCTGCAAAAATTTCTCGCGATCCTGGCACAAACAGAGGCCGATTTCTCGGAAAGGTTAGCCGCTGTGAAAGATGAGCGGCAATTGGAGAATCTAAAGATCGAATTCCTCGGCCGCAAAGGAAAACTGCAGTCTTTTTTCAGTTGGATCGGCCAGGTGGAGGCACACGAAAAACCGCAACTGGGCGGCGAGCTCAATCGTCTTAAAGAGACCATGCAAAATCGCATCGAGGATCAAAAAAAGGCGATAGAGCGACGACCAGTGGCTGTCTCCACGTTCGATCCTTCGTTGCCACCACGTTGGCCAATGATGGGCAATCTCCATCCTTTATTACAGGTTCTGGATGAAATCAAGCAGATTTTCTCTGGTATGGGGTTCCGTATCGAAGAAGGTCCGGAAATCGAATCCGATTATTACAATTTCGAAGCGCTGAACATTCCACCTTATCATCCCTCACGCGATCTACAGGATACCTTTTACCTGCGCGAAGGTTTGGTATTGCGGACTCATACTTCACCGGTGCAAATCCGCACTATGGAGAACCAGAAACCGCCGGTGCGTATGATTGCACCGGGTCGTTGTTTCCGCAACGATACACCCGATGCGACCCATTCCCCAACTTTTCATCAGGTGGAAGGATTGTGTGTAGACCGTGGGGTTTCATTTGCCGATCTGAAGGGTGTGGTACAGGCGTTTGCACAAAAAATATTCGACAAGGACGTCAAGGTTCGCTTTCGGCCAAGTTTTTTCCCATTTACCGAGCCGAGTGCCGAATATGATTTCTCTTGCATTTTTTGCAAAGGCAAAGGCTGCCGCGTCTGTAAACAGTCCGGATGGTTGGAGATCTCCGGTGCAGGAATGGTCGATCCTGCAGTTTTTGGGTTCGTCGACTATGACCCAAAAGTGTACTCTGGTTACGCCTTCGGCATGGGAGTCGAGCGTATCGCCATGCTTAAATACCAGGTACACGACATTCGTATTTTTTATGACAATGATTTGAGATTTTTACAACAATTCTAACAGAAGACGGATAGTAACGTGCGTGTCCCCATCAGCTGGTTAAAAGAATTCGTCGATATAACATTAACTCCTGCGCAACTAGCGGAAACCTTGACCATGGTTGGACTGGAAGTTGAGAGCATCGAGGAAATTCGACGCAACTTTAGCAACGTGGTCATTGGAAAAATCATCGACTGTCAGGACCATCCTGTAGCCGAAAAATTACTTATCTGCCAGGTTGCAGCAGGTGGGAGGCAGTATTCCGTAGTTTGTGGCGCTCCCAATGTTACCATAGGGATGATAGCTCCATTGGCTCTGCCAAATGCCACTCTGATGGGGCAGGCGGTTGAATCGCGCGAGATTCGCGGTGTTCACAGCGAGGGTATGCTTTGTTCGGAAGCGGAGTTGGGACTCACCGAGAGGGCGGAGGGCCTCATGGTATTGCCTGCTGACGCACCAGTGGGAGCAGATCTGAAAAGTTTTCTCGGTGAAACCGATTATGTGCTGGATATCGCTGTCACTCCCAACCGTCCGGATTGTTTAAGCGTCGTGGGGATTGCGCGGGAAATAGCAGCCATCACTGGCAAAAAGCTGAAAAAGCCCAAAATCCAGGCTCGTGGCTCTAACGAAGCGGTTGAACGATATATTTCCGTCCAGATCAAGGATACAGCACATTGCTATCGCTATTCCGGCCGATTTCTCACGGGCTTACAGATCAAGGATTCGCCCTTTTGGATGGCCTATCGCCTCCATCATGCTGGCATGCGTCCCATTAACAATGTAGTAGACATCACCAATTACGTCATGCTTCAGCTCGGGCATCCACTACATGCCTTTGACTATCGACAGATTGAAGGGAAAAAGATCATCGTCCGCTCGGCTGCCACCAATGAGCGTTTTGTGACATTGGACGGTAAAGAGCACATCCTCGATGAAGAAATGTGTCTTATCTGCGATAGCCGTAAACCGATTGCTTTGGCGGGTATCATGGGTGGCCTGAACTCCGAAGTCCAGCCCGATACCCAGATGGTCTTTTTAGAAAGCGCCTATTTTGAACCCAACAATATCCGCCGCACAGCCAAACGTTTGCAAATAAGCACGGAATCCTCCCGACGGTTCGAACGCGGTGCCGATGCAAACGGAACGCTCCCAGCATTACATTTAGCAGCACAACTGATGGTACAATTGGCAGGGGCAAAAATAATTGGCCAAGCCATAGATGTCAACAAACGAATCGTAAAACCAACAAAGATTTCATTTTCCCTTCATCGCTGTAACGCCTTGTTAGGGACGGAAATCGCTAAAAAAGACGTCCAACGTATTCTCTCGACGTTGGAAATTGACTGTCATTTCAAAGATGCAGATCAATCTGACTTACTGGTGCCGACGTTCCGGCCGGATTTGACCCGTGAAGTCGACATCATCGAAGAAATCGCCCGTTTGTACGGTTACGATAACATCCCTTACAATTACCGGGCGACGATTGATCAGAGGCAACCCCTAAATGAGCGAATACATTTTGCCGATCAGCTTCGCTCCATTTTAGCCAGCTTGGGATTAAATGAAACTTTATCTCTCAGTTTGGTGTCCCGCGAAAATGCCGAACTATTTTTGCCGGAAAATGCCAAAGCGATCGAGTTAATGAATCCGCTCAGCAGCGATTGGGCTTTTTTCCGCACCAATCTGTTGATTTCGCTTTTACATAATGTTGCCTATAACCGCAATCGTCAGATGCAAAACCTGCGATTTTTTGAAGTAGGGAACACCGCCTGGTACGATGGTCAGAGTGGTGAGGTAATCGAAAAGAAACAGGTCGCGGGTTTGATTTGCGGCAAGAATAACGAAGGCGTCTGGTATGCCAAGCCACAAAGTATTGATTATTATGATGTTAAAGGCTTGGTATTGGGTTTACTTCACAAGCTGGGTATTACCTCTTACCAGTTTGGTTCCCCTAAAGAAAGGATTTGGGACCAGGAAAGCGCTGCCATTCTGTTGGATGGTAAAGATTACCTTGGAGCCTTTGGCAAGCTCGATAAATCGGTGGTTTATCATTTCAAGATCAAAACCGCAGATTTATATGCGTTTGCCTTTGATTTTGATACTTTATTTAACAATCGCCAAGTCAATAAACTATTCACGCCTATTCCCCGTTTTCCGTTTGTGCCGTTCGATTTAGCATTGTTGGTTGATGCTGATGTTCCAGTAGGGGTAATCGAAAGCGAGATAAAAAAAGTGGCGGGGCCATATTTTCAGAGCGCCCAACTATTCGATTTCTACAAGGGTGAACAAATTCCCGCTGGTAAAAAAAGCGTCGCTTTTTCATTGACCTTTATCTCAAAAGAGCGTACATTACAGGAAGAGGAAATAAACGTTGCTATCAAAAATATTCTCAAGCATCTTAAAACGCAGTTTGGTGCTGAACTGCGACAACGGTGAGAGAGGTAGTTGTGGAACGTAATGTACTCGATGACTTGCAGGATAAGATGAATTTTGCTATTGCAAAAATAGCAGAATTGCAACGGATAAATAAATTATTAAAAGAGGAAATTGCAAAGCTTTATACAAAGATTGAGGAACAAGAAAGGTATATAGAAACACTCAAGCAGGGTACACCGAGTAAATCGGAATCGACAGAGGAACAGATCAAGAAATATCAAGAGACAGAGGCGAAAGTAAGAAAAAAAATTTCGGAAATGTTGGCCAAGTTAGATTCTTTCCAGTCGTTATAAGCCAACAGTCTCTTTATAACAGAAGTGCAGTTTTGGTAATGCTTGTATTTTTTAGTGCTTAAAAGATGAATGATGAAAAGAACATCCTCAAAGTAAATATTTTTGGAACAGAGTATCCATTACGGGTGAACGCCAATTTGGAATATGTGCAACGAATTGCCGATTATGTGGACTTGAAGATGAGGGAAGTACAGGCGGCCAAGCCGAATCGCCCCATTCATCAAATTGCCATTTTGGCGGCACTGAATATTGCCGATGAATTATTGCAACAACGCGAATCAGCAAAGAAAAAATTAATTCACTTTGAGGAACGTGCGAAAGAAATTTCGGAAAAATTCACTATACGCATTAAAGAAATCTTGGAGGATGAGGGTAATAAGGAGATATGATATTTTCCCTCTAGGAAGCTAACGCAAGGCATTACCGTCGATCTGCTTTTCATCTCGAACCCAGTTGCCCAAAAGCACTGCCCTTCTGTTATAATCATCTATGACGCAGACCTATTACGGTCTGGAAAAAGATGATGTATTACGGTGAATGAGTGTTCATTTCGGCAAACCCTGGGTTTTTTATTCTGGAGGGTAAATGGAAACATTAATGGTCATCATCATTGTTTTTATGGCGTCGACGGCTTCCTTTATCTTTAGTTGGTTTCTCTCAAAGAAAATCAACTTAGGGAAATTGGATGGTGCCGAAAGGACGGCGGAGAAAATCCTTGCAGACGCTTACAGAGATGCAGAAAATATTAAAAAAGAGAAATTATTAGAAGCTAAAGATGAATGGCTCAAGCTCAAACAAAATCTCGATAATGAAACAAAAACACGACGAAATGAGCTGCAAAAGATCGAGAATAAATTAACCTCCCGAGAACTCAATCTCGATCGGCGCCATGATCTGTTAACTAAAAAAGAAAAAGAAATTGATGAGTTAGATAAGCAACTAAAGGCATTGCAAGAAAAACTCGAGAAACGAGAAGAAGAACTTCGCGTTTTGATTGAAGAACAAACTGCCAAATTAGAAAAGATAAGCGGCATCAGTAATGAAGAAGCGAAAAAAATACTGATGCAGAACATGCTGGAAAAGGCCAAGCAGGAGGCAGCGCAACTCATTAAAGAGATAAAAGACCGTGCACGGTTGCAGGCCAACCGCGAAGCAAAAGAGATCATCATCCAGGCCATCCAGAGGACCGCAGCGGACCATTCCACCGAAACCACCGTTTCGGTGGTAAATTTACCCAACGACGAAATGAAAGGACGAATCATCGGTAGGGAGGGGCGCAACATCAGAGCCTTTGAAACCGCAACCGGCGTTGAAGTGATTGTGGATGATACACCCGAAGCAGTCGTTCTCTCGGGTTTTGATCCCTTCCGACGGGAAGTCGCACGTGTGGCCCTGGAACGGTTGGTCGCAGACGGACGCATCCATCCGACTCGCATCGAAGAAGTCGTGGAAAAAACCAGACAGGAGATGGAAGATGGATTGATCCAAGAAGGGGAAAAAGCCCTGATGGAAGTCGGCATTACCAGCATGCATCCGGAATTGGTCAAGTTGTTGGGAAAACTCAAATACCGCACCAGCTACGGACAAAATGTATTGCAGCATTCCATCGAAGTTGCTAACCTCGCGGGCTTGTTAGCTGCTTCTCTGGATTTGGATGGCAATCTAGCCAAACGCGCCGGGTTACTCCACGATATCGGTAAAGCCATAGACCGCTATACCGACGGTACCCATACCCAAATCGGTGTGGAAATCGCGAAAAAATATGGCGAAGGCGCCATCGTTCAAAATGCCATTGCCGCACACCACGAGGACGTCGAGGTTATATCACCCATTTCTATTCTAGTCCAGGCTGCCGATGCCATCAGTGGTTCACGTCCAGGCGCTCGACGCGAAACCCTGGAAACCTACGTCAAACGCCTGGAGAGCTTAGAAAACATGGCAAAATCTTTCGCTGGTGTGGGTAAAGCCTATGCTATTCAAGCCGGACGCGAAATTCGCGTGATGGTGGAACACGACAAGATCGACGACGCCATGGCCGAACAATTGGCAACAGACATCGCCGAAAAAATCCAGAGCGAAATGGAATATCCCGGACAAATCAAAGTCACGGTGATTCGCGAATTTCGTGCAGTCGATTATGCAAAATAGTAAATAAAATTGTTGGAATCTCGCGATAAAACGATTATATTATTATATCGACGGCAAGTGGATATGACCGTTGCCATAGGTTTCATCGTTCCCATGGAGCTATTTTTTGAGTGACACGTCCTTAGCCATTTTATTTATAGCAGACATTGTTGGCCAACCAGGGCTGGATATCGTCACCGCATTGTTGCCGAGCATCATCAAGAAGCAGCGAATAGACCTTTGCATCGCCAACGGTGAAAATTTAGATAAAGGACACGGTTTATCCGAAGCTCAAGTGCGCCAATGCTTCGCCGCAGGGATCGACGTCATCACGGGCGGCAACCATACCTGGAGTCAGTATTCATTTCGCTCCTATCTGGATACCAGCAAACGGGTGTTACGGCCGCTCAATTATCCGGATGCCCCAGGTACGGGTTCGACGATTTTCAGAGTGAGAGATGGGCTACCCGTGGGCATCATTAATCTTCAGGGCCGAACGTTCATGTATCCGATTGATTGTCCCTTTACCAAAGGCCGTGAAGAGATCATTCGCCTGCGGGAACAGACCAAAGTGATTATCGTCGATTTTCATGCCGAGGCCACAGCGGAAAAAATGGCGTTTGCCTGGTACGTTGATGGCATGGTCAGCGCTGTCATCGGTACCCATACACATGTGCAGACGGCTGATGAACGCATCCTACCGAAAGGTACGGCGTATATCACCGATGCGGGGATGACAGGTCCCTATGATTCGGTAATCGGCATGGATGTTCAGGTTTCGATCAAAAGATTTCTGACTTTACTGCCAGAAAAACATCGAGTGGCTACCTTAAATATACGGTTATGCGGTGTTGTGGTGGAAGTTGATTTTTCGACGGGAGTTGCGAAAAAAATTACCCGTCTCAATTTACCGTAATCGAGGCTGAGTGAATGAGCAATCATATTCTTTATGGTAAACCCATTGCCGATGCCATCACCCAAGAAACGGCTGATGCCATTACAAAACTAAAAGCCAGAGGTTGCAGGCCACATCTCAGCGTGATTTTGGTAGGTGATGATCCAGCCTCGCACACCTATGTCGGTCGAAAACAAAAAGCCTGTCAAGAAATTGGCATCGAATCGGAGACCATTCTATTGCCTGCAACCACAACAGAAGAGGAACTTTTACAGATTCTCGATCGCTTGAATCGGCAAAAAAAAGTGCACGGCATCTTGGTACAACTGCCGCTGCCGAAGCATATCTCTACAGATAGGGTCATCGAGGCCATTGATCCACGAAAAGATGTGGATGGATTTCACCCCGTGAATCGTGGAAAACTTTTAACTGGCGAAGATTGTTTTATACCCTGTACGCCAGCTGGTATACAGCAATTATTAATCCGCAGCGGCATTCTTCCTGAGGGAAAGCATGTTGTGATCATTGGCCGCAGTATGATCGTGGGCTTGCCCATGGCGATGATCCTTATGCAAAAAAAATCGGGGGCAAATGCAACGGTCACGGTTTGTCATACAGGGACGGAAGATTTGTCAAGGTATACACGAACTGCGGATATTTTGATTGTAGCCGCCGGCAAAGTGAATACCGTAACCAGAGAGATGGTTTCAAAAGGCTGTACGGTGATTGATGTCGGCACCAACCGTGTAGACGATCCCCAAGCTCCTAAGGGATATCGCTTAGTGGGAGATGTTGATTTCGAGTCCGTTAAGGAAGTGGCGGGTGCCATCACACCCGTACCAGGGGGCGTGGGTCCGATGACTATAGCAATGCTGCTGCATAATACCGTAAAAGCAGCCCAGTCGTTTGTAAGATAAGACATGCGCCAGTAGCTCAATAGGATAGAGCGTTAGCCTCCGGAGCTAAAGGTTGTGGGTTCGATTCCCGCCTGGCGCACCAATAAAAAAAGGCGGCTGCAATTAGGTCGCCTTTTTTATTGATATTTACAAAAAATTTTCGTATAATAAATGCAGCACAATGATTTAAATAGACTGTTGGATTCGGTTATATCGCCATTCCAGGGGACCAATCCATATCTTGTCACCACCATATGGTTTGGGACGAGTACTGAATCTGACAGAGCATCCGATACGTTTTCAAGCTCTATCGGTTGGCTTTTGCATCTTGGTATTGACAACTAAATTCCGTAGGACGCCATGAAGACGTTTACTGCCACCATTCCCATCGCCGAGCTACAAAGAACCAATCCGGAATATCAATTCCATACGCAAGCAGAACAAGAAATCGTATTTTTACGTTTGAAGGAAAAGTATCGAGGGAAAGGCGATTTTATAGATATCGCTCTCATCGATAAGGAATTACGACTTTCCTGGGGTTTGAATCAAGAAACCGCCGAGTCGGATCGCTTAAATATTGAGGCTCTCCAGTACGCCAGACGAAAAGAATTCAGCAAAGCGCTGAGCCTTTGGAACCAGGCCATAGAAAAAAATCCGCGTGATCCGGATCTTCATTATAACATGGCGTTAATCCTCATCGAAACCAAAGAATTTCAATCCGGTCTTGATAAGTGTTTGGAAACTATAAAGATATGCCCAATTTACTTTCGAGCCTATTTTGTCCTTGGGAGCTTATATTCCAAATTGCGCCAATTCCAAACGGCAGAAAAATATCTCTTAGAGGGTTTGTTACTCCAGAATTCTAACGTAATGGCCATGGTGAATTTAGGTGCCGTATATAGCATCTTGAAAAAATATAAAGAAGCGATATTGTTATTCGAAAAAGTAATAGCAATATCGCCAAAAGAAACAAGAGCTTATCTTGGATTAGGAAAAGTCTATATGGCTCAAGGGGATATGGATAATGCCAGCCGCTGTCTGAAAGCGGTCATCAAACTAGATGGAGACGGCAAATTTGCCGCAGTGGCCAGAAAATCGTTGAGAACGATCACCCCCAGTCAACCCCTTGAGATGGCCGATATGAACCCGTATCAAAGCGATGAAAACGTCGAACAAATATTTGCGGAAGGATTCCAAGCTTATATCAAGGGTAATTATGCTGAGGCTGTTGAAGCTTATAAGCGCTATTTAACGTATCGTAGTGATGAAGCCGATGTATGGGCATCTTTAGCGTCTTGTCAATTAAGATTAGGCCAAAGCGAAGCGGCCATGGAATCGGTGCGCAAAGCCATTTCCCACGATCCCAGTAAGGCAGCATTCTACAAACAAGCTGGTATTATATTCGATGCTTGCGAACGATTTCAAGAGGCAGGCCAATTTGCGTTAAAAGCCATCGAACTGGGTAAAAACGACAGCGTCACATTGACGATTGCTGGCAAGAGTATGATGTTGAGTGGAAATTTGCAAGAAGCTTTTCGTCTCTTGCAAGAAGCGTTAAAACAAAATCCCAATAATTTACAGGCGCGGTATGTTTATGCACAAGTCATGAAACAAATGGGACAAAAAGAGGCAGCGAAGGAGAATTTAGAGGAAATCTTACTGTCCAGGCTGGAAACACCGTTAAAAGAAAAAGCCAGGCGCGAGATGCAGACCTTATTAAAATAAACAGCTTTAGCCAAATGTGCATAATATTAGTTATGTTAACATAGAACACAATTAAAAAAAAGAGGAGCTGTGAGAACAGCCCCTCTTTCCTTCCTTCCTCTCTATCCTACTATTTTTCTCTTATAACAAGACTCACCAGTTTATTTTTCACGACGAACGACTTAATTATTTCTTTTTCTGATATGTAATTCTTTATTTTTTCATTATTAATAGCTTGTTGAATGATTTCACTATCCGTTGCATCCACCGGTACTTCAATTTGACCGCGTATTTTTCCATTTATTTGTACTCCCATGTTGATTGTTTCTTTGTGGAGCATTTTTTCATCGTATTGCGGCCAACTTTGGTTGAAAATACTATAAGGTCGACCTATCGACTCCCATAATTCTTCAGCAAAATGCGGTGCAAACGGTGCCAACACGCGCAACAAAGTCGGTACTACTTCTTCTCGGAGTCCTTTATTCTGCTCTTCAGGCGGAACTTCTTGAATATAGAGGGATATTTCATTGGTCAATTCCATGATGCGACTGATGGCAGTATTGAAATGAAATCGCTCCAAATCGATGGTGCAATGTTTGATGGTATAGTGCAACTGCTGGAGGACTTTGCGGTAGCGAGCTTGCTCCGAACCATTTATTTTACTTTCATCTATTTGATGAACTATTCTCCATAACCTTCGGAGGAATCGATAGATACCGACAATGCCTTCGTCGCTCCAGTCGCCACCTTCCTCATAAGCCCCCATAAACATCATATACATGCGGAAAGTGTCAGCTCCGTACTTTTCAATAAAGGAATCAGGATTGACGACGTTGCCGCGAGATTTCGACATCTTTGCCCCTTTATGGGTGATGGTGCCTTGGTGTACAAGCTTCTGAAAAGGTTCGTCGAAATGTATCAGCCCAAAATCTTTCAATGCTTTTACAAAAAAACGCGCATATAGCAAGTGCATCACAGCATGCTCAGCACCTCCCACATATTGATCTACTGGTAACCAGGCATCGCAGATTTCAGTATCAAAGGCCTTATCCGCTAAATGTGGAGTTAAAAATCGTAAAAAGTACCAAGATGAACACACAAATGTGTCCATGGTATCGATTTCTCGGCGAGCGGGCTTCCCGCATTGGGGACATGTGGTATTGACAAATTCTGGTGCAGTTGCTAATGGCGAAACACCTTTGCCTGTAAACTTGACATTTTCCGGAAGAATTACAGGTAAATCTTTTTCCGGTACAGGCACCACCCCACAGTGGTCACAGTGAATCATGGGTATGGGGGCTCCCCAATATCTCTGACGGGAGATCAGCCAATCTCGTAATTTATAATTTACTTTTGGCCCGCCGCATCCAATCTTTTGTAAATGTTCAATGATCGCCTTCATGCCATCGGTCGATTGCATGCCGGTGAACTGTCCGGAATGGATCATGATGCCAGGTTCTTCATAAGCGCAAGTGAGTGTCTCGTGGGAAGGATGCCCTGATGGTGAAATGACCTCTTTTACAGGAAGATGATATTTTTGTGCGAATTCAAAATCACGCTGATCATGCGCGGGAACTGCCATGACGGCGCCCGTACCATAGGTCACGAGCACATAATCAGCTATCCAAATGGGTATCACCTCCTGATTGATCGGATTGATGCAATAGCTGCCGATGAAAACACCGGTTTTCTCCTTTTCCGTTGAAGTACGGTCGATTTCCCGCTGTTTCCGCGCCTGAAGGACATAAGCTTCGACCTCTGCCTTTTTCTCGGGTATGGTAAGCTTTTCCACCAGCGGATGTTCTGGAGCCAACACCATGTAGGTAACGCCAAACAAGGTATCCGGTCGGGTGGTAAAAACCTGGATCACATCTTCCTGATTCTGGACTTTAAAATCGATAATGGCGCCGGTGCTCTTACCGATCCAATTTTTTTGCATGGTTATGGTTTTTTCTGGCCATTGGATTTTAGTGTGCCCTTCCAATAGCTGTTCGGCGTATTGGGTAATTTTGAAAAACCATTGCTCTAAATCTTTGGTTATTACATCGGTTTCACAACGTTCGCAATGACCATCAATGACCTGTTCGTTGGCCAGAACCGTTTGGCAATTCGGACACCAATTCGCAGCAGCCTTTTTCCGATAAGCCAAGCCGTGTTTATACATTTGCAGGAATAGCCATTGCGTCCATTTATAATATTCCGGTTGACTGGTATCGATCTCATGCTCCCAATCGTACATGGCGCCCATGGCCTTTAATTGTCGGCGTATATCCGCAATATTCTTTCTGGTGCTTTCCGCCGGATGGATCCCCATTTTGATCGCGTAATTTTCCGCTGGCAGACCAAAAGCGTCGTATCCCATGGGCTCGAAAACATTATAACCCTGCATGCGTTTGAAACGTGCCCAAGTATCGGTTGGTCCATAATTATACCAATGGCCAATATGAAGCTTATCACCAGATGGATAAATGAACATTACCAAACAATAGAGCTTTTTCTTGGTATCGTGGAGGTTGCAGCGATAGAGTTTGGTTTCTTCCCACCGCTGTTGCCATTTTTTTTCGATGACAGAAGGATTGTAATCGCTTATCATATCCTCACTCGCCTTTCGATATAAAAATGAGTCCTTAAAGTGTATACCTTGGTAGTAGAAAAAAGCCAGCTTGGAAAATTTTCTTCAAGCTGGCAGGATAATTTATTCGCTCTCAGCGCTCACTAAAGGATGCCTAATTGTCGGGGCGAGTGGATTCGAACCACCGACCTCCTGGTCCCGAACCAGGCGCGCTAGCCGGACTGCGCTACGCCCCGTCTTTTTCCTCTCTATTATACTAAAAAATTTATATTAAAACAAGAAAAAAATCAAGCATATCTCCACATATACCGCATCACTAATCGAATAAATTTTAATGTGTCAGATAGACCATGAATTTTACTCTTTTCTGAACCATATAAGGTTTTTATGGGAATTTCTATGATCCGATGGTTTTTACCCAAATGCAAAAGTAATTCCGATTCGAATTGGAAACCGCCTTCACGATAATCACCAATATGGATATTTTTCAGTCGCAACGCTCGATAGCCGCATTGGCTGTCGTGGATTCGTATGCGACCAATTAGCAAAGAAATCACTATGGAGGTTATGCCGTTGCTCATCCGCCGGCTCCATGGCATATTACTCCTTCGCTGCTCTCTGCATCCTAAGATCATATCTGCATGATGAGCATCAATAACCTTAAGAAATTGCGGCAAATGTGCCGGATCATGCTGACCATCTCCATCCATGGTAATCAACCACTCGAAATTATTTTTTTTAGCAAACGCAATGGCATGCAAAAGAGCAGCACCTTTGCCGAGATTTTCTGTATGCCTGATGTACGGTACTTGAAATCGATCGAGGATCTCTTGCGACCGATCTTGAGAACCATCATTGACAAAGAGCAAATGCTCAAGCGGAACACTCCGTGTGAGGTTTTGCAGCAGCTCTGGAAGAAATTTTTCCTCATTATAAACCGGAATGGCCAGAAGAATTCGCTTCTTCTGCCAATCGTCACGGCTATTGTTTATCATTCTATTCTTTTGAAAATATTATATTTACCATCGCTTTCAATAATAGGGCTTACCTCATTGATTCCTAATGAAACAATAGCGGTTTCGAATTTAAGGTCAAAATCGCCCTTTTTAAAATAGCCAATATCTCCCCCACGACTTGCAGAGGGCGCAATGGAGTAGGTTCTTGCCAGTTCTTCGAACGACTTGCCACTTCGGAGCTGGACAAGAATTTGTTCTGCTTTTTCCTTCGATTCGACCATGATGTGTAATGCATGCAACAAAGGGGAATCCAATAGAGCGGATTTTGCTATCCAGCCGGTAATCTGGACTTGTACCAGCTCGCCCTGCTGGCGTAAAACGGTGCATTCCGCCCCCTTGGCCAGCATTGCAATGGGTCTACCGATCGTACTGGCCAGTAATTTGGCATCACTTTCCGCTACGTATTTTTTTATAACCTTTTCCTGCGACCAAGCCGATAGCAGCAGAGAAAATAAAATGACAACTGTAAATCGAATTCCCTTTCCCATTCTTCCTTCCTTTCTTGATCGTGTTCTATAAGCAAACCACTATTATATTTCTAATTTTTCGCACCCGCCTAAGATATGTGAGTCATTTTTGAAAAGCCAACCTACCACCTCACCAATTTCAATTTGTCCGAAAACATAATTTCCTTCTGTGCCTTGTCCCCAGTTTCTTTTGTTGGTGGAACGGTATGCGTACATTTTGCGGAAACGCTCCTGCCAGATTTTTATATTTTCTGGTCTTAAATCTATCCAGCCTCTTTTTGCCCATAGATCGATGAGTTTCTTTGAAGTGGTACATTCGTCCTGTCCGGTGTACTCGGGAATATTTAACCTTGGTCCCCGCAGCAAGGTCTGGCCATCGCTCAATAATATGCCTATACCCAGGGATACGATGGTATGACGCAATGAATGGTGCATAAGATAGGATTCGATGCCTTTGCTGATCTCCGTTGGTTCGGCCTCGATGACCTCTTCGAGTGTTTGATATTTACATTTTAATAAATATGCTTCGTACAACAATTTTGACATTTCGGGTGGACCAAATTGACCAATAGAAACACTGACAGAGCGATTTTTGCTCTCCAATTGGCGCATTGATTCTACTATCTTCGTGCGGAGCATGGCAGCATGTTGGCTGGGCTTTACGACCGCCGTGTTAATAGCGGCGATGACATCGTGACCAGTATTTTTGCCGCTTATTTCCTGCACGACTGCCTTTGCGATCTCAGTGGGCGTCACAAATTCCAGTTGTAGCAAACTGGCTATCGCTTCAAATTCCCCTCGCGCCAAAACACCATACCTGCTGGTTTCGACGCCCACCATCTTCAAGTCCCCGAGGCGAGCATAGCCCACATCAGGCCGAAAACTCCAGTTTTTCGGAATTTTTACTTTTTTAGCGTGAAAAAGTTCCCCTTTACCGTTATCCCATTTTACAGGAGAATAATCAATCGAGCGATAACCGATAATTGCTGGAGCTTTGATTTCCTTGATGATCGGCAAGTCGAAGGTTCGGGACATCAAAAACAGTAATCCTGTATGCGCAAACGTAAAAGCGGCTGCAAACATTTGTTGGGGGGGCGGATTTTTCTTACCGAGCGGGAAAAGAGTCTGATAGCTCATTTCTTGGCCAAATTCGCTGATCTTAAGATACATCCATGTTCCCACACGCCTCATTGTTTCGTGAAAGAGTCTCACTTGATCAATAAGCTGGGAGAGGCCTTCATTCGCTAGTTGATCATTGGATAAATCTTGCTCATCCACTTTTTCCATGACAGGTGTTTGTTGATTCGAGAACCGCTCTTTCTGTGCTTTGTCTGTCGCACTCCTCCAAGCCTCTTTACCTATCACCGACGTTGAAGTACTGGCATCGACGATGATCAGCGGCTTGAATTTGACTAATATATTTTCCAACCATTTATAACGAGTTTGACTTGCGAACATATCACTCCAGGCGCCATCGAAGGTGACACGTGGAAATTCCTTACGCAAGGCATGAAGGGCATCACGTACTTGATATTGAGGTAACGACACAATAACTATTAACGCTGGTTCTATATCCCGCGCGATCTGACGGGCGATCTCGAATCCTACCACACTCGTACCGCCGAGGATCAAGACCGTTTGACCTTTTGCATCTGTTTTACTCAAATGAGGTTTTGGCATAAACAGAACCTTTTTATTTTTCCAGCGTTATACTTCCTGCCAATTTTCGATAGCATCAATTAGAGCCGGCACAATTTCATCAGCGGATAATTTGCGGATAATTTTTCCTCGCTTAAATAAAATACCACTATTTTTTCCACAAGCTACCCCGATATCCGCTTCTTTGGCCTCACCAGGACCATTCACAACACAACCCATCACCGCCACGGTCAAGGATTTGGTGACACCTGCCAGTCGCTTTTCTATTTCATTGGCAATGGACGTAAGATCTACTTCTGTGCGACCGCAGGTGGGGCAAGAAATCAAATTGATGCCCTGATGGATGAGGCCTAAACTTCGGAGGATCGTCAAACCAACGGTGACTTCATCGACCGGATCTCCAGTCAGAGAGACCCGCAACGTATCGCCGATGCCATGATACAATAGAACCCCCAGGGCAACGGCTGATTTGATGGTACCGGATCGAACGGTACCGGCTTCGGTGAGTCCGATATGCAGCGGTACATCCGTCTTATCGGCAATCATCTGATAGGCGTGGATCGTCTCCATTACACCCGATGATTTTATGGACAGCAGCAAATCTTCAGCGCCAAATTGGCGGCACAATTCGATGTGACGCAGAGCGCTTCGGACCAGCGCCTTCGCCGTTGGTCCTCCCTCCTGCTGCAAGATGTCTTTTTCGAGGGATCCGGAATTTACCCCGATACGGATGGGTATTCTGGCAGCCACCGCTTTTTTAACTATTTGCTGTATTTTATCATTTCCACCGATGTTGCCAGGATTGATGCGAATTTTATCCGCACCGGCATCGATAGCAGCCAACGCCAGCCGATAATCAAAATGAATATCCGCAACTAAAGGTAACGAGGATCTTTTCTTGATAGCAGCGAATGCCGCCACTGCGTTCTGGTTAGGAACTGCTACCCGGACGATCTGACACCCCGCTGAATGTAACCTTTCGATTTGCGCCAGAGTGGCGGCAACGTCATCAGTCTTGGTATTGGTCATACTCTGCACCGAGATGGGCGCGCCACCACCTATGGCGACCGAACCCACCATTACCCGACGGGATTTGCGACGCAGTATTGTCTCCTGACAAGTTCTCAAAATAATCTTTTTACTCGTTTTTAAAGTTATTAACCTTCGCGAACCACCGATATCCTATTCATTTGATCACATTAAGAGCTTTACCAACTTTGGTGAACGCTGCAATGGCCTGATCCAAATGTTCTTTCTCATGAGCCGCAGATATTTGCACGCGAATACGCGCCAATCCCTTTGGCACTACAGGATAACTGAAGCCGATTACATAAATACCCTCTTGCAAGAGCGCATCAGCCATGGTATGAGCCAATTTTTCGTCATATAACATGATGGGTACGATGGGATGTACGCCTGGTTTGATATCAAATCCAGCCTCAGTCATTTGAGTGCGAAAATAGTGGGTATTGGCTTCCAGCTTGTCGCGCAAAGAGGTGGTTTCGGAAAGCATATCCAAAACTGCGATGGTGGTGCCTACGACCACTGGCGCCAGTGTATTCGAGAAGAGGTATGGCCGACTTTTTTGTCGCAGAAATTCGATCATCTCTTGACGCCCGGAAACGCATCCCCCCATCGCGCCGCCCAACGCCTTCCCGAAAGTGGTGGTGATGAGATCGACACGGCCCATCACTCCGCAATGCTCGGCTGTGCCACGACCGGTCTTGCCCATGAAACCAGTAGCATGACTATCATCCACCATTACCAGGGCATCGTACTTTTCTGCCAAACTGCAAATTTCCGGCAGATTGGCTACATCTCCATCCATGGAAAAAACGCCATCGGTGGCAATGAGCCGATACCGAGCTGAGGAGGCTTGCATGAGTTTCTCCTCGAGGTCCTTCATATCTGCATGCTGATAGATCAGCCGTTGCGCCTTGGTTAGGCGGATACCATCGATGATGGAGGCGTGATTGAGTGCATCGGTGATGATGGCGCATTCCTGCGTCATGAAAGGTTCGAACACACCGCCATTGGCATCGAAACAAGCGGCATAGAGAATGGTATCATCGGTGCCGAGGAATGCCGAAACTTTACGCTCCAACTCTTTGTGGATTTCCAATGTGCCACAGATGAAACGAACAGAGGACATGCCATATCCCCAACGCTCCAAAGTCTTATGGGCAGCTTCCATAACTCGCGGATGATTGGCCAGTCCCAGGTAATTGTTCGCGCAAAAGTTTAGGACTTTACCGCCAACCACTGTGATCTCAGCCCCTTGTGGGCTAACGATGACACGTTCGTGTTTATATAAGCCGGCATCGCGAATTTCCTGTAATTGTTTGAGCAAATCTTGTTTGATAGCTCCGTACATGAATCCTCCTTCAAAACCTTTTATGGACGAACCTTACAGTTCCAGCACCACCTTGCCGCAATTACCCGAGGCCATGGCGTCGAATCCTTTTTGAAAATCTTCGAATTTCAATCGATGGGTCAGCACCGGGGCGATGTTCAGTCCGCTCTGAAGCATGGTCTGCATTTTGTACCACGTTTCAAAGATCTCTCGACCGTAAATTCCTTTGAGATGCAATCCTTTAAAAATGACCTGATCCCAATTGATTTGTGCTGTGTTCGGCAGAATGCCAAGCAGAGCAATGCGGCCACCGTGATACATGTTTTCCAACATATCCTCGAATGCCTTGGCATTTCCCGACATCTCCAAACCGATATCGAAGCCAATCATATTCAGTTGTTTCATGGCCTCGCGAATGGAGGTATGGCGAACATTGATGGCCAGAGTTGCACCCATTTTGCGCGCTAAATCCAGACGATAGTCGTTGACGTCGGTGATGACGATATGACGCGCCCCGATATGTCGGCAAATGGCCGATGCTATGATACCGATGGGTCCAGCCCCGGTGATCAACACATCTTCGCCCACGACATCGAACGATAATGCGCAATGAGTGGCGTTGCCATAGGGATCAAAAAATGCCGCAATCTCTGATGGAATATTATCAGCCACATGCCAGGCATTGCTGGCAGGTAAACAGAGGTACTCGGCAAAACAACCGTCGCGGTTTACCCCCACGCCAATGGTATTAGTGCAGAGATGCCTTCGTCCGGCGCGGCAACTGCGACAAATGCCGCACACAATATGGCCTTCTCCGGAGACGCGTTCACCGATCTCATAGCCGACAACGTTCTGCCCCTTGGCTTCCACAACGCCCACAAATTCATGACCGATGATTTGTGGCACTTTGATGGTTCGTTGTGCCCATTCGTCCCATTTGTAAATGTGTAAATCGGTGCCACAAATAGCCGTATGGGTCACTTTGATCAAGAGATCATTATTTCCATATGGCGGCACCGGCACCTCTTCAAGCCATATCCCTTCTTTTGGGTATTTTTTTACCAAAGCTTTCATTGTTTTCATGGTGTTAAATCCTTTTAGAAAAATCCAAAGATTAAGCCCGAAATCTCAAAAGTTCCTTTCGATCAAAAGCGACATTAAACCACCCAGAAAGTCGATACCATTGATGAAGGTGATGACCCTCCCTGTGAAATTAGAACCTCCCACGCTTCGCTGTAGCGCTGGTTGATCCATTTTTAAATCCTCCTCAGGCTCTCACCCTCAGCAATCAACGCAATAAAATCATTTTTATTACCTGTGTCGTCCCTACAACTCTGGCAAAATATACACCCGATGGCTGCCATCGTTGTTGTTCATCGCTACCATCCCAAATGACCGTATACCATTGATTGGGTTCAGCCGAGATGACTATATCGCGCACCCGTTCGCCCACGATATTAAATATTTCTATCCTTGGCTTGTCCTGAGACTCCGGTATCCAGATGCTCAGTCTGGTTTGCTGATTGAATGGATTGGGATGATTGGCCAATAAGATAAATTCATTCGCCACACCGATTGTTGACTTGCCATTCCTTACATGGGAAAGTATTGCACCCCTGCCTCCGGATTCTCGATAGCGAGCCGCAAATTCCTGCAGATAAAGATTCGCAATCTGGCGATCGTGGATGATCAGGGTATTTTCATCATTGATGGTATTAGCGCTGCCGCTCCAGTTATGCGAGCCGGTGATGACGATGGCTTCGGCATCCGGCTTTTCCCAGTCGATGATCGCATATTTGTGATGCAAAAATTTGGGGATCACATCCAAATGGACGTCGGCTGGTGGTTGCCAACTGTTCGCTCCCTGACCCGACATGATGGGGTACCAGCTCAGACTACCGGCTTCACTGCGTTCGAATACTCCTCGCAAAAGATAGTTGGGCATATTAAAAAACTTGTTTTCCATCGTTTTGAAAACGCCGGTGCTGGTGAATGTCAGAATACAAAAATAGCATGAATTTTGGGATCGATCAATGGCACGGATGATGGCCGCTTCGGCGTCATCCGAAGGGCTCATATACTGCTCCACCAACCTCCCCCCTATCCGGAACAAATGCGGGGTATTGTCCTTTTTGCGAAAGCCGAATCGTGAATTTGTGGGATTTGGCACCTCGCCATCGCTGCCCCACATTTCGTTGAATTCGGCGGTATAGGCTGCACAGAGGGCCTCATCCTGAATGAGTAACATATTCTCCGCATTCTCATAGGATCCGCCTTCTGTGGCATTGGCCGAACCCACCCACAAAAGATCGTCGGTGGTGGAACTGTGATCGCGATGGTCGATGATGATGAATTTATTATGCATGGCACCACGGCCGTCGTTTTCGCCAAACCGATCGTTGATAATGGGAATGCCCGCCAGATCGCGCAAGGCGGATATTTGCAGATTGGCATTTTCGCTTTCATAAATGAAACGGACACTGACGCCACGTTTGCGCGCATTGCGCAACGCTTCGGCGATATTATAGTGGGTGAGACTATAGTAGCACACATCCAAAGAATACCGCGCGCGATTGATGAGATCGATGGTGATGGCGGCCAAATCGCAATTACCCAGAGCCGTATCGGCAGCAGCGTAGTTGGCATCGATGGATTTGGTGAAATAAACCTTGATGGTGCCGCTGGAGGATTCGGAGGCGGTCATAAAAACCAGATCGTCACTGCGACTGGTACCGGAACTATCTGTGGAATAAGCGCGGCCGTGATACATGGTAGCTGGCTGGAGATTGGTTATGGTGACCGTGTGATCGGTTGTGGCGGAAGAATCCCCCACAGCTCCTAATTCGTAAGTCTCGCTGCGTCCATAACGTAAAAGCGTGGTCGAGGGTTTGTTGGTGCGCCAATGTATGGTCACCGAACGGCTGTTCACATCTATCTCTCGGGGGCGCTGCAAAAATATCGGCCCACTTTTGCTGATGAAATCCTCGGCAAAGCGTGGCGAGATTTCATATCCACCGGTTAACGGCCCAACGCTGCTTTTATCATATTGCTTGAGAATACCGATGACGTCGAAATAACCTTCAGGTGGACGTGGCAGTTTGGCGTCGCCATCTAGAAACAAAATACAGCTGCCAGAATAATCAGCGATGGTGGAAGTGTATTGATCGATATCGCCTATTTTACGGACGTTATTGATGCGGATCAATCGGCTTTCGTTTGGTTCGGAAAAATCTTCTAAAAAGGAATTGGCCACCTGAGCACAGGTCAGCACCAGCGGTTCTGGCAGCGGATGATTGCGACTGATAAGCGTCAGTTCACTGAAGGATTGGATCTCCGTTAGGCCATAGTATTGCTGAATAATACCGGTGACGCGTAAACGATCTCCAAGATTAACCTGCATGGGAATATTTCGACTGGAAAATAAATTAATACCACCTGTATGATCCTGAATAAAAACTTCAAAATTTACTAGGCTGTAAATATTGGTGCCCGCGGTGACAACTCCTTCCACCGTCACCTGTGAACCAATTTGGTAGGGCGCGGCAGGCCGGCCATTACTATCGTTTTTATGCAGTTGGATAATATCAATTGCAAAAGAACTTGAAATGAAAGAAACGAGAAAATAAATGATTTTCAGATATTTTGCCTTGATCATCTATAGAACCGTTCCATTAAAAGATCCACTCCCGAACTCCGGGCGTGTCAACAGTTATTTGAAATGATGCGTTGGATTCCCTAAAACGAGGATACCAACATTCTGCAGTCATGAGTTGCTTTTGTAAGGTTATATAACCATCGCTCTGGCCAGTGAGAGATGGTAAAACGTAACGTTCAACCAATGAGTCTAAATATTCACCATAATATTCTATTTCGATCGCATGAGGGTTTAGCGATGGTGGTAGTTCCACCCGATAACAGACAGTTTTTGCATCAAAAGGATTTGGGTTATCCAGGAAAAATCTATTTTCCCCTACCCCGTAGCGATGATAGTTTAAAGTCTGGTGTCCAACCCTAACATTATGAACGATCAAGTTATTATTAAGAAAAAAATAGACCTCGTTCACCTTCTTTTTGTAGCTGATGCCGATGGTATCCTTTGCAAAAAATGATTTTAATGTGGGTTGAAATTTTAGGGTAATTTGATGGGAGGTGAATTCATAGGCTTCTTGAGTTTTTTCCCCCTCACAGGTTATCAGAAGAATCATCCATGTGATAATACAAAGCCCCTGCAAGAAACGATACAGGTGTCGCATAAAAGTCATTCTCCATCGAAAATGAAAATTCTACAGAATAAATATAACGATAACCCTTATTTTAGTCAATGATTAATTATGAAGAAAAATATGCTTGCAATTGTTCATAAATTTCAATAAATTATATATACATAACAAAGTTTGATGAATAAAACATTTTTTGTTCTAATTTTATCAAAAGATAGGTCGAATGCTTAGAATAGCAAGCTTGACCGTTGAAAACCGTTTATACAGTCTGGGGCATCTATGAATAACAAAATAGATACATTAACGCAAGAATATTTGGAAGTTATCGATCAACTGGAAAGAACTCATCGTGTGGCGCGGGTAAAGGATATTGCGCTGATGAGGGGGGTCTCACGGTCCAGTGTATCGATTGCTCTAAATCAGTTGGCTGGGAAACAACTTATCAAGCATGAGCAATATGGTCATGTCGTTCTGACAGCCAAAGGGAAACGCATTGCCAGTAATCTGGCCCGACGCCATGAGGCGCTCAAATATTTTTTATTTGAGATATTGGGCATTTCTATTCAAGCTGCAGATGATGACGCCTGTAAAATGGAACACATCATGAGCCAAGAATCGCTGAATGCGTTATATCGGTTTTTAGAATTTATCGAGATCTGCCCCAAAAAAGAACGAGACTATTTGAAATATTTCCGCTTCTGCGGAAAATATAAAAGTGAGCATCCAAGATGCGATAATTGTTCGGTATGAGGGGAATGATTCGGGTAAACCAGCTCATGCTAAATTATATTCTCAATTAATTCAGAAAATCATACCATGATGGCGACAGAAAGCAAACAAACCAAAACTACCCATATATTGCCTTTATCGGCACTTCACGCGGGACAGAGTGGCAAAGTGCTTGAAATCACAGGCGGATGGTCTCTTCGCCGCAGGCTGAATCAGATCGGTATCCATGTGGGTGATCGGTTACAGGTTGTACGCGGTGCTGTCTTTGGTGGGCCTGTGCTCATCCGAATTCATTTTTGCGACATCGCTCTTGGTAGGGGCATGGCACAACGAATCATCGTCGAAGTCAATGAAAAAAACGTCCAATAAAAATATATCCCTATCGCCTCATTCGAACAGCGAACATCCGTTGATCGTACTCATCGGGCAACCCAATTGTGGTAAAAGTACGCTATTCAATCATGTGGCTGGGTACCGCTCTATCAGCACCAATTTTCCCGGAACCACCGTTGGTTTTACCGAAAGTCATATTCGCATAGACAGCGAAACGTTTGATTTGGTGGATGTTCCGGGCATTTATTCACTCAATGCTGGAGACAGGGCCGCAGAGGAAGCAATAACCTATCTCATGCATCATCAAGTTGCACTCATTATTAACGTGGTCGATGCTTCTTTGCTCTGCCGCAGTCTGGAACTGACCCTGCAATTGTTGGAATATCAGAGGCCCATGCTGCTCTGTTTGAACATGATCGATGAAGCCAGGCGGAAAGGCATCCATATAGATGCTGAGAAAATTTCCTCTCGTCTAAATTTAACGGCCATTGCCACCATTGCTAATAAAGGTATTGGCATTGATGAATTATTCAAAAAAGCGTTATCGATCATACACACGGGGCATCCATCAGTTAGGGTGACATTGACCAGACCTGTAGAGAACGCGGTTACAGCCATCAGTCAAGAGGTTGCGCCGTTTATCATCGTGCCTAACCTGTCGCCGCGGCTGGCGGCAATTAAATTGCTTGAAGGGGATACTTATTTTCTACAATTTTTGTCTCCATTGGATCATCCGATCCAAAAGATTATCGCGACGGAGAGAAATAAATTATCGGAGGCGTATGGTCGACCTGTTGATCAGGTTATCGCTGCAGAATATCATGCTGCCTCGCTGCAGGTTTTCGAGCAAGTTTCGGTGATTAGCACCCCGGAAAAATCGTGGCGCAATCGGATTGATAATTATTTGACGCATCCCTTCTGGGGTTTGATTTTCATGGTTTTAATCCTCTTGAGTTTCTTTTTCATGGTTTTTAAACTGGGAGCCTATCTGGAGGAACCGATACTGAATTTGTTTTCGCTTAAGCCCGCTCTTCTCAACAATGCCTTTGCTGGCCATGCGTTGGTATCCCATGTGGGGAAAGGCATCCTCCAGGGAATCGGCGGCGGACTGGCGGTGATGATTCCGTATCTCTTTCCGTTTCTCATGGGTATGGCATTTTTGGAAGACGTCGGCTATCTTCCACGTATTGCCTACCTGCTGGATGGGTATATGCATCGACTCGGACTTCATGGGGCTGCTCTCATTCCCGCCGTATTAGGATACAGTTGCAGCGTGCCCGCCATTATGGCTACGCGCATCCTTAGCGGTGAGCGCGATCGTTTCATTGCCTCGGTGATGGCGATTCTTGTACCCTGTTCAGCTCGCATGATGATCATATTGGGGCTGGTCGGACTCTATTTAGGGGGGGTGGCCGCTTTTTCAATTTATTTTTTAAACATCATTGTCATCAGCCTGGTAGGGGCTTTTTTAGCACGCCGCATACCAGAAGTGTTTCCCGGCATGATCATGGAAATCCCCCCCTATCAGTGGCCTCAGATTAAAAACATGCTCGCCAAGACTTGGTTGCGGATGAAGGATTTTGTGCTTTTCGCTTGGCCCATATTAATCGTCGGTAGCATCTTTTTGAGTATTATTTCATTTTATCGCGTGGATGAGGTCATCAACGCCATGCTCTCTCCCATCTCCGCATTATTGGGACTTCCCTCTGTGGTTGGCATGACGCTTATTTTCGGAGTCCTACGAAAAGAATTATCCCTGATCATGCTCATGCAGGCGTTGGGCACCACCGACGTATTATCGGTCCTCTCGCCCGTGCAAATTTACGTGTTCACCCTATTCATAGTTTTCTATTTCCCCTGTTTGGGTACATTCGGAGTGATGGGAAAAGAACTGGGTTGGAAGAGAGCAGGCATCGCTGCGGCCATTGCCTTTTCTTTGGCTTTGCTGATCGGCACCCTCGCACGATTCATTGTGCCGGTCTTTTATTGATATGAAATACAGTCGATCAGGTATTTAAAATGCCGTAAGAATAGGTTGTTCAGCTTTGGGATGTTATTCAAGCTCAGCTTGATTTTGTCGGATAGCGGGTATTCTTGTCCGCATGGTGCGTCGGGTTAGAAAACCCGCCCCCAAGTGTCTGTTGTTCAAGCTGTTACTCGATACACTTCTCAAGTGCACGGTAATCTGATTCGAACATAAAAAAAATATATTTTTAAATATTTGAAAGGAGTAGCTGTATGAAAAAATGGATTCTTTGCCTGATGTTGTTCTTGGGTGCATCGTTATATGCGGAATATGGAAGCCTTAATGGAGTGGTTCGCGGAGAAGCAGATAGACCACTGGCCGGTGCCAACATCATCATCAAAGAGACCGCCTGGGGCACTGTTTCCCGCTCGGATGGAACCTTCCAGTTTAACCGACTGCTCCCAGGGCGATATCACGTCATGATTTCATTTATCGGATATCAATCGGTAATAGTGGCCGTTCAAGTCCTGCCGCAGCAGACAGCAGCAATCGAGGTAACGCTCAAAGTATCCCCCCTCCCCTATGCCGATGTCAATATCACCAGTTTACGTTATCAAACGGACCTGAAAGAGGTATCCATGCCGTTGAGCGCCGTCACAGCGGAGAAGATTCAAGCTACGGCACCGATCACCGTATCGGACGCGTTAAAAGATGAGCCCGGTATTGCCATGCAGCGAGATGGGATTTGGGGCACTGCAGTGACCATTCGCGGTTTGAGCCGCAACAGCATCGTCACTCTGGTGGATGGTAACCGCATCGATACGGCTACCGATTTGGCTGCCGGTCTATCTATGTTCGATCTGGCGCATATCGAACGCATCGAGGTGATCAGAAGCGCGGCTTCGGCGCTCTATGGTTCGGGCGCCATGGGAGGCGTGGTCAACATCATCACCAAAGAAGGATGGTATCAGGAAAAGCCCTACTTTAAAGCAGCCCTTGGCGGTGGATATGCCAGCAGTAACAAAGGGACCAATGGCTATTTTCGCCTCCAAGGAGGGAGCCACCAGTGGTATGCCCTGGTGAGCGGCTCCATGCGTCAGGCCGATGATATGCGCACACCCAAGGGTATTCTGCCGAATAGCCAATTCAAAGATGACAATTTGTCCAGCAATATGGCATTTAAACCAGGAAGCCATCACGAACTAAAATGGACCTATCAATACCATAAAGCCAGCGATGTGGGCATTCCTGGCGGGTATCCTCTTTTCCCCACGCAGGCCAAAGTGAGTTATCCAGAAGAAAAACGCGAATTGATGAGTCTGGAATACTCTTGGAAACAGATTCATCGGGTATTGCCGAAAATCAGCTTCAAAGTCTTTTCGCAAGACATCCTTCGCGAAGTGGAAAACATCCCTTATCAGGTGACGAACATTCCTGCTTCGGGGGACAAGCCAGCCCAGCGCGTTTCGGTGTTGGGCATTTACCCAGGAGCCACGCATAAAACGCGTGGCGGTCAAATGCAGAGCGAATGGCTGTTATGGGCGAAAAATTATCTGGTGTTTGGTTTGGATGTTTGGCAGAAAGATTACCGCGGTCACCGCACCAAAGAGACTCGCATCGATGTCCTCAATGAAGACGGCAGCATTCGTAGCACCAAATATCGCACGATCGGCGAGCTACCGCTTCCCGATGCTTTTTATCGCAGCATTGGGCTATATGCCCAAAATGAGACTCGCCTTTTGTCCGAACGCCTCATCCTGAATCTTGGCGGTAGGCTGGATCAAATCACTACGCAAAACGAGCAAGGACTCAATCCGCTGTACGAGATTGTCGATGGCGTCCGCAACGATCAGCCTGCCGGACAGGTGGTGCTCTGGCCGGAAAAAACCGATCGCACCTTTACCTGGAGCGGCCATTTGAGTACCCTGTGGCACGCCACTTCCGCATTGGATTTTACCCTCAATCTGGCCTCTTCTTTTCGGGCACCGAGTCTGGAAGAACGCTATCAATACATCGACCTCGGCAAGACCGTAAAGATCGGGGATCCTGCCCTCCAGCCTGAGAGAGGCCAGTATGCTGATATCGGCATGCGTCTCTGGACGGATCGATTGCGCCTCAGCGCGAATCTATTCTATAACGATTTGCAGGATCTGGTGGTTGAAAAGAGCGGCACCTATGAAGGCCGGCCAGCTCTGATCAAATCCAATGTCGGCCAGGCTCGATTGTATGGCTATGATCTGCGTCTGGATGCGGCGCCACTATCAAAGCATACCGTTTGGGCGATAGCTTCCTATGTTAAGGGTGAGGATACCGATCTTAATACGCCATTGCCGCAAATACCTCCTTTGAATGGCAAGATTGGGTTGCAAAGCGACGTCCTGCCGTTTGTTTCGTTGGTAGCGACGGCCACCCTATTCGCCGATCAAAATCGAATCGCAGCGGGTGAGACGCGAACGCCTGGTTATACCTATTATGATCTCTACCTCCGCAGCAAGCCATTGCATGTAAAAGATATCAAAATCGCCATGATGCTGGGCATAGAGAACCTAACCGACAAGGCTTATCGCAATCATCTGGCGACCAATCGGGGATTGATCAACGTCGAACCGGGGAGAAATGTGTTTATTAATTGGAGGTTGGAGTTGTAGGGAAAGCGATTTTATAAAGAATAGATAAAAACAAGCCCGCGATGATAGAATTTTGCTACATCGCGGGCTTTTATTTGTCAAGAACTTTACCCTTTTCCTAATCGTTGGTTCTTTTTTTCCGCTGCGGCAAAAACAGCAATCCACCCAACAAACCGCCATAAATGGAACTTAGGATAGGATTACCGGTAAGCGGACAAGCCCCCGTACGACAGCCGACGAAATAGTAATATGCAAATCCTACTATTGCGCCGCCGATAATCCCCAAAAAGAATTTTACTCTTGCATTCACTGTCTATTCCTTGATTATTTGATCATGATGATTTAAGATAGAGGTTTTCCAAACCCCTCCTATGAAGCTCAGCTAAAACCACCGCCGCCACAACCGGATGAACTCGAGGCAAATGAAGTATTGCTGGAGGTTCCGGTTGAAGCAAACGACGAAAATAGTTTCTCAGGTGCAGGCTCATCACAAACAGGGCAGCGCAATTTACTGCCATCTTCATTACTGCGTTGTAAAGCTTCGAATACATGCCCGCACTTTTTGCAATGATATTCATAGATCGGCATCGTTTAACCCTCTCTTTTTCCCTTTATTTATAACGATCGTACAGACTCATCCTTCTTTACGCTTTGAACTATCTTGATTATCCTCCGACCGGAGGTCACAGGCACCGGACATTCACGTAGGAATGCCCAATCGGGGCAAAATATATCGCGACAGCACAAACCATACAACGATGAAAATTATCAATCCAACAAAATCCATATCCATGCAAACCTTTCAGTCGATTTGATGATACATACAACAAGAGTGCTTGTGTAAAAATATTCAAAAACATGTCATGTCGAGGAGCGCCAGCGACGAGACATCTTAAAGCACAAAAGTCGCAATTAATTGAAAATATTATACATATTAAAAGATTAGCCGTCAAAATCACAGTGGCTATTTATCATTCGCCTCTCATTTCTCTATTAGATGTAAAACTTGAGTGAAAGATTCAACATTTGTTTTTGCGGAGAATACGATGCCCATTCACTCCCAATGGAAATTGGATTCGCTTAAAAAAACCACTCCAGCAGAATCATACGTTACGAATTTGACCACCAGCTTTCCAGAGTAGGAAATAATAGAAGGAATCATTGATATTCGCATACCCTTGGAAGGTCAGATAAGGGCGCCATGGCAGGCAAAAAATCATATAAAAAATAGGGGCAACATCAGTAAATCCACCGCTTCTGGATGTTTATTTTGCTGATGAAAAACAAAACCAGCGAAAAAACCGAGAGGAATAGATAACTCATGAACATGGAGAAATAGCCATTATTATTTATGGCGACTTTTAAAAGATCGACTCCATAAGTCAATGGCATTACATAAGATAGAGGACGCAGATAAACCGGCAATTGTGTGATCGGCAAAAACAGGCCACATAAAAAAATCATGGGAAAGCGAAAGAAATTTGAAAACGTCTGTGCTTCGAATACCTCGCTGACGGAAACGGCGATAAATAACCCCAAAAAGGTTGATGTGACGGCAATAAATACGACGCTCGAGAGCAGAACAACCCAATGGATATCGGAAAGCTGAACAATAAATATGGAAATGACAAGAGGCACAAGGGCATTGATGATCCCAAAAATGATGGCGCACAAGGTTTTTGCTATCATCAACCACGACAGACTGATGGGCGCCAGTAGCAGACGATCGAAGGAGCGGCTGCGACGCTCGAAGGTGATGGTGACCGCCAGCATCGATGTAGTGCCGAACAGAATAGACATGCCCATGACGCCCGGTAGAATGGTGCGAACATCCAGCGGCGATTGCGATTTGATGAAAAACATCAGCATCCACGCAAAGGGGAAAATGATTCCCCAACTGATATTCGGCGGTTTCAAATAATAATTGCGCATATCCTTGCGCAGAATGTTATAAAAGGCAATGGCCGTTCTCATTTACCTTTACCTTCCTTTTCTTTCTTCATGATATCCCGTTCGATGCCGGTGATTTTCACAAAAGCTTCTTCCAATGAAGGCCTGATGATCTTGGCTTCCAATACTTTAACACCGTGCTGATCGAAAAAAGAAATGAATGGCATGAGATCGAGCGCAGTACCTGAACGTACCTGACAAGCGATATCATTCAACATAATCAATTGACAATGCTTAAAGCGCCGTTTAAAATTACTTTCGAATAACTGCATCGGAACCGACTCGGCGAAAGTGAATTGGATGATTTTTTCTTTTTGCGCCTCCTCCAGCAAATTTTGGATGGTATCGATTTGCACGATTTGCCCTTTAACGATGAATGCGATGCGATCGCACAATCGTTCCGCCTCTTCGATGTAGTGTGTGGTCATGAAAATAGTTGTACCAGCCGAATTGATATGTTTGATCAAACTGCGTATTTGTCGGGCGCTGGCGACATCGATGCCGGTGGTAGGTTCGTCCAAAAATAATATCTGTGGTAGGTGAATGATGCCCGCTGCGATGGTGAGTTTTCGCTTCATGCCTTTTGAGTAGGATTTATACGATTTAGTCCCGCAATCAGCCAAATCGAATTGCTCAAGCAGAACTTTTGCACGCCGTTCCCTTTCCTGTTTTCTTATTCCATATAAAGATGCACAAAAGCATAAATTGTCAAAGCCATCCATCTCATCGTACAGGTTACTTTCATCGGGGACAATGCCGATGATCCGTTGCGCTTTTTTGATGCAATACGCATAGTCCATTTCATCGTAAAAAATGCTTCCGGAAGTAGGCCTGGCCAATCCAGTGAGCATATTGATCGTGGTGGTTTTTCCAGCTCCGTTGGGACCCAAAAAGCCGAAAATTTCTCCTCGATGAACGGTAAAATTGAGCTGATTTACCGCCGTAAAATCGCCGAACTTTTTGGTCAAATTTTTTACCGTTAAGATAGATTCTGCCATGATAAAAGTTTCTCGTGTTGATTAAAAATCGAAATGGCCTTGCCCTTCTGGTGATTGGCTGATGGTTCTCAAGTTTGGATAGGCTTGTAGTAGCGTTGGCGGCACCTTGATGGGCTTTTTCGAGAGCATCGACATGAGTTGCAGTGTGTTGATCACCGCCTGTCCTTTGAAATGGTTGTTGAATATGACCAGAGTCTTTTCGGCCTTTTGCGCCAGGTGTTGGATGCGCGTCGCCCATTCTTCGAGTTCTTTTGGGCTGTAAAGATAATCATAACGTGCATCCCGACCGGCGCCCTCGCGAAACCAATTCTGATAATTTCGTCCATGCAATCGCACATAGGCAATGGGCGAGGTGCATTCCGCCAATGGAGGAATCGATTGGCCGATCACTGGTTGATCGATATTCACAATTCCGACTCGACGTTCACGTAAAAAATCAAACGTTTGCTCACCAATCCAGCTCGCGTGGCGAAATTCGAAATGTAAGGGCAAATTTTTGAAGGCCTGGCAGAGATCGTCAAGATATCTTAATGATTCCGTGGTTTTCTTATAGCTCCACGGAAATTGCACCAGAATCGTTGCAAGCTTATTCTTTTCAACCATGGGCTGCAGGGGATCGATAAACACCTGCACTTGCTTTTGGTCGATCATCGCTCGCTCATGGGTAAACTGTTGATGCAACTTGACGACGAAGAGAAAATCTGTTTTATGAGCAACCTGGGTGACCCATCGAGCAACCATTGGCTTGGTGGGAAAACGGTAAAAAGTGGCGTTAATTTCGACGATGCTGAAATAGTCGGCAATATATGCCAATTCGCTGAAATCTTTTCCTGGCTGGGGCGGATAGACCGTGCCGTACCAATCTGGATAATGCCAGCCTGCAAAGCCTATCAAAATCATACCCACCATTTGCTCCAATTTCCTAGTTGATGAAAATACACAGTCCAAAAAGTACCCGATAATTATGTTCAGTAACATCGGCCAATTCGGCATCTTCCACAAGCGTTGGTGCTTTATATTGCACATTTTGATAAACCAATGATATATCAAAAATAAAAATATTTGTCAAGATTCCGATTCCCGTAGTAAAAAAATGGGAACTTATTGGATGCTCTCCCCCTTCTCTAGCTTGTTCAGATATTTGCTCCGGTCTCATGAAAAATCCAAACCGCCATGCAAACCGATAATATGTGACATCATATGTGAATTCGGACCCCATATGAAAAGAATGGGCGTTGTTAAATCGCTTTTTAATCGAAAAATTTTCTCCTTTCAGTCGCACTTGCTGCCAGGGTCGATAATGATAGTCAAAAGTGAAGAGAAAATTTTTTGATAATACCCAACAAAGCCCGGTGGTAAAGTGAACAGGTTTTATCATAAACAGTTTGGCACTATCGATCATCGCAACAGGGTCGCCATAGCGACGATGAGTGAGTTCGAGCTCGTGAGGCAAGGTCACACAGCTTCCCAATCGGAACTGTGGATGGGGTTGCCACAATATTCCCAGGCGCAGAAAATTCCCGGAAAAATGGTTCGTTTGTTGCGCGTTTCGGAGTCGTTCGAAATTGACGGAGATATAAGTAATGGTTGAATCGGTTTGCTGCGTGCCAAATAAATTTGCAGCAGTAATACCAATCGATAATTGGGGTATGATCGAAAGCCCCATCCCAAAGCTCAGCGCATAAATCTCTCCATCGCGTTTGGCTTCGACTTTATCGGACCAGCTCGCGGTAGGATTCTTGAGAATGGTTGTTGTCCGTTGCTGCAGCGGCACCATATTAAGTAAAGCCACTCCAAAAGTCCACTTTGGCCGATTTTTCATCACCGGAACCGTAAGAACCGCATATTGTAGATCTAAGGTACCTTGCGATACGACACGATATTTTTGTGCCGATAGAGTAGTTGGTAGGGTTACAGAAATATTTGAAAAGGAAATGTCTCCACAACTACCTAAGCCAAGCCTGTTGCACTGTGTCAATCCTGCCGGATTCCATACCACGGCGGCACCATCATCTGCCAAGGCGGTGAAGGCACCACCCATGGCAATGGCACGGCTTGACGCAAGATTTTCATTCAGAATAGATTGCTCCACAGTGCCATATTGACTGTACTGACTCTCTCCATCTCCTACCAGAAAGAACAGTAAAAACCAGCCAGCCACCCTGAAGAAACGAGATTGTAGGGTCATTTTTTCCATCATCGATCTCTATTATAGAGGGGCCAGCATAGGAAAAGATAAGTTTCTTTTCATCATCCATATAAAGTGCGGTAAGTAGAGGTGATAAAAAGCTTTGATGTATAGCCAATCGGATATCCAACTGGATTCTGTGTCAAGATGCGAGTCAAGGTTTGAAATCCCACCTAATAGGTGAATTCGATTGAGCATAAGATAGGACTTGTACAGGATCGGATATCCACTTGCCTAATGAAATCATAAGAAACTCATCGATTCGTTTTCTATGCACGGCCCCTTCCATTATTCCTGCCAATCAAGACTCATTAACCTAAAACAATCGCCGTTGATCCGCCTCATCTTCTCCCGCCAGTCATTTTTTTCAACAATGGCGTGATGAGATCCATGGGCAACGGGAAAATAATAGTGGAATTGTTCTCTGAGGCAATTTCACTCAAAGTTTGCAAATAGCGTAGCTGAAGTGCCTGAGGATGGGTGGCGATGATTTTAGCTGCATTCGCCAAAGTCTGCGATGCCTGAAATTCACCGTCTGCGTGGATAATCTTGGCGCGTCGTTCCCGTTCTGCTTCTGCTTGGCGAGCCATGGCACGCTGCATTTCCGATGGCAAATCCACATGTTTCACTTCCACGAGGCTCACCTTGATCCCCCACGGATCCGTATGGGAATCGATGATCGCTTGTAGCTGCTGATTGACTTTTTCTCTCTCGGAGAGCAAGTCATCCAATTCCACCTGTCCCAGGATGCTGCGCAAGGTGGTCTGGGCTAATTGCGAGGTGGCATAAAGATAATCTTCCACCATCACGATGGCTTTGCTGGGATCGATCACACGAAAGTAAAGAACCGCATTTACTTTCACCGAAACATTATCCTTCGTGATGATATCCTGTGCTGGCACATCCATGGCGATCGTTCGTAGACTCACCTTGACCATACGGTCGATGATCGGAATGAGAAAGAACAATCCTGGACCTCTGGCACCCACCAAGCGCCCCAACCGAAAAACCACTCCGCGTTCGTATTCACGCAGTACTTTAACCGCGCTGGCGATGATGAGGACCAATAGGATAATGACGACGGTCAATGGTTGAATAGCCATATCTCCTCCTTGTACATTTTGTTATTATGGTAACAATTAGATGGTTCTTGAATCGTTTTTACTGATTTAAGATTCTTTTTTCTGTGCATTATAGGGTGCCACTTTTAGCTGCATGTTGATAACCTCTTTAATGACGATCGCTTCACCTTTTTTTATCGGTACCTCGCTGCTTGCCTGCCAGATTTCGCCCATCACTTTAACCGTACCAACTGGTGCAATTTCAGTCAGTGCCACACCCACCTCGCCGATCATGCCCTCGCGACCGGTGGTGGGTTTTGTGAGCCTCGCTTTCAAAGCCATCCCCAGGGCAAATATGAAAAACGCTGCTGTGGTGAGGGTGAAGGCAAGAGCTACCCGCCAATCGATGCGCACACCAAAACCAGGAGTATCTTCGAATAGCATTAGGGAGCCCAAAAACATGGCGACTATCCCTCCTATGGTGAGAATACCATAACTGGTCACTTTAACCTCCAAAATAAATAAAACAATTGCGAAAAGAATCAGTAAAAGACCGGCTGCGCGTAGCGGCAATGTTTGTAAAGCAAAAAATGCGAGAATAATAAAAATGCCGCCGACTACACCCGGAACAATGGAACCAGGATTGGAAAGTTCAAAGAATAATCCATAGATGCCCAACATGAGGAGAATATAGGCAATGGTCGGATTGGAAATCTTATAAAGGATTCTGTTCCGCCAATCCATTTTGACTTCATGAATCGTGACATCCTTCGAGTAAATGATCCGTTCCCCATCTTCCATTTTTACGGTGTGACCATGGATGGTCGCCAGTAATTCTTCTTGAGAATGGCAGATAAAATCGATGATATTTTTCTTCAAGGCTTCGGTCTCGTTGATGGATACACTCTCGCGCACGGCCAATTCGGCCCAATCGGCGTTTCGTCCTCTTTTTTCAGCTATGCCCCTGATCCATGCTGCTGCCCAATTGGTTACTTTTTCGCCCATCACTTTGGTAGTATCAGCCATTCCTCCAGGTCCAACCGGGTGCGCCGCGCCGATATTGGTCCCTTCGGCCATCACCGCTATATGGCAAGCCATGGTGATAAAAACGCCTGCAGATACCGCTCCCGAGCCGCTCGGGGCAATATACATTACCACAGGTACCCGCGAGTTGAGAATCTTTTTGACGATGGTTTTGGTCGATTCTAATAATCCGCCGGGTGTATCCATCTGAATTAACAAGAATTCATAGTCCTCTTGCTCTGCCCGTTCAATATTTTTAACGATAAAAGTGGCTGCGACTGGATTGATATCGCCATCGATAACTATTTTTAATATTTTCTTTGTGGCACCCCATAGCGTATTTGTCAGCAAAAATATTGCGGTGGCACTTAACATGATGATTATTTTTTTCATAGGAGGAAATCCTTTATTAAAATGGCTACTCGATATTTTTACGATTTAGTTGGAATTTAAAATATTTCTCTTGACTTTCTCATGATATTTTGCAACATTTAATATGTGAGCTAGCGATAATTTCCCTGTATGATGATACCCGGTATTTTTGAACCAACACCAAAAATAATGGGAGCTTAGCTCTTAAACATGTATTACAAGCCTCCACTTTTCTCTCTGAGAAAGGTGTCAGTGGAAGTAAAAAATGTTTAGGCGGCGCCCACCGTAATGAACGCGGTTCATTACAACCCGGTATCCATACAGGGATTTTTATTTTCACCATTTAACATCCCTAATGCAATTTCTACATCATCTGCAAAAGTAAAAAATATTTCCAGTTGCATGCGGTTGAAAATTTCTTTCATAACCGAGCGCAACCCACAAAGAATCAGCTTCCCCCCCTTCTTCAACATTCTATCTCGAGCCAAAATCAGCACACCCAATCCGCTACTGTTCATGACATTGACGCGACTCAGATTGATGATCAAATTCTGCGGGTTATTGTCCAGGATCGTTTTGACTTCCTCTTTAAATTTGTCGGCGATGCTTAAAAAAACACGCTGCGGCAAAACGTGAATCACCAAAGCCTTTTCGGTTTCTTCCAAGGCGATGGTCTCATAAAGATTTTCCATACTCTCCTCGATTCGTCTCATGGTCAGAAATAGCCGGTTCGATCCAGACTGCGATATTGAATCGCTTCGCTGACATGGCTGGGAAGAATATTTTCGGATGCACTTAGATCGGCAATGGTACGGGCGACTTTAAGAATGCGATCATAGGCTCTGGCCGACAGCCCTAATTTGGTGATAGCCAGTCTCAGGAGCTCATTGCCAGATTCATCTAAACGGCAAAATCGGCGAATTTCTTTGGCTTCCATACGAGCATTACAGAAAATATGCGGATAGTCTTTGAACCGCTGCAGCTGTATCTTGCGCGCCGCCTCAACTCGTTTGCGAATGACTCTGGATGGCTCGCCGGTTGCCTCGCTACTCAATTCGCGATATTTGACCGCCGGCACTTCGATATGGATGTCGATGCGATCCAACAAAGGTCCCGACAACCGCGATACATATTGCTTGATTTGCTGGCCAGAGCAGGTGCAATCATGAGTCGGATCGGTATAATAACCACACGGACAAGGATTCATGGCTGCGGCTAACATGAACTCCGCCGGATAAGTTAATGATAAGAGTGCACGCGAGATGGTGACACGGCCATCTTCCAAAGGTTGACGCATCACCTCCAATACATTCTTTTTAAACTCTGGCAGTTCATCCAGAAAAAGCACTCCATGATGGGCAAGGCTGACCTCTCCGGGTTTCGGCACCGTGCCTCCGCCAATTAAACCGGCGTCGCTAATGGTATGATGCGGCGCGCGGAAAGGCCGAGTCGTTACCAGAGCTTCATTGGGCGGTAAAAGTCCGGCTACAGAATGAATTTTTGTGGTCTCTAACGCCTCTTCCAAGGTCAGATCAGGCAAAATCGAAGGCAAACGCTTTGCCAGCATGGTTTTGCCTGATCCCGGGGGGCCGATCATGAGGATATTGTGCCCACCTGCTGCGGCTACTTCCAAAGCTCGCTTGACATGCGCTTGCCCCTTGACATCCTGAAAATCATCTTGGTATTCACGCAGGCTATTGAAAACCTGCTGCAAATCAATTCGAAAAGGATTGATCTCTTGGGCGCCATTAAAAAAATTCACCGCATCCAACAGAGAACGCACCGGGATCACCTCCAAGTCTCTTGCCATGGCCGACTCTTTAGCGTTCTCTGCCGGAACGATTACCCCTCGCAGCTTTTCCTTGGCCACCGTCACCGCGATCGGCAACGCACCGTGGATGGGGCGCACACTGCCATCGAGACTCAGTTCACCTAAAATGACATATTGCGATAGCTTTGTCGGATCCACATCACCCATGGTACTCAAAATGCCGATGGCGATGGGCAAATCAAATGCCGCTCCCTCCTTCTTAACGTCTGCCGGTGCTAAATTAACGATAATGCGTTTAATGGGAAAGCGAAAGCCACTATTCTTTATCGCCGCTTGCACCCGTTCTTTGGATTCACGAACAGCCCCATCTGGCAAACCAACCGTTGCAAAAAATGGTCCTCCCCCTTCAATATGAACTTCCACTTTAACAATATACGCATCGATGCCTAATACCGCGGCACTAAGAACTTGTGCTAACATTCCGTTTTTCGACCAATGACTTTTGTGGTTTCTACTTTTATCACCTTTTGTAATCTCTTGTACGTCTCCGTGAATCGCGAGTATTCTCTGACAACATCCGTTCGCTTATGAGTTCGCCTATAAGCAAATATGGCTGACGATTCTATGCCGAAAGACATACGCTCGGAACAACCTAACAGCAAACTCGGGCGATCAACACAGAATATGAAAGCGATAGTCTTCTAACCTTAAATATAGCCGTAATTGTCAATTATGCAAGGAGAATTTATTCCCTCTTCATGCTGCGAACTAAGGAAGCTGGCCTGTATCCTTGTTCTTGCAAAATCCGCTCAATGTTCGCCATCTGTTCTGCGTCTAATTGCGGTTTCCGGCCTAAAATCCAACCATATTTACGCGAGGGCGTGCCAACAATGGCCCACTGATAATTCTCATCCAAGCCGATGATCCAATAATCACCCCAAAACAATCGCAATCCCAAAAGATTGACGAAACTGACTTTGAGTTTTGCATTGGATTGCTTATCGACAATTTTTGCCACACCTTTGACCTGGGAAAGCGTTCCATCTTTTTTTGTGCAGCTATTGATTACTTCAATCTGACCGTCCTCTAAAAGGCGATACTGGGCGGTTGTGCCATGCACACACTGGCGTTGAAAGGAGTTGGGAATTTTTGCAATTTCATACCACAGGCCGGAATAACGACTCAGGTCAACTGAGGCAACGGTTTTCAATGGTGCCACAGGCGTCTCTTCGTCACCCCAAGCCAGCATTGAAAAAACAAAGATACCTAAAAATATGAGACGACAAATCGTAGGCAGCATCAGCTATGCCTCCTATTTATATTGATATACCCGCACGTAATCGACGACCATTTGCTGCGGAAAAATCGAGGTATCGATACCCTGAGCTCCTCCCCAGGTTCCGCCGACGGCGATATTCAGCAATAAATGAAAATCCTTATCAAACGGCCATACCTGCCAACCGGTTCCTTCATTCGCAAAAGTGAAATAAAGACGATCATCCACAAATATCTCGATCTTTGCTGAATTCCAAATGAGTGAATAAACGTGAAACGCTGTGGTTGCATCGGGAACAGGTATCGTTGCGGTTTTCTGGGTTTGAATGGAATGATTATAGGTATGACAATGTATGGAAGCATGGACTACGCCGGGGTTATATCCCACATGTTCCATGATGTCGATTTCTCCATTATCCGGCCAGCTACCGTTCCCATAGGTCCATTGGGTGGGTAGCATCCAGATGGCAGGCCAGGTGCCGCGGCCAGAAGGCAATTTGGCGCGGATCTCGAACTTGCCATAAGTCCAGTCGCCTTTATTGCGGCTGACCAATCTTGCTGAAGTATATTCGTGTCCCTCATAAAAGTCCCGACGAGCTTCAATTATCAACATGCCATTTTCTACCCGAGCATTCTCGTAGCGACGTGCGGTATAGTACTGTTTTTCCTGATTACCCCAACCATGGCCGCCCACATCATAACCCCATTTGCTACTATCCGGAAGGCCGTTGACGGAAAATTCATCGGCCCACACCAATTGCCAGGAAGGTTGCGAATGATCAGCTTCCTTGAGCGTACTATTGGTATTATTTTTACAGAAGAAAAAGAGAACCGCCATGCAACAGCATAAAATCCTCGTATGATGAATCATATGGATTCAGCCTCCTTCATTGATAAGGTAGTTAAAACTCACCCCTTTATTTAAAAGGGAATGCGTGAACATGATTAAAAGCTTCTTATCTTAAGGATCGACAACAATGAGACCCGGATGCTGTGTGATCTCGCCAGTCAAGTTCAGAACTCCCTCCCATGAAACTGTTGAAAAATGGCTTTTACTCTAAGAAACGTTCGACTTATACAATTTTTAAAATATTTTTAACACAAAAAGATAAATAATCAAGATTTCATCCAATTGCTCACATTTATTTTTACGCAACAGCCGGTATC
>FWPV01000647.1_pt1 | contig 107790 bp, 94 predicted proteins | sample 2228371 | NCBI WGS metagenome assembly FWPV01 (sample SAMEA103939776, study PRJEB20133) | metagenome
GGCCACCCCCACCCCCACCGTGGAGCCAACCCCCACCACGCCGCCGATCGTCCCACCGACAGCGGGGGAGGTGAGCCTGCGGCTGGCTGACGGCGCCGAGATGGTCTTTGTGCCGGCGGGCGTCTTCATCATGGGCACAGACGATCCGGGGCGCAGCGCGGCGGCCCGGCCCGCGCATGAGGTCAGGCTCTCCGATTACTGGATCGACCGCACCGAGGTGACCAATGCACAGTATGCCCTGTGTGTGGAGTCCGGAGGGTGCCCGCTGCCCTCGCAGACGCGCTATTTCGCCAGCACAGCCTATGCGGATCACCCCGTCACCTACGTGAATTACGAGTCAGCGGCAGCGTACTGTGCCTGGATCGCCGGTGAGTCGGGGCTGGCGGCGGGGCTTCCTACCGAGGCCCAGTGGGAGAAAGCCGCCGCCTGGGATCCGGTGGCAGATGCCGCCTACCGCTATCCGTGGGGGAATGAGGCCCCCAATGCCACGTTGCTCAACTCGCTGCTGGGTGGGCTGCTGGGCACACAGCCGGTCGGATCGTACCCGGCGGGGGCCAGCCCTTACGGCGCGCTGGATATGGGCGGCAACGTGTGGGAGTGGGTGGCTGACTGGTACGACGCCGATGCCTATAAAGCCGAGGGGCCATTCATCGACCCGACCGGGCCGGAGACGGGCAGCTTCCGCATCACACGCGGCGGCGCGTGGACGCGCGAAGCCTATCTGGCGCTCAGCTCGTCACGCAACCCTATCCCGTCAGAGGCCAGCAGCGACGAGATCGGCTTCCGCTGTGCAGTGAACGGCGGCGTGCTGCCCGCCGGGGAGGCCGCCCGCGGGCCGGGCGAGGCCGCGGAGGCGTTGCTCGCGCTGGTACGGGCTGTGGTGGAGGGCGCGGGCAGTAACAGTGAGACGCTGGCCGGGCTGGAGGAACCGCTGGCAGAAGTGGCGGCGGCCCTTTCGGCGGATGACACAGCCCGCGTGGAGGCGGCGATCGCCACCCTGCGCGAACGGCTGGCCACCGCGCTGGAGGCGGGGGAGATCGCACCTGGCGCAGCCTACCGCCTGACCCGCGGCGTGGAGTGGATCGCCGGGCAGATCGGCCTGGCAGATAGCACCAACGGATAAGTTGCCATGCCAGACCCTATTATCCCGCACGAGCCAACAACCGGCGACAGCGAGGTCACGCTGCTGGCCCTGAACGCCATCCAGGATGAGACGCTGGTTGGCATCTCGGAGCTGACGCTGCCGGAGGTGCAGGCGCTCAAGCGCGAGATCGCCCGCATGCTTCCGGCGGGCAACCTGCCGGGTCTGATCCTCGCGGGGCTGACGCACCTCAAGGGCCGCCGGGTGAACCGCGCGCGGGTAGAGGAAGACCTCAGCACCCTGTTCAACGGCGCTGACCTGCTGCCGCAGGCCCTGTATGCCGTCCTTTATGGCGGGCCTGCAGTGGTGCTCTCGGCCTACCAGGCGATTCTGGCCCTGGCGGGCAAGGATGTGAGTTCAGCCTTTCCCGAGGGCACATGGCAGTTTTACCTCCAGTTCGGGCTGCGCGAGGATACAGGCCGCCACACCTGCGAGACGCTGGCGTATCACTATGAGCGCCCCATCACCTCAACCGAGGTGGACGACATCACCGCCTGGCTGATGACGGCTATCCACACCCTGTTTGACAACGACGACCTCAATGCAGCCATCTGGACAGAGTGGACGACGTTAAGGCTGCTGCGTGAGGCGGCGGCCCGGCGCGGCCTGGCCGATGAGGAGCCGTTCCGCTCGATCGTGCGCAGATGGCAGCTCACCCGTCCTTACCGCACCCCGGCGGGGGTGTCATATGCCATCACCCGCCAGGTGGCGTTTGATGACTTTGCGCGTGGATATTACGAGCTGCTCGACAATGCCACGCTGCAGGCGGTGAGCGAGACGATGCAGGAGCTGGCCACCCATGAGAAACCGGCTTACCAGCGCCAGATGAGCCTGCTGTCACGCCTCAGGCCGGGGCGTTACAGTGATGAGCGTGTGCCAATCCTGCTGTGGGATGCGACGGTGGGGCTGGTGCGCAGCGGGCATATCTATCTGTTCGATGTGTGTGCGCGCGGCCCCGGCGGACTTCCGCTGGCGGTCTCGCAGGATGGCCAGACCTGGCCGGTGGTCTTTGACATGCAGCGCCGCCCGCATGACCCGGATGGCCATCCGCTGACAGTGCGCGGGAGCTGGCTGTATCGCACACGGCCCGGCCAGGGTGAGGAGCTGGTGGGGCAGCTGCTCACCGCTGACCCTGCGGTGATCAAAGGGATGGTGACTCGCCTCGTGAGCGAGCGCAGGTTGCCCGGCGTCTCGACGGTGGATATGCGGCTGCTGCAGGCCCTGCGCAGTGAGCAGGCCGCGCTGCGTGCCGCGCTGCCGAAGCCCACGCAGCACAGCATTGAGGCGCTGGCGCACACCCCCATCCTGATCAACTGGGATCAGCACCGGCGCTCCCAGCCGCTGGGTGACCTGCGGCGCTCCGCCCATCGCGGCGTCGGCGATCACCCGCTGACGGTGGTCCGCACCGATCAGAGTGTAGTGTTCGACCTCTCGCACATCTTCTTTGACGGCATCTGGGGCATGGCCATCTCCGAGGTGATGACCAACCAGGCCATCGCCTGGGCGCAGTATGCCGTCGATCTGGAGCCTGTTGATGCCCCGCCGCCGGAGCCGCTGCCGATGGCCAGCAGCGGTGCGTTCGAAGCCCTGATCAGCGAGCGGCGGATAGCCAACACCTATGATGAAGTGGGGGCGGAGAGCGATGCTGTGGCGATGGACGCCGTCGATGAGGCGCGGAAGGCTGTGCGTCAGCGCGGGGTGCGCCTGACGGTGAACGATCTGCTGCTGTTGGCCCGTGTGATCCATGCTGCCACCTATCGCCCCGCTGACCGGCTGGTGTACCGCATTGAGTCGCTGCCGGGCCGCCTGGCCGCCGAGGTCACCGCCTCGCTGGAGGCATCCGGTGGGGTGAACCCGGCCCTGCTGATCCCGATGGATGCCTCGCTGGTCTCGCCGCGCGAGCGCATCTTCCCCACCACGTTCCGTAGTGCTCTGGAGGGCCTGCTGCCCGCTTACGATGCGGCGGTTGAGGCGCTGGCAGCCTACGAGGTCGCGCCCAGCGACCGCCGCTGGCTGGCCTTCGACGAGGCGCGGCGGCGGCTGTTCATCTTCCTGGGGGCGTTTGGTGAGATGCTGGAGACGATCAAGGCCATTGCGATGCGCGGGGAGAGCTTCAACACAGCTACCATCAGGATGCTGGCCCACCTGCCGCCGTCGATGCAGAGCCTGCTCGATCAAATCCCGCAGCGCATCGGCCTGCTGAACGAGATCGTCAAGGGCGAGGAGGTCTTCTCAAACGTGGGGCGGGTGGCGGCGGGGTCGTCGCTGGTGCGCTTCATGAGCGCACGGGATGATGGCCGCGCCAAGAAGCTGGTGTGGGGGATCATGACGGATGACAGCGGGCGGATGCACATCACCCTGCGCGACTTCCGATCGCATGTGGCCGTGCTGCTGGAGGCCGGCGAGATCGATCTGGCGCGCGCCATCGCCCGCGATTATGTGGACAGCTACGTCACCACCCTCAACAGGCTGGCGGCCCATCTGATCGAGATGGCACGTGCAACAGGAAGTCACCTGCCGGGGTAGGCGGCTGCCAGCAGATCGGCACGCGGCCGGGATGCGGTTTGGGCCTGAGTGCGTCACAGGCCGCCGGTTGACCTCACCCCCGCGGGGCCTGGCCCCCTCAGCATATGGAGGAAAGGGAGAGCCAGGCGCAGCGAGAGTGGGGGGCGAGCCTGGCGCAGGCGTGGATTAGCCCGGAAGAAGTCTGCAGCACCCTCTAGCGGCGGCGCCTTCTGCTGCCGCTGCTGCGGCGTTCGCCGCGCATGCCAAGTTGCTGGCCCGGCAGCAGCAGCTCGGCCAGCACCAGCAGGATCACTGAGCCGATGACGGCATGCAGCACACTGTTAAGGAAGCCGGCCACAGCCCCTGTGCCGAAGAAGTTAAACAACGCCGGGAACAGCAACCGGATGACGAACGCGCCAACAAAGGCCCCGGCAATGCCGATCGCGACGTTGATCAGGCAGCCCTGACGCTCAGCACGCAGCAGCAGGCTGGCCAAGTAGCCAGCGATTGAGCCGGTGACGATCCAGCCGAGGATGCTGAAGAAAGTCTCAGGCGTCATGATGTCCTCTCCTCCGTATGGTCTCTCTTGAAAGCCCGTGCAGGGGCAGCCCGATTGTACCCCTTCTGCTGCGGGGCGCCATCGATGCCCTGGCCCGGTTGGTGCAGGTCATCCTGCTCAATGTCCAGCAGATAATCCAGCACGCTGCCCGCCATCGAGAAAGTGAAGGTGATCAGCATACCGGCCAGCAGAGTCACAGCAGCCCAGATCACGGGCACAGGGGCGCCAGGCAGCAGGGCTGCCAGCAGATCGTCTTCAACCGTGCCCGATCGCGTGAAGGCCCACACCATCAACAGGGTGAAAGCCACCATCGGTGGGCTGGCCCGGTGGAGCAGGCGGTAGGCCCTGCCCAGTGCTGTCAGGGTGCGGGTTCGTCGCGTCACAGTGTGATCCCTCCGGTTGTATACAACGCAGCCGTCAGACCCAATGTGTGATGCGTGGCAACGGTGTCCCGCCGCCGATTACTCGTAAACGTCCTGGCCCATCGCCCCTACCGACAGGCCCAGGTGGGCGCGGTAGATCACTTCGCCCAGCAGCGGCGCCACTGAGAGCACCTTCCAGTTTTTGGGCAGGCCAGCGGGCAGCGGCAGGGTGTTGGTGCAGATGATCTGCTCCAGCCCGGCGGTGCTGAGCCTCTCGACGGCGCTGGCGGACAGGACCGGATGCACAAAGGCCAGGTAGATGCTGCGCGCCCCATGCTCACGGAGCTGTGAGACCGCTTGGGCGATCGAGCCGCCGGTATCCACCTCGTCATCGACGAGCAGCACATCGCGCCCGCGCACCTGGCCCACCAGCGACATAGCCTCGACGGAGGAGCCGTTGCGCTTCTTCTCGATGAAAGCCACCGGCACGCCGCCCAGCGCGCGCCCCCAGTTGCGGCACTCCTTGGCGAAGCCCAGGTCCACCGCCGTCACCGTCAGGTTGTCAAGCGGCAGGTGCTTCCTGACGTAGTTCTGCAGCAGGGGCAGCGTGCTCATCACGTCGCCCGGTATCTTGAAGAAGCCCTGAATCTGCATGGAGTGCAGATCGAGCGTGATGTAGCGGTCAGCCCCGGCGGTCTCGATCAGATCGGCGACCAGCCGGGCGGTGATGGGCACACGCGGCTCGTCCTTCTTATCGCTGCGGGTGTAGGCCATGTAGGGGAACACCGCCGTGATGCGCCCCGCGGAGTCGCGCCGCACCGCGTCGATCGTGATCAATAGCTCCATGATCGACTCGTTAACCGGGCGGCCCATGCTCTGGATGATGTATACATCCTGCCCGCGCACGCTTTCACCGAGCTTGACATAGATGTTGTCGTTGGCGAACTTGTAAATCTCGCGTGGCAGCAGATGGACCGGCTCATCGCAGCGCGAATTCAAATAGCGGGCGATCTCCCGGGTCAGGTCAGGGCTGGAAGTGCCATCGATCAGCTTAATATGGCCATACATGCCTGGTACTGCCATCCTGAATCCCCTCATCACTGCATACAATGATCCAATCGAATCACCCCCCGGTTTATGCCTGCTCCGGGATCAGCAGGGCGACCGCCGCATGGGGAGATAGCTCCCGCGCGGCGATACGCTCAATCAGGTCGGCCACCTGAGCGCGGTCGATGCGCTCAAGCAGCCGCGCCAACAGGGTCTCGCGCAGCAGGTCGTCCAGCTCGGCGGCGAGGCGAGCACGCTCGCGGCGGGCCATCTCGCCGCTCTGCAGCAGATAGGCCCGGTGCAGCGCGATCTGCTCCAGCAGAGCGTCGACGCCCTCACCGGTCAGCGCCACGGTCGTCTCGATCGGCACCTGCCAGACCAGCCCATCAGGGGCGGGGTCAGGCTGAGGGGGCAGGGCGACATCGATCAGCCGCCCGTGATGCTGGATGACGCGCGGCCCTTCCCAGGGGTGGGCCAGGCTGAGCATGCCGCGCAGGGCGCTGACGGTGTTGCGGGCGCGCGGGTCATCGGCTTTGTTGACGGCCAGCACGTCGGCGATCTCAAGGATGCCCGCCTTGATCGCCTGCACGTCGTCGCCCAGGCCGGGCGCCTCCACCACCACCACCGTATGAGCGTAGCGCGCGATCTCCACCTCGCTCTGGCCCGCGCCCACTGTCTCGATCAGCACAACATCGAATCCTGCCGCGTCCATCACCCGGATGGTGTCTGCCGCTGCGCGAGCCAGCCCGCCCAGGCTGCCGCGTGAGGCCATACTGCGGATGAACACGCCGGGGTCGCCTGACAGGTCGCGCATGCGGATGCGGTCGCCGAGGATCGCGCCGCCGGAGAAGGGGCTGGTGGGGTCAACGGCGAGGATGGCCACCGTTTTGCCCTGGCGCCGCAGCCGCAGCGCCATCTGGTTGACCAGCGAGCTTTTGCCTGTGCCGGGCGCCCCGGTGATGCCGATGATGTGTGCCCGCCCGGTATGCGAGAACAGAATCGCGAGTGCGTCAGAGGCACTCGCAGGGTCGTTCTCTATGCGGGTGATGAGTCGTGCCAGGGCGCGCCGATCACCGGTGAGGAGGTCATCGACCAGGCTCATAGCTTATTGATCCAGACGGAGCGCCGCACGGATGGTGTCGATGATCTCAAGGGTGCTGGCGCCCGGCCCGAACACCCCGGCGACTCCCATCTCCTTGAGGGCGGGGACATCTTCGTCGGGGATGATGCCACCGATCAGCACCGGCACATCGCCCAGGCCACTGGCGCGCATCAGCTCCAGGATGCGCGGGGTCAGCGCCATGTGCGCCCCGGACAGCACGCTGAGACCCACCACGTCAACATCTTCCTGCAGGGCGGCCTCGGCGATCATCTCCGGGGTCTGTCGCAGGCCGGTGTAGATCACCTCGAAGCCCGCGTCGCGTAGCGCCCGCGCGATCACCTTGGCGCCGCGGTCGTGGCCGTCGAGGCCCGGCTTAGCAATGAGAACCCTGATCTTACGTTCACTCATGGCGGTGCGATGCTCTCCTGTTTGGTTGAGACCTGCTGCCACCCCCATTATAGCCGTCCCTGCACACGGCATCAAGCGGCCCCGCAGCCACCTTTCAGTTTCATCACAACCGGTGGCCCCGCCCGGCGGCGGCCCGCGGCGGGCGCGGCGGAGCGTGGTGTGCCTACCGTAAATCAGCCGTGATATAACCGAACTCTAACATGGCGGGATGTGGCGCTTCTCTCAATCTGGTACAATGCGGGGTAGTACGAACACGCATCGGAAGAGCAACCCGGCATCAGGGATGAAGGTAGCAGTATGAGTGCCCTTTCCGCATCCTCCAAGCCGCGCCGTATGATGGGGCAGCAGCTCCGCGAGCGCCAGATCACCGATCAGGTCGGGCGGGCGGCGCTGATCGTCGTCCTGCTCGCGGCGGTGGTGGTCTATCTTGTGACGCCGTTCCAGGCGTTCAACTGGCTGCAGCTCCCCTTTCTGGGTGCGTTTGTTGAGTATCCGCTGAGCGCCAACCTGCAGGTAACCAGGCCGTTCATGGGGAATGGGGTGGCCGAGATGGGGGGCGATCTGCGGCAGAACGACACGATCCTGGCGGTGGATGGCACACCGGTTGGCTCAGCGCGCGCGCTGAGCCGGGAGCTGAGCCGTTATCGGCCAGGGGACACGGTGACACTCTCGCTGCGCAATGATGATGGGACGGCCCGTGAGATCGCTGTTACGCTGGAGGCCATGCCGCTGCAGCGCTTCGTGCCGCTGTTCCTGGTGGTATACGGTACGGGGCTGATCTATCTGGCGATCGGGCTGTGGGTGTACCGCCGACGCCGCGATCAGGTGGTGGGGCGTGTCTTCCTGCTGTTCTGTGCAGTGATGGCGATCGTGTTTGCCACAACCTTTGACCTGTGGACCACCCACCTGTTTGCGCGGCTGTGGATGGCGGCGGTCCCGCTGGCGGCGGGGCTGCTGGTGGCGCTGGCGATCGTCTTCCCCAGTGAGCTGCCCGCTGCCGCCCACCACCCCACCCTGCGCTGGCTGCCGGTGCTGCCCGCGCTTGCGCTGGCCATTACGCAGCAGGCCCTGCTGGGCGGGGCGTCACACGCGCAGGTGGTGACTTATTGGCGCTGGGGATACCTGTTTGCGGGGGTGGCGCTGGTGACTTTCCTGGTGATGTTCTTGCTGCGCAGCATCCTCGCCTACTCGCCGGCGGTGCGCGATCAGAGCCGGGTGGTGCTGGGCGGATCGCTGCTGTCATTCGCGCCGTTCATGCTGTGGGCATTCCAGGTGTTCGCGGCACCGGAGGGCTGGCTGGTGCTGGCATTCCTGCTGTTCCCGCTGGTGATCGCTTACAGCATTGTGCAGTACAACGTGATCGAGTCAACCCGGCTGGCCACCTTCACCGCCACCTACGGCGTGATGGGCATCCTGGTGGTGGTGGGCTATGCTCTGCTGGTGGCCGGGATCAGCATGGTGACCACCGCCGCCGCTGCGGATATCGCCACCAACCCGGCGCTGGTGGGCGCGCTGGCCTTTTTGCTGGTGCTGGTCTTCCAGCCGCTGCGCAGCCGCATCCAGCAGATGCTCGACCGGCTCTTCTTCCGCTCGCGCGAGCGTTATGAGGAGCGCCTGACGGCGTTCCGCCACACCCTGACGATGGTGAGCAACCTGGGCGACATCGTGCGGCTGCTCAAGCAGCAACTGCGCGAGACCCTGATGCCCACCCATACCTACGTGTTCCTGCGCGACCCGGAAACCGGCGAGTTCGTGGCGGCGGGTGAGGGCGGGCGCCCCGATACGGACATCCGCTTTGAGGCGCAGAGCGGCCTGGTGCTGGCCCTGAGCACCACACGCGATGTGATCTTCCTGGAGCTGAACAAGCCACTGCCGCCTGAGCTGATCGACGAGCATGCGCGGCTGGCCATCCTGCGCACGCCGATCCTGGTGCCGCTGCAGGGGCAGGAACGGCTGGCCGGGTTCGTGGCAGTGGGGGGCAAACGCTCCGGCCAGAAGTTCGAGAACGAGGACCTGCGCTTTATTCAGGCGCTGGCCGAGCAGGCCTCGCTGGCGGTGGAACGCGCCCAGGTGATTGGCGACCTGGAGCGCCGTGTGCGCGAGCTGGATGTGCTCAGCCAGGTGTCGCAGGCGGTGAACTTCACCACCGACCCCGACGTGCTGATGGAGCTGATCTTCACGCAGACGGGCAAGCTGATCGACACCACCAACTTTTACATCATCACCCATAATGAGCAGATGGGCACGCTGAGCTATGCCTTCTTTGTGGAAGGGATGGATCGCTACAGCGAGCGTGAGGGGGAGACCTGGCGCGATAACGAGGGGCTGGCCGCTGAGATCGTGCGCACGGGGCGCCCGATCCGCACCGATGATTATGTGGCCGAATGCCGCCGCCGCGGGGTGACGCCGCGCCCGGAGCGGTTCTATGCCTGGATGGGCGTGCCGCTGAACGCCGGGGCGCGCACCATGGGCGCGATGGTGGTGGCCAGCTACACCCCCGGTGTGTCCTTCACCGATGAGCAGCTCAAGTTCTTCTGGTCGATTGCCGACCAGGCTGCCACCGCACTCGACAAGGCCCGCCTGTTCCGTGAGACGGAGACACGCGCGCGCCAGCTTGCCACGCTGAACGCGATCAGCAGCGAGCTGTCCTCGACGCTTGACCTGGAGAACCTGCTGGTGCGCATTGTGCGCAGTGCGGTGGATATGCTCAACACGGAAGCGGGGTCGCTGTTCCTGGTGGACGAGACCACCAACGACCTGATCTTCCGCGTGGTGGAAGGCGGCGCGCAGGACCTGGTTGGGACGAGGGTGCCGGCGGGGAAGGGCATTGTGGGTGAGGCTGCCGAGACGGGCCTGCCGGTGATCGTCAACGACGTGTTGAAGGATCACCGCTGGTTCAGCGATGTGGACCGCGAGACGGAGTTCCAGACGCGGTCGCTGCTGGCCATTCCGCTGCGTGTGAAGGACCAGACGATTGGCGTGATCGAGGTGATCAACAAGCGTGACGGGACACCCTTCAACGAGGAAGATGTGTCGTTGCTGACGACGTTCGCGGCGCAGGCGGCGGTCGCGGTGGACAACGCCCGGCTGTATGAGGCCACAGATGCCGAGCTGGCCGCGCGTGTGGATGAGCTGCAGAACCTGCTGCGGATCGACCGTGAGCTGAACCGCACGCTGAAGCTGGAGGGCGTGATCCAGGTGACGCTGAACTGGGCGCTGCGTATCACCGGGGCATCGGCAGGGGCCATCGCTATGCTGAACGACGAGGGCACAGGTGTGATGATTCTGGCCGCCAGCGGCTATGACCCGGCGTTTGTGGAGCGACACCAGACTGAGCCGATCCCGATCGATCATGGCATTGTGGGGCGCGTGCTGCGGACGGGCAGGCCGGAGTTCGTGGCCGATGTCAGCGCCGATCCCGACTTCTACCCGGTAGCGGCCGAGCCAAGCGTCAGCGAGATCGTGGTGCCGATCCTGCGTGCCAGCCAGGTGATCGGCGTGCTGACGCTGGAGAGCCATGTGCCGGGGCAGCTCACGGCGCAGGATTTCGAGTTCTCGCAGCGCCTGGTGGAACATGCGGCGGTGGCGATCGAGAACGCGCGCCTGCTGCACAAGGTGGAGCAGGCCAACCGCGACAAAACCGAGTTCATCTCGTTTGTGGCGCACGAGCTGAAGAATCCGATGACCTCGATCAAGGGCTATACCGATCTGTTGCGCAGCGGCGGCACAGGGCCGGTCAACCCAATGCAGATGCAGTTCCTGGGCACGATCCGCTCGAACGTAGACCGCATGACGCGGCTGGTCTCGGACCTCTCGGATGTGGCCCGCATCGAGACGGGTGCCCTGCGGCTGGAGATGCTGCCCACGCCGGTACAGGGCGTGGTCGAGGAGACCCTGCGCGGGCTGCAGTCGCAGATTGAGGAGAAATCGCAGCGGCTGGTGATCGAGGTGCCGGAGGGCCTGCCGCCGATCAGCGCCGACCATATCCGCATGGTGCAGGTGCTCACCAACCTGGTGAGCAATGCGCACAAATACACGCCGGAAGGCGGCGAGATCCATGTGGGGGCCGAACTGATCGTAGAACGCGATGAGGAGACCGGCCGGGAGCGCCATATGATCCACCACTGGGTCAAGGACACCGGCATCGGCATGTCTGAGGATGAACTGGAGATGCTGTTCACCAAGTTCTTCCGCACCCAGCGTGCCAAGGACATGGCGCAGGGCACCGGCCTGGGGCTGACGATCACCAAGAACCTGGTCGAGAGCCACGGCGGGCGCATCTGGGTGGAGAGCGTGCTGGGCATGGGCACCACGTTCCACTACACCATCCCGGTCGCCGTGCCGGAGTCGGAGGATGTGCAGGCCGCTGATTAAAGGCTGTTATGAACCCTGAGCGAGTCACATGCTGCCAATTGACCTCGCCCCCGCCGAATCTGCGGGGCCGAGCGCAACGAGGCCGGGGATGAGGTCTCTTCAGGCATGGATTGGCCCGGAAGAAGTTCATAACAACCTCTAGCGGCATCACCGGCTGTCAGGGGCGAATCGGTCAGGGGCCACCCCGTATGGGGCGGCCCCCTGATTTTCCCCTTTGCCCCCGGCGGGTTACAATCTCAGGCATGGAGATCATCCTGACCCATGACCACAGCGACTTTGATGCCGTTGCCGCACAGCTTGGGGCACACAAGCTGATGCCGGGCGCTGTGCCCGTGATCTCCAACCACGTGCATCGCAACGTGCAGCATTTCCTCTCGCTTTACTGGGATGCGCTGCCGTTTGTGCAGGTTAAAGACCTGCCGCGTGAGCCGGTCGAGCATGTTATTCTGGTGGATACCCAGAACCTGCTGACTGTGCGCGGGATGAACGACGAGACAGCCGTCACCATCATCGATCATCACGCGGCGCGTGATGGGCTGGATCCGGCATGGCGGGTGACCATCGATCAGGTGGGGGCGTCATCCACGCTGCTGGTGGAGGCGATCCGCAAGGCGCGCATCGCGCTCACGCCCATTGAGGCCACGCTGCTGGCACTGGGCATCTACGAAGACACCGGGTCGCTGACCTACGGCATCACCACCCCGCGTGATATTTATGCCGCGGGCTGGCTGCTGGAGCAGGGGGCGCTGCTTGATGTGCTCAACCGCTTCCTCCATCACTCGCTCTCGGAGGGGCAGAAGCAGCTTTACGAGGAGCTGGTCGAGTCTGCCGAGATGATCACTGTCGAGGGCTATACAGTGGTGGTGGCTGCTGCCGCTGCGCCTGACCTGATGGACGAGGTGGCTACGCTGGCCCACAAGCTGCGCGATCTGCTGGAGCCAGCCGCCACGTTCATCCTGGTTGACCTGGGATCGCATATCCAACTTGTCGCCCGCGCCAGTGTGGAGGGCGTTGACGTGGCCGTGGTGGCCCGTCAGTTCGGGGGCGGGGGGCATGGCCGCGCCGCGGCGGCTATCATCCGTGATAAGACTCTGAAGGAGGCCCGCGCCGCGCTGCTGGAGGTACTACCGCTGATGGCCACCCCCGGCACCACCGTCCGCGATCTGATGTCGCACGGGGTCAAGACGTTGCCGCACTATGTGCGTGCCCGTGACGCCGACCGCACGATGCGGCGCTACGGCTACGAGGGTTTCCCCGTCACGCGTGATGGGGAGCTGATCGGGCTGGTGACCCGGCGCGCCATCGACCGGGCGATGGATCATGGGCTGGACGGGGTGCGCGTCGAACAGCTCATGCAGGCGGGGCAGGTCTATGTGCGGCCGGATGACTCGTTAGCCACCCTGCAGCGCAGCATGATGACCAGCGGCTGGGGTCAGATCCCGGTGGTGGATGAGAAGGGGGCCATCATCGGCGTGGTGACGCGTACCGACCTGATCAAGCACCTGGGCCACGGGGAGCTGCCCGGCACCCCGCGTGCCGCCCTGATCGCGCTGCTTGAGGAGTCGCTGCCGCCGCTATACCCGGCGCTGATGCGCGCCATCGGCGATGAGGCTGCGGCGCTGGGCTATAACCTGTACGTGGTGGGCGGCTTCGTGCGCGATCTGCTGCTGGGCAAGCCCACCTTCGACATCGATTTTGTGGTGGAGGGGGATGCGATCGCGCTGACGCGGGTGGTCACGCGGGCCTTTGGCGGCGAGATGCGCCATCACGCCCGTTTTGGCACGGGCAAATGGCTGCTCGATCCCGGCGTGTGGGAGGGCATTGCTGCACGCCTGGGGGTGCCCGCCTATGACGTCTCCCGCCTGCCGGGGCACATCGATTTCGCCACGGCCCGCACCGAGTTCTATGACGCTCCCTCGGTGCTGCCAGAGGTGGAACAGGGCAACATCAAGCTTGACCTGCACCGCCGCGACTTCACCATCAACACGCTGGCGCTTCGGCTCGACCCGCCGCACTTCGGCGATCTGCTCGATTTCTACAACGGGGAGGACGACCTGCGTAACGGGGTGATCCGGGTGCTGCACAGCCTCAGCTTCATCGACGACCCGACGCGCATCCTGCGGGCCGTGCGCTTTGAGCAGCGCTTTGGCTTTCAGATCGAGCCGCGCACCGAGGAGCTGATCGGCCATGCGCTGCATCACATCGAGGACCTGACGGGCGACCGTGTGCGGCATGAGATCGAGCTGATCCTGGCTGAGACAGAGCCGGAGCGCGCCTTTCTGCGCCTCGACCGTATGGGTGTGCTGCAGGCCATCCATCCGGCGCTGCACTGCGACGAGTGGACGGCGGCGGCCTTCCGTGCCCTGCGCCATGCGATCGGGCAGCCTCTGTGGCCGGAGCTGGCCTCCCCCGGCTTCGATACCGAGGTGCCGTACTTCGCGCTGCTGACCTACCGCCTCGCCCTGGAGGAGATTCATGCTATCGGCAGGCGGCTGCGCGTGCGGCGTCGCACTGTCGATACGCTGGGCCGGGTGCAGGCCGTCCGGCGGCGTATGGAGGCGCTGGCCAACCCGCGGCTTGAGCCGCGCCAGGTGGATATGCTGCTCAGCCGTGCCGACGATCAGGTGCTGCTGGTGAGCTGGGCCGCCGCGCCGACAGCCCAGGCCCGCGAGCGTATCGTGGAGTATGCTACTCGCCTGCGCCATGTCAGGCCCGCCATCACCGGCGAGGACCTGATCGCGCGCGGGCTGAAGCCGGGGCCGTATTTCAAAGACATCCTGGAGCGGTTGCGCGGGGCGCGGCTCAACGGGGTGGTGACCAACGATGAAGAGGAGCGCGCCCTGCTGGAGCGCATCCTGAAAGAGCTCGATCTCGCGGCCCGCAGTCGCTGAGGTCGCACGTCTATCAGTTGTGTGGAGTGTCCGATCTTGAGCAACCGTCGCAAGCTGACCCATCCCGGTCTGGCGCTGATCGCGCTGGTGGCGGCGAGCATTGCCTGCATCCCGCTGGAACAGCTCACCGGAGGATTCGAGACCCCCACGCCGGCGGTTACCAGTGCGCCTAACTTCCGGCTCGATATGCTGACCCCGCTGCCTGAGCCGACCAGCACGCCGCGGGCGTTCGTGCTGCCCACAGCGCCGCCGCCCACGCCGCTGCCTGCCACGCCTACCCCGGCCTATCCGTGGCTGACGGGCGAGGTGGCGGTTTACCCCGGCCCGCGCCATTACGAGGGCGACGTCCTGACCTTCGAGCTGCGCGCCGAGAACCTGGCCGGGCAGAACGGTATCCAGCCGCGCGTGACGATCGACGGAGTGGAGCTGGCCGACGTGCCCGCCGTCACGTTCATCAACCCCTGGGAGGACGGCTTCCTGGTGCTGCCGCAAGTCTGGGACACGACGGGGCAGGCTGGCTGGCATGAGATCGTGATTGAGCTGGAGCCGATGCCCCCCGTGCAGTTCGCGATCGAGATCCTGCCCGCCGAGCGGCTGCCACCGCAGGAGCAGGCTGCCAAATGGGAAGAGCTGGTGACGGACTGCTGTCACCTGTATTACCTGACTCATACCCCTGCCGAGCGAGACCTGGGGGCTATCGTTGAGACGGTGGAGGAGGCCGTCGCCGATGTCGAGCTGACGCTCGGCCGGGCGATCGTGCAGAAGCCGGTGCCCATCACGCTGATCGACAACGTGTGGGGACATGGGGCCTTCGCCAGCAGCGGCAGCGGGGTGGTAATCAGCTATGTGGACCGCCCCTATAATGGCCTTGACCTGGAGACGGTGGTGCGCCACGAGGCGACCCACTGGGCGACCTTCCCGCTGAACAACGGCGCGCCCACGCTGCTGGTGGAGGGGCTGGCCGTGTATGTGGCAGGGGGGCACTTCAAGCCGGAGCCGATCCCCGCGCGGGCGGCGGCGCTGCTGGCGCTGGATCGCTACGTGCCGCTGGCCGACCTGGCCAACGATTTCAGGGGCTACCAGCACGAGGTCGCTTACCTGGAGGCGGGCGGGCTGGTCTACTGGCTGGCCAGCACCTATGGCAGGGCGCAGCTTCTCACGCTCTACAGCCTGGAGCTGGAGGCCGACTCCCCCGCCGAGTGGCTTGACGAGGCGGTGTGGATTGTCTACGGCCTGACGCTGGACGAAGTCGAGACGGCCTACCTGAGCTGGCTCAGGGGCATTGACCCCGGCAGGCAGGTGGATGACCTGCGGTTAACGCTTGACCTGTATGAGCTGCTGCGGCGCTATCAGTACACCTATGCGCCGTTCCAGATGCTGCTGCCGACCGCCGCTGAGGCCGCTGCCGAGGACCGCGTTGGCGAGTTCCTGCGCGAGCCGACCAATGACATCAACTACACGATCGAACTGATGCTGCTTAACGCGCAGACGGCGCTGCGTGACCGGCGTTATACCGGGGCCGAGGAGCTGATCGGTCAGATCGACCATGCGCTGACCACAGGCGACTTCTCGGTTGAGCCGGTGACCTCATATCTCCAGATTGCCAACCTGTTTGCGTCACAGGGCTATGAGCCGCTGCGGGTAGTGCTGGATGGCGAGCAGGCGCATGTGCTGGTTACCCGCGACCGCCCGGTGCAGGAGAGCTTCCTGCTTTACCGTGATGTGGATGGTCGCTGGCGGATCGAGCGCTGAGGGAGGGGAGGATGAACATGCTGCTGAAGCATAACAGGCTGGTAGGGGGGGGCCTGGCGCTGGCGGGCGCAGCGCTGACGCTGATCTCGCTGCTGGCCGACGTGATCGGGGTGGGGGCATACCCGGCCAGCATCGGCTGGAAGCAGTTCAGCGGGATGGCCGCCGGGATGGTGCTGGTGGTGATCGGCGTGTTCATCTATCTCGGCTCGATGCGGCCCCGGCCGCCCGGCCCACACTGATGCGGTGAAGCAGAGCAGCGCGCGCCCGGCCTCAGGCCGGGCGCTTTTTGTCCCCGGCAGATGGGCGGTTCCAGCGGCGCCGATCGGGCTTATACTGATAGATAGGGGGTGATTGCGGCATGCTGTGAGGGGGGTAGCATGGCTGATTTCTCTGACAGGGCGGATACGCTGGCGGGCATTGTGACGCTGAGCTTCCTGGCCTTTCTGTTTACCGGCATCATGGTGCTGGTGGATGTCTTCGGGCAGCCACCGACGTGGGCCACGCCGCTGGTGCAGTGGATGATGATCGCCGGGTGCGCGGCCAGCCTGCTGCTGGTGATCGGCGGGCTGCTGGCGGCCTATGACATGCGGATCGGTCTCCCGGTGCTGGTGCTGGCGCTGCTGGTGATCGCTGCTGCGCTGATCGTGTGGTATGCGTATCCATCCGCGCAAGGGTGGATCGCCTTCAGGCCGCCGCGCGAGCCGCTGCCGCCGCCGGAGCCGGAGCCGTTTGGCCGCGTGGAGGGGCTGATCGAGGAAGGGCGCAGCGTCATCAAGCTGCCGCCTGGCTGGGCGCTGCTGATCTGCTTGCTCATGGGCGGCGCGCTGCTGGTAGGGGCCTTCCGGCTGTGGATCGCCGCGGCGATGCAGCTTGGCAACGGGCGGCGCGGCGAGCGGCTGCTGGAGCTCATCATGCAGATCGCAACCGTCGGGGCGCACCTGTGGGCCGGGGATAAGTTCCAGCCAGCCGACCTGGTGATCAGTGAGAACTCATCGCGCTACTATCTGCTGTTCCCGATCGTGCTGGCGGCGACGATCACCGCGCTGGTTGGGAGCCTGATCGACGGGCCGGGTATCACCTGGGGGCCGCTGGCGGCGGCGCTGGCCCTGCTGGTGGGTGGCTGGTTTGGGGCCGGGCGGCTGGGTCTGTTTGTGCTGAGGCGCTATTTCCCGCTGGAGCTGGCGGAGTACGAAGCTGAGCAGGGGCTGGACCTGGCGAAGGCCGACCTGCTGGTGCGCACGCTGCATCTGATCGAGCAGTGCACCATCAGCGCGATGACGCAGGGTGGTGCGGCAGCGGCACGCTGGGCACGCGATCTGAGCCTGACCAACTCCCGGCTGATCCCGATGGAGGTGCTGGAACCGGACTTGATCACGCTGGTGATGGCCATCCAGCAGATGATGGCTGAAGGCAGTACCGCCATCTGCGTCCTGCCGATGCGGGAGCCATTTGAGTCAACCTGGGCACGCATCAAGGAGGCGCTGAGCAGCCTGCGCCTGGAGCCGGTGAAGGTGCCGGATGAGCATGAGTGAGCTCCGGTCGAGATAAGACAGCCGGGCGATGCCCGCGGCTGCGTATGAATCGTGTGAAAAACCTACCGCTCGGTAGGTTTTTTGTGATACAATAATGATCGCAACCGTCCTGTTGGACAGCGCCAGCGCCCGGCAGGGCTCCTCTGAACTGTCCATGAACATCTCACACAAGTAGATGGAGGGTAACACCTTGCGCGTAGTTGTATGCACAAAGGAAACACCGGATACCGCTGCCAAAGTTGAAGTGGGACCGGACGGCAGGGCGTCGTGGGGGGATGCGCCGCTGGTGATCAACCCCTGGGACGAGTACGCCGTTGAGGAAGCGCTGCTGATGAAGGACAAAGGCGCAAGCACGGTCACCGTAGTGGGGATGGGCACGGAGGCCACCAGGGAGGCGCTCAAACATGCGCTGGCCATGGGCGCTGATGAGGCCGTGCTGATCAGTGACGAGGCGCTCAAGGGGGCCGACACGCTGGTCACCTCACACGCGCTGGCCCAGGCCATCAAGAAGCTGGACGACACGCGGCTGGTCATCCTGGGCAAGATGACCACCGACGGAGCGACTGGCCAGACGGGGACTCAGGTGGGCCGCCGCCTGGGCTGGAACACCCTCACGTTTGTGTCGAAGGTGCTGGCGGTGGACTTTGGCGCAGGGACGATCAAGGTCGAGCGCATGGTGGAGGGTGGCAAGCAGGTGGTCGAGGCCAGCCTTCCGGCGGTGCTGACCGTGGTCAAGGAGATCAACGAGCCGCGCTACCCGTCGTTCATGGGTATCCGCAAGGCGTCCCGCGCCGAGATCCCGGTGTGGGGGGGCGCTGATATTGGCCTGGATGCGGGTATCAGCGCAAAAGTCAAATGGCCGGAGCTGAGCGCCCCGCCTGCCCGTGTGGGCGAGTGCGAGATCATCGACGGGGCTTCCCCGGAGGAGAAAGCCGCCAGCCTGCTCAACAGGCTGATTGAGGAGAAGGTGATATAGCGATGAGCGGCGTGTGGGTCTGGGTTGAACAGCGTGATGGTAAGGCCGCCAATGTCTCATGGGAGGCGCTGGGGCTGGGGCGCAGGCTGGCCGACGGCCTGGGTGAGGGGCTGACCGCGCTGGTGTTCGGCACCAACGCGGCGGCGCTAGGCCAGGAGGCCGTGCAGCGCGGGGCCGAGAAGGCCATTGTGTGCGATGACGCAACGCTGAAGGATTTCCGGCTGGAGCCGTATGCAGCGTTGCTGAGCAGGCTGGCTGCCGAGCGCGGCCCGAAGATCATCCTGGCGGGGTCATCGACCGCGGCGGCTGATATGATGGCGGCGGCGGCGGTCGACCTGGAGGCCGGGCTGATCTCGGACGTGGTTGAGGTGGAGCTGGTTGATGGCGTGGTGCATGCCACCGTATCGGTGTACTCCGGCAAACTGCTGGCAAAGGTGCTGGTGCCGGAGGGCATCCAGATGATCACTGTGCGTGCCCGTGCCTTCCCGGCGGCTGAGGCCGATGCGGGGCGCAGCGGCGAGATCGAGCAGGTGGCCCCCGTTCTGGCTGAGGATGCGATCGGCACAAAAGTGGTGGGCTTCGAGTCCGCAGGGGGTACGATCAGCCTGACGGATGCCGCGATCATCGTATCAGGCGGGCGCGGGGTTGGTGGGCCGGATGGCTTCGAGCCGATCCGGGCGCTGGCCGACGCGCTGGGCGCGGCGGTCGGTGCGAGTCGCGCCGTGGTCGATGCGGGCTGGATCCCCTACGAGCACCAGGTGGGGCAGACCGGCAAGGTTGTCTCGCCCGATCTGTATATCGCGTGCGGCATCAGCGGCGCGGTGCAGCATCAAGCGGGCATGCGCACCAGCAAGGTGATCGTGGCGATCAACAAAGACCCTGAGGCCCCGATCTTCAAACTGGCGCACTTCGGCATCGTGGATGACCTTTTCGCCGTGCTCCCGGCGCTTACGGCGGCGGTCAAGCAAAAGCTCGGCTAGCCGGGCTGTTATGGAACCTGGGCGCGTCACATGCCGCCGATTGACCTCACCCCCGCCGGACCTGGGGGCCGGCACCCCCTCTCCACGCGTGGAGAGGGGGCAGAGCCGAGCGCAGCGAGAATCGGGGGTGAGGTCTCTTCAGGCATGCAGCCGTCTGAAAAGAAGTTCATAACACGCTTCAGCCGGGCTAACTAACTGCGGCTTCTCTCACCCTTAATCCCCCTCCCTGCGCGCCCGCGTCGGGAGGGGGATTGCCTGTTGAGCTATCTGGAGTATGGTCAGGCAGGCGGTGAGTGGGCGTATTCGTCGCGGCAGGCTGGATGGGGTATATTTCGCACCATGCGACGCATCCTACAGATTCTCGCCCCCCTCGTGATCATGGGCGCCCTGGCAGCAGGGATGGCCCCGGCGGCCTCTGCCGCGCCTGTGCCATTTCAACCGGCGGATGCCTACCGGCTGGTGGATATGGTCAATGCGCTGCGTGCCCAGTATGGCCTGCCACCATACCAGATCAACAGCGCGTTGATGGTGGCGGCCCAGCTCCACACTGACTGGGCGGCCTCGGTGGGATATCACAGCCACGTGGGGCCGGATGGCTCGCGCCCGCGTGATCGGGCTGTTGCGGCGGGCTACGGCGGCGGGGCCGAGGTGTTCGTCTCGGAGAACATCTACTGGGGCACCATGGCCACGCCGGAGAGCGCGATGGCGTGGTGGCGGAACTCATCGATCCATTTCCAGGGGATGACCTCCACGCGTTATCAGGAGATCGGGGTGGGGGCGGCCTATAACGACAGCGGCGGCTACTTCACCCTGCTGTTCGGTGTGGTGGCCGGCTCGGTCCCGGCGGAGCCGGCGCCGTCAAGCGGCGGGGCAGCGGCCCCCTCAGGAGGTGCATCATCAGGGGGCGGGGGCGCGCTGGTGCAGCCGGAGGCGATCGCCCTGGCGACGCCCGGCCCGGACGGCGCGGTGGTGCATACCGTCAGCAGCGGCGAGGTGCCGATTAACATCGCTGAGGCGTACGGCGTCGATCTGTATGCGCTGCTGGCGATGAACGGCCTGAGCGAAAGCTCGATCATCTTCCCCGGCGACCAGCTCATCATCCGTCCACCCAGCACGCCTACCCCCACGCCGGCGGTCACGGCGACGCCCTCGCTGCCGCCCGCCACACCGTCGCTCACCCCGACGGCCCGCCCCACACGAAGCGCAGTACTCAGCGGCACCCCCGCGGCGGAGGTGGCGGCGCTCAGCGCAGCGGCGCCGGAGGCCAAGCCGACCCCCACCGATCTGGAACTTGCCATCGGACGGCGTGTGAGCCGCACCCCCGCCCTGATCGCGCTGATCGGGCTGGGGCTGGTCGGTGTGGTGCTGATCGCGATGGGGGTGAGAAACCTGCGGCAGGCAGCGTAGCCCTCTCAAAGGGGCCGGGCGGACACAGGACGCCGTGCCCCTTTTTTGATCCCACGAGCCTGGCGGGGCCAGGCTGTGGCCCGGTGATGGGCCGAAAACGTCAAACCCTATGGTATGATAAGAGAGGTGACTTTGATCGACTTCCTGTAACAGCAGTGGAGGCGAAGCATGATGAAAACAACCCGGATGCTGGCCCTGCTGGCACTGTTGTGCCTGGCGCTAACGCCAGCGGGTGCAGCCTCGGCGCAGACGGCGATGATCTGGCAGGCCGCCTACTGGAACAACCCGACCTTCAGCGGTGCGCCCTCGATCTACCAGGCGGAGATCGCCATCGACCACAACTGGGGCACCGCCGCCCCGGCGGCTAAATTCCCCGCCGACAACTTCTCGGTGAAATGGGTGCGCTACGTTGACCTGGCGGCGGGCACTTATCGCTTCACCGCCCTCAGCGATGATGGGATGCGCGTCTACCTCAACGGCGAGCTGATCATCGACGACTGGGGGCCGCACGGTGAACGAGCGGTCTCGGTCGATAAGAAGCTGCCTGCAGGCAAGTACTACATCGAGGTGCTGTACTACGACATCGGCGGCCCGGCGGTGGCGATGTTCAACTGGTACAACCTGGCCGGCGATTCCGGCTGGCAGGCCGAGTTCTTCAACAATAAGACACTCTCCGGCCTGCCCGCGCTGGTGCGCACTGACAGCGCGATCAACTTCGATTTCGGCACCGGGTCGCCTGCCACAGGCATCAATGCCGACAACTTCTCAGCGCGCTGGTCGCGCACACTTAACCTGGGGCCGGGCACCTATCGGTTCGAGATGACCGTCGGTGACGGCGGCAGGCTGCGCGTCAATGGCCAGCTGATCATCGATGCCTGGAAGGATCAGGATATCACCCGCTACACAGGGCAGGTCACGGTGCCCGGTGGGCCGGTGACGGTGGTGATGGAGTTCTACGAGGGCGTTGGTACGGCGGCGGCGAAGCTCGACTGGGGGCTGGTGGGCAGCGCCGGGGAGGTGATCCAGCCCTCTGCAGGGGTGGCCTATGTCCAGGACAACGGCGAGGGCTACTGGCTGTATGGCGGCCCGTGGGCTGACTGGGAGACGATCCCCGTGGGGTACAACGGCAGCGCGCTGCGCAGCCGCAACAGCGACTCGACCTCGCGCGATTACAACTGGGCGCGCTGGTATAACACGCTGCCACGCGCCGGGTGGCAGGAGGTGTACGTCTTTGTGCCCGCAACCGACAATCTGACCACCGCCGCGCGCTACTGGGTGCGTACATCGGGCGGCTACAGGAAGGTGATCGTCGACCAGCGGGCGGCTGCCGGGAAGTGGGTTTCGCTGGGCGTGCACTACTTCACCGGCTACTACTATGAATTCGTCTCGCTCTCCGATGTGTCGGGCGAGCCGGACCGCTCCACCTGGGTGGTGTGGGATGCCGTAATGCTCGTCCCGCGGGCGGCTCCCCCCGGCTGATCGCACCCTCCACGCACAGACGGCAGAGAGGTCGGGCACATCACCCGGCCTTTTTGTACGGAATCCATACGCCATGCAGCCTCTCAGTCCATTTTCCCGATAAACCGCAATATCAATGGAACCGCGCGGCGATATCCCGCGTTATAGATGATGAGACCCACCAGACAGAGGCCGACTCGCCGGGTGGCCAGGTGGCAAACCCCTCGGGCGGGCAGGCGTACATCCCACCGGCTGCCTGATGATCGGCGCGGCGGGCGGGGTTATCCTGAGGGTGGATCAGGGGCACACAGACAGCGTGGGCGTATGGAGGCACGGCCCGCGGGAACGACCGAGAATCCGCACGTGGGGTGCGACGATGGGGGTGAGATGATGGTAGCAGTGCCTGATAACACGATCTTCCTGGTACGGGTGGCGCAGTCGGTGACGCACCAGATGCAGCCCGACCGCCAGAAGGCCGACGCGCTGGGGCGCGCGATCGCCGAGTTTGTGATGGCGAACTGGGATCGGATCGTGCGCATTTACGATGACGGCAGGATCGATGAGCTGGAGCTGATGGAGCGCGCAGCCCGCGACCTGGCCCGCAGGATGCAGATGCGTTACTGATGGTAAGGGCGCAGGCCACGTTGATGGGATGTATCGGCGGCGAGTGGCAGCAGTACTGGCAGACACAGGCTTCGAACGTGGTGATGGTAGTGGTAGCGGGGCAGGCAGGCTACGGACGTTATGATGGTAGCAGGCTTTTCTTTCTGGCTCAAGCAGATGCTTGAACGATAAAGGGGATAGAGATGAGCAAGCGTATTCTTTTACTGGTGGTGTTGATCGCCCTGGCCGCCGCCCTGGCCCCGGCAAGGGAGGCGCAGGCGGCGGGCGAGTGGCAGGCGTCCTACTGGAGCAACACCGGGTTCTCCGGGACTCCCTTTGTGCAGCGGGCCGAGTCAGCTATCAACTATGACTGGGGCCTGGGCGCGCCCATCGCCGGGATGCCAAAGGACTACTTCTCGGTGCGCTGGCAGCGCGACGTGTACTTCGAGGCGGGAACCTACCGCTTCTATGCCGTCAGCGACGACGGGATGCGGGTGTGGGTTGACAACAGCCTGATCATCCACGACTGGGAGCCGCACGCCGTGCGCACCGTCTCGGTTGATTTCACCGTGACGAAGGGCGTGCACCGCGTGGTGGTGCAGTATGTTGAGCAGACTGGCGGCGCGATCGCGCAGTCGTGGTGGGAGCCAGCCCCGGCAGCGGGCGGCTGGCAGGCCGAGTACTTCAACGGCGCCAGCCTGGCCAGCAAGCCGGTGGTCGTTCGCACCGACCCGGCGGTGGACTTCATGTGGGGGCAGAGCGCCCCGGCCAGCGGTGTGACCGCCGACAACTTCGCGGCGCGCTGGCTGCGCACGGCTGACTTCAGTGCCGGGTGGTACCGCTTCACGCTGACGGCGGACGACGGCGCGCGGCTGTGGGTGAACAACGTGCTGGTGATCGACGCCTGGAAGGACCAGCCCGCGCAGACCTATACAGCGGATGTCCAGCTCCCGGCGGGGGCGGTGCCGATCCTGCTGGAGTACTACGAGCGCACAGGCGATGCCCGGGTGAAGCTAACGTGGGACAGCGCCATCGGCCCTGCCCAGGGCAGTGCCATCGTGATTGACAACGGCGACCCGGTCTTCCAGCAGGGCGGCCCGTCGAGCGACTGGGCCTCGCTGGCAGCCGGGTACAACAACACCATGCTGCGCACGCGCAACAGCGACAGCGAGGATCGCAGCTATAACTGGGCGCGCTGGTATGCCGACAGCGCCAACGGGACATACGAGGTCTTTGTGTTCATCCCGGCCTCGGAGAGCCTGACCACGCACGCGCGCTACTGGGTGCGCCATGCTGGCGGCTACCGCAAGGTGATCGTCGACCAGGCGGCCAACGCGGGGCGCTGGGTGTCGCTGGGAACCTTCCGCTTCGGCGGCGCAAGCACCAGCATCCGTGAGTTCGTCTCGCTCTCTGACGTGACGGACGTGGAGGCCAACGCGACGCGCTATGTGGTGTTCGATGCGGTACAGCTTGTGCCGCGCTGATCGAGCAGGACAATAGACCGGCTTCGTTGGGGATGGCCCCTGCACCGCTGATGGTGTGGGGGCCGCCTTTGGAGACATTCGGCCATGTGCCCGGCTGACGCTGTAGGGTATAATCAGGGGCGCAGCGCATTTCCTTCCAGAAGGCAGGGCTTATGGCCACACAACCAATTGAGTACAGCTACCCGCCACCCTCGCGCTCGCGGCGCGGCGTTGAGGGCGGGCTGACGGTCTATCAATGTGCAAACTGCGGGCGCTATGGCGCGCATCAGTTCAGGCCGGGGAAGTTCCGCTGCTTTTTTTGCAAGGCCACCATCGAATACGTCACCACCACACCGGGCAGGCCGGTGCAAGCAAACGATCAAGACTAAACAGGAGAGATACTGCATGGACTTCGCACTCAATGAGGAGCAGCGCGCGGCAGCCGAGATGGTGCGGCGCTTCGCACACGAGGAGGTCATGCCGACCATCCGTGAATGGGACCAGAAGCAGCAGATGGACCCGCGCATCCTGCCGCGCATGGCTGAGCTGGGTATCCTGGGCATCAACATCCCGGTGAAGTATGGTGGTCAGGGCTTCGACTACATCACGCTTGGCCTGGTGTGCGAGGAGCTGGAGCGCGCCGACACGACGCTGCGTGTGGTGATGTCGGTGCACATGGGGCTGTGCAGCATGGCGCTGCTGCAGTGGGGCACCGAGGAGCAGAAGCAGCGTTTCCTGGTGCCGCAGGCGAAGGGCGAGCGCTACGCTGGCTTCGGCCTGACGGAGCCGGGGCACGGCTCGGACGCGGCGAACATCAGGGCCACCGCCCGGCGCGATGGCGACTCGTATATCCTCAACGGCGAGAAGATGTGGATCAGCCTGGCGACCAAGGCGCATCACTTCCTGGTGATAGCCCGCACCAATCCGGAGGCGCGCCCGGCGGCGGGGCTGACGGCCTTCATGATCACCACTGACATGAAGGGTGTGACCACCGGCGACATCCATGGCAAGCTGGGCGTGCGGGCTGGATCGACCGGCTGGATCGCCATGCAGGATGTGCGCGTGCCGGTCGAGAACCGCATCGGCGAGGAAGGCGAGGGCTTCAAGATCGCCATGTCGGCACTGGACAACGGGCGCTACACGGTGGCAGCGGGGGCCACCGGCCTGATCCGCGCCTGTCTGGAGGAGTCGGCGAAGTATGCAAAAGAGCGCGAGACCTTCGGTGTGCCGATTGCCCACCATCAGCTCATCAAGCAGAAGCTGGCCTATATGTCGCTGTGGTATGAGACGGCGCGGCTGCTGTATCTGAGGGCGGGCTGGATGAAGAACCAGGGGTTGCGCAACACGCGTGAGACGAGCTTGGCCAAATGGTACGCCACCGATCACAGCGTTAAGGCGGCGCTGGAGGCGGTGCAGCTTCACGGGGCTTACGGGTACTCCGACGAGTATCCGGTAGAGCGCTATCTGCGCAACAGCAAGGGCGCGACGATCTACGAGGGCACCAGCGAGATTCATCAGCTCATGCAGGCCGAGTACGTGCTGAGCGATCGGGTGGACCGCCCCCTGCGCTGTGAGCTGCCGCCCTTTGACGAGGTGGAGTGGCAGAGCTGAGGCGCCGCACCGGTGGGGCGTGGCGCGAATAACAGGGATGAAGGGCGGCCCCGGAGCCGCCCCTTTTGTTTGCAGGGGGAGCGGCGAGTATTTGCGAAAAAGTTATATACCGGTAAAATATATTTTAGTGTAACCTAACTTATACCTGCGTACACCCTAAAGGACTGCTCATGGTACTCACCACCATCGAAGGGTTCCATCCCATTCTGCAAGCCCTGTTTGCCACCCTGTTCACCTGGGGGGTAACGGCGCTGGGGGCTGCCAGCGTGTTCCTGACCCGCACCATCAACCGCAAACTGCTCGACGCGATGCTGGGCTTCGCCGCCGGCGTGATGATCGCGGCAAGCTTCTGGTCGCTACTCGCCCCATCCATCGAGATGGCAGAGGGCATGGATGTGCCCCCGTGGTTCCCGGCGCTGCTGGGCTTTCTGCTGGGTGCGTTGTTCCTGCGTGCAGTCGATATGATCCTGCCGCATCTGCACCTCAACCAGCCGACAAGCGCGGCGGAGGGCCTCAAGACTACCTGGCAGCGCACCATCCTGCTGGTGCTGGCCATCACCCTGCACAACTTCCCGGAGGGGTTGGCCGTAGGGGTGGCGTTCGGCGCGGCGGCGGCAGGGCTTCCCTCGGCGGGTGTGGCGGGGGCAGTGGCGCTGGCGATCGGCATCGGCCTGCAGAACTTCCCGGAGGGCGTGGCGGTGGCGATGCCGCTGCGCCGCGAGGGGATGTCGGCGGGGCGTAGCTTCTGGTACGGCCAGCTCTCGGCGGTGGTTGAGCCGATCGCGGGTGTGCTGGGCGCGGGGCTGGTGCTGCTGATGCAGCCGCTGCTGCCTTATGCGCTGGCCTTCGCTGCCGGGGCGATGATCTTCGTGGTGGTGGAGGAGGTGGTGCCGGAATCGCAGTGCAGCGGCAACGGTGATATCGCCACGATGGGGGCCATGCTGGGTTTCGCCATCATGATGCTGCTGGACGTGGCGCTGGGGTAGGGGCGCCGGGTGGTCGATCCGGCCACACGTTGCGGTCTGGGGGGGGGATGCGGTACCTTACACCCTGACCGGTGACCCTGCCACACCCCGGAGGATCGATCATGCGCTATGACGCCCTGATCTGGGATTTCGACGGCACGATTTGCGATACCACCCCGTCTTTTGTGCGCGCCATGCAGGAAGCTCTGCATGACGAGGGGATCGAGGCGCGGGCCGATGCGATTGAGCCGCTGATCCGCCAGACACTCGGCATGGCAGTGGACACCTTCGCCGCTCGCCACGGGCTGGACCCCGACAGGCTTCAGGTGGCGTGGGCGGCCCACTACAGCGCCATTGGGCTGGATGAGCAGCCGCCGTTCCCCGGCGTAGAGCCGCTGCTGTGGCGCTTCCAGGCAGCGGGCGGGCGCAGCTTCCTGTTCACCCACCGGTCGCGCGCCTCACTGATCGCGCACCTCGATCACTACGGCCTGGTGGGATACTTCGTCGAGCTGCTGGCCGTTGAAGACGGCTACGCCCGCAAGCCCGACCCCCACGCCTTCCATGACCTGATGGGGCGCTACGGCCTGGCCCCGGCGCGGGTGCTGGCCATCGGCGACCGTCCCCTGGACGTGCAGGCCGGGCAGGCGGCGGGGGTCGCCACCTGCCTGTATGGTATGCTGCCGCCGCCCATGCTCGGCCCCGACTACGCCATCATGGATTACGCCGCGCTGGAGCGTTCGATCTTCGCGTAACCCGCCGGGGTCACGATCGGTTGTACTTCTACAACGTCGGTATGGTTTGGCTGGACGACAGGATGGATCACCCCCCTTCACCCCGGAATGAAATCGAGATGCGCATCGGCGGGATGGACTGCGCGAGCTGCGCCCTGACGCTGGAACGCAGCATCGCCCAGCTTGAGGGCGTCGAGTCGGTGGAGCTGAGCTTCACCACCACCCGGCTGATCGCACGCGGCACGGCCACCCCCGAGCAGATCGCTACGCGGGTGCAGGCGCTGGGTTATCACGTGGTGACGGAGGAGCCGGAGGCGGCCCCGGTCTCCGCGACCGCCTCATCGGTAGGCGGGGTGATCGGCTTCGCCCACTTTCTGCTTGGCCAGCGGGCCACCGCTGCCGCGCTGATCGGCGCAGCCCTGCTGCTGCTCAGCGCCCCGCTGACGCTGCTGGAGGCCGGGCCTGCCGTCACCCGGGCTGTGCGCGCCCTCCATCTGGCGGTGATCGGGCTGGCGGGCTGGCCGATCATCAACAGGGGGATGCGCTCGCTGGTGGTGGGCCACCAGATCACGATCGACCTGCTGATGAGCATCGCCACGGCGGGCGCGCTGCTGATCGGCGAGACGGGCGAGGCGGCCACGGTGATCGTGCTGTTCGCCATCGGAGAGGCGCTGGAGGGCTACAGCGCCGAGCGCGCCCGCGACTCGCTGCGCGGCCTGCTGGCGCTGCGCCCCGCTGAGGCGGTCGTGTTGCGCCCCTGTATCGACTGCGCCGAGCACCTGGGGCAGGGTGGTTACAGCGGCGGGCCGTGCCCGTTCTGCGGGGTCCACGAGACGGCTGTGCCGGTGGAGGAGGTGGCCGTCGGTGAGACGGTCATTGCGCGGCCCGGCGAGCGCATCGCGGTGGATGGCCGGGTGCTGCGCGGCGTTTCCAGCGTGAACCAGGCCCCCATCACCGGAGAGAGCGTGCCGGCCCTCAAGGCGGCGGGTGCTGAGGTGTTCGCCGGGACGATCAACGGGGAGGGCGTGCTGGAGATCGAGGCCCTGCGCCCGGCGGCGGAGTCGACGATCAGCCAGATCGTGCGGCTGGTGGAGCAGGCCCAGGCCAGCCGCGCCCCCGTGGAACGCTTTGTGGACCGTTTTGCGCGGTGGTACACGCCCGCCGTGGTGGGGCTGGCCGCCTTGATCGCAGTCGCGCCGCCGCTGCTGTTCGGCGCGCCGTTCTTCGACGCGGCGGACGGGACGCGTGGCTGGCTGTACCGGGCGCTGGCGCTGCTGATTGTGGCCTGCCCGTGCGCGCTGGTGATCAGCACGCCGGTGACGGTGGTCAGCGCGCTCACCGGGCTGGCACAGCGCGGCGTACTGGTGAAGGGCGGGGCCTATCTGGACGTGCTGGCGCGGGTGCGCGCCGTGGCCTTCGACAAGACTGGCACGCTCACCGAGGGCCGCCCACGGGTGACGGGCGCGCGGACGGTGAGCTGCGCCCCCGCTGCGGCCCGCTGCGCAGCCTGCGATGACCTGCTGGCGCTGGCGGTGAGCGTCGAGCGGCGCTCCGGGCACCCGCTGGCGCGGGCCATCCTCGATGAGGCGGGCGAGCGCGCCGTGCTGGATCGCTACGCCGCCGCCGAGGAGGTGGAGGTGCTGGCCGGGCAGGGCGTGCGCGGCGTGCTGGACGGCGCGCCGGTGCTGGTGGGCAGCCACCGCTATTTCCACGAGCTGTTCGGGGGCGAGCCGGAGCTGCACGACCAGATCGCTGAGGCCGAGCGCAGCGGCCACACCACCATGCTGGTCAGCCGCGGCGATGAGGTGCTGGGCTATATCGCCGTGGCAGACGTGCCGCGCCCCTCCAGCCATGAGGCGCTGGCGGCCCTGAAGCGGGTCAATGGCGGGCTGCGCACGGTGATGCTGACCGGCGACAACCCCACGGTGGCAGCGGCGGTGGCCGCGCAGATCGGCGGGGTGGATGAGGTGCGCGCTGACCTGCTGCCGGGCGACAAGGTGGTGGCGCTGCACGTGCTGCGCGATCGATATGGTGAGGTGGCGATGGTGGGCGACGGCATCAATGACGCGCCTGCGCTGGCCGCCGCCTCGGTGGGCGTGGCAATGGGCGGGGCCGGGACGGCGCAGGCCATGGAGACGGCGGACGTGGTGCTGATGGCCGATGACCTGGCACGCCTGCCCGACCTGTTCCGCACGGGCCGCCGGACGCACCGCACCATCATGCAGAACATCATCTTCAGCCTGGGGATCAAGGCGCTGTTCCTGGCGCTGACGCTACCCGGCCTGGCGACGCTGTGGATGGCGGTGTTCGCCGATATGGGGGCCTCGCTGATCGTGACGCTCAACGGGATGCGCATGCTGCGCGAACCGGAGTCCTGAGCATCTCCAGATTTCCCAATTCACACCATGCCATTGTATGTGATCGCATCCCGGCGCCGGGCCGGGATGCGGTACAATACAGGCAGCAGGCCCACTTGACCCCCTGCCTAAGCGGAGGAGCCGTGACAATGGATTTCACCACACTGGCCGCCGCGCGCTACAGCGTGCGCGCCTACAAGCCTGACCCTGTGCCGGAGGAGATGCTGCAGCGGGTGCTGGAGGCCGCGCGGCTGGCCCCCACCGCACACAACGCCCAGCCATTCCGGCTGATCGTGATCCACACCAGAGGGCGCGAGCAGGAGCTGTTGCGCGTGTACCCGCGCGAGTGGTTTGTGCAGCCCCCGCTGGTGATCGCCGGGTGCCTGGTGACGACCGAGACCTGGGTGCGCGGGGATGGCAAGAGCTACGGTGAGGTGGATGTGGCCATTGTCATGGATCACCTGATCCTGGCGGCGACCTCACTCGGGCTGGGCACCTGCTGGATCGCGGCGTTCAATGCAGCAGCGGCACGCGAGGCCCTGGCGCTGCCCGATCATGTGCAGCCGGTGATCTTCACGCCGCTGGGCTTCCCGGCCATCGAGCCGCATGAGAAGCGGCGGCGGCCACTGGAGGAGCTGGTGCTGTATGAGCGCTGGGGATAGCCAGCGGCGGGGCAGGGGGGCGCGCTGAATCCCCTGCTGGCGCGCCCCTCCCGCCGGGCGATACTATCCGCGCGTGATGACGCGCTGCGGCCTGAGGCGGCACACCACGCGCACCTCCTGATCCCGGAGGGATGCCGGGGCGACTCCGCCATAGTACTCATCCTTGCCGCGGTAAAGCTTCGCCAGCCGGTTGATCAGCTCGACGCCACCCTCTTCGCTGACTTCCACCGTGCCGCGGATCTCGATGGTACGGTAGGGGTTGTCGGGCGCAAAGGCCAGCAGCGTGGCGCGCGGGTCGCGGGTCAGGTTGCGGTACTTCTGCCGCCCTTTGGTGGTGCTGAACAGCACCTCGTCGCCTTCGACGGTGCACCACATGGCGGTGAGCTGCGGGCGGCCGTCCGGCATCAGCGTGCCGATCGTTACGACGTAGGGGCCTTCCAGCAGATCGCGGTAGGAAGCGGGGATAACTGCGCTCACAGTTCGTCTCTCCTGTACAGACGCGTGTTGGTCAACGCTTAGATTATGGCGGGGCGGCAGGGCTGGTTTCAAGCCAGGCGGCTGTTATAATCGGCTACATGACACATCACCGCGCACCCACCACCCTGCTCATCGGCCTGCTGCTGGCCGGGTTGGCGCTCGCACTCGTGGGCTGCAACTTCCCGCTGGAGAACGCTGAACCCGCCGATCCATCATCCGCCGAGGATGCCGCTGCGGCAGCCACCCCTGCCGTGCCGCCGACCCCGGACCCACCAACAGCCACGCCGCCGCCCACCCCGGCCATCCCGCCGGAGTGGGAGCCGTTCGACGCGGGGGCATACGGCCTGACACTGAGCATGCCGCCGGGCTGGGCGGCCACCCCTCGTGACGCACACACCATCGACGTGCGCGAGGAGGGCGGCCCCGGCTGGGCGGAGATCGCGGTGCTGGACGAGGGGACCGACCTGCTGTGGGGGCTGACGTACACGCCCGGCATGGACGCGGCGGCGATCCTGGCTGAGCTGCTGGCGGGCCTGCGCGAGGACGGCGACTTCGGGGAGCCGTTCGCCGTGATCGCCTGGCCGGGCACGGCGTGGGCCACCGAGGGCTATTACGAGGTGTACGCTGAGGAGCTGCTGGTGGGCGTCAGCGCGGGGGCGGATCGCGCCGTGATCGTCACCGGGCACGGGGTGGGCGATGCGACGGTATGGGGAGAGTATCGCGCGGCCTACGAGACGTTGCTGGCCAGCATCGCAGGCCCGTAGAGGCTGTTACGAACTACTCTGACGCTGCGTCGTGCCTGACGGATACCTCACCCCCATGCCTCGCTGCGCTCGGCGCTTCCTCCTCTCCGCGCGTGGAGAGGGGGTGACAGGCCGAAGGTCCGGCGGGGGCGAGGTTTCTTCAGGCATGGATTACCGTGAAGGAAGTTCAATAACACGCTCTAGAGGTGGTACCCTTCGGTTGAGCCATACTTTGGGCGACCACATGGGCCGCCCCTGCCGGAGATGAGCCGGGTGTAGGGGCAGCCCCGGGGGCTACCCTGCCCGGCTCTCGTCGAGCCGTACTTGCCCCTAAGCCTGGCCACGGGCGGCCAGCTCAGCCAGCACGGCGCTGTATCCCTCACGGAAGGTGGGATAGGCCAGCTTGAAACCCAGCACCCGCTTTGCTTTCCAGTTGGTCATGCGCACCGAATGGTCGAGGCGCTGGAAGCGCAGCGGCCCCGTACCGGGGATGATGGGGGTGGCGGGCTGGGGCGGCGGCCCGCCCACCATGCGGGCCAGCTCGCTGTACAGCTCGCGCTGGGTCACGGGGCGGTCGTCACAGATGTTAAACACCCGCCCGGCAGGCGACTGCTCGGCGGCCAGCCGAATCGCTGTCGCGGCGTCGGCGACGTGGAGCAGGGGCCAGATGACATCTCCCTCGCCAGTGTAGGTGGCCTGCCCTTTGCGCAGGCCGTATAGCAGGCCGCGCGTGCGGGGGGAATCAGCGCCGTAGATCAGGCCCATACGCAGCGTAACCCCTGCCACGCGCCGATCGTAGGTGGCGCGCAGCAGCATCTGTTCAGCCTCCAGATAGTACTGGTTAGACGGCTCCGGGTTAGGTGGGGTGTCCTCGGTGATGCACGCATCCCCGTAGTTGCCATATACCCCGCAGAAGCTGGGGAACACCAGGGTGCGCACCCCGCTGCGCACGCTGGCCTCGATCAGGTAGCGCAGCATGCCCTTCACCACCTCGCTGGAGGGACGCCACTCGTCCTCAACCGCTGAGTCAGTGGTGGGTATGGTGGTCGCCAGGTGGATGATGGCCTGCGTGCCTGCCAGAGCCTCGGCCAGCTCGTCGACGTTGCGGCCCTGGGTGCTGACCGGTGTAGCGCGCATAGCCTGCAGCATGGCGCGGGCGGCCTCGGTGCGGGCCATGCCGATGACATCATGGCCGTGCCGGATCAGCGTGGGGATCAGCTCACGGCCAACGAGATCGGTTGCTCCTGTGATGAAAATCCGCATGGTCTCCCCTTATGTACTCGCCGGGCAGGTCTCGGTCGGCCCTCGCCGGCGGAAGTGTGGTGGCCCGCCCGAGGCGCTCAGGGGGCCAAAAAGGGCCGCAGCCACTCGATCAGCGGCGGTCCCAGCACCAGCAGGCCAACGATCACTGCCGTGATGGCTGCCAGCAGCACCGCCGCCGCCGCCGTGTCTTTGGCGGCCTTCGCCAGCGGGTGATGGTCGGGGCTGGCGAGATCGACAATGGCCTCCAGCGCCGTGTTGACCAGCTCCGCGGTCCAGACGGCCCCCGCAGCCAGCGCGATCAGCGCCCAGCTCCCGGCCGGGATGCGCAGCCAGATGCCCAGCCCGATCGCACCCGCCATGATGGCGGCGTGGATCCAGGTGTTGGGCTGCGTGCGCAGCGCATAGGCCACCCCCGCGAAGGCGTGGCGGAAGCTGTCAGCACGGTTGGCGCTGCGATTGTTGCTCACAGGCCCTCGCCGCGCACGGCGTCCACAGCCGCCGACTGGAGCGCCCACATCTCGGCCTGGCGCTCCGGCTCGTCATGGTCGTAGCCCAGCAGATGCAGTGTGCCGTGCACCGCCAGGGTCATGATCTCGACCATCAGGGGGGTGCCCGCCTCCTGCGCCTGCTGTGCGGCAACAGGGTGGGCGATGATCACGTCGCCCAGGTAGGGTGGCTCGCCCGGCTCCACGTTGTATGGCTCATCCTCGGCAGGGAAGGAAAGCACATCTGTCTCGTAATCATTGCCGGCATAGGTGCGGTTCAGCTCACGGATCTGTTCGGCGCCTGTGATGGTGATGGTCAGCGCCGCCGGAGGGGCGGCCCCACCCACCTGCAGGGCGCTGAGCACCGCGCGACGCACGGCATCCTCGCCAACCACGTAAGGCTCCTCCACGTTAATATACACGCTGAAGCCCTCTGCACTCATCACGACCTCCGTGCTCTATGGTCTGCTGCGCGTTTCCCCGGCTGGCGCGGGGATGTCGGCCTCGTCAGGGGGGGCTTCCCGGGCGGCGGCCTGTTCGTCACCGGAAGAGGGCGGCCCATCGGGTGTGCTGCCCGGTAGAGCTGCCTTTGCACCCGATGCAATGGCGGGGGCGTCTGCTGGCCGCACCTCCGGGTACTGGATGCGCGGATGGTACATCCCCTTGAGCGTACGGGTGATCGACCCCTGGATGACACGGATATCATCAAGTGTCAGGCCCGACTCGTCAAGCTGGCCGAAGTCCATGCGCTGCTGGAAAATGCGGTTCACAATTGCCTCGATCTGCTCGCTGGTGGTGGGGCGGGCGGCACGCGCGGCACTCTCGCAGCCATCGGCCAGCATCAGGATGGCCGTCTCGCGGCTGCGTGGGCGCGGGCCGGGATAGTGGTACTCGCTCTCATCCAGGGTGATTCCGGCGTTGGCGGACTCCTCGCGGGCCTTGTTCAGGAAGAACAGGACGGGCATTGTCCCGTGATGCTCGCGGATGAAATCAACGATACGTGGGGGCAGGCGATAACGGCCCGCGATCTTAATGCCGTCCACCACGTGGGCGATGATGATGCGGGCGCTGGCCAGCGGGCTGAGCCCCTTATGCGGGTCCGGCGCGCCCTCAACCTGGTTCTCCACAAAGAAGCCGGGGTTGCTCATCTTGCCGATGTCATGGTACAGCGTGCCCACGCGGGTCAGGAGGGTGTCAGCGCCGATGGCCTCGGCGGCAGCCTCGGCTACGTTGGCTACGGCCAGCGTATGCTGGTAGGTGCCCAGGGCCTCGCGCTGAAGGCGGCGCTGCAACGGGTGATCGGCGCGCATCAGGTCGAGCAGACGCAGTGTGGTGCTGATGGTGGTCAGGTTGCCCACGATGAACAGGATTACCAGCGCCAGCCCCGCCGAGAATAGACCGTTGATCAGGCCCAGCAGGAGGAGCTGCGCCAGGTCCGCGGGGGCGGTGCTGGTGGGCAGGCGGAAGATCAGCAGGGTGGTGACCGCGCCGATCGACGCGAACATCCCGGCGATAAAGAAGGTGTTCAGCCGCCCCCCGCGCCGCATCGAGCCCGCCGCCAGCAGGCCACTGAGCGCCGTGAAAACGGTCACCTCCAGCGAGCGGTTGGCCAGGAAGCCCACAAGGGCGGCCATCACCAGGGTGACCATTGCTGACAGCTCCAGCCCGAAGATCGCGGCCAGCGCCATTGACAGCGCCGCAGCGGGGAATAGATAGATCAACACCGACTGCCCTGCGCTCATCAACTGGCTGGTGAGCAGGAACAGCAGGAACAGCGCGACGATCAGCAGCAGGCGGCCCGGCTGGCTCAGCCAGTCAGGCTGCAGCGCACCCACGTATACGCCCAGCACCACAGTGGCCATCAGAGCGGCCAGAAGGGCGCTCGCCACATCAAAACGGGTGATCTCCTCCCTGCCGATGCCGAGATGGGCCAGCACCTCGATGTCCAGCTCGTCAAGCGGCTCACCAGCGCGGACGATGATCTCCCCGGCCTGGTAGCTGTTGAATATTTCCGGGATGTCCGCGATGGCCTGGCGGCGTGCGTCCTCGGTGGCCGCGACGTTGATCACGGTGTTCGGCTCTACCAGATCGCGGGCCACAGCGATGGAGAGCGGGATCAGGTCGTCGGGCAGGTCGGTGCTGACCTTCAGCTCGATCTGGCTGAGCGTGGCGTCAAGCTGATCTTCCTTGACAGGGCCGCTCATCAGTTCTTCAACCAGCTTGACAACCTCAGCCTCGAGCTGGTCGAACTGGGAGTCGGAGATGGTGATCAGCCCCAGCCTGGTCTCGGGCGGCAGGTCGAGCGCGGTGATCTGGCCGAGATAGCGCGTCTTCAGGCCGGGGTCGGCGAAGGAGTCGGCGCGCACATCGCGCACAAAGGCCATGATCTGGCGGGCCAGGCGCACCTGCTGCCGCCCGATGCGCGAGTCAGGGGCATTGTAGACTTCCTCCACCAGGGCGAGCGCCTGCTGGCGTGCCACCTCTGTCTCTACCGCGCTGAAGTACTCGAAGTCACGCGGGGCGATCACGTCCTCCGGGGCGATAGCCCCGACCTCGAGTGTCAGCCGTGAACTGCGCCCCCAGAAGGGGAACAGCAGCATGAGGACGATACCGCCCGCAAGCAGCAGCGTGATCAGCAGCAGACGCACCACACGCCATAAGCGGGCAAGAGGGCGCTGACGCTGACGAGACCCTGGCTGGCGGTTCATGACCGGCTCCCAATCACCCCTGCTGCTGGCTCAGCAGGTTCTTAACAACCTCGCTGATCAACTTGCCATCGGCGCGGCCCTTGAGGCTGGTGGTCAGCGGCCCCATCACTTTCCCCATGTCGCGCGGGCCAGATGCGCCTACCTGAGCGATCAGCGCGCGTGCCTCGGCCTCAATCTCCTCGCGGGTCATCTGGCGGGGCAGGTAGCGTTGAAGTATCGCCATCTCCGCTGTCTCGGCGCTGGCGATGTCACCGCGCCCGGCTTTCTCGGCTTCGGCGATGGAATCCTGGCGCTGCTTCACCAGCTTCTGGATCAGGGCCAGTATCTCGGCGTCGTCGAGCAGGCTGGCCTCCTCGACGCCCTCGGCGGCCAGGGCGGCTTCCACCGCCTGGTTGTAAGCGGCCAGCGCGGCGGCGTCATTGAGATCAGCGGGGCGCGCCACGCGGTGCTTCTCCAGCGCCTTTTTCGCCAGTTCCTCACGCTTACGCTGCTCGGACTCTTTAATGGCGGTCATGATGGCGCGGATCACGGTGCGGGCTGCTGCATCACCGCCCCTCATCGCCTCTTTCAAATCCGCCTGAAGTTGTTCCCGGATGCTCATCCGTCCTGTTTCCTCTGTATGCTGTGTATATCAGACCTGGATACTAAGTATACAGGAAACATGGCCTGCGCGAAAACCACCCCTGTTTGCTGCTGCTCCTTGCCTGCGACGGTCGCCGGTGCTACAGTGATCGGCAGTTCACACAAACGAGGAGGATCCCATGCCTGATGAGCGTCCATTTGCCAGGCGCGTGCTGACTGCGGTGACGGTGGTTGGCCTGGTGGCACTGCTGGTGTATGTGGTCATACAGGTCAAAGCGACGCTGGTGGTGGCCTTTGCCGCCTGGATCACCGCGGTGACGCTGGAGATCGTGGTGCGGTCTTTCCAGCGGGCGCGGCTGGGGCGGCTACCTGCGGTGATTTTCACCCTGCTGCTGGCGCTGGTGGTGGTGTTGCTGGTGCTGGCGATGGTGGTGCCGGCGATGGTGCAGCAGGTCGGGGCGCTGGTGGAACGACTGCCCGACCTGACCGACCGGGCGCTGGTCAACTATGAAGGGCTGCGCCAGAGTGTGCCGCGTGTGATGCAGAACCTGCTGCCTCCGCTGCCACCCGATCTGTCCTCGCTGCTGGAGCCGCCTGAGCCAACCGCCGAGGCGCCTGCCACGACAGCCGATCTGCTGGGCACAGTGGCCAGCCGCGCCATCGGCGTGCTGACTGATGTGGGCAGCTTCATCGGCCTGACAGTGGCACAGGTGGTGCTGTATCTCTTTTTGACGATCCTGCTGCTGCTGGAGCCGGTCGATTACTATCAGGCACTGCTGGCGCTGGTGCCGCAGGAGCAGCAGGCGCGCGCGCTGGAGATCATCAACCTGGTGCGCCACAACGTCGAGCGATGGTCAGGCGCGATGCTGATCTCGGTCACGGTCACCTCATTGCTGTACTTCATCGCTCTGGGCATGATCCTCCAGCTCCCCAACGCGCTGGCGCTGAGCGTGATCGCGGGCCTCTCGACGATCGTGCCGGTGGTGGGCAACACGCTGGCGCTGATCCCGGTGGCCATCATCGCGGGGTCGGTGAGTCTCACCAAGCTGATCGTGACCGTGATCCTGTATGCTGCGATCGGCATGGTGCAGGACCGCATCGTGACGCCCGCCGTGATGCGCTCTGAGCTGAACATCCCGGCGGGGGGGCTGATCGTGTTCCAGCTTGTGTTTGCCGCGCTGATTGGGCCGGTGGGCCTGCTGCTGGCGGTGCCGCTGCTGGCGATCATCATCACGCTGGTGCGCGAGCTGTATGTGTTCGACACGCTGGAAAAGCGCGGCGCGCTGCTCAGGCTGGTCATCCGGCCAGATGATGGGACACTGGTCCTCGCCGATGATGGCGCGGCAGCCCCGCCTGCCGAGGAGGAAGCCGCCGCGCCGCTGGAGGGGTGACGGCCTGGTGGTCAGCGGCGGGCCAGGTCCTCGATCAGGCGGGCTTGCTCGGCGGGGGGCAGGCGGTAGGCGTCGATGCCCGCCGCGTGCCGCTGCCGGGTGATCTCATACAGGCAGATCGCGGCGCTGACGGAGAGGTTGAGGCTCTGCACCATGCCGCTCATCGGGATGATCAGGTGGCGGTCGGCCAGGTCAACGGCCCGCTGAGACAGCCCGCGGTGCTCGTTGCCGAGCAGCAAAGCCAGGCGCGGGCGGGTCAGCTCGGCCTCGAAGAGGCTCTCGGCGCGCTCGCTGAGCACGGTGGCGACGATCTCATACCCCTGTGCCTTGAGCGCGGCCAGGCACTCCTCTGTGGAGCGATGGGTGGAGAACGTCAGCCATTTATTGGCCGAGGAGGAGGTTGCCTTGCCGATGCGCCGGGGGTCGAAGGGCTGCTGCTGCTCAAAGATGAGGGCGACGTGCTGAAAGCCGAAGGCGTCGCAGGTACGGAATACCGCCTCGGCATTGTGCGGGTCGTGGATGTCCTCCAGCACCACCACGCCCTGTTGCCGCGCGGCGGCGGTCTGGATGATTTTCTCGCGGCGGCGGGGGGTGATCATCCCGGCAGGTGTGCCGCCCTTTTCTTCATGCATGTTCTCCTGCCCTTGAACCGGCTGATGGCGGATGCCACTATCTGCCGAATACCAGGAGCTGATCGACATTGGCGGGCTTGACCTCCAGCACGGTTACGCCCTCAATTCCCTCCAATGAGGCCTCGACCGCGGCCTTGTTAGCCCCCTGCTCCTTGATGCTCAGCTCAGCGCGGCTCTCGTCGGGGCTTTTGAAGCTGGTCATGCCGACGATGTTGCCACCGGCATCGGCGATGGCGCGGGCGATCTCGGCCAGGATGCCGGGACGGTGCGGCACCAGCAGGTCGATGCGCAGGCCGGGCAGCCCGCCCCCCAGCGTCTCCACGAACGTCTTGAAGATATCAGTCTCGGTGATGATGCCGATCACCTTTTCGCCGTCCATGACCGGCAGGGCGCTGACCTGCTTCTCGATCATGAAGCGGGCAGCGGCGGAGAGGCCGCAGTCCTTATCGACCGCGTAAACGGGGCTGGACATGATCTGCTTGATAGTCAGCCGGTCAAGCAGGGTGTAAATCTCATAGATGCTAAGCGAGGTGGCGACGGATGGGCCGGCGCTCAGCAGGTCTTTCTCGGTGACGATCCCCACCAGCTTGCCGCGGGCGTCCAGCACCGGCAGGCGGCGGATCCTGTGCTTTTTGAGCAGTTCTACCGCCTCACGGTGCGAGGTCTCCGGGGTGACGGTTACGGGGTTGGGGGTCATCCTCTGGTGAACTTTCATCGCAGCTCAACCTCTTTTTCTGTTCTCAAGGGCGCAGCGCCCGGATGTTTGACTGATGCTATGCCGAACCGTCGGTTCTGTCAAGGCGGGTCAGCGCCGGGGCAGGGGGCTCAGAGCGTGTTATGAACTTCTTCAGGGCCAGTCCATGCCTGAAGAGACCTCACCCCCGCCGGACCGCAGGGCCGAGCGCGACGAGGCCGGGGGGTGAGGTCAATTGGCGGCATGTGACTCGCTCAGGGATCATATCAGCCTTTCAGCGTCAGCCGGATGTCCAGGTCAGGCGGCGGCCGGCCAGCAGGTGGAAATGCAGGTGGAACACCCTCTGGCCAGCACCGCGCCCGGTGTTAGTCAGCAGCTGGAAATCGGTGACACCCTTCAGGCGGGCCACCTGCGCGGCAGCCATGATCACTTCGCCCATCAGCGCGGCGTCGCCGTCCTCCAGGTGGGCCAGGCTGGTGATGTGACGGCGTGGGATGATCAGCACGTGCACCGGCGCGGCTGGGTGGATGTCCTCAAAAGCCATCACCTGCTCGTTTTGATACACAATAGTCGCGGGCTGCTCCCCTGTGGCGATCTGGCAGAAAACGCAGTCTGTACTCATCGCTATTTCACCTTGTACCCGATCATGCGCAGGAAGTCCTTGCGCTTCTGGATATCCTCCTCGGTCTCGACGCCCAGCGGGCTGAAGCCGTCGATCACACCCAGGATGCCGCCGCCCTGCTCAGTGCGGGCGACGATCACCTCGGTGGGGTTGGCGGTGGCGCAGAAGATGCGGCACACCTCCGGCACAGCCTGTACCGTCTTGAGCACGTTGAGCGGGTAGAAGCCCTCGCCCAGGAACAGGATGAAGCTGTGCCCCGCACCGATGGCGGCGGCATTCAGCTTCGCCAGTTCGATCAGGGCGTCGTCGGTGCCAGACCAGCGGATCAGGCAGGGGCCGGACGCCTCGCAGAAGGCCAGCCCGAATTTGATGCCGGGGACTGTGGCCACCAGCGCCTCGTGCAGGTCCTCCACCGTCTTGATGAAATGGCTCTGGCCGAGGATGAAGTTGATCGCCTCCGGCTTCTCGATGCGAACGGTGGTCAGCTCCATGTGATGTGCCTCCTTTCGCTCAGAGGTGAGATGAGATGATCCTATACGAGGAGGGGCGCGGCGTCAACCCGGCTGCGGCTACGCGCCGATCTGGCTGACCCAGGCTCTTGCATTGTGTCGTATAATAGGGATACCCACCTACTTTGCAGCAAAAAAGAGAATATCCCATGCGCCTGTTTATCAGCTATGACCCCGGTGAGAGAGTCGCGTGTGAGCAAATCGCCCGTGTGCTGAGAGCATCTCATGAAGTGTGGTACGATCCACACCCCGAATCCGGCACGACGGAGTGGGGGAAGGTAAGGCAGTGGTTGGACTGGTGCGAAGGCTTCGTGTACCTGCTCTCGCCCGAATCGGTCGAGTCGGAGCGCTGCCGCCGGGAATATACCATCGCCCGCGAATCCGGCAGGCTGATCTTCCCGATCAACCTTCGACCGGATACCTCGATTCTGGAAGAGCTGTCAGAGACCCTGCTCGCTGATCTTCGCGATGGGATCACCCAGCAGGCGCTGGACAGGTTGGCGGTGGACATCAGCAGCGCCGAGAAGAACCTGCTCAGGAGGAGACTTGATGACGGCGAAGGCATTTCTGCGCCGGGCGGGCCGCGTCGCACCGGGGTGATCATCGGCATGATTGCGGTGCTGGTAGTCGCCGTGATCGCCGCCGTGCTGCTGCTCAACGATGGGCTGGCTGGTATCTTCTCACCACCCGATCCGCCCGATGAGGCTGCGCTGAACGAGCCGCGCCCCACCACGGCGCCCGTCGTCACCTCTGTGCCCACAGCAGCCCCCATCCCCACCGCCGTCTCTGAGCCGGTGAAGGATCCGCCCACGTCCATTGGGCCCATCGAGGGGGAGCCGACGCCGGGGATGGTGGAGGCTGTCACCCAGAACGCTGACTGGCTGCCGCAGCGGCGGATCGAGGAGATCAACGGTGTGCCGATGGCGCTGGTTCCGCCGGGCTGCCTGCCGATGGGCAGTGAGAACGGCGAGGGTGATGAGCTGCCGGTGCATCGAGTGTGCTTCGAGCGGCCGTTCTGGATCGATGTGTACGAGGTGACCAATGCCCGGTTTGAGGCGTTTGGCGGGGTGGCCGAGCACCCGCCCGCACAGCGCGGCCCCAACCAGCCGCGCGACCGCGTCACCTGGGAGGAGGCGGCGGCGTTTTGCGCGCTGCGAGGCGCGCGGCTGCCCACCGAGGCGGAGTGGGAATACGCGGCCCGCGGCCCCGACGGGCTGACCTATCCCTGGGGGAACCAGTTCGATGGGGCCCTGGTGGTGTGGAACGCCGCGCAGTCCTCGGATGTGGGCAGCAGGCCGGAGGGGGCCTCCTGGGTGGGGGCAATGGATATGGCCGGGAATCTGCGCGAATGGGTCAGCACCATCTACAGGCCGTACCCGTATGACCCCGCCGATGGTCGCGAGCAGTTTGACAGCACCGAGCCGCGCGGGCTGCGCGGTGGCTCGTGGTACGATGTGAACTACGATCTGCTCCGTGCGACCGATCGCTACCGGGATTTCCCGGTGGTTGAGAACAATGTGATCGGCTTCCGCTGCGCGGCGGACTACGAGGGCTGACCGCTCTGCGGCTGCGCGATCAGCTCATCGGCGGCCAGGCGGATCACGCGGGCCGGGGTGATAGTGTTGGCCAGCATCTGCGGGGTGGTGGCCGTCACGCGCAGGTAGTTAGGGGTATGGCCCACCCAGCGGAAGCCGCCCGGCCCGGCCCCGCGCGCCGACTCCCACAGCACATCGAAGGTGCGCCCGATCTGCGCCCGCTGGAACGCATCCCACAGCCGGGCGGAGAGTGCGTGCATCTGCGCCTTGCGGGCGTCCTTCGCCGCGTCAGGCACCTGATCGGGCATCCCGGCGGCGGCGGTTCCTTCCCGCGGGGAATAGGGGAAGATGTGCAGCCGGGCGAAGCCGATCGACTCGACATAGCGCAGTGACTCGGCGAAGTCGGCGTCCGTCTCGCCGGGGAAGCCGACGATGATGTCGGTGGTCAGCGCGAGATCGGGGATGCGCGCGCGGGCGGCGTCCACCAGCGCGGCGAAGCCCGCCTGCGTGGTGCGGCGCGCCATGCGGCGCAGTGTGCGGTTGCTGCCCGACTGCAGCGGCAGGTGCAGGTGCGGGCACAGGCGCGGATCCTCCCACAGGTCAAAGAAGGCCGGTGACAGGTCCCACGGTTCCAGCGAGGAGAGACGCAGGCGCGGCACAGGGGTGTGGCTCAGCACGGCGCGCACCAGCCCGGCCAGCCCCTCCCGGTCACCCCGGTCATGACCGTAAGAGCCGAGATGCACCCCGGTCAGTACCACCTCCTGATAACCTGTGCCGAGCAGCAGGCTGATCTCGGCGATGATCTCCTCAGGGGGGCGGCTGCGCCCGGCCCCGCGCGCCAGTGTGGTGACACAGAACGTGCAGCGGTTGTCGCAGCCGTCCTGCACCTTCACGAAGGCGCGCGTGCGGCCCAGTGTGCCGGGTGGCAACGGGTCGCGCTGAACCGGCTCCAGGTCAAACGCGGGGGCATCGAGTGAGACCAGCGGGACGAGGCGATCCTTCTCAGCGCTGCCGATGACGTGTGCCACCCCCGGCAGGCGGGCCAGGTCGTCAGGGGCAAGCTGGGCATAGCAGCCGGTGACGGCGATCGCCGCAGCGGGGTTGGTGCGCCCGACCTGGCGGATCATCTGGCGGCTTTTGCGCTCGGCCTCATGGGTCACAGCGCAGGTGTTGATCACAATCAGGTCGGCGTCGGCGCTGCCTGCGGCGATGACGTCACCGCGGGCGGCAAAGTCACGCGCCATACGCTCGATCTCGGCCTGGTTCAGGCGGCAGCCGACGAAATCAAGGAAGACGCGTCGCGGCTGCCCGGCGGGGTGCTTGTCGGTCATGAGGTGCTCGCTCTCACCATGCCCTTGTATTTGATGGCCAGCGGCGGCCTACTGGCCCGGCGCGGTGATGACCAGGTTGTCGAACCCGATCACGGCCAGCGCAGGGGTGGTATTTTCGCCATCGAAGCCGGTAAAGCCCTGTGCGCCCAGCCCGATCTTGCCGCGCGGCAGATCGGGGTCGCTCCAGGTCTCAACGATCTCCCCGCCCAGGCACTCCGACTCCGGGTTGGCCGGGTCGGCCCACACAGGGAAGACCGCCGGATCGGGGTTGACGCAGAAGCGCAGTAGCGTGTCATTTACTGCGAAGCGGAAGGCCTGGCCCTGCGCGCTGACTGTGAGGTGATTGGTGGCCGCGCCGGTGCGGATGGCGGGCGAGAAGATGTACTCGCTGACGCGCTCCGGCACGCCGTCGCGCACCTTGCTCAGGGCGTAGAAACCATCACTGGACACGTCGAAGCGATAATAGTTCTGCGTATCGGTCAGGCGGAACACCACGATGATGCTGTTGTCGTCGGGGCCATCGAGCTTCGTGGCGTCCACCTCCAGTACAAAATCGGTGAAGGTGTAATTCAGGCCTGACCAGGTGCCGGTGTCGCTGAGCGCGTTGACGCCGACCACAAGCTGGCCTGCGCCCTGCACAGCAGAGATAACGCCGTCGTCGAACAGCTCCCAGTCGGCGAAGTCGGCCTCGGCGTCGAAGCCGGTGCTGTACAGGATGCCATCCTGGCCTTCAGCCGCCTCACCGATCTCCGGGGGGAGGGTGGGGGCCGGGGCCAGCGCGGTGCGGATGCGCGGCCCGAACAGCCAGATCACCAGGATGATCAGCAGGATGGTCAGCAGCAGCAGGGCAGCGGCCCACCAGGGCAGGCGGCGCTTGCGGGCTGTGGGGGCGAGCTCAGGGCCAGTGGGGTCAGATGATCTTGTTGTCATGCGTCAGGTCCCTCCGGGATGATCAGAGTACGGGCGCGATTGTAGCACATGTGCAGGGCAGCGGCGATACCCGGCGCGGGGCAGGGGATTCTAAGCTGATTCATATGCAGCGCGTTTGACAAGCACGCGCCGGGCGTGCTAGGATTGTACAGGGCGTTCATTAGCACTCTTGTCAGGAGAGTGCTAGAGGTGGGTAAGAGATTGTGACAGAGATCACCAAACGGCAGGAGTACATTCTCAGCCTGATCGTGCGCGAATACGTCAGCGCGCCCACGCCGGTCAGCTCGAAGGCGCTGGTGGAGCACTACGGGCTGGACATCAGTTCGGCGACGGTGCGTAACGAGATGGCCGCGCTGGAGGAGGCCGGTCTGATCTATGCCCCGCACACTTCTGCCGGGCGCGTGCCCACGGAGGACGGCTATCGCTACTTCGTGCAGAAGCTGCTTGTTGATACCGATCTGTCGGCTGCCGAGAAGCGCACCATCCGCCACCAGTTCCATCAGGTGGGGTATGACATCGAGCGCTGGCTGCGGCTGGCGGCCTCGGTGCTGGCGCGGACGGCGCACAGCGCCTCGCTGGTGACCTCGCCCCGGCCGGAGGTGGGCCGCTTCAAGCACCTGGAGCTGATCAGCACGCAGGGGCGGGTGGTGCTGATGGTGCTGGTGATGCAGGGCGGCGACGTGCGCCAGCAAATGCTGACGCTCGCCGAGCCGGTCAGCCAGGAGCGCCTCAGCCAGGTGGCCACCTATATCAACGGGCTATGCATGGGGCTGGATGCCCCGGCGGTGCGTCAGGTCGCTACGCGGCAGGACATGCTGACCGGGGAGGTGCTGGATCTGGTGGCGGAGGTGCTGGAGCGCGCGGACCGCCGCCTGCGGGTGATTTATGATGGGCTGGTCAATATCCTCGACCCAACCTACCTGCTCGACAAGCTGGCGATCACCGACCCGCAGGAGCGTGAGGACCTGTCGCGGGCACTGATCACCTCCGACAGCCCTGGCGCGCGTCAGACGCTGCACCTGCTGGAGGAACAGAACCAGCTTGAGCAGATTCTGATCGAGGCACTCTCGCCGGAGATCGGCGGGGTGCAGGTAGTGATCGCCGGTGAGGGGCGCTGGGATGACCTGAGCCACACCAGCATGGTGCTGTCACGCTACGGCGTCGCCGGGCATGTGACCGGTGCGCTGGGGGTGCTGGGGCCGACGCGCCTGCATTACGGGCGGGCTATCTCGGCGGTGCGCTATGTGGCGGGCCTGATGAGCGATCTGCTGATCGACATCTATGGCGAGGAAGGCCCACCTGAGATCGAGCCCGTGGATGCGTAAAATCAATGTAAGAAACGCGCCGCTTCTTACGCTGGTCTAATGAAGGGGCGCTACAATCCGAGCAGTCAGGATACGGCCCGCAGGAAGCGGCCTGATGGCCTGAGTGCCTGCGGGCAGGTGTTCGGGCTGCTGCATAATGTGATGAGAGGGATGATCTGTGAGCAATAAGAAACACATGGAGCCACCGGCAGCGTCGCCGCCGGAGCCGGATGGGCCAGAGCCGGCGGCACCTGAGGAAGTGGTAGAAGGCGAGGTTGCGGCAGAAACGCCCGACCTGGCCGCACAGCTTGAGGCCGCGCAGCAGCAGGCCAGGGAGTACCTGGATGGCTGGCAGCGTGCACGCGCCGAGCTGGATAACTACCGTAAGCGGATGGAGCGCGAGCGTACCCTGCGCGAGATCGAGGTCCGCGAGGAGACCGTGCTGAAGCTGCTGCCCGTCATGGACGATTTCGACCGGGCGCTGGTGACCGTGCCTGACGTCCTGGATGGCACAGAGTGGGTCAAAGGGGTGCAGCTCATTCACCGCAAGCTGTTCAGCGTGCTGGAGGAGATGGGCGTTGCTGAGATCGAGGCCGACGGCCAGATGTTCGACCCGGCACGGCATGAGGCCGTGATGCAGGGGCAGAGCGATGCCCATGAGGCCGGCCAGATCATCGAAGTGCTGCGCAAGGGTTACATGCTGCACGACAAGGTGATCCGCCCGGCGCTGGTTCGTGTGGCGATGTAGCCGGCCCGTATACTGTCCAGAAATCGAATTCAGTCAAAGGGAGTGATATTGCGATATGGGAAAGATCATCGGTATTGACCTGGGGACGACTAACTCGGTAGCGGCTGTCATGGAAGGCAGTACGCCAACCGTTATCCCGTCGGCAGAGGGAGAGCGCCTGTTCCCGTCGGTGGTCGCCATCAACAAGGATGGCGAGCTGCTGGTGGGGCGCATCGCCAAGCGCCAGTCTGAGGTGAACAGCGCCAACACACTGTTCTCGATCAAGCGCTTCATGGGGCGCAAGTTCGATGACCCGGAGGTGCAGAAGGCGCTGCGGCATATCCCCTATAAGGTTACCAAGGCGCCCAATGGTGACGTGCGCGTGGTGATGGGCGGCAAGGAGTACTCGCCGCCGGAGATCTCGGCGATGATTCTGCAGAAGATCAAGCGCGACGCTGAGGCCTTCCTGGGCGAGCCGGTTACGCAGGCTGTGATCACCGTGCCCGCCTACTTCAACGACAGCCAGCGCCAGGCCACCAAGGACGCAGGGCGCATCGCCGGGCTGGAGGTGCTGCGCATCATCAACGAGCCGACCGCCTCATCGCTGGCCTACGGCCTCGACAAGAAGGGCGACCGCGTGATCGCCGTGTATGACCTGGGTGGTGGCACGTTCGACATCAGCATCCTGGATGTGGGCGAGGGCGTATTCAAAGTGCTTTCGACCAACGGCGACACCTTCCTGGGTGGTGACGACTTCGACCAGCGCATTGTGGACTGGATCGCGGATGAGTTCCTGAAGCAGGAGGGCATCGATCTGCGCAACGACAAGCCCGCGCTGCAGCGGCTCAAAGAGGCCGCCGAGACGGCGAAGAAGGAGCTGTCAACCAAGCAGCAGACTGAGATCAGCCTGCCTTACATCACCGCCGACGCCAGCGGCCCCAAGCACCTGCAGATGACGCTGACGCGGGCCAAGCTGGAGCAGCTCACCGAGGACCTGATCCAGCGCACCATCGAGCCGTGCCGCCGGGCGCTGAAAGACGCCAACCTGACGGTGGACGACATCAGCGAGATCGTGCTGGTGGGCGGCATGACGCGCATGCCGGCGGTGGTGGATGCTGTGCGCAGCTTCTTCAAGAAGGAGCCGCACAAGGGCGTGAACCCCGACGAGGTGGTGGGTCTTGGCGCGGCGATTCAGGCGGGTGTGCTGGGCGGCGATGTGAGCGACATCTTGCTGCTGGACGTGACGCCGCTGACGCTGGGTGTCGAGACGCTGGGCGGCATCGCCACCCCGCTGATCGAGCGCAACACCACCATCCCGGTCTCGCGCACCCAGATTTTCAGCACCGCGGCTGATAACCAGACGCAGGTTGAGATCCATGTGGTTCAGGGCGAGCGCAAGATGGCCGCGGATAACAAAAGCCTGGGCAAGTTCATCCTGGATGGGCTGCCGCCGGCGCCGCGCGGCATCCCGCAGATCGAGGTCACGTTCGACATCGACGCCGACGGCATCCTCAACGTGAGCGCGCGCGACAAGGCCACAGGCCGTGAGCAGAAGATCACAATCACCGCGTCGAGCGGTCTGGATGAGGCCGAGATCGAGCGTATGATCAAGGAAGCGGAGCGCTTCGCCGAGGAGGATGAGCGCCGCCGTGAGCAGCAGGAACTGCGTAACCAGGCCGACAGCACGGTGTATTCGGCGGAGAAGCTGCTGCGGGACTACAGCGATAAGATCCCGGCCAGCGTTAAGAGCGCAACCGAGCAGAAGGTAGCTGCGGTACGCAAGGCGCTGGAGGGCACCGATGTCGACGCAATCCGCCGTGCCACTGATGATCTGACACGCCAGATCTCCGAGATCGGTGCGTCGATGTACCAGGGTGGCGAGAGCGCCGGTGAGCCGGGCAGCCCGCGCCCTGACGGTGAGAATGTGGTTGAGGGTGAGGTCGTCGATTGACGCCGCCTCAGTGGCAGCGCCACGTTGAGCAGCCTGACAGGGGGAGGATATCACATGGCATCGACGACGGTTGAGCGCAAGCTGGAGGCCGAGCCGCAAGCAGTGTATGATGCTGCCCGTACGGCGCTGCCTGCCCTGGGCTACACGATCTGGAAGGAACGTCCGGTCGCCTATCTGCTGCTCTCGAAGGGCCGTCAGGACGGCAAAGACCTGGAGGTCAACGCCCGTTGCAGCATGATCCGGCCCTCCATCCTGGGGATCACTGTGACGGGCGATCTGCCGGAGAACCGGCTCACCGAGCTGGGCGAGGCGGTGCTCGATCAGGTGGTTGCGTCGCTGAGCGGTTGACGGACCCGTATATCGATGAAGGCCAGCGTGCTGGGCGCTGGCCTTTTCGATTCACCGATGTACAATGAGAGCACATCCCTTGCAGCAGTACGAGGGACGGATTGTAGACCCTGCCGCACAGCCAGATACCCGGCGGCGGCCCGATCAAACCGGGGTTCGCGATGACAGGTGTGATCCTCTACGTGATGCTGCTGGCGCTGCTGGCCTTCTTTCTGGGGGGGTTGGTGGTGGTCGTGCAGCGCATGCGCCCCTCGTGCCGGTGGACGTTCACGCTGCTGCTGGTCGCGGCTGCTCTGTGGGCGCTGTTTCATGCAGGCGAGCTGCTGGCCCGCACAGAGACTGCCAAAGTCCTGGTTGTTGATGGGATGTATGTGGCCATCTCGCTGACCTCGCTGGGCTGGCTGCTGTTCACTATCGAATATTCCGGCTTCAGCCGCTGGCTGACGCCCTGGCGCATCGCCGGGCTGGCGGCGTTCTTCCCTGTGGCGCTGGCCGTGATCTGGACAAACCCCCGACACCACCTGTTTTTCCGCACGCTCACCGTGGCCGCCGAGGGGCCGTTTCCCTCGGCCACAGCGGTGGCCTACGGGCCGCTGTTCTGGGTGTATGTGGTTTACGCCTACGGTCTGATGCTGGCGGGGCTGGTGCTGCTGCTGTGGGCGCTGATGCGCTCCCCACAGCTTTACCGGGGCCAGATCGGCTGGCTGATAACAGGGGCGCTGGTGCCGTTCATGTTCAGCATTGCGCAGGTCTCCGGGCTGAATCCGGGCCGTTATGTAGACATCACCCCGCTGGGGTTCAGCATCACCGGGCTGGCGTTCGGGCGAGCTGTGCTGCGCAGCCGGCTATTCAGCATCGTGCCGATCGCTCGCGACATGGTGATCGAGAACATGACCGATGGCGTGATCGTAATCGACGCCGAAGACCGCGTGGTGGACATCAACCCGGCAGCAGAGGCTATCGTTGGGCGGCGGGCGGCGCAGGTGGTGGGCCGCACCGTGCAGGAGGTAGTGGCCCGCCGCCCCGACCTGGTGCAGCGCTATCATGAGACGCTGGAGGCGCTGGACGAGATCGAGGTGGGGCAGGGAGCCACACGCCGCACGTATGAGATGCGCCTCTCCCCGATCTACACCCGCCGGAAAGAGCTCACCGGGCGGCTGGTCATGCTGCGCGATATCACCGACAGCAAGCAGCTTCAGCAGCAGCGGCAGCGCCAGCTCCGCGAGACGCTGACCATGAACCGCGTGCTGGCCGCGGCGACCTCCTCCCTGGACCGCGACGCCATGCTCACGACAATCTGCCGGGAGATCGTCCAGGCGCTCGGCCTGGCGCAGGCGGCAGTGGCTGTGCTCAACGAGGAGGGCACCACGTTGACTATCACTGCCGAGCACCTGTCGGAGGGGCGCGAGTCGGTGGTGGGGCGGCAGCTTGTGCCGGGCAGTGACCTGGCTTCAAGCCTGCTGGAGCGCCGCGAGATGGTCGTGATCAGGGATGTGCAGCATGACCCGCGCGTGGCAGCTACAGCATTTCCGGGGTCAGCTTCGCGCATTATTGTGCCGCTGACGATCCGCGACCGTGTGATCGGCACAATGGGGCTGGATTCCGCGGAACAGCGGGACTTCACCCCCGATGAGCTCCAGCTGGTGGAGAAAGTGGTGGCGGCAGTCAGCCAGGTGCTTGAGTCGGCCCGGTTGCATGAGGCGCTGCAAACCGAGCTGGCCGAGCGGCGGCGTGCCCAGGCCGAGCTGGAGATCGCGCGCGATGCCGCCGAGGCTGCCAGCCGCGCCAAGAGCGCCTTCCTGGCCAGTATGAGCCACGAGCTGCGCACTCCGCTGAACAGCATCATCGGCTATATGGAACTGCTGATGCGCGGCGTTTACGGCCCGGTCAACGACCGGCAGATGGCACGCATGGAGACAGTGCTGCGCAGCGGGAACCAGCTCCTGAACCTGATCAATGATGTGCTGGACCTCTCGAAGATCGAGGCTGGCCGGGTCGATCTCGACCTGCAGCCGGTGCCGGTGAGGCTGGTGCTGGAGGAGTGCCTGAGTGCGATTGAGCCGCAGGCGGTGATCAAAGGGCTGGCGGTGTACCGCGAATGGCCCGATGACCTGCCGGAGGCGCTGGCCGATCTGGGGCGGCTGCGGCAGGTGATCAACAACCTGCTGAGTAACGCGGTGAAGTTCACCCCCGCCGGCTCGGTGACGGTGCGGGCCTGCACGCTTGAGCCAGACGAGATGAACCGTGTGGAGGGCGTGCCGCGCAGAGGGCGCTCGGTGCTGATTAGCGTGGTGGACAGCGGGATCGGGATCGCGCCGGAGGATCAGGCGATCATCTTTGATGAGTTTCGTCAGGTCGACAGCAGCACCACGCGGCAATATGAGGGCACGGGCCTGGGGCTGGCCATTGCGCGCAGGCTGGTTGAGGCGATGGACGGGCGCATCTGGGTGGAGAGCGAGCCGGGCATGGGCAGCTCGTTTTTTGTGATGCTCCCCGCGGCAAAGACATCCGGGCGCTAACCGACCTTATCTCTGTTCGGCTGGCTGGATAAAATGGGGAAGTGGTTCGTGGGCGCGCTATAATCAATGGGCTTTACCGGAGGCTTTACCGGAGGCTTTACCGGAGATCAGGCAGTGGACGGTGAAGATGACAGCCAAACGTGATTACTATGAAGTGCTGGGCGTGAGTCGTGATGCATCTCCGGATGATATCAAGCGCGCGTTTCGCGCCAAAGCGCGCCAGTATCACCCCGATGTGAGCAAAGAGGAGAACGCCGAGGAGCGCTTCAAAGAGGTAAACGAAGCCTATGCAGTGCTGAGCGACCCGGAGAAGCGGCGGGCCTATGATCGCTTTGGCCATGCAGCGGTTGGCGCGGGTGTCCCCGGCGGCGATCCGTTCGTCGATTTCACCACCTTCAGCGACATCTTCGACGAGTTCTTTGGAGGGCCGTTCCGCACGCGCTCACGGCGCGCGCCGCGCCGGGGCCAGGACCTGCAGTACCCGCTGCGGATTGAGTTCGTCGAGGCCGTCTTTGGCACCGAGAAGGAGATCGAGTTCGAGCGCACCGAGACGTGCGATCGGTGCAGCGGGTCCGGCTCAGAGCCGGGGGTGCAGCCGATCTCCTGCCCCACCTGCGGCGGGGCGGGCGAGGTGCGCCAGGTACGCCAGACCCTGCTCGGCCAGATGGTGAACATTGTCACCTGCCCGCAGTGCCAGGGGCGGGGCAGTGTGATCACCTCTCCGTGCCAGAAGTGCAGCGGGCGCGGGCAGGTGCGCACCCTGCGTCACCTCAAGGTCAGCATCCCGGCAGGGGTGGATCACGGCACGCAGATTCGCATCAGCGGGGAGGGCGAGCCGGGCGTTAATGGCGGGCCGCCCGGCAACCTGTTCATCGCCATCTCGGTGAAGCCGCATGAGTACTTCCGGCGGCGCGGAGATGACCTGTTCATCAAGGTGCAGATCAACGTGGCGCAGGCCGCGCTGGGCCATACGCTGATGGTGCCGACGCTCACGCCCGGCGGTGAGGTCGAGGTACCGCTGGAGATACCGCCCGGCACCCAGGCAGGTGATGTGCTGGTGCTGAAGCGTAAAGGGGTCCCGCGCCTGCGGCACGATGGATCACACACCGGCTATGGCGATCTGCAGGTGATGGTGGAGGTGACCATCCCGCGCAAGCTGACGCCGGAGCAGCGCCGCCTGTTTGAGGAGCTGGGCGCGGTGCTGGGTGACGCCGTTATTCCGCCGGCGAGTGAGAAGGGCTTCTTCGAGCGTGTGATCGGCTGGCTGGGTGGGGAATAGCCAGGGCGATGGCCGGACTCGTGGGGCTGAGTGATGACAAACTGGATTGAGATTCTATTTGAGGTAGACGGCGAGGGCGCAGAGGCGCTGGCCGATATGCTGCGCCGCTACGTCACCCAGGGGGTGGCGATCGAGCAGATGCTGGAGCGCGAGGCCTGGCCTGAGGAGCCGATCCCTCCGGGTAAACTGCTGGTGCGGGCTTACATCCCCCGGGATGACAGGGCCGAAGAGATCAAGCATCAGATCGTGGAGGCGGCCCATTACCTGAGCCGCCTGTATCCCGCCATCCCGGCGCCACGCTTCAATGTGGTGAAGGAGGAGGACTGGGCCGAGGCGTGGAAGCAGCACTACCATCCGATCCGCGTGGGGCAGCGGCTGCTGATCAAACCCGCCTGGGTGGAGGTGGAAGCCGGGCCGGGTGATGTCGTGATCGAGATGGACCCCGGCATGGCCTTCGGCACAGGCACCCACCCCACCACCCAGCTTTGCCTGATGGCCTGCGAGTGGTTCTGCCGCCCGGCTACGTCAATGGTGGACATTGGGACCGGGTCGGGCATCCTGGCGATTGCAGGGGCCAAGCTGGGATGCTACCGCGTGCTGGCCCGCGAGATCGACGAGGTGGCGGTACGCGTGGCTCAGGAGAACGTTGAGCGCAACGGGGTGGCCGATCGGGTGATCGTGCAGCACGGCTCGCTGGAGGGCCTGGTCACCTCAGCGCGGCATTTTGATCTGGGGTTCGCCAACCTGACTGCGCGCATCATCCTCGATCTGGCCAGCCAGGGCCTGCAGCATATCATCTGGCCGGGGGGTAAGTTCATCTTCTCCGGCATCATTGAGGAGCAGGCAGCGGAGGTGATCGAGGTACTGGACCGCATCGACCTGCGGCTGCTGGGCACGCGCCAGATGGGGGACTGGATGATGCTGATCACGACAAGGCGCATCCCTGAATGACCAGCCATTTCCGCCATATCTCCACGCCGCGCCCGGCCGGTGAGATCAAGGCCGGGGATCGCGTCCCTGCCACTGAAGAAGACCTGCAGCGGCTGATGGCTGAGCTGGGCATCCGCCCACCCGGCCCGCTGACGTTCGAGCTGGTGAGCACCTGGGCCGCGAAGCATGTGTGGCGCGTTGAGGCAGGCGGCGAGCCGTTCGCCTATGTGCGCTATCTACTCGGCCCGGCCAACCTGTTCCCCGACCGCTGGCGTCATATGCGGCTGGGGGAGATGCTGTATGAGGCGCGGGTGGGGCCGCGCATCCTGGGCCTGGCGCCGGAGAGCAAGGCCCTGGGCGGGCGGGCGGTGGTTGTTGAGGCAGCGCTGGAGCCGATCAGCCCGGAGGAGCTGGCCGCGCGCGCGGAGGAGGCCATCCTGCTGATGGCCCGGCTGCACAGCTATGTGCCGCTGCATGAGGCGCTCTCCGCCGATCTGATCGAGGCTGACCGGCTGGGAGTCAGCTCACTGGCCCGGCTGCTTACCGAGACCCGCGAGCGCTGGTTTGAAGCGGTGGTGCCCCGCTGGCTTGAGGTTGGGCTGGTGGAGATCACCGAGCTGCAGAGCATCGTGGGCGAGCTGCTCTCTGAATTGCAAAAAACCGCGATCCACACCGGACGCATCGGGCTGGTGGTGCCAGCCCATCACGATCCTAATCATGGCAACTTCATGGTAAACCGCCAGGGTGCGCTGCGCCTGATCGACTTTGAGGGGCTGGCGCTCAACAACCCGGTGGCCGATCTGGGCGTCTTCCTGGACTGGTATGTGGAGCCGGAGCGGCATCGTGCGCTACTGCAGGCCTATCCGCTGGCAGACCCGGATGCTGTACTGGAGCGGATGCGGGTGTGGGTGCCGCTGCGCTATATCGAGATCGCGGCGTACTGGGCGGCGCGGCTGACGCGTGCGCGTGACAGCGAGAGCTGGCTCTATGCGGCTGGCTCCCTGCATGAGTGGCTGTTTGCCGCTACGCGCCTGATCTATCCGGATGGGGCGCCGGCCCGGGCCGGCTCCGCACTGGAGGACATCCACGCGGCGCTGCTGGCGCATACCACGCTGGCTGCCGATGCGGGGCAGGGGGGTGATGAAGAAGGATGCAAAAAGCTGGCCTAGTCTACCCCCTGCGGGCCGCAGAAGGGGATCATCGGCCAGCTTGAACGTCATCAAACAAAACAACGCGGTAAGCCATTGTGAGGCTTGCCGCCTGTTTTTGCCTTTCAGATAGGAGGGCTACTCCTCGTCTAACTCTGTACCATCCGGCGCCCGCCCCTTCTTGAAGCGGTAGGTGATGCGCCCCTTGGTCAGATCATAAGGGGTCATCTCGACCCGGACGCGATCTCCCAGCAGGATGCGGATGTAATGCTTACGCATCTTGCCGGAGAGATAGGCCAGTATCTCGTGGCCATCTTCCAGCCTGACGCGGAACAGCATGCCGGGCAGGGCTTCGACTACATTGCCCTCAACCTCGATCTTATCTTTTGAGCTCATACAGTCCCTTCAGCAGGGCAAACGAACAGCACCTTGCCCAACTACCTGACGCGGCGCTGGAGCTTGGCCATACGGCGGCGAATGCGACGCTGTGACTTCTTCTTCTGAATGCGCTTCAGCTCGCTCTTGCTGACATACCAGCGCTTGCGGCGGACCGTGCTGAGCACACCACTCTTGGCCACTTCCTTGCGGAAGCGCTTGAGCAACCCTTCCTGTGATTCACCCGAGCGTAGGACTACCTTTGGCAAGCCTTCTTCACCCCTTTCGTGGTTGGATTAAACACCCTCATCCGCACTGCCAGGCTGAGGGGAGCGCCTGGGATTATACCAGAGGATCGGCGCGGTGACGAATGTTTATGTTTAATTTGATAGCACCAAAAGCCTGGCGTCAAGAAGACCATGGCCCCTGTGCGGGGCGGATTCAGAAAAGGCCACAACGCGCTGCCACACTTTTTGTGCTACCTGTTTGATGGCAGCCAGGCAAGCAAAAGGCGTGACCGCCGTCTGATACCTGACAGTCACGCCCTATCGATCGCTGCCGCTCTGCGTCACCCGGCGTTGCGCAGGCTGGCGGTGCACTGCTCAGCCGCGCGGCGCATGCAGGCTGAGGCCCATGCGCTGCCGTGCCGGTTCCAGGCTGATAATGTAAGCGGTGACGGGGTCACCCACGACATACAGCTCCTCCGGCGCGGCGGGAGGAGGATCTCCCATCTCGGAGATGTGCAGCAGTGCCTCGATGCCGTTGAACAATTCAACAAATACCCCGTATGAGACAATGCGCGAGACCACCCCCTCAACCTGCTGGCCGATGGTGTAATTGGCCTCGATCTCTGCCCAGGGGTTCTCCTGAAGGCGCTTAAGGCTCAGGCCGATGCGCTTTCCCTCGTTGTCCACCTGGAGCACATACACATCGACCTCCTGGCCGATCTCCAGGATCTCGGCGGGGTTGCGCACACGCCGCCAGGCCAGCTCGGAGATGTGCACCAATCCATCGGCGCCGCCCAGGTCAATAAACGCGCCGAAATCACGCAGGCTGCGCACCCTGCCACGCACCACGTCTCCCTCGTGCAGGTTTTTGAGGATCTCCTCCTTAGCCCGCTCGCGGCGGTCGCGCTGGGCCAGGCGCTGAGAGAACACAAGCCGGCGGCGGCGGGCGTTGACCTCAACGATCTTGAGGTTGAGCACCTGCCCCACATAACCAGATAAATAGGCGATGCGGGCCTCGTCGTCCAGGCCGCGCGGCATATCGGCCACGTGCGAGGCCGGGACGAACCCGCGCAGCTCGCCGAAGGGGACGATCAGCCCGCCCTTGTTGGCGGCCAGCACCTCGGCGCGGTAGACGCCATCCTGATCCATCAGGCAGCGGGCAGCCTCCCAGTCCTTAACAGCGCGTGCGTGCTTAATCGAGACGATCAGGTTGCCCTCTCGATCCTCCGGGTCAAGCACCATGACGATAATCCGATCTCCAATCCTGTAGGGCCGATCAAGCAGCAGCTCCTCGGCCTCAGCACGGGGGATAACGCCGTCGCGCTTGAGACCAACATCGATGATCATGCCTTGCTCATCGATGGCGAGGATAGTTCCCTCCAGCACATCGCCGCGGGAAACCTCTTCAAGTTCTTCAAACGATTGTTCCAGAAGTGCAGCGAAATCGTAGGAATCATCGGGGGGTTGATTCATCGGGTGTCCTCCCACCCACAGTTTCAAATGAGGAAGTACGGCGGCGCTCATCACCGGGGTGGGGACGCGCGCTCACCCTGACAGCTTGAGCATATCACCTGCCGGGAGGGTGGATATGCTGTTCCCAAACCCATCACCTGGATGTGGTGTGACAGTGATCATTCTAACGCTTTGTGAAGTTCTTGTCAAAGCAGATGAGGGAGCCTGCTGCAGGCACGGCAAAAACACGCCGGAGGCACAAACCCGTGCTGGGCAGTGCCTCCGGAGCGGGCCGGCGCAGGGCCGGCAGGGTTACTTCTTCTCAGCCAGCACGGCCTGGGCCGCCGCCAGCCGCGCCACGGGCACGCGGAACGGCGAGCAGCTCACGTAGTTCAGGCCGATCTTGTGGCAGAAGGCGATGCTCGACGGCTCACCGCCGTGCTCGCCGCAGATGCCAACCTCGAGGTCAGGCCGCACAGCGCGGCCCTCGGTGACGGCGATCTCCATCAGGCGGCCCACCCCGATCTGGTCGATGGCCTGGAAGGGGTTCTTGGGCAGGATGTTCAGGTCGCTGGGGTCAGCATAACGCAGCAGGAACTTGCGCTCGGCGTCGTCACGGCTGATGCCGTAGGTCATCTGGGTCAGGTCGTTGGTGCCGAAGCTGAAGAACTGGGCCACCTCAGCGATCTCCCCGGCGGTCAGCGCGGCGCGCGGGATTTCGATCATCGTGCCGAACTTGTACTCGATCTCGATGCCCTTCTCCGCCATGACGGTGCGGGCCACTTCCTCGAGCAGTGGCTGGATGTTGCGCAGCTCGTTGACATGGCTGGTCAGGGGGATCATGACCTCGGGCTTGACGATCACGCCCTCCTTTGTCACCTCACAGGCCGCCTCGAAGATGGCGCGCACCTGCATCTTGTTCAGCTCGGGCATGACGATGCCCAGGCGGCAGCCGCGCAGGCCCAGCATGGGGTTGAACTCATGCATGTCGCGCACGGTGGCCAGCAGTGACTCCTTTGCGGGGTCGCTCTTGCCCTGAGCACGCAGGGTCGCGACTTCCTCAATCAGCTCCTCCAGCGGGGGCAGGAACTCGTGAAGCGGCGGGTCAAGCAGGCGGATGATGACGGGCAGGCCGTCCATCTCCTTGAAGATGCCGTAGAAGTCCCCACGCTGCAGCGGCAGCAGCACCTCATCGAGCACACGCTGGAACTCAGTGTGATCGCCGCGCTGGTGAGCCAGGATGGCGGCCTGGAACTTCTCGGTGCGCTCACCGAGGAACATGTGCTCGGTGCGGCACAGGCCGATGCCCTGGGCGCCGTAGCTGCGGGCGCGGCGGGCCTGTCCGGGGTCGTCGGCGTTGGCCCACACCTGCAGGCGGCGGATCTCGTCAGCCCAGGCGAGGATCTGCTGGAGATCGGTCTGGTCATCGAACGAGGGGGCGACGGTCTTGAGCGCGCCCAGGAACACTTCGCCGGTCGCGCCGTCAAGCGAGATATAATCGCCCTCGTTGACGGTTACGCCGTTCACCGCGAACTTGCGCTCGCTCAAGTTGATGCGGATTTCCTCGCAGCCAGCCACGCAGGGCTTGCCGAGCTGGCGGGCCACCACCGCGGCGTGGCTGGTCGCGCCGCCGTGCTGGGTCAGGATGCCGCGGGCAGCAAGCATGCCGTGTACGTCGTCGGGGGTGGTCTCAGGGCGCACCAGGATGACGGCCTCACCCTGCTTGGCGCGCTGCTCGGCGGTGTCGGCATCGAAGTACACCTTGCCAACGGCAGCGCCGGGCGAGGCGTTGAGGCCCTTGGCCAGGCGGGTGCTGCTCTTCTTGGCCCCATCGTCAAAGCGAGGGTGCAGGAGCTGGTCGATCTGCACTGGCTCGATGCGGGCCACCGCCTCGGCGGGGGTGATGATGCCCTCTTTCACCATGTCCACGGCGATTTTGACCTCGGCGGCGGCGGTGCGCTTGCCGTTGCGGGTCTGCAGCATCCACAGCTTACCGTACTCAATGGTGAACTCCATGTCCTGCATGTTGCGATAGTGCTTTTCCAGCTTCTCGGCAATGGCAAGTAGCTCCTGCCACACCTCGGGCAGTTCCTCGGCCAGCTTGTGGACCTCAGTGGGGGTGCGGGCGCCAGAGACGACATCCTCGCCCTGGGCGTTGAACAGGTACTCACCGAAGAGGTCCTTCTCGCCGGTGGAGGGGTTGCGGGTGAAGGCCACGCCGGAGCCGGAGTCCCAACCGACGTTGCCGAACACCATTGCCACAATGTTGACGGCGGTGCCCAGGTCGTGCGAGATGCCGGTGGCGTTACGATAATCGACCGCACGCTTGCCATTCCACGACTTGAACACGGCCTCGACAGCCAGCTCAAGCTGCTTCCAGGGGTCCTGGGGGAACTCGCCACCGGTCTCCTTCTTGATCAGCTCCTTGAACCAGCCGGTGACCTTCTGCCAGCCAGCAGCGGAGATCTCGGGGTCAGTGGTGACGCCCTCCTCCTGCTTGATGCGCTTGATCAAATCCTCAAAGAGCGCTCCCTCGATGTCGAGCACCACCTTGCCGAACATCTGCACCAGGCGGCGGTAGGCGTCCCAGGCGAAGCGCTCATCAGCCTTGGCGGCCAGTGCCTTGACGGACTCGTCGTTGAGGCCCAGGTTGAGGATGGTGTCCATCATGCCGGGCATCGAGAACTTGGCGCCGGAGCGCACCGAGACGAGCAGGGGGTCGCTGTTATCCCCGAAGCGGCGGCCCATCTTGGCGCCCAGTGCCTCCATCCCGGCGATGGTCTGCTCCCACATACCCTCCGGGAACTTGCCGCCGCTGCGCAGGTAGGCGACGCAGGCTTCGGTGGTGATGGTGAAGCCGGGGGGAACTGGCAGGCCGATGTTGGTCATCTCGGCCAGGTTTGCGCCTTTGCCACCCAGCAGGTCGCGCATCGAGGCGCTGCCTTCCTCGAAGGCGTATACCCACTTGTGAGTCTTTTCCGACATAGCTGCGTTGTCCTTTCGAACCTTCTCCAGAAAGTCGTCTAAAGCGAACTGCTTAAGTACTTGAATAAATGCAGAGCGAAGGCCCCACGAGGGGGCCTTCCGGAGGCCGGGTTCCACTGACAATGAGGGCGGCATCTCCACACCCCGCCGCCGCCCCGGCAAAGGGGCACGGGGTGGGGGCAGCCCCTGCGTCAGTGCAGCCTAGCGGCGCAGGCCCTGGCCTGCGGGATCCGGTCGCCATGAGGCCAGCACTTTCATGTAGTTGGCCCGTTCGTAAGTGGTGGGGTCCGCCACATGAAGCTGGCTCATGCTGCCCTGCATTTGATTCACCGATTCATATTCGTGCTCGGTCATCCAGCGGGTGACCTCATCCAGGATGACCTGGATGCGCTCTGTGCCGTTGCGCAGCAGCTCGGAGGCCATCATGGTGACCTTTGCACCGGCCATCACACCCTTGAGCACGTCCTCATAGGTGTGGACGCCGCTGGTGATGGCCAGGTCGGCCTTGATGCGCCCGTACAGGATCGCCACCCAGCGCAGCGGGAGGCGCAGCTCATACTGTGAGCTAAGCGTCAGGCGCGGTACAACCTCCAGCTCTTCGATGTCAATATCGGGCTGGTAGAAGCGATTGAACAGCACCAGAGCATTGGCCCCGGCGTCGGCCAGGCGCTTCGCCATGTTCGCCATCGCGCTGAAGTACGGGCTCAGCTTGACCGCGACGGGTATTGTGACACTTTCTTTAACAGCTTTCAAGATGTCAAGGTGATTCTGCTCCACCTGCTCGGCGGTTGTATCAAGCTCGGTGGGCAGTGAGTAGATATTCAGCTCAAGCGCGTCGGCGCCGGCCTCCTGCATCTTGCGGGCATAGCTCACCCAGCCGCCGATGGTGCTGCCGTTGAGGCTGGCGATGATGGGGATGCTCACTGCCGCTTTGGCCCTGCGGATGCGCTCCAGATATTCATCAGGGCCGATGCTGTACTGTCCCAGATCGGGGAAGAGGGTGAGCGACTCGGCGTAGGAGTTGGTGAAGTACTCCAGGTGATGGTGAAGCTGATGGCTCTGCAGGCGGATCTGCTCCTCAAACAGCGAGTACATCACCACTGCGGCGGCGCCCATCTCCTCCATGCGCTTGATGGTATCCAGGCTCTCGGAGAGCGGCGAGGCGGACGGGACGATGGGGTTCTTCAGCTTCAGCCCCAGGTATGTTGTGCTCAAGTCCATCTTGTACTGCTCCCTTGCGCTAAAGGGCACTCCCGGTGGGGGGGCAGCACCGCCCTGTGCCCGTTTCGGTCAAGAGGCGCCCCGGCAGTACCGCCGGGGCGCGTGCTGAATACCTACCCCTTAACTGCGGCCTCAGCGACCTCGCGGGCCAGTTCCTCGTAGCGGGCATAGCGCTCATTGACCCAGGCCTGTGCTTCACGCAGGAACCGTTCGGCGGCTTCCGGGTCGCTGAGCGTCAGCATGCGATAGCGCGTTTCGTTATAGATATAGTCGCGCAGCGGCACACTGGGTGCCTTTGAGTCGAGCTGGAAGGGGTTCTTCCCCTCCAGTTTGCGGCGCGGGTCGAAGCGGTACAGCGGCCAGTAGCCGGACTGCGTCGCCAGCCGCTGCTGATCGAGGCTGTGGATCATGTCGATGCCGTGGTTGATGCAGGGGCTGTAGGCGATGATCAGCGACGGGCCGTCGTAGGACTCAGCTTCGATGAAGGCTCGGATGGTATGCGCGTCGTTGGCGCCCATGCAGACCTGTGCCACATACACGCTGCCATAGCTCATAGCCATCAGGCCCATGTCCTTCTTGGGGGTGGGCTTGCCACTGGCGGCAAACTTGGCCACCGCCCCCAGCGGCGTGGCCTTGGATGACTGGCCGCCGGTGTTGGAATAGACCTCAGTATCGAGCACCAGGATGTTGACGTTGCGGCCACTGGCCAGCACGTGATCCAGGCCGCCGAAGCCGATGTCGTAGGCCCAGCCATCGCCACCGACGATCCAGACGCTCTTCTTGACCAGATAGTCGGCCACATGCAGCAGCGCCTTCGCCTCCGGGCTATCGATGCCCATCAGACGGGCCTTCAGCTCAGCCACACGGGCGCGCTGCTCCTCGATCCCGGCATCGGTGCTCTGGTCGGCGTAGAGGATCGCCCCGGCCAGGTCGTCGCCGATGCGGCCGCTCAGGCGCTGCACCAGCTCGCGGGCGTACTCGGTCTGCTTATCGACAGCCAGGCGCATCCCCGCGCCGAACTCGGCGTTGTCCTCAAACAGCGAGTTGCTCCAGGCCGGGCCGCGCCCCTCTGCGTTGACGGTGTAGGGGGTAGTGGGCAGGTTGCCGCCGTAGATGCTGGAGCACCCGGTGGCATTGGCGATGAGGGTGCGGTCACCAAAGAGCTGGGTGAGCAGCTTGATGTAAGGGGTCTCACCGCACCCCGCGCATGCGCCGGAGAACTCAAACAGCGGGCGCAGGAGCTGGATGTTCTTGACGTTAGTCCACTGCAGGCCGTCCACCCGCGGGATATCGGGCAGGCTCAGGAAGAAGTCCCAGTTGGCGGCCTCGGTCTCGCGGATGGGGAGCTGCGGGGCCATGTTGATCGCCTTGAGACGCGGCTCGGCTTTGTTCTTGGCAGGGCAGGCTTCCACGCACAGGCCGCAGCCGGTGCAGTCCTCAACGGCCACCTGAAGTGTGTAGCGCAGGCCCTTCAGCTCCTTGAAGCGGGCCTCGGTCGACTGGAAGGTCGGCGGGGCACCCGCCAGCAGGCTCTCGTCGTACACCTTGGCGCGGATCACGGCGTGTGGGCAAACCAGCACGCACTTGCCACACTGGATGCAGACCTCAGGATCCCAGACAGGGACCTCCAGCGCGATGTTGCGCTTCTCCCAGCGCGTGGTGCCGCTGGGGTAGGTGCCGTCAACGGGCATGGCACTGACGGGGAGCAGGTCACCGCGCCCGGCGATCATCTCGGCGGTTACGCGCTGCACGAACTCAGGTGCCTCGGCGGGGACGATGGGCGGCATCTCGATGGTGCTGGTGACGCGGTCGGGCACCTCGATCTGGTGCAGGTTGTTGATGGCTGCATCCACCGCGGCGTAGTTGCTCTCAACCACCGCCTCACCACGCTTGCCGTAGGTCTTGTAGATCGCCTCCTTGATCTTGGCGATGGCCTCATCCTGAGGCAGCACGGCGCTGAGGTAAAAGAAGCAAGTCTGCATGATGGTGTTGATGCGCGTGCCCAGCCCCAGCTCGCTGGCGATGGTGTAGGCGTCGATCACCCACAGCTTGAGCTGCTTCTTGATGATCTGCTCCTGCACCGTGCGCGGCAGGCGATCCCACACCTCATCGGGGCTGTAGGGGCTGTTGATCAGTAGCGTCGCGCCGCGGCGGGCGTTGGCCAGCACATCGTACCGCTCCAGGAAGCCGAACTGATGCACGGCAACGAAGCTGGCCTTGTCGATCAGATAGGTGGACTTGATCGGACGCGGGCCAAAGCGCAGGTGCGAGACGGTGCGCGCGCCGGATTTCTTCGAGTCGTAGACGAAATAGCCCTGAGCGTAGAACTCGGTCTCCTCGCCGATGATCTTGATCGAGTTCTTGTTGGCGCCCACTGTCCCGTCAGCACCCAGGCCCCAGAACATGGCCCGCACCACGTCATCCGGCTCGGTGGAGAAATCCGGGTCGTAATCGATGCTGGTGTGGGTCACGTCGTCGATGATGCCGACCGTGAAGTGGTTCTTCGGCTCAGGCTTGAGCAGTTCGTCGAAAATGCCTTTGACCATGGCCGGAGTGAATTCCTTGGAGGATAGGCCATAGCGCCCACCGATCACGCGCGGCATCTTCTCGAAGGGCAGTGTGCCGGCCATTGCCGCCTCGCTGATGGCGGTCAGCACATCCTGATAGAGCGGCTCGCCTGCCGCGCCCGGCTCTTTGGTGCGATCCAGCACGGCGATCGTTTTGATGGTGCGGGGCAGGGCTGCCAGGAAAGCCTCCGCCGCGAAGGGGCGGTACAGGCGCACCTTGACCACGCCGACCTTCTCGCCCTGCGCCATGAGGTACTCGGCGGTCTCGTCGGCGGTCTCACAGCTGGACCCCATCAGCACGATCACGCGCTCGGCATCGGGCGCGCCGACGTAATCGAACAGGTGGTACTGGCGGCCCACCAGCGCTGCGAAGCGGTCCATGACCTCCTGTACAATGGCGGGAGTGGCCAGATAGAACGGATTGACCGTCTCGCGGCCCTGGAAGAAAACATCGGGGTTCTGGGCGGTGCCGCGGATGAACGGGCGCTCCGGCGAGAGCGCACGGGCGCGGTGCGCGGCCACCAGCTCATCGTCGATCAGGGCCCGGATGTCGTCATCTGCCAGCAGCTCGATTTTGTTGACCTCATGCGAGGTGCGGAAGCCATCCATGATATTGAGGAATGGCACACGCGCCCGCAGCGTGGCGGCCTGAGCGATCAGCGCGAAGTCGTGCGTCTCCTGCACCGATGCACCAAACAGCATCCCCCAGCCGGTGCTGCGCACAGCCATCACATCCGAATGGTCACCAAAAATCGAGAGCGCTTGCGCGGCCAGCGAGCGAGCCGCGATGTGAAACACGGTGCTCGTCAGCTCGCCAGCGATCTTGTACATATTGGGGATCATCAACAGCAGCCCCTGGCTGGCGGTGAAGGTTGTCGTCAGTGAGCCGGCCTGGAGCGCGCCATGCACCGCGCCGGAAGCGCCCCCCTCAGACTGCATCTCAACGACCAGTGGGACGGTGCCCCAGATGTTGGTTTTGCCCTCTGCCGACCAGGCATCGGCCCACTCGCCCATCGGGGACGACGGGGTGATCGGGTAGATGGCGATCACCTCGTTGGTCTTATGCGCCACGTATGCCGCGGCCTCGTTCCCATCGATGGTAACCAATTGTCGTGTCACGGCGTTTCTCCAATCCAAACAACGCAAGTTGCTACTGCAGAAAACCGGCCCGAGCAGGCCGGAACCACGGCTCAAAAGCCTCATCTAGGGTATACCCGTGCAGCCATGCAGTGATAAGTGATAAACATCATCTATAACTCATGTAGAACGTTACACTTACAATCCGGACCCGATATATAGAATGATCTTCAGGCGTGGGGAGGCGCGGGAAGCGGTTGGCAGGCCGGCACGGGTGATCTACAATTCGTGTTCCGGGGCGCTGATCCGACATGGGAAATGAGGACGCGGTGCATGAGCTTGGCGTAACCGAAAACATCCTGAGCATTGCGGTGCAGACAGCCCATGAACACGGCGCGAAGCGCATCACCGATCTGTACCTGGTGATCGGCGATCTCTCCTCGTTTGTTGATGAGTCGATCCAGTTCTACTGGGATATGCTCAGTGCGGGCACGCTGGCCGAGGGCGCCCGCCTGCACTTCCGGCGCATCCCGGCACAGATGCTGTGCCGCAACTGTGATCATGAGTACACCCCGGCCAGGGGCGAGCTGCTGTGCCCGTTGTGCGGTGGCTCAAACGTGAAGATCATTGGCGGCGACGAGTTCCAGCTCGAATCGATCGATATTGAGTAGAAGGAGAAGGCATCATGTGTCTTGGCATCCCCGGCAGGGTGATCGAGAAGTACGAGTCTGGTGGGCTGACGATGGGCAAGGTCGATTTCGGCGGGGTGGTCAAGGAAGTTTGCCTGGCCTATGTGCCGGAGGTGGAGATCGGCGATTATGTGATCATCCACGTGGGCTTTGCCCTGACCCGGCTGGACGAGGCTGAGGCCATGGAGACGTTCAAGCTGCTGAATGAGCTGGAGATGCTGCAGGACGAGCTGCCTGAGCTTTCGGAAAGGCTGAACGAGGAATGACGCGCAACGTGCCGGTGGTGCAAAATGTATTGTCTGCCAACGACCAGATCGCGGCGCAAAACCGCCGCACGCTGGAGGAGGCAGGTGTCTATGCGATCAACGTGATGGCCTCGCCCGGGGCGGGCAAGACCAGCGTGATCCTGGCGACCTTCGAGCGGCTGAAGGCCGACCTGCGCATGGGCATCATCGAGGGGGACCTGGCGACCAGCATCGACGCTGACAGGGCCAGTGCGCTGGGCATCCCCGCCGTGCAGATCAACACGGGTGGCGGCTGCCATCTGGAGGCGCACCAGGTAGGGGGCGCGATCGGTGAGCTGCCGCTGGGTGAGATCGACCTGGTGGTGATCGAGAACGTGGGCAACCTGGTGTGCCCCACGTGGTGGAGCCTGGGGACCCACCTCAACGTGCTGATTGCCAGCGTGCCGGAGGGCGACGACAAGCCCTATAAGTACCCGGTGATGTACCAGAACGTCGATGTGCTGATCATCAACAAGATCGACCTGCTGCCCTACATCGACTTCAGGATGGACTACTTCCGGCAGGGCGTCGAGATCCTCAACCCCGGCCTGACGACCTTCCCGGTCTCGGCCAAGACGGGGGAGGGAATGGACGCCTGGGTGAGCTGGCTCAGGGGGAAGGTGAAGGCACATCGGGATGGGTGATCCACCGCTGGTCGGGCGCAGCATCCACGTCAGCGGGGTGGTGCAGGGCGTGGGGTTCCGGCCCTTTGTCTACGGGCTGGCGACCCGGCTCGGCCTGACCGGCTGGGTGATCAACACGTCGGCGGGCGTTGACATCCACATCCAGGGGCCGCCGGATCACGTCGACGTATTCGTCGATGCGCTGGTGGCGGAGGCCCCGCCGCTGGCCCGCATCGATGCGCTGATCGTGGAGGAGGCCGCCCCGGACAGCTTCGAGGGGTTTGAGATCCGCGCCAGCGAAGCGGTTGAGGGGGCGTTCCAGCCGATCTCGCCGGACATGAGCATCTGCCCCGACTGCCTGCGCGAGCTGTTCGACCGGCGCGACCGGCGCTACCGCTATCCGTTCATCAACTGCACCAACTGCGGGCCGCGCTTCACCATCATCAAGGATATCCCCTACGACCGGCCCAATACGACGATGGCCGTCTTCCCCATGTGCGAGGACTGTGCCCGTGAGTATCACGACCCCGCCGATCGGCGCTTCCATGCGCAGCCGGTGGCCTGCCCCGTGTGCGGGCCGCGTGTGTGGCTGGTGACATACGACGAGGTGATGGGTGAGCAGGGTCCGGTGCCGATGCCGGTCAAGGTGTTTGAGGATGAGGCCATCCGCGAGACATTGATCTTGCTGCGGCTGGGGCGCATCGTGGCGATCAAAGGGCTGGGGGGCTTCCACCTGGCCTGCGATGCCCGCAATGAGGAGGCCGTCAGCGAGCTGCGGCGGCGCAAGCTGCGGCGCGACAAGCCATTCGCGCTGATGATGCGCGACGTGGCTCAGGTAGAGCAGTACTGTATTGTCAGCGAGGCCGAGCGCGCGCTGCTCGAATCGCGCGAGCGCCCGATCGTGCTGCTGGAGAAGCGGCGTGGGGGGGGCATCGCGGCTGCTGCTGCACCGGGCCAGACCACGCTGGGCGTGATGCTGCCCTATACGCCGCTGCATTACCTGCTGTTTGACGGTGACAACCCGATGCCGCTGATCATGACCAGCGGCAACCTGGCCGAGGAGCCAATTGCCACCGACAACAAAGAGGCGCTGGAGCGGTTGGCCGACCTGGCCGACGCCTTCCTGCTGCATGACCGCGACATCCACATCCGCACCGATGACTCGGTGATGCGCGTATTCCGGGGGGCCGAGCTGCCGGTGCGGCGCTCGCGGGGATACGCGCCCTATCCGGTGCGGCTGCCCTTCAGCCTGCCGCCGCTGCTGGCGGTGGGCGGTGAGCTAAAGAACACCTTCTGCGTCACGCGTGATCAGTACGCCTTCCTCAGCCACCACATCGGCGACATGGAGAACCTGGAGACGGTACGCTCATTTGAGCAGGGTGTGACGCATTTCGAGACGCTGTTCCGCATCAGCCCGCAGGCCATCGCCTGCGATATGCACCCCAACTACATGGCGACCCGCTACGCTCAGCAGCGCGCCGAGCGCGAGGGCCTGCCGCTGATCCGGGTGCAGCACCACCACGCCCACGTGGCCGCGGTGATGGCTGAGAACGGGCATCCCGGCGATCGGCCCGTGATCGGGGTGGCCTTTGACGGCACGGGCTACGGCACCGATGGCGCGATCTGGGGGGGGGAGTTCCTAATTGCCACCTATGCTGCCTTTGAGCGGGCTGCCCACCTTAAGTATGTGCCGCTGCCGGGTGGTGACGCGGCAGCGCGCAGAACGGCGCGCGCGGGCATCACGCACCTGCTGATGGCGGGACTCGCGCTGGAGCCGCATCTACCACCGGTGGCGGCGCTGGGCGCGGTGGAGCTGAACATCGTACGGCAGCAGGTAGAGCGCGGGCTGAACGCGCCGCCGACCTCCAGCATGGGACGGCTGTTCGATGCGGTGGCCGCCATCATCGGGGTGCGCGAGGAGGTCAATTACGAGGGGCAGGCGGCCATCGAGCTGGAGGCGCTGGTGGAGCCGGATGAGATCGGCTTCTACCCGTTTGGCACCGGGGAGGAGATCGACGCCAGCCCGGCGATTCGCGCGGTGGTGCTGGATTTCGAGGATGGTGTCCCCCAGCGCGAGATCGCGGCGCGCTTCCACAACGGGGTGGCGCTGATGATTCGCAACACATGCCTGTGGCTGCGCGATGAGTATGGCCTCTCGGAGGTGGCACTCAGCGGGGGGGTATTCCAGAACGTGACGTTGCTGGGCATGGCGCTCGACCTGCTGCATGCGGAGGGGTTCACCGCGCTGACGCATCGGCTGGTGCCGCCCAACGACGGCGGGCTGGCGCTCGGCCAGGCGGTTGTGGCCGGGGCCGTGCTGGGGTAGGGGGATGCCAACGCAACGCACGAGATCGGCGAGCTGGCAGGAGATGGCCTGATGAAGTATCTGGACGAATACCGTGATGAGGAGGTCACCCGGCGGCTACTGGAGGAGATCCGCGCGGTAGTGACACGCCCCTGGAAGATCATGGAGATCTGCGGGGGGCAGACGCACTCGATCCTGAAAAGCGGGCTGGACCAGATGCTGCCCGCCGAGGTGGACCTGATCCACGGGCCGGGCTGCCCGGTGTGCGTCACGCCGCTGGAGCTGATCGACAAGGCCATCGCGCTGGCGGCGCGCCCCGATGTGATCCTGACCTCCTACGGCGACATGCTGCGCGTGCCCGGCTCCGGGCGCGACCTGTTCTCGGTGAAGGCGGCGGGCGGCGATGTGCGCATTGTCTACTCGCCGCTCGACTCGCTGGCCATCGCCCGTGAGAACCCCGATAAGACCGTGGTGTTCTTCGCAGTGGGCTTTGAGACAACGGCCCCGGCCAACGCCATGGCGATCAAACAGGCAAAGGCGCTGGGCATCGACAACTTCACCGTGCTGGTGTCGCATGTCACCGTGCCGCCCATTCTGGCCGGGTTGCTCGAATCGTCTGACGTGCAGGTGGACGGGTTCCTGGCGCCGGGGCACGTGTGCGCGGTGATGGGCTACTGGGAATATGAGGCGCTGGTGGATCGGTATCACGTGCCAATGGTCGTCACCGGCTTCGAGCCGGTGGACCTGGCGCGCGGCCTGCTGATGGCCCTGCGCCAGCTTGAGGAGGGCCGCGCTGTGGTGGAGAACGCCTATGAGCGCTCGGTGGTGCGCGAGGGCAACCGGCCTGCCCAGGCGGTGATCAACGAGGTGTTTGAGCTGTGCGACCGGGCCTGGCGCGGCATCGGTGTGATCCCGATGAGCGGCTACCGGCTGCGCGAACCCTACCGCGATTACGACGCCGAGGCGCGCTTCCCGGAGGTGCAGTCCATCGCCACGCAGGAGTCGAGCCTGTGCATCAGCGGGCTGATCCTGCAGGGGCTAAAGAAGCCCTCAGAATGCCCGGCCTTTGGCCGCGAGTGCACGCCGCAGACTCCGCTGGGCGCGACGATGGTCTCGTCAGAGGGGGCCTGCGCGGCTTATTATCGGTACGGGCGCTATGCCGCTGCACAGCGTCCCCCGGCAGACGGCTGAGATGGCCGCCGGGCAGTTGATCTGGAGGACAGGTTGATCGATGACAGACAGCGATAAGCCCGATTTCAGCGGGTGGGTCTGCCCCGCCCCACTCCGCAGCTACCCCACCGTGGTGATGGGCCACGGCAGCGGCGGCAGGATGATGGCCGACCTGATCGCTCATCTGTTTGTGCCGGAGCTGGATAACGACCTGCTGGCCCAGATGGGTGATTCGACCGTGATCAACCTGGCGCAGATCGACGGCAGCGGGGGGCGCATCGCGATTTCCACCGACTCGTTCACCGTCAGCCCGCTGTTCTTCCCCGGCGGCGACATCGGCAGCCTGGCCGTGCATGGCACGGTGAACGATGTGGCCATGAGCGGCGCGACCCCGCTGTTCCTCAGCGCCGGGTTCATTCTGGAGGAGGGGCTGCCGATGGACACGCTGGGCCGCATTGTTGAATCGATGGCGGCGGCCTGCCGGGAGGCCGGGGTGCGGGTGGTGGCCGGGGATACCAAGGTGGTCAACCGGGGGCACGGCGATGGGCTGTACATCAACACGACGGGGATCGGCGTGCTGCCGCCGGGCGTGGACATCGCCCCGCAGAACGCGCGGCCCGGCGACGTAGTGATCGTCAGCGGCACGCTGGGCGATCACGGCATTGCGATCATGTCGGTGCGCAACGACCTGCACTTCGAGACGGCCATCGTCAGCGACAGCGCGCCGCTGAACGGGCTGGTGGCGGCCATGCTGAAAGCCTCCCCGCATATCCACACCCTGCGCGATGCCACACGGGGCGGGCTGGCCGCCGCGCTGAACGAGATCGCCGGGGCGGCGCGGGTCGGCATCACCATTGACGAGCGTAGAGTCCCGGTGCGGGATGCCGTCCGTGCGGCCTGCGAGATGCTGGGGCTTGACCCGCTGTATGTGGCCAACGAGGGCAAGCTGATCGCTTTTGTGCCTGAGGCCGAGGCCGAGGCCGTGCTGGCGGCGATGCAGGCGCACCCGCTGGGGGGTGACGCCGCGGTCATCGGCAGGGTGGTGGAGGAGCATCCGGGGCTGGTGGTGGCGCGGACGGGGATCGGAGGCTCGCGCGTGGTCGATCTGCCCGCCGGGGAGCTGCTGCCGCGCATCTGCTGACAGGCCGGGGCAGGGGGAAACGGCGGGGCGGCTCAAGCCACAAGAGCCGCCCCTGAAAGAGAGGAGAAGAACGTCTCTGGCGGGTCTGCTGGAGCGTGCTATGAACTTCCTTCAGACCGATCCATGCCCTGAAGAGACCTCACCCCCGCCGGACCTTCGGTCCGTCACCCCCTCAGCCACGCGTGGAGAGGGGGAAGAGCCGAGCGCAGCGAGGCATGGGGGTGAGGTCTTCGTGAGACACGGCACAGCTTCAGAAAAGCTCGTAGCAGCCTCTAGCCGCCGGATACCGGATCGGACACCACCGGGAGACCGGCCAGCGCCATGGCGATCTCCTCTTCGGGGTAGGCGTAGTCCTGCAGCTTCCCTGCGTTGTAATCGATATAAGCCTGCATATCGAAGTGGCCATGGCCGCACAGGTTGAACAGGATGGCGCGGCTGACGCCCTCCTCACGGCAGCGTACCGCCTCGCGGATGGCGGCGGCGATGCCGTGGTTGGCCTCCGGGGCGGGCACGATCCCCTCGCTACGGGTGAACAACACCCCGGCGGCGAAGGTCTCAAGCTGCTCGATGGCCACTGCGTCGATCTGCCCGATCTGGAGCAGCAGGCTGACCAGGGGGGCCATGCCGTGATAGCGCAGCCCGCCAGCGTGCAGGCCGGGCGGCATAAAGGTGTGGCCCAGTGTGTGCATCTTGACCAGCGGGGTCAGGTGCGCCGTGTCGCCAAAATCGTAAGCGTAGCGGCCTTTGGTCAGGCTGGGGCAGGCGGCAGGCTCGACGGCCAGCAGGCGTACATCGGCCTCGCCGCGCAGCTTGCGCCCGATGAAGGGGAAGGCGATCCCGGCGAAGTTGGAGCCGCCCCCCGTGGGCGCGATGATGACATCCGGGTAGTCATCGGCCATCTCGAACTGCTTGAGCGCCTCCTGGCCGATCACGGTCTGGTGCAGCAGCACGTGGTTGAGCACGCTGCCCAGGCTGTACTTGACGCCCCCGGTGGTGGCGGCCACCTCGACGGCCTCTGAGATGGCGATACCCAGCGACCCGGCGGAATCGGGGTGCTGCTCCAGGATGGCGCGCCCGGCATTGGTCAGCGGGCTGGGGCTGGCGTGCACCGCTGCCCCGAAGGTCTCCATCAATGCGCGGCGGTAGGGCTTCTGGTCGTAGCTGACGCGCACCATGAAGACCTCGCACTCCATGCCGAAGAAGGCGCAGGCCATCGCCAGGGCCGACCCCCACTGCCCGGCCCCGGTCTCGGTGACGAGCTTCCTGACGCCTTCCTCTTTGTTATAGAAAGCCTGGGCGATGGCGGTGTTCGGCTTGTGCGACCCCGCCGGGCTGACCCCCTCGTACTTGTAGTAGAGGCGGGCGGGGGTGTCGAGCGCCTTCTCCAGGCCGCGCGCGCGGATCAGCGGGCTGGGGCGGTACATGCGGTAGACATCGCGCACCGGCTCCGGGATCTCGATCTCGCGCTCAGTGCTGACCTCCTGCGCGATCAGTGCCATGGGGAACAGCGGGGCGAGATCGTCCGGCCCGACGGGCTGGCCCGTGCCGGGGTGCAGCACCGGCGGCGGCGGCACGGGCAGGTCGGCGGCGATATTGTAATACGCCTGCGGGATGTCCTTCTCGGACAGCAGGAACTTCCGGGTCTTGTTGTCGGCAGCCATCATGATCCTCCATGTGTTTCGCTGAGCTCTCTACGTTTCAGGCCCTTGCAGAGCAGGACCTGCGCATCGTCCTGGTCGGTGGGCATGAACGCTGAAGGCGCTGATGGCCGCTTATCGATCTATGCCGGTGTGCTGCGCTCCTTTCCTCAAGCCCTCTCCTGTGGTTAGCGGCGGTACAGGTCGATTACGCGGCTGACAACCGGGCTGGTGAGGCCCATTGCCTCACGGGCCAGGGCCAGCGTCTCCTGGGCGATGGGGCGTGCGCGCTCGGCCCCCATGCGCAGGATATCGATCACATCATCCGGGCGCTGCTCCAGGAAGCGGCGGCGCTCGCGGATCGGCTCCAGGAAGGCGTTGAGCTTCTCAGCCAGCACGCGCTTGCACTCCACATCGCCGATGGTGCCCTTGCGATAGCGCTCTTTGAATTCCTCCACCTGGGCTGTGTCGGGGTTGAACAGGTCATGATAGATGAACAGCGGGTTGCCCTCCACCGTGCCGGGGTCGGTGGCGTGGATGCGCTTCGGATCGGTGTACATCTTCATCACCTGCTGGCGCACCGTCTCCGGGTCGTCGGAGAGCAGGATGGCGTTGCCCAGTGACTTGCTCATCTTGGCCTGCCCGTCGATGCCGATCAGCGTGTCGCCCAGGATCAGGGCCTCCGGCTCCGGGAACACCTCACCGAAGCGGGTGTTGAAGCGCCGGGCGATCTCCCGCGTGACCTCGATGTGGCTGGCCTGATCCCTGCCGACGGGCACGAGCTGCCCGCGCACGATCAGGATGTCGGCAGCCTGCAACACCGGGTAATTGAGCAGCCCGGCGGACGGCTCGGTGATGTGCAGGTTCTGCATCACCTCTTTGAGTGAGGGCACACGCTGCAGGCGCGGAACGGTGGTCAGCATACTGAACAGCAGGGTCAGCTCGGCGGTCTCGGGCACGTCAGACTGGAGGTAATGCACCGCCTTGCCCGGCTCGATGCCGACCGCGTAGTTATCCATCACCACTTCAAGGGCGTTCTGGCGCGTTTTCAGCACGTCCTCTTTCTCGGGGTGGGTGGTCAGGGTGTGGTAATCCGCCACCAGCAGGAACAGCTCGTACTCATCCTGCAGGGCGACGCGGTTCCTGAGCGTGCCCACATAATGCCCCAGATGCAGCTTGCCGGTGGGGCGGTCGCCCGTCAGGATCCGCCCCTTCTTCTTGCCGTCGTTTGCCATGGACTCCTCGATCTGTTAACCGATCAAAATCAACCCGCCGCCGGCGGCCCGGAACAAAAAACGCCCATCCCTGACCGGTCGGTCAAAGGGACGGGCGTCGATGCCCGCGGTGCCACCCTCATTAAGCGGCCTGCCCCAAAAACACAAACCCGCGGTGATGCGCGGGGGTGAGCAGCCAGCTTCACTCAGCGGATACAGCAGCGCCTGCTGCGATATCCTGCGCCCTGGTAACGGTGGCGTCTCCGGCCAGGACTACTTGGTCACCCGGGTGGCCGTTTGCCCTGGCAACTCCCCGGCCCATTCGGCGCCCGCGTCTGTACCGCTCTCACACCACCCGGCGGCTCTCTGAACAGCGCCCTGACGCTTACTATCCCGGATCAACGTCGCTGATGTATCCAATTTGTGCGACAGTTTAGCAGAGTAATCGGGCCATGTCAAGCACGAAAGGTCGTCGTGCTTTCATCAGGGGATTAGCATGGTGAGGGGGATCAAAGCGGGGCCTCACCGTGGTGAAGCCCCACCATATGCCTGATGGAAGTGGAATGTCAGCGGCCCCAGGCGGGCTGCTGCTTGAGCACGGGGGACGCCTGCTCGCAGTCACCGGCGGGGCGTGCATTCTGTGCCCTGCGGGCGACCAGCAGGCCAAGCAGTATCTCGTGCAGGGCCTCCGGGTCGGGCAGCGGCTTGCCCACGATGGCGTCGGCCAGGCGCTCCAGGCAGACCCGGTCGCGCTCGTTCAGTTCGTAGGCCGTCATGAATACCACCGCCGCCCCGGCTGTCTGCCGCAGCCCGCGCAGGCGCTGCGCGATCTCCGGCCCGCGCGGGCCGGGCACGCGGATATCGAGCAGGGCCAGCTCCGGGGGCGGCCCGGCGATCTCGCCCGCCTCCATGCGGTCCAGCCAGTCCATCACCTCGTAACCGGTGGTGAAGGCCAGCGGCGTTACTCCCCAGTCCTCCATAAAAACCGTCAGCATCAGCCGGATAGCCGGCTCATCTTCAACCAGCAGCCACACGCGCTCTCTACCCGTCACCCCGATCACTCACTCCGTTTGCAACATCACCGGCCTGCCTTACAACCATCCCCGGCCGCCACCGGTGTCCGATCAAATCATTGTTTGATCTTATCATGGCATGCGCCCGGCAGGGCTGGTACTTTTGTCATCTGAGCCGCACAGCGGGCCTAGCGCCGCCGCGTGACACGCATCATCACGCCGGGGCGCGGTTCCAGCGTGGCCCCCATATGGGGATGAACGACCGGGCGGGGCAGCAGCTCGAGGCTGAAACGCTGCAGAATACGGGCCAGCACTGCCTTGACCTCCACCTGGGCGAACGCCCCACCGATGCAGTTGCGCGGCCCGCCCCCGAAGGGGAGGTAGGTATACGGCTCGTGGCGCACCCCCGGCGCGAAGCGCTCCGGCTTGAAGGCTGCCGGGGTCTCCCAGTGGGCAGGGTGGCGCTGAGTGAGGTAGATCGAGTAGATCACGCGCTCGCCCGCCGGGATCACATACTCGCCGTATTGGATGTCACGCGCCGCCACACGGTTGCCCAGATGGATCGGCGGGTAGAGCCGCAGCGCCTCCTGCGCCACCTGGCCGGTATAGGTCAGGTCGACGATCTGCTCCGGCCCCGGCGGATCGCCGCCCAGCACGCGGTCGATTTCCTCAACCACCTGAGCCAGCGGCTCCGGATGCCTGCCCAGCAGCCACAGCGCCCAGCTCAGGTTGGCGGTGCTGGTGTCGTGCCCGGCGATCAGCATGGTGAGGAGCTGGTCGCGGATGCGGTCGTCGTCCAGGCCGGAGTCGATCAGCGCGCCCAGCAGGTCTTCGCCCCCATCGGCGGCCCGCCGTGCCCGGATGATGCGGTACAGGTACTCATCCAGCTCGTGGATGCGGCGTAAGTAGCCGGGGCGCGGAGCGCCGCGCCAGATCAGCCACAGGCCCGGTGAGATATACTCGATCGATTTGAGTATCGGCTCCCACATCCGGCGCAGGTCCGGCCCCATGTCGACCGAGTAGAGCGTCTCCATCAGGATCAGCAGCGCGATCTTGCGCATCTCCACCAGCATGTCCACCGCCCCGCCGTCCGGCCAGGTGTCGATCACGCGGTCGGTGCAGCGCCACATGGCCTCGACATAGCCGTTGAGCATCCGGCGGTGCAGCGAGGGGCTCATGATGTGCCGATAGCCATCATGCTCCTCACCGTCGACGACCAGCACGCCGCGCCGCAGCAGCGCGGTGACGGGGTCCGTCTCGTTGCGCCAGCGCAGGTCCTCGCGCCCGCTCACCAGCACAAAGCGTGCAGCCTCCGGCCCGGCCATCACCACGGGGGTGAAGCCGGGCAGTTGCACGCGGAACACATCGCCCAGTTCGGCGCGAAACACCTCCAGGGCGGCCAGTACATGTCGCTCGCGGCGCATGGCCTGCAGGGCCTTCAGGCCTGATTGAGAGTCAGGAGTGGGTATGGTAGCCACGATTGATGAAGCCTTTCTCAAATGCGGCCCGGATCAAAGCGGTACTGGCTGGATTATATCGAGGGCCAGGCCGCGGCGCCTGATCGCGGGCGGGGCGGCAGCCCGCAGGCCGACAATTTAACAGATAACGATCGCTAAAATATGTGGACACGACCCCTGCCGATCGTTATACTCACAGGTAAGATGTGGCCGTTTGGACGTGGATAACAGGGTGCCGGCAGCGCATGCAGCGTGTTGTCCTGAGAGGGATTAGCTGATAAAGCTGGCCCATTTTATCTGGTAGCGGGCAGCAGTGGGCAGCCGGACAATCACAGCAAACTCATTGGAAGGCACCGATGGCTAACCAGTTTCACGATCAGCATGATGAAGACGCGCAGGACTTTGCCTCGATGCTTGACGCATACTATGAGGAGTTCGAGGACCCGGACCGCGGGGATATCATCCCCAACGCCGAAATCCTGCAGATCAACCCCACCGAGATCATTGTGGCTCTGCCGCGCAGTAAGCGTGATGGCATCATCCCGCTGAGCGATATTGAGCGCATGGAACCGGGAGTGTTTGAGTCGCTGAAGGTGGGCGATCGGGTGTCGGTGTATGTGCTCAACCCCAGTGACAAAGACGGCAACCTGCTGGTGTCGCTCAACCTGGGCATGCAGGCTCGCGACTGGGCCCGCGCCAGCGAACTGCTCGAATCGGGTGAGCTGGCCGAGTGTGTCATCACAGGCAGCAACACGGGGGGGGTGCTGGTTCAGTTCGGCAGCATGGAGGGGTTTATCCCCAACTCGCATATGCTGGACATACCGCAGGGCCTCACCGGTGAGCAGCGCCGGGCGGCGATTGAGAAGCTGGTCGGCACGACAGTAGGGCTGAAGGTGATCGAGGTCAACCAGCGCCGCCGCCGCCTGATCCTGTCGCAGCGGGAGGCCCAGAAGGAATGGCGTCAGCAGCAAAAGGGCCGCCTGATGCAGGAGCTGAAGGTGGGCGATGTGGTGCGCGGCACGGTCACCGGGATCCGCGATTTTGGGGTGTTTGTCAACCTGGGTGGCGCGGACGGCCTGATCCATGTGTCGGAGCTGGCGTGGCATCGCGTCCCGCACCCCTCTGACGTGGTCGCCCTGGGCGATGAGATCGATGTGTACGTGCTGGAGCTGGACAAAGAGAACCAGCGCATCGCGCTCAGCAGGCGGCGCACCATGCCCGACCCCTGGGATGTGGTACTCGACACCTACCAGATCGGCCAGATCGTTGAGGGGAAAGTCAGCAACGTGGTGGATTTCGGCGCATTTGTGGTGCTGCCGGACGGCATCGAGGGGCTGCTGCACGTCACCGAGATGGGCGACGGGTCGCTGACTGAGCCGTATTCCTACGTAAAGCGCGGGGATATGGTGCGGATGCGCATCGTTGCCATCGAGCCGGAGCGCAAGCGCATCGGCTTCACCCAGAAGGACCTGGCGATCGACCGCCCGGTTGAGGTGGAGCCTGCTCGCCGGGTGGCGGCCCAGCCCAGTGAGGATGGTGAGCAGACGATGAGCCTGCCGCCTGATCCGCGGGCCGAGGATGATAGCAGCGAATCGGCGGCCTAATGTCAGCCGAACCGGTTAACAAAACAGGACAGGTCGCTGCCTGTCCTGTTTGATTTTGCCTGCATGGTGGGGCTCAGCGTCGATGCCCGCCCTCTTCCTCGCTCTCAAAATAGTCGATCAGCCGCTGAACGGTTTTTCGGTCGTGGTAGCGCTGAATCTTCCTGCGCTCCGGCGGTTCCTGCCGGGTCAGCACGGCGGTTTCCGGCGGTTTGCGCGGGCGGGACATGTCGGGGCCGGGGTTAGAGGGCAGGCTGCGCGTCTGGCCGAACAGGTCGCGTAGCAGGTTGAACACCTCGCTCAGCGCAAAATAGGCCAGGACCAGCGTGATCACGGCCAGGATGATCGGGATGGCACTCAACGCAGAGTCACCGGCAGCCATGCTCTCCCCCTCTGCTGCCTGAGCTAATTGGATGGCAGCGGCGCATCGGAGGCCGCTATGCGATCAGTGCCGCGGTCAAGCTCCCACGGATAGACGATCCAGGCATCGGTGACGGCGCCGTAGAAGTCGGGTTTGGCGTTGGTGAACAGCGAGCGGTACGGGTTGAAATGCATCACGCAGGTGTAGGGCCTGCCGCCTGCCACCTCTACACGGGCACGCACCGACGTGCTGGTGCGGCCACTGCCCCATACATCATCGACGATCAGGACGCGGCGGTCCGTCAGCAGGGCGTCCTCCGGGAACTGAAGATACTCCGGCCAGGCCACCAGCGGCTTACCCTCGATCCGGGCGGGGAAGCGCACAGCGGCGGTCAGCACAGTGTGAAGACTCAGGGCCTCGGCCAGCATCCCGCCGGGGATGATGCCGCCGCGGGTGATCATCAGCATCGCGTCAAAACTGCCGCTGTCACGAAGCTGTCCCACCAGGATATCGACCAGCTTGTCGACATCCGCCCAGGTGAGCGCCTCGCTGCGGATGGGTCGTTGTGGCTGCTGCATCAAGGCTCCATCGCTTTCTAGCGTGCGCACTGGTTCATTAGTTGATGTGATTATAGGCGGAAGGCGGCCATCTGGCCAGTGTGTGCTGACGGAGTTGACGCTTTCTCAGCTTCTGGCAGGCACGCCTCACAATCCCCGGCGCCTCCCCCGGGCAGGGCGGCGGCGCGGGCGCGGCAGGCCCCGGCGGAGCCACCAGCTTGCAGCGAACGAGCCGAAAACCAGCCCCGTGACGACCAACGCCGCGATCCACCCCAGCAGCGCCCCCTCCAGCGACCCGGATAGCAGCGGGAAGGCGGCGATCAGGCCGTACAGCGCCAGCACCAGCAGCACATTGAAAAATCCCAGGCCAAGCAGCGCCTCTCCCACCCGTGTGAAGCCCAGCCCGTGCAGGGCTGTGACGATGGGCTGCACGGCCCGCGGGGAGGCGTCAGGCCCAGATGGCTGGCATCCTGCGGCTCACCCAGCGCGGCGTACAGCTTCTCGCTGCGCTTCCTGAACGTCGCCAGCGAGTAGGTGAGTATCAGGATATTCGGTACCTGCAACGCCAGAACGATCAGGATAATGGTTTGCAGCCACCCCGGGTTGTTCATCGGAACCTCTTTCGCAGCCTGACAGGATCATCGGCGACCGGCGCCCATAGATTGCAGATTGACTTTATCTACAATTATCGTGTACAATAGTCGGCAGAGGCATGTGAACATGCCGTAAACATGCAGTCTCCGGCCCGGCGCCCTGCCGGGTAATCGATGGGGGGAGGGCTTCTTCGGAGGGGGGAGAAGCCCTTCTCGTTATCCCCCGCCGGAGTCTGGCTTTCTCAGCTTCAACGCATACGGCGCGGCGATGCGCCAGTAGCGCGAGTAGCGTGCCAGGTCAAGGCGCTCCTCCGGCTCGACCAGCGGATCAACGGGCAGGATTTTGACCATGGCCCCCTGCTTGAGCGCACCGACCAGCGCGGCGAAGCGCGGCGACGGGCTGGCCGTGGTGATCACCTGGTTGGCCCCGTGCCTGGCGGCGAAGGCCAGCACCTCAGCGGCGGGATCCCCGCGCCGGATGGTCACCGGCAGCTCGAGCAGGCACTCGTAGAGGAACACCACGCGCTTCAGGCTGATCGCCATCTCGTCGAGCAGGGCGTCATCCCACACGAAGATCGCCGGTGCGTCGGGGCAGGCACGCAGCGCGGGGTTGTGCGGGCTGAGGCAGTCGCCGTGCACCCATACCACAGGGCGTAACCCTCCCGGCATCAGCAGCCCCCTCAGGTCATCTGGCCCGCCGCGTACTCCGGGCGGCCATAGGTCAGGATCAGGTCGCGCATCGCGGCCTTCACCGCCTCCAGCACAGCCTCGCGCCCCCCGATGGCCAGGTCGGCGGCGCGCAGCGGCTGGCCGAAGGCCACGCTGACGGTGACGCGGCGATACCAGGGCAGCAGGAGCTGGAGCGTGGCCGCCGCCCATTCGCGGTCGGCTTTGCTGCGGTAGAGCCGGGTGATGGGATCGCGCAGCGCCGGGGCGGAGATCACGCCGCTGACCAGCACGGGCAGGATGGCCGCCTGCGGGACCTGCCGGGCGAACAGCGCGACGCTGGGCGACCAGTTCGCCAGCGCGTCGAGCGCGCCGGGGGCCACCGCCGGGTCGGGGTCGATGCGCCCGGCGGGGAAGGTCAACACCGCGCCGCCCGCCCGCAGGTGGGCGATGGCCTCACGCAGCACGCCGGTGCGCTGCCCGGCATCGGCCTCGTCCACCTCGATGAGCTGGCGGCCCGTGTTGGGCAGCTCGCGCAGGAAGGGCCGCACCGCCGCGATGATGCGCAGGTCATCGCGCGGGATCGAGGAGAACAGCGCTACCGTGTCGGTGAGGCCGGGATGGTTGGAGAGCAGCAGCAGCGGCCCCTCGACCGGGACATGCTCCGCGCCGTGGACCCGCACGCGGTTGCTCATGTAGCGCAGGATCCAGCGCGCGCCCTCGGCCAGCCCGTGTTCGCCCACGCGCCGGTCATACTCGGCCACCGCGCGCGCGAAGCGGCGGGCGGGCACGTAGAAGAAGGCACGCAGCAGCCCGCGCCCCCGCCGGATATGGTCGAGCTTGAAAGACCGGAACAGGTCGTCCAGGTTGATCTCGGTCAGCCGGTCGATCTGGCCGGGGTCGGCGGTGCCGCGCGGCAGGGTGGGGCGCCTCATGGGGCGGTTTGGGGTGGTGAGGGTGGCGTCGCTCATCGGCGGCGCTCCCCCCGGCGGCGATCATCCCCGGCGCGGGCGGGGAACAGGCGGCGCTCCAGCGTCTCGTAATTGCCCTCGAACGCGCAGCCGCCGTAATGGGGGCAGGCCCGGCAGTAGCGGCCCGCGGTGAAGCGCTCCAGGCTCTCACGGTTGAAGATATAGGGCTTGTGGCTGAAGGTGCTGGCCACCCACTGCCACGACAGGTTGTTGCTGGCCGGGTCGCCGTCGAGCAGGTGCTGGAGGAACCAGCGCGCCCCGGCCTGCCACTTGACGCGCCGCCAGTGGATCACGTAGGCGGCCAGCCACATGCGGGCGTGGTTGTGCAGCCAGCCCATCTCGATCAGGTCACGGGCAAAAGCATCGATGCAGGCCAGCCCGGTACGCCCCTCGCGGATATCGGCAGGCAGATCGTCGCTGTAGTCGGCTGAGGTGAGGCCGGTCTTGTACGGCTCGCGATCGCGCCACACGCCCTCACCGATGGCCGCATACACCCGCTGGAAGTAGTCGCGCCAGCCCAGCTCGCTGACCAGCTTCTCGGCCCCGGCAGCGCCCGCCTTGCCCAGGGCGGCATCGCGCACCTCGGCCAGGGTAAGCACGCCGTGCCGGATGTAGGCCGAGAGGCGAGTCACTGCGCCGTCGAGATGGTTGCGCGTTTTGCCATAGACGGCGGGGTCGATGTGGGCGAGTGCGTCCTCAGCTGCCGCCCGGCCGCCGCGCATCTCCGGCACGTGATCGTCGACCGCCGCGGCATGGGGGAACTGCTCGCGCAGGTAGGCGATCAGGTCCTCACGCCCGGCGAACTCGCGCCGCATATCGCGCTGTGTGTCGTCGCTACCGTCCATCGGCTCATTCCATCCCGTTGACGATCACCACCCCGGCATGCACCAGCGACCAACCGGGCCGATGTCTATGAGTATAGCGCGCCCCGTAGCGCCGGGATCATCTCTGCCCTGGCGCCGGCTCACTCCACCCCGGCCCGCCCGGTGCGCGCGGCGGCGATCCCGGCGCGGCCCATGGTGAGCACCTGCGAGAGCACCAGCAGGCTCACCGGCAGCAGGAACAACGCAGCGAAGCAGGTGAAGCCGATCAGCATCAGCTGCCCGACCGGCAGGCCGCTGCCCACCAGCAGATAGGCCCCGGCAACCGCGCCGCCCAGCACGAGCGCGATCGTCGTGAAGGCACGCTGCGTCAAGCGCGGCCTGACCTGCGGATCGGTGCGCGAGCGGATGTTGGTATGCACGATGCGCGGGGCCGCGGCCAGCAGCGCGATCACGGCCAGGAGATAGACGATCACCACGCCCAGGGTGACATACGACGCGCCCACGCCCCCGGCAAACGGCGCGATCAGGCCCAGCGCGCTGGCCAGCAGCGAGGCCGAGATGAACAGCATCACCAGCCCCTGCGAGGCGAAGAAGGCCAGCAGTGCGATCTTCTCGCGGCGGCGTTTGGCGCTGGCCCGGCCATGCCCGGCGCGGTTAAGCAGGATCGCCGTGATGACGCCGAATACGATCAACGTCACCGCCGCAATGACCGTCTGGCGGATCAGCGGGCCGTTCCAGCGCACAAAGACGATCGGCACCACCGGCATTAGCAGGACGATCAGCGCGCTGCGCAGCAGGCGGCGCATCGGCTGGGCGGGCTTCTGCGCTTCCCATTCCTTTTCCAGGGCTTTGAGGTAGGCGGGGTCGGGCGGCATGGCGGGTATCCTTCTCCTCTCCGGGGGTTCAGCGTGCAGACTCAAGCATACCTGCATGCTGGCGATGCATCAAGGGGACGGGGAGGGGTGAAATGGGCCGATCAAATGCTTATACTCTGTACAGAAATAATTGAAACCTGTAAATCATGACCCCCGCAGCGGGGCAGGAGACCATCACCGTGACATCTCAGGCTGACCGCATACCGGCCGCCGCACTCAGCGCCCCCGCGCCGAACCCCGTCCACAGCGTGGATGGGGCGGGCTTCATCCGGCTGGAGAACCTCTCGCGCAGCTATCAGGAGGGCGACCGGCTGCGGGTGGTGCTCGATAACACCTCGGCCACCTTCGCACGCGGGGAGTTCAGCGCCATCATCGGGCGCAGCGGCTCCGGCAAAAGCACGCTGCTCAACCTGATCAGCGGCATCGACCGGGCGGACGGCGGCGCGGTGTGGGTGGGCGGCGTGAACCTGATGGCGCTCGACGAGCGTGAGCGCACGCTGTTCCGCCGCGAGAACATCGGGTTTGTGTTCCAGTTCTTCAACCTGATCCCCACCCTGACGGTGTGGGAGAACGTGGTGCTGCCGCTGGAGCTGAAGGGCCGGGCGGCCCGCGATGGCTACGACCGGGCGCGTGCCCTGCTGGAGCAGGTGGGCCTGCACGACCGGCTTGCAACCTTCCCTGACCGGCTCTCCGGGGGCGAGCAGCAGCGTGTGGCCATCGCGCGGGCGCTGGTGCACGATCCGCTGCTGGTGCTGGCCGACGAGCCGACCGGGAATCTCGACGAGATCACAGGCGAGCTGATCCTGGGGTTGCTGGATGACCTGACGCGCCGCGCGGGCAAGAACCTGATCATGGTGACGCACAGCACCGAGGCCGCCCGCCGCGCCGACCGGGTGCTGTGCCTGCATGCCGGGCGCTTCGACGCCTGCGAGGGCTGAGATGAGCAGCACCCCCGGCCTCTCCCCGACCCTGTGGCGTGTGGGCTGGCGCTATCTGCTGCGGCACCCATGGCAGAGCGTGCTGATGGTGCTGGGCATCACGCTGGGCGTAGCGGTTGTGGTGGCCATCGACCTGGCCAACGCCAGTGCCAGCCGCGCCTTTGACCTCAGCGTGGACTCGATCGCCGGGCGGGCCACCCATCAGGTGGTGGGGCCGCCGCAGGGCTTCGACGAGTCGGTCTATGTGGCGCTGCGCGCGCAGGGGGTGATCCGCGAGTCCGCGCCGGTGGTCAGCGAGTACGTCACCGCGCCGGGGCTGGACGGCCGCACGCTGCAGCTCCTGGGCGTCGACCCCTTCGCCGAGGCCCCTTTCCGCGATTATCTGGTGGGCGATGAGGGCGTGCCGGTTGGCCAGCTCACGGCGTTCCTCACGGGGCCGGGCGCGGCGCTGATCTCGACCGACCTGGCCGCCCGCTACGGGCTGGCCGTGGGCGATACGCTGGCGCTGGACGTGATGGGCCAGCCGCGCGAGGTGGTGCTGGCCGGGCTGCTGGAACCCACCGACGATCTGAGCCGCCGCGCGCTGGACGGCCTGATCCTGGCCGACATCGCCACCGCCCAGGAGCTGACCGGGCGGGCAGGCATCCTCAACCGGGTGGACCTGATCATCCCGGAGGGTGATACGGCGCTGCTGGAGCGCGTCTCGGCGGCGCTGCCCGACACGGTGCGCGTGATCGAGGTGGGCGCGCGCGCGGGCAGCGTGGAGCAGATGACGCGCGCCTTCCGCACCAACCTGCTGGCGCTCAGCCTGCTGGCGCTGGTGGTGGGCATGTTCCTGATCTACAACACGATGACCTTCTCGGTGGTGCAGCGCAGGCCGCTGTTCGGCACGCTGCGCGCGCTGGGCGTGACGCGCGCTGAGGTGTTCCTGATGGTGGTGAGCGAGGCGCTGATCGTGGGCGCCATCGGCGCGGCGCTCGGCTCGGCCCTGGGCGTGCTGCTGGGGCAGGGCGCCGTGGGGCTGGTGACGCGCACCATCAACGACCTGTTCTTCGTGCTGACCGTGCGCGGCGTCTCGGTGCCGCCGGAGAGCCTGATCAAGGGGATTTTGCTGGGGGTGGCCGCCACCGTGGCGACGGCGGCCCCGCCCGCCTGGGAGGCCGCCTCGGTGCCGCCGCGGGCGGCGCTGTCGCGCTCCGGGCTGGAGAGCAAAGCGCAGCAGGCGGTGAGCGGCCTGGCGCTGGCCGGGCTGGCCGCCGGGGCCGCCGGGACGGTGATGCTGCTGCTGCCGCTGCCCGGCCTGGTCGTCAGCTTCATCGGCACGTTCCTGGTGATCATCGGCTTCGCCATGCTGACCCCGCTGGCGATGAAGGGCTTCATGCGGCTGGCCATGCCGCTGACGGCCCGCCTGTGGGGGGCGCTGGGCCGCATGGCCCCGCGCGATGTGGTGAACGCCCTCAGCCGCACGTCGGTGGCGGTGGCGGCGCTGATGGTCGCCGTCTCGGTGACGATCGGCATCAGCCTGATGGTCAGCAGCTTCCGGCACACGGTGGTGCTGTGGCTGGAGCAGACGCTGCAGGGCGACGTGTACATCAGCGTGCCGGGCGGCACCACCGTGTCACCGAGCGGGCTGATCGAGCCGGAGGCCATCGAGGTGATGCGCGGCTGGCCCGGCGTGCAGAGCGTGGCCACGGTGCGCGCCACCGACATCGACTCGCCGGTGGGGCCGGTGCACCTGGTGGCCGTTGATGATCCCGCAGGCGCGAACCGCCGCATCTACCTGGCCGCCGACGGCACGCCGGAGGAGGTGTGGGCGCGCGTCGAGGCGGGCGAGGCGGTGATCGTCTCGGAGCCGTACGCCCGGCGCTACGACCTGCCGCGCCGGGATGGGCAGGTGACGCTGTACACCGGGCAGGGCGAGCGGACCTTCCCGGTGGCGGGCATCTTCTATGATTACGGGCGTGTGCAGGGCTCGGTGATCATCAGCCAGGCGTTGTACCGCGACCTGTGGGGCGATCCGGGCATCACGGCGGTCTCGCTGGAGCTGGCCGAGGGCTACAGCCCCGATGCCATCTCGCAGGAGCTGGGGCAGGCCCTCGCGCCGACCCAGAGCCTGCTGATCCGGCCCAACCAGGCGCTGCGCGATGAGGTGCTGGTGGTCTTCGACCAGACCTTCGCCATCACCGGGGCGCTCAACCTGCTGGCGACGCTGGTGGCGTTCGTGGGGGTGCTCAGCGCGCTGCTCTCGCTGCAGCTTGAGAAGCGGCGGCAGATCGGCATCCTGCGCGCGGTGGGGCTGACGGTGCGCCAGATGTGGGGCATGGTGATGCTGGAGACCGGGCTGATGGGGCTGGTGGCCGGGCTGATGGCCATGCCCACCGGCTTCGCGCTCTCGCTGATCCTGGTGTACATCATCAACCGCCGCTCGTTTGGCTGGACGCTGCAGATGCAGGTGGCCCCGGAGCCGTTCATCCAGGCGCTGCTGGTGGCGGTGATCGCCGCGCTGCTGGCGGGCATCTACCCGGCGCGGCGCATGAGCCGCACCATCACGGCGGAGGCAATCCGCTTTGAGTGACAGCGGTGGGGCAGAGTGAAGGCATCCAGTTGACCTCACCCCTCGGCGTCGTTCGGCGCTGCGCGCCGTCCGAGCCGTTTCCCCTCTCCACGCGTGGAGAGGGGAGGCCGGGCCGAAGGTCCGGCAGGGGTGAGGTATCCGGCGCGGCGCATGAGCCGCACCATCACGGCGGAGGCAATCCGCTTTGAGTGACAGCGGTGCGGTGTTGAATGCGACTCTCGCCATTCGCTACAATCAAAATGCGATGTGACGGCACACGGGGAAACCCGGCACATGGCCTGATCATCGCGGGGGAGAGAGCGGCATTCTGGCAGCGAGGGCGGCACGTTGAGGCACAAGATCATATCACTGGCGCATCGCGTCGTGACCTCCAATCTGTTTCAGGACGTGATGCACGTGCTGCACGCACGACGCCCGCTGCTGTGCGCCCGCCTGCTGCGCATGGGCTATCTGGACCAGCGGGCGCGCAGGCAGGCGCGGGCGATCTTCTGCAAGCATTCGGCGCTACCGGTTGATCACCCCGATGCGCGCCGCGTCGAGCGGCTGCTCAGCATCGACCGGCGCAACACGCGCCGCATGAAGCGCATCATCGCCCGCCACGGCTGGCCCGCCCAGTCTGACGTGGGGCCAAAGGCGGCCCGTGCAGCCTGGCTGGTGGTGCACCACGCCGACCACGATCACATGTTCCAGCGGGCCTGCCTGGGGCACCTGCGGGCGGCGGTCGAGCGCGGCGAGGCCAGCCCCCGCAGCCTGGCCTACCTCACCGACAAGGTGCGGGTGGCCGAGGGGCGCCCGCAGGTGTACGGCACGCAGGTGTTTGACACACGCCAGCTCGATGTGCTGTACCGGCTGAGCGGCAAGGAGCTGATGGACGCCATGGGCCGCATCCATGCGGGCACCAGCAGGCACCCGCTGCAGCCTCTGCCCATCGAGGATGAGGCCAACGTGGATCAGCGCCGCGCCGAGGTGGGGCTGCCGCCGATGCGGGTCTATATCGCACAGATCAACCGGCGGGCCAACGCCGATCACACTGCTGTGGAGTAATGGTTTAAAGGGTTACTGGTTCGAGCTATGAAGCGTCTTATCGGTATCACACTGGCTGTGGCCCTGCTGGTGGGGCTGATCGCAGCCTCTCTTTTTTTGCTCCGCGACGGTGAGCGCGAGGTGCAGGCCCGGCTGATCGCCGCCGAGGAGGATATCGGCGGCTTTGCCCGCGCCGATGGGCCGATCCCGCTGGCTTTCCCCGCCGATCACGGCCCGCACCCCGATTACCAGACGGAGTGGTGGTACTTCACCGGCAACATGGAGGCCGAAGACGGACGGCGCTTCGGCTACCAGCTCACGTTTTTCCGGCGGGCGCTGATCCCGGCGGAGGGGCGCGTGGAACGCGAATCGGGCTGGGCCGCCGATCAGGTCTACATGGCGCATTTCACCGTCACCGATGTGGCGGCGGACGACCATCACGCCTTCGAGCGGCTGTCACGCGGGGCGGCAGGGCTGGCCGGAGCGCAGGCCGCGCCGCCTGCGGAGCCGTTCCGCGTGTGGCTGGAGGACTGGTCGGTCGAGGAGACGGCGGACGGGCTGTGGCACGCACGCGCCGCCCAGGGCGGCATCGCCATCGACCTGCTGCTGGATGACCGCAAGGGGCCGGTGCTGCAGGGCGACCGGGGCTACAGCCAGAAGGGGCCGGAGCCGGGCAACGCCTCCTACTATTACAGCCTCACCCGGCTGGCGACGACCGGCACGGTCAGCGTGCCCGGCGGGTCTTTTGAGGTGACGGGCTGGAGCTGGATGGATCACGAATTCAGCACCAGCGCGCTCTCGGCGGGGCAGATCGGCTGGGACTGGTTCTCGATCCAGCTCGACGATGATACCGAGCTGATGCTGTACTATGTGCGCCGGGACGACGGGAGCGTCGACCCGCTCTCGAAGGGGCTGTTCGTGGGGGCCGACGGGACCACGCGCCTGCTGCGCTATGCCGACGGCGACTTCACGATCGCGCCGGGGCGCACCTGGCGCAGCGCGGAGTCGGGCGGCGTGTATCCGGTGGCCTGGGCCATCGAGGTGCCCGCCCTCGGGCTGACGATGCAGATCGAGGCGCTGGTTGACGATCAGGAGAACCGGCTATCGTATGCGTACTGGGAGGGTGCGGTGCGCATCGAGGGCGAGCGCGAGGGCCGCCCGGTGGCCGGGTATGGCTATGTGGAGATGACGGGCTACGCTGCCTCGATGGAGGGGCAGTTCTGATGAGAGGGACGATGAGCAAAGGCATTCGCATACTGCTGGTCGTGATCGGCGTGCTGCTGCTGGTGATCCTGGTCGGGCCGTTCCTGGTGCCGGTGCGCCCGCTGGAGGACACCCTGCCGCGCGAGGCGCTGGCGACTGAGGAGAGCCAGTTTGTTGAGGTGCCGTTTGAGGGCACGGACGGCATCGAGTTCCATTACCGGCTGGAGGAGGGCGAGGGCGAGCGGGCCTTCGTGCTGCTGCACGGCTTTGCGTCGAACCTGTACACATGGGATGCGGTGTTCGAGTTGTTCAGTGCGCACGGCACTACGCTGGCCTATGATCGGCTGGGCTTCGGGCTGACCGAGCGCCTGCTGCCCGGTGACTGGAGCGGCGCCACCCCCTATTCGCCAGAGGCGGCGCTGGAACATACCATCGCGCTGATGGACGAGTTCGGCATCGAGCGCGCGGTGATCGTGGGCAACTCGGCGGGCGGCACGCAGGCGCTGCGCCTGGCGCTGGAATACCCGGAGCGTGTCGAGGCGCTGATCCTGGTCGACCCGGCGGTTTACACCGGCGGCGGCAGCCCCGGCTTCGTGCGGGCGCTGGCCGATACACCCCAGATGCAGCGCGTCGGGCCGCTGGTGTCGCGCCTGTTCCGCTCGCTGGGCGAGAGCCTGCTGGAGCGGGCCTACTACGACACCTCGGTGCTGACCGCCGAGGAGATGGAGCAGGCCGCACTGACCTTCCGGGTGGATGACTGGGACCGCGCGTTCTGGGAGTTCACCGCGGCCTCGCAGCTCTATGACCTGCCCGCCGTGCTCGATCAGGTGACGGCCCCAACGCTGGTGATCACCGGTGAGGAGGACCGCATCGTGCCCGCCGGGGAGAGCATCCGGCTGGCCGGTGAGCTGCCCGACGCTGATCTGGTGGTGATCCCCGCCTGCGGACACGTGCCGCAGCAGGAATGCGAGGGCGCCTTCATGGAGGCGGTCGACGCATTCCTGGCCGGGCTGGATGAGTCGTAGCGGGGGAGAGGGGCGATGGAGACCGTCAAGAAGATCGGGCGGGTGCTGCTGATCATCCCGGGCGTGCTGCTGCTCGTCGCGCTGGTGGGGCCGTTCCTGGTGCCGGTGCCGCCGCTCGACACCCGGCCCGTCACCGAGCTGGCGCGCCCCAACAGCCGCTTCGTGGAGCTGGATTTCGGCGGGGCGCAGGATGTGACCGTGCATTATGAGGAGATGGGGCAGGGCGATCGGACGATCCTGCTGCTTCACGGCTTCGCCTCCAGCACGGCGTCATGGTCACAGGTGATGGAGCCGCTGACCGCCTATGGCCGCGTGATCGCGTTCGACTGGGTGCCCTATGGCCTGACCGAGCGGCCCCTGCCCGGCACATGGGAGCGCGGGCAGAACCCCTACACCCGCGCGGCGCAGGTCGAGCTGACGCTGGCGTTGATGGACGAGCTGGGCGTCGAGTCGGCGATCGTGGTCGGCAACTCGGCGGGCGGCGGGCTGGCGGCGGCGCTGGCGCTGGATCACCCGGAGCGTGTCGAGGCGCTGGTCCTGGTCGATGCGGCGGTTATGGTCCCCGATGCCGGGGCTGAGGACGAGGGCGGGCGGCGCAGCGCGCTGGGCTTCGGGCTGCTGACCAGCCCGCTGGTGCGCGCCATCGCCGAGACGCCGCAGATGGACCGGCTGGGGCCGCTGTTCGTGCGCAACATCCGCGACTGGGGCGTCGAGTTCGGGCGCTCGGCGTGGCATAACCCGGACCTGATCACCGAGGAGTGGTGGGAGACCAACCTGCTGCCGCTGCAGGCCGACAACTGGGATGTGGGCCTGTGGGAGGCCGTCAAGCAGTTCGGGGCAGGGGGGGCTGATGCCGCCGACCGGCTCGACGAGCTGACCCTGCCCGTGCTGGTGCTGACCGGGGACGATGACCGCATCATCCCGGCGGAGAACAGCATCCGGCTGGCCGGGGCGCTGCCGGATGCCGATCTGGTGGTGTTTGAGGCCTGCGGGCATATCCCGCAGGAGGAATGCCCTGACCAGTTTCTGGCGGCGCTGACCCCCTGGCTGGATCGGCTGACCGCCGGTGCTAATTGATCCGCTTTTACTGGAATAGAGAGGGTTATGATGAGTGTTGTTGAGATGAACACCCCCGCGCCGGAGTTCGCGCTGGAGGATTTCCGCGGGCAGTGTGTGCGGCTCTCGGACTACCGGGGCCGCAGGCATGTGTTCCTGGTGTTCAACCGCGGCTTTGTTTGACCGTTCTGCCGCGCGCACATGGCGCAGTTGCGCCAGGACTATGATCAGTTCGTGGCACGTGGTGCCGAGATCGTGGTGGTTGGCCCGGAAGATGCGGGGGCGTTCGCCCGTTACTGGCGCGAGAACGACCTGCCGTTCGTGGGGCTGCCCAACCCGGATCACAGCGTGCTGAAGCTGTACGGCCAGCAGGTTAAGCTGTTCAAGTTCGGGCGGATGCCCGCCCAGGTGATGATCGACAGGGACGGCGTGGTGCGCTATGTGCACTACGGCCACGATATGACCGACATCCCCCGCAACGAGGACATGCTGGCGCTGCTCGACGCGATCAACGCGGGCGAGGGGCAGCCAGCCTGACCCTGCAATCGGGCGATCGATGTGCTGTAACCGGTATTTGCGATGGAATGGAAGTGAGGCGATGGGAAAAACAGCGATGATCTGGGGAGCCAGCGGCGGCATTGGCCGGGCGCTGGCCGTGCGCCTGATGGCGGAAGGCTGGACGGTGGTCGGGGTCTCGCGGCATCCCGACGATCTGGACGGCGTGGTGACACACGCCATCGAAGGGGACACCGCCGACCCTCACGCCGTGCAGCGTGCGGTGATGGCCGCTGCGATGGAGATCGAGGCGGTGGACCTGTGGGTCTATGCCGCCGGGGATATCCTCTCGGCGGGCGTGGAGGAGATGGGCATCGATGGCTGGCGGCGCATCCTCGACGCCAACCTGACCGGCGCGTATCTGACGGCGCATCACAGCCTGCCGCTGCTGGCCGAGGACGCGCACATGGTGTTCCTGGGCGCGGTGAGCGAGCGCCTGCACCTGCCGGGGCTGTCGGCCTATGCGGCGGCCAAGGCAGGGCTGGAGGCGTTCGCCGACACGCTGCGTAAGGAGCAGCGCCGCCGCCGTGTGACGGTAGTGCGCCCCGGCGCGGTGCTCACCCCACTGTGGGACAAGGTGCCGATGACCGCGCCAAAGGACTCGATGACGCCGGAGGCTGTCGCCGCGAAGGTGCTGGAGGCCTATCACGGCGGGCACAAAGGCGTGCTCGATCTGGTGCATTAGGCGGTATCGTCGGGCTATACTTGCAAGGACGGTTGGGGCCGTCCCTTTTGATCCTCCCCCATTCAAAAAGGAGACCGTGAATGAGCGACAGATCAACCCCATCGACCGTGATCCTTGTGACGAACGACGGCATGGGCCGTGCCACGCCGGAGCTTCAGCACACGCTGATCGTCAAGTACCTGACGATGCTCGCCCAGAACGGCACGCTTCCGGCGGCGATCTGCTTCTACACAGACGGCGTGAAGCTGGTCGTGGAGGGATCGCCTGCGCTGGACGCACTGCGCGATCTGGAGGCCCGCGGGGTCCGGCTGGTGGTGTGCAAAACCTGCCTGGACTATTTCGGGCTGGCCGACAGGGTGCGGGTGGGCATCGTGGGCGGCATGGGCGACATCGTCGAGGCGCAGTGGCGCGCCGACCGGGTGATCACGCTCTGAGCATGCCGCTTCGGGGCCGTTGACCTCCGGCACACACAGGAACACCCTCCCCGCAGCAGCCGCGGAGAGGGTGTTCGCTTCTTGAGGGGGTGAGATGGCTCAGCGCCCGTAGCGGCCCATCAGCTCAGCTTCGGCCAGGATGTGGCCCTCCATGGCGTGCAGAAGCTGGCCCTTGGTGGCCCCGGCTCTCAGCCCCGGTGAGGCATCCAGCGCGTAGAGCCGGAAGAAGTAGCGGTGCGGCTTGCCGCGCGGGGGGCATGGCCCGCGGTAGCCGTTGGTCCCCCAGCCGTTGCGGCCCTGCCGTGCGCCATCGGGCAGGGTGTCAAGCGGCGCAACCCCTTCGGGCAGGCCGGTGAGATCCCCCGGGATATCCCAGATCACCCAGTGATCCCAGGTCCCCACCGGCGCGTCGGGGTCATCGCAGATCAGCGCGAAGACCGCCGTCCCCGCCGGGACCCCCGACCAGCTCAGCGGCGGGGAGCGGTCGGCCCCGTCACAGGTGTGATCGCGCGGGATCGTCCCGCCCTCGGTAAAGGCAGTGCTTGTCAGGCTCAGCATGGTCCTCCCTCCTCTCGGTCACGTCGCCCGGCCCCGCTCGCGGCCCGCTTTGTAGGCAGCCAGGCAGCGCTCTCGTGCCATCCTATGATCGACGATCGGGGCGGGGTAGTCCACCCCGATGCGGCAGCCTGCCCCGTGCTGCACGTCCTGCGGCATGCGCGCTGGCTCGTGGATGTATTTCCCGGGCACATCGGCCAGCTCCGGCACCCAGCGCCGGATATACGCGCCGTCCGGGTCGAACTTCTTGCTCTGTGCGGTGGGGTTGAAGATGCGGAAATAGGGTGCGGCGTCGGTGCCGGTGCCCGCCGCCCACTGCCAGCCGCCGTTGTTGGCCGCCGGGTCACCGTCCACCAGCCGCTGCATGAACCAGCGTTCGCCCTCGCGCCAGTCGATCAGCAGGTCCTTCACCAGGAACGAGGCGACGATCATGCGGGCGCGGTTGTGCATCCAGCCGGTGGCGGCCAGCTCGCGCATCGCGGCATCGACAAGCGGGTAGCCGGTGCGGCCCTCACGCCAGGCCGCCAGCCCCTGCGGGTCGTCGCGCCACTGGATGCCGTCATATTCGGTGCGGAAGCTGGCCCCGCGCACCCGCGGGAAGTGATAGAGGATGCCGATGTAGAACTCGCGCCAGATCAGCTCGGTCAGCCAGGTGATGGCCGCGTCCTGCTGCTCGGGGGTCGGGGCGCTGGCCTGGGCGTGGATGGCAGCATGCACCACCCGGCGAGGCGAGATCATGCCCCAGCGCAGGTACGGCGACAGGCGCGAGGTGCCCTCCACGGCGGGCAGATCGCGGCGGGCCTGATAGTGATATACCGGGGCATCATCACCGGAGACGAACGCGGCCAGGCGGCGCTGGGCCTCCTCCTCGCCGGGGATGAAGGGGATGCTCTCCGGCAGACGCGGCGCATCGGGGATGCCGTCCGACTCAAGGCCGGCGGGCGTGGTGATGCGCTCCGGCACCGGCAGGATGTCGGCGCGGGCGGGCGGGTTGAGGCCGCGCCAGCGGCGGCTGAACGGCGTGAATACCACGTAGGGCTCACCATCATCTTTGGTTACTGCATCGGGCGGGTGGATGGTCAGGCCGGGGGTGAGGTGCAGCGGCAGCCCGGCGCTGATCTTGACGTCACGCTCGCGGGCGTAGGGGGAGTAATCCTCCTCCGCGTAGATGGCCGCCGCGCCGCTCTCTGCGGCGACGCGCGGCAGGACCTCGACCGGGTCGCCGCGGCGCACGATGAGGCGGCCGCCCCGCGCCCGCAGCGCCTCATCGAGCGCCCGCAGCCCGCCGAGCATGAACGCCCGGCGCGGCTCCCCGGCGTAGGGGGACCCCTCGAAGAAGGGGTCAAGCACAAACAGCGGGATCACCTCACCGCCGCCGGCGTCCAGCGCCGCAGCAAGGGCCTGGTTGTCGGCCAGGCGCAGGTCACGTCGAATCCACCAGATCGCAGGGGGCATAGATGTCACTCACCTTCCAGATCGCAGGGGTCAGGCGCCCGCAGAGTCAGAGGCCGGGCTTCCACCATCCTCATTCTACAGGTGCATCGGCGGTCAGGCAATCGCGGGGGACGAACATCCGCCCCCGGCCTGACAAAGCTCCATAGCAGGCCGGGCGTGTCACGGGGTATGATGAGAGGGCGAGGGGGCGCTGATCACCCGGTGCGGGCTGCCGCACCATCTCCCCGGAGGATATTCAGGCATGTTCCGTACGTTTGACGAGGCCCGGCGCTACGTTGACAACCACGGCATCCGCATGGTGGACCTGAAATTCTGCGACCTGTGGGGCCGCTGGCACCATGTGACCGTGCCCGCCGGCCAGTTCACCCCGGCGCTGCTGGAGCAGGGCATCGGCTTTGACGGCTCCTCGGTGGGGCTGCGCAGCGTGAAAGCGGGCGATATGGTGCTGGTGCCCGACCTGGCCACCGGCACGCGCGACCCTTTCTGGGAGCTGCCCACGCTCAGCTTCATCTGCTCCACGCTGGAGGCCGACACCCACGAGACGTTCCCCAACGACCCGCGCAACATCGCCATCCGCGCTGAGGCCTACCTGCGCGAGACCGGCATCGCCGATGAGAGCCGCTGGGGGCCGGAGTTCGAGTTCTACGTGTTCGATAACGTGAGCTTTGAGAACGGCGTCAACTTCTCCAGCTACCGGCTTGACTCGGCGGAGGCCGACTGGAACAGCGGGGCGGGCGGCCACGGCCATTACATCCCGCTGCATGGCGGCTACCATGCCATCCCGCCCAAAGACCGGCTGTTTAACCTGCGGGCCGAGATGACCGTGCTGCTGGAGGAGATGGGCGTGCCCGTCAAATACCACCATCATGAGGTGGGCGGGCCGGGCCAGTCCGAGATCGAGACGCCGATGGTGGGGCTGGTGCAGGCGGGCGACATGACGATGACGATCAAGTATGTCACCAAGATGGTGGCACAGCGTCATGGCCAGACGGTCACGTTCATGCCCAAGCCGCTGTATGGCGAGGCGGGCAGCGGGATGCACTTTCACCAGCACCTGTTCAAGGGCGGGAAGAACGTGTTCTACGATGCGGAGGGCTACGGCTGCTTGAGCCAGACGGCGCTGTATTACATCGGCGGGCTGCTGACGCACGGCCCGGCGGTGCTGGCGCTGACCAACCCCAGCACCAACTCATACCGGCGGCTGGTGCCGGGCTTTGAGGCCCCGGTGAACGCCTTCTTCTCGCTGGGCAACCGCAGCGCGGCGATCCGCATCCCCAAGTATGCCTGCCAGCCCGACTCGGCGCGCTTTGAGTTCAGGCCGCCCGATGCCACGTGCAACATCTACATGGCGCTGGCGGCGCAGCTCATGGCCGGGCTGGACGGCATCCGGCGGCAGATCGACCCGCGCGAGGCGGGGTTCGGGCCGATCGACGCGAACATCTTCGCCTGGACGGAGGAGCAGCGCGCGGCGATCAAGCAGCTCCCCGGCTCGCTGGATGAGGCGCTGCGCGCGCTGGAGGCCGATCACGAGTTCCTGCTGGCGGGCGGGGTGTTTGGCGCGGACCTGATCGCGCAGTGGATCGACTTCAAGCGGCGCGTGGAATACTACGAGGTGCGCAACCGGCCGCACCCCTACGAGGTCACGCTGTACTTTGACGTGTAGGCGGTAGCACGAACCGCGGCGGGCCGCTCTCTTCGTGAGGGCGGCCTGCCTGTGCTGTTCGGCGATCGTTGCAGCAAGGGCGGGTTTGGGGGTAATCTCTGGCGCACAGGATGGCATTCGCACAGGGTCTGACGCCCGATCCTGTTCGTCGAGAGGATGGTATGCGCAAGTTATCAGAGGCTGAGGTCCGGGACATTGTGGCTTACCTGCAGGCGGGTGAGCCGCTGCCCCTGGTGTATAAATACCTGCTGTTCCCGCTGGAAAACGCCCGCTCGGAGCTGTTCGGCGCGGCTGATGCCGGGCACCATGAGGAGAGGGGGCCCGAGAGCAAAGGCCGCGTGCTGGTGGTGGATGACCGCCCGGAGAACCGTGACCTGATCGGCTCGATGCTGGAGATCGATGGCTACGAGGCGATCCCGGCGGCCAATGGGCTGGCCGCGCTCGACATCCTGCACTCGCGCCCGGTTGACCTGGTGCTGCTGGACGTGATGATGCCGCAGATGACGGGCTACGAGGTGCTGTCGCGCATCAAGAACAACCCGGCGCTGCGCCATCTCCCGGTGATCATGATCTCGGCCATCCAGGAGCTGGACAGCGTGGTGCAGTGCATCCAGAGCGGCGCCGAGGATTACCTGTTCAAACCGATCAACATGGTGCTACTGCGCGCCCGCGTTGAGTCCTCGCTGGAGAAGAAACGGCTGTATGACCTGGAGCGCGCCTACCTGGAACGCCTGGAGCTGGAGCGCGAGCGCTCCGAGCGCCTGCTGCTCAACGTGCTGCCCGGCCCGATCGCCGAGCGGCTCAAGCAGAACGAGGCCACCATCGCCGACAGCTTCCCGGAGGTGACGGTGCTGTTCGCCGACATCGTGGACTTCACCCCGCTCTCGCAGCGCTTCAACCCCGATGAGCTGGTGGCCCTGCTGAACGGCATCTTCTCGGCCTTCGATGAGCTGACCGAGCAGTACGGGCTGGAGAAGATCAAAACGGTGGGCGATGCCTATATGGTGGTGGGCGGCCTGCCGCATCCCCGGCCCGACCATACCGCCGCGGTGGCCGACCTGGCGCTGGCCATGCAGGAGACCATCGGCGAGTTCCACACGCCCGACGGGGAGCCGTTCCGCATGCGGGTGGGGATGCACACCGGCCCGGTGGTGGCAGGCGTGATCGGCTCCACCAAATTCATCTATGACCTGTGGGGCGACACGGTCAACACGGCCAGCCGCATGGAGGCCTTCGGCGTGCCCGGCGCGATCCAGGTGACGGAGGCGATCTACACCCGGCTGTGTGGCGCCTTCCACATGGAGGAGCGCGGGATGGTAGAGGTCAAGGGCAAGGGCGCGATGCGCACGTATCTGCTGCATGGCCGGCTGCCGGCCTGACGGCCTCAAGCGGCAGATAGCGTCGCGGCGCATACCTGGCCATCTGGCCGGGTATTGCCTGGCCACCTGACCTATCCACTTGGACACCAAAGACTATACTGTGGGTCTATTGCCAGGCCAGAAGAAGCGTTGTATTATGGAAATCGTGGTGTGGGGCTAATAGCCACCCCGGCTTGCCCTGCACATGCCCCCTGATGGGGGTGAGAGTTGCAAAACTCTCAAAAAAGACGAGTCAGGCAGTTCCCCGCAATTGCTCCCGGCCCGATAAAAATAAAAAAAATGACTGCCTGACTCGTCTTCCTCTTTGCTTAACCGAACGCAGCCCGAAGGCTGCGTTTCGCTTACCTGCCCCCCGGATCGATCAGCAGCACACTGTATACATCCAGATGCAACATGGGCGGCTCACCGTCGACGATCTGATCCGGCCCATCCGGTGAGATCACCCTGATGTGGGCACTCAGCATGTGCCCGTCAAGCTGTACACGCACGGTCTGCGGGGCGGTGGCGTAGTTCAGCAAGTGTATCTGGATTTGATCGCCGCGCTGCCAGGCCTCGATCAGCACGGGTTGATCGGCCTCCACATGCGGGAGGATCGGGCCACCCGCCGCATCGAGCAGCGCCCGGCTCTGCGCCGGAGCAGGCAGGTAGAACTCGCTTGATCCCAGGAAGGTCTGCGGCACACCCAGCGCGTCGAGCAGGCGGCGCAGCCAGCGCCAGCGGAAATAGCCACGGTACACATCGGTCAGCAGCGCACCCACGGCGCGGCGCAGCGTCCGGCTGCGGGCCAGCACGGGAGGCGCGGGCGGCTGCCAGCCGGGCAGCGCCGCCACATCGACGATGCGCAGGCCGGTCGGCAGATCGCGCCCGGCGGGCAGGGGGGTGACATGATAAAGCACCGTCAGGCCGTTGAGGGGGTCAGCGGCGCGCACCACACGCCAGGGGATGCCCGTCGCGGTGAGGACCTGCCCGGCCCCCAGAAACAGCGGCGCGACCTGCCCCCACTGCTGCCACAGCGCCTCACCGGGGTGCAGCAGCCCCACAGGGGCGGCGTTCTCGCGCCCGGTGAACAGGTCGGCGTGGGCCTCCAGCCAGCGGTGGTAGCGCCCGATCGCCTCACGCTGGGGGCGGTAGCGTTCGGCGGTGAGCAGCGTGAACTGCCCCTCTGACACGAACTCGGTGCCTTTGCAGACCATCACCGCCCCGCAGGCTGCTGCCTCGCCGATGCCCTGGACGAAGCGGCGCGGCGGGTAGACGTCATCCCAGCCGATACCCCGGTCATAGGGGTCGGTGCTGATCGGCGTGTTGCCGCACAGGGCGCGGGCGGTGCGCAGCGTCAGCGCGTTATTGCGCAGCTCCGGGCGCGCACCCGGCGTGTAGCGTGGCAGCGCGAAGTCCTCGATCATCATCACATCGAATATCCGCGCGTGTGCCTCCAGATCGATGCCGTAGGTGACGAAGTTGTTGTGCATCACCGCATTGTAATTGTTGCAGCTCACCAGGATGTCCGGGCGCAGTGAGCGTGCGTAGTCGGCCAGCATGGCAAGCGTCTGCGAGGCCTGGTCGGCGCGCCAGCGCAGATACAGGCGGCTCAGCTCGTCGCCCGCCGGATCGATCAGCGTGGGGATGTCATGCCCTGTGGCAGCCCGGAAGGCGGCGCGGGCGCGCTCTGTGTAGGTGCCCACCGATCCGAGCACCGCGCCGCCCAGTGTCAGCGCCATCTCGCCATACCAGGGGTTATCGTAAAACACGCCATCGGCCCCGGCCTCGATCACGGCGCGGGTCATCTGCTTGAGGTGCTCGATCCACTCCGGGTGCAGCCAGTCGGTCATATAGCGGCCGGTGTAGTAGAACACGCGGCGGCCCCGCGCGTCGAGTGCGTACCAGTCACGCTCGCGGTAACTACCTGCGAAGACGCAGTTAGAGACCTGGATGTAGCCGGACACGCGCACCCCCGCCGCGTGATAGGCCTCAACAGCGCGGCGGAAGTCGGCGTGATCCTCCTGCTCCACCTCCGGGGGGAAGCCCCAGTTGAAGGTCAGATAGGCCCAGTTGAAAGCGGCCTCCTTTGCCATGCGGGCTGCGCCGGTGGGCGTGTGGGCCTCGTAGTGCACGGCCTCATCGACGGGCTGGCTCATGAACTTGAGCTGGTTCATGCGGATGGTTCCCGGCCCGGCCCACAGATAAACCGGGCGGTGGTGGCCAATGCGGAGATGGTCTTTGTGGCTCATGTGTCTCTCTGGCAGGGTGATGGGGTTATGGATCATGTCAGCAACCATACGCGCGAGGCGCCCGGCTGTCAAGACGCTGAACGGGCCGGGACGATGCTATAATCCAGATCATCCTATCCATCGGGGGGGGGAACGCGGATATGGACTTTGACATCGAGCTTTACCGCAGACAGGTGATCGTGGCGCACAGACCGCTGGTGCGCCTGAGCGTGATCGATGTGGCGCCGGAGCACCCGGCTGACACGATCGTGATGCTGCACGGTTATGGCGGCAGCGCCACCCACTGGAAGTACCAGTTCCACGCGCTGGCCGAGACCAACCGCTGCATCGCCCCCGATCTGCGCGGGCACGGCCGTTCAGACAAGCCCGCCACAGACTACACCATCGATGAGATGCTGGCCGACCTGGAGGCAGTGCTCGACGAGCTGGACGTGGAGGAGCCGTTCGTGCTGATGGGCCATTCGTTCGGTGGGGCGCTGGCGATCACGTTCGCACACCGCTATCCACAGCGTGTGCGGCGGCTGGTGCTGATTGCCGCCGCCGACCGCTTCGAGCTGCCCTTCTACACCCGCGCGGTGCTGTCGCTGCCGCTGCCGGTGCTCAACGCGGTGCGGCCGTTTGTGCGCAAGCAGCTCTCCGCGCCGCCGCGCGTGCTGAAACGCTACGCGAACGCGCTGGCCCGCTGGAATGGGCGGGGGATGCTGCGCTCGCTGGAGATGCCGGTGCTGGTGATCAAGGGCGACCGCGACATGGTGTTTCCCACCGCCAACTACGACGAGGTGGGCCGCCTGATCCCGCAGGCCGAGGAGATCAAGGTAGGGGTCTCGCGGCACATGGTCATCCTGGAGCGGCGCGAGGCCGTTGAGCGCGCCATCAACCGCTTCCTGGGGCAGGGACATGCGTCATGGCGCTCCGGTAACCAGGGGGCCGAGCGGCGGTCGGCACTGCTCAAGGGGCGGCCCTGGCTCAAGGTGTATGATGAGGGGGTTCCCTTCACCATCAGCGTGCCCGAAAGCCCGCTGCACACGCTGCTGATCAGCACGGCGCGGCGCTTTCCCAACCGCCCGGCGACGATCTTCATGGGGCGCACGCTGACCTACCGCCAGATCGACCGGCAGAGCAACCGGCTGGCCAACGCCCTGCGCGGCATGGGTGTTGACACGGGGGTGCGGGTGATGATCGTGATGCCCAACGCGCCGCAGTGGGTGATCGCCTTCTATGCGGTGCTGAAGGCGGGCGGGATCGTCGTCAGCTCCAGCCCGGCCGCATCGGTCGAGGAGCTGGTTCGTGAAGCTGTCGACTCAGGGGCGCAGGTGCTGATCACCCTCACCTCATTCGCCGCAAAGGCACGCGCTGTCGCCGAGGCCAGCGAGGTGAGGCATGTTATCTACACCAACATTAAAGACTACCTTGGCCCGCTGCGTAAACTGGCCTTCACCCTGAGCCGTGAAGCCACGGGTGGCCACCGGCTGGTGGGGCGGCCCCGCCCCGGCGAACGTTCGTGGGTGGGGCTGATGAAGGACTACCACGCCACCCCACTGGAGATCAACGTCTCGCCGCGCAACACGGCGATGATCCAGTACACGGGCGGTACCACCGACGAGCCGAAGGGGGTGATCCTGAGCCACCGGGCGCTGCTGGCCAACGCCATCCAGACGCGCCACTGGGTCCCCGGTCTGCGCGAGGGGCGCGAGCGGATGCTGTGTGTGGTGCCGTTCGCGCACGCCTACGGCCTGACCGCCGGGATGAATGCCGCGATCACGCTGGGCGCGGCGATGGTCATCCTGCCCACCTTTGTGGTGGGTGAGGTGCTCAAGACGATCCGGCGCTACCGACCCACGCTGTTCCCCGGCGTGCCCACCATGTACGTGGCCATCAACAACTTCCCCGGCGTGCGGCGTTACAACATCCGCAGCATCAAGGCCTGCATCTCCGGGGCGGCCCCGCTGCCGGTTGAGGTGCAGGAGGCGTTCGAGCGACTGACGAAGGGGCGGCTGGTAGAGGGCTACGGGCAGACCGAGGCCGCGCCCGTGACCCACGCCAACCCGCTGTACGGCCTGCGCAAGGTGGGCACCATCGGGGTGCCGCTGCCCAGCACCGAGGCGAAGATCGTCTCGCTGACCACCGGCGAGGACCTGCCGCCGGGGCAGGTCGGCGAGCTGGTGGTGCGCGGCCCGCAGGTGATGGAGGGCTACTGGGGCCTGCATGACGAGACCGAGCGCACCCTGCGCGGCGGCTGGCTCTACACCGGCGACGTGGCCCGCATGGACGAAGAGGGGTACTTCACCATCATCAGCCGCAAGAAGGATATGTGGTATGCCCGGGGCGGCGATCAGGAGCCGCAGCCCGTCTTCCCGCGCGATGTGGAAGAGGTGATCTACGAGCTACCGGAGGTGCGCGAGGTGGCTGTGGTGGGGGTTAGCAGCTTTCCGGTGGCGTTTGTCACCGTCAACCGGCCCATCGCGCCGGGCACCATCGCCGAGTACTGCGCGCGCCGCCTGCCCAAACAGCTCGTGCCCGCGCTGGTGGTGATCGTGGACGACCTGCCGAAATCCTTCGTCGGCAAGATCGTGCGCCGCCACCTGCTCGATAAGATACCGGAGCCGCAGCGCCGCGAACTGGACATCGTCAGCGACCGCATCGACGAGATGCTGGCCAACCCCTATGGCACAGATGGGGAAGGGGGGCGCTGACGCCGGGGGCGTCTTTACCGGAACTTCACACAGGCGAATCGGGAGCTTCAACGAACGATGCCATCATAGGGACAGATCGATAGACCGGAAAAGAGAGAAAACCCTATGATGATGTACGGCGGTGGTTTTGGAATGCTGCTGATGCTGTTATTCTGGGGCGGCGTGATCGTGCTGCCCGCCCTGTTGATCGGCTGGCTGATCCTGCGCGGGGTGGGGAGCGGCCCGGCAGTCTATGGGCCACCTCACCGGTATGAAGCCCCCCGGTGGCATGGCAGCACCGGGCGGCCCTCCACGGCGGAGCGCGATCTGCCCGCTGCCGAGATCGCCCGGCGACGCTATGCCGCCGGTGAGATCACCCGCGAGGAGTACGTCGCCCTGCTGCGCGATCTCGACCAGCCCGCCGGGTAGCGCCCGGCGTGGAGGCCCCCCTTCCCAAAGGCCTGGCTGATGGAGCAGCCGGGCCTTTTTTGCGCCCCCCGATTTGTATCTGAACTGTGATTCCCCCCCGAACTGCATCGTGCTATAATGCCAGCGATGAATCGTGTGGCCCGGTATATACCGCATTAACAAGAGAGGCTCTATCCCATGGAACGCCCCGACAGCGCGACGTTTGCTCAGTACAGTTATTACCTTGCGATTGCGTCATCGGGTATCATCACACTCACCTTTGTGTTCGGGCTGCTGCAGCTCCGCCTGCTGGCGAACATCATGTGGCTGGCGCTGATCACCGCCGGGATTGGTCTGTTCCTGGCGTCGGCGGCCCGCAGTGATTTCAAGCGCCGCGAGCAGCAGGTGCCGGAGGACCTGAAGCGCAAATCCCGCGTGGGGTTCCGCATCAACCTGGGTGTGCTGGCGGTGATGATGATCGCCGTGGTCTTTCAGATTGTGCTGGCGCTGGGCGGGTTTTAACCCCGGCGCGGCACGGGCAGGCTGAGGAGGCTTACCGATGCAGTTGATCCGCTTTGATCCGGCGAGCGCGCAGCCGCTTGAAGGCGGGGTGAATGTTCGCTACATGCCGGTTAAATCAGGCAGGCGCATGACGGGGATGCTGCTGCACCTCGACCGCAAGGGCGACACCGGCAAGCGCGAGGTGCCCGGTGATGTGATGCTGGTGGTGATCGCCGGGACCGGGCGGCTGCGCTCCGGGGGGCACATCGCCGACCTGCAGCCGGGGGACGTGTGCATCCTGCCGGGCGGGATCATGCACCATATCTGGACGAGCGACTCGGAGTTGCGCGCCGTCCTGATGGCAGTGGGGGGCTGAGATGACGGTGATACGGCCCGCCCTGCCGGGCGATCTGGAGGGGGTGCGCGCGATCATCCGCGCGGTGTGGGATGTTGACCTGCTGCCGGAGTCGTTTTACGCGCAGATCGAAAGCGCGGACGCTGCCATCTGGGTGGCGGCAGATGGCGCAGTCGAGGGTTTCATCTCGGGCTTTGAGAGCGTGGGGCTTGAGGGGGCACGGCGCTGGGAGCTCGATCTGCTGGCGGTGGCGCCCCCCAGCCAGGGCCGCGGGCTGGGCCGCCTCCTGGTGGAGGCAGCCTGGCAGGAAGCGGTGGGTCGCGGCGTCGACCTGGTGCGCGGGCTGGTGCGCTATGACAACCTGGCCAGCATCGAGGTCTTCAAGGCGGCGGGCTTCACCTCGGATGGCGGCCTGCAGGACCTGTATCTATGGCTGCCCTGGGACGGTGAGCCGGTGACCCCGTCACTGCCGCCGGGGGTGCTGCTGCTGCCGGTGGAGACGCTGACCTACCGCGGCCTGTGGGTGGAGGGGCTGGACCCGGTGCGTCTGACCCCCGACGAGCAGCGCAATGCGGTGATCGCGGCGCGGGTGCAGGCCGCCGCCGAGAAGCGCCGCACTGCCGGGGCGGTGATCCCCGCCGCGCTGGAGCATCACCTGGATCCCACGCTGCGTGACGAGGCTGCGCTGCACGGGGCCTATCACTGGTGGACGCGCGTCCCGGGCGGGTAGCCGTCCGCGATGCCTCATGCTTAGAGGCTGTTATGAACTGCTCTGACGCTGCGTCGTGCCTGACGGATACCTCACCCCTGCCGGGCGCAGCGAGGCGTGGGGGTGAGGTCTCTTCAGGCATGGATTAGCCTGAAGGAAGTTCATAACACGCTCTAGCTGTTGCGGCGCCTGCCGTACAGCCCCATCATGCGGTAGGGATACATCTCACCCGGTGCGCTGACGTGATCGAGCCGCTCCATCTCCTCGGCGCTGAGCTCCCAGCCCGGCGCGCCCAGGTTGTCGGTGAGCTGCTCGAACGTGCGTGGCCCGATGATCACCGAGCAGACCGTGGGGCGCTGGAGCAGCCAGGCCAGCGCGACCTGCGAGGGCGTTTTGCCGCGCCACTGTGCGATCTCGCGCACCACAGCCAGCGTGGCCCAGTTGCGATCGGTGCTGCGGCGCTCCCAGGCCTCCTCATCATGATCGGGCGTGGTGGCGATGCGGCCCGACTCAGGCTGTGCACCGCGCGTATACTTGCCGGTCAGGAAACCGCCGCCCAGCGGCCCCCAGGGCAGCAGGCCCAGCCCCTCGCTCGCAAACAGCGGCAGGAACTCATACTCGATGTCACGCGTCACCAGGCTGTACTGATACTGGGCAGCGGCGAAGCGATTCCAGCCATGCGCCTCGCAGACGGCCAGCGCCTTCATCACCTGCCAGGCAGTGAAGTTCGAGACGCCGATATAGCGCACCTTGCCCGCCCCCACCAGGTCGTCGAAGGCCCGCAGTGTCTCCTCGATCGGCGTGACGGGGTCCCACATGTGGGCGTAGTACAGGTCGATGTGATCGGTGCGCAGGCGGCGCAGGCTGTTCTCCACCTCAGCCATGATGTGCAGGCGCGACAGCCCCTCCTCGTTGGGGCCGCCCCCGCGTGAGAAGCGCACCTTGGTGGCGATCACCAGCCGGTCGCGCGGCTGGCCCGCCAGCCACTCCCCCACGATCTCCTCGGAGCGGCCGTCGGCATACACGTTGGCCGTGTCGATGAAGTTGCCGCCGGCCTCCACGTAGGCATTGAGGATGCGGTGGGCCTCCGCCGGGGGGGTGGCGCGCCCGCTCTGCTCGCCGAAGATCATCGTGCCCAGCGACAGCTCGGCCACCATCAGGCCGGAGCGCCCCAGTTGACGATAGCGCATGGTGTTTCTCTCCCTGTGGCTGTGAAGGGTCAGGTCAGGGGTATTATAGCCCGGATAGTGCGTCCTCAGGCACCGGGGGCAGGCGAAAACAGGAGGCCGGGAAATGGGCCTCCTGTCTGGAGGGGCGTGAGCTGTGGGTGCCGGGTCAGCAGGCGTAGCGGCGGATGGCCTTGAGGATCGGCTCCGGGTCACCGTCTTTGACCACGAACGCCCGCGCCCCTGAGCGGCGGCTCTGGTCAGCCAGCCGGGGGTCGCTGTCCACCGACATGACCACCACGGCCACATCGGGCATCTTAGTCTGCAGGGTGCTGGCGATCAAATTGCCATTGATGTCGGGCAGGTTGTAATCGGTGAGCACCAGGTCGGGGTGCAGCCTGCGCACCATTTCCAGGCCATCCCAGCCGCGGCTGGCCCGGCCGATCACGACGATGTCATCCTCGATGCTGAAATAGCGGTCAAGCAGCGACTGGGTGGTGTCGTTGTCTTCGATCAGGACGATGCGGATGAAGGAAGGTTGGTGAGTTTGCGCCAGCATGACGGCACTCCTGAAAATCATATATGAAGTCCTGAAGCATCTATGAATCTATCATATCCCACCTCCGGCAAATGGCCGTGTTTTGTAACCAAATCGTATCGCGCCGCCCCGCGCGGGGATCAAAAAGCGAGGGGGCCTGCGCTCCCCCGCCGGGTGTTGTTGAGCGTGCATGCTACCCGCCCGCCGCGGCGATCTGCTCCACCTTGCCCGCGATGGCACCGAGCAGGTGGTTGAACGGGTCGGCGAACTTGGCGATGCCGTCGGCCAGCAGCTCATCGGTGACGGCGGTCATGTCGATGCCGCGCGCGGCCAGATCGATCATGAGCTGGCGCGCCCCCTCGATGTCCTGCTCGATGGTCAGCGCCACCACGCCGTGATCCTTGAAGGCCTCGATGGTGTGCGGCGGCGCGGTGTTGATGGTGTGCGGGCCGATCAGCGAATCGACGTAGATGGTGTCGGGGTAGGCGGGGTCTTTGGTGCTGGTGCTGGCCCACAGCGGACGCTGCACGCGCGCGCCCTGTGCGGCGAGCGCCTCCCAGCGCGGCCCGGCGAACTTGCCCTTGAACAACTGGTAGGCCAGCCGGGCGTTGGCGATGGCTGCTTTGCCCTTCAGCGCCTCATCACTGCCCAGCAGCTTATCGACCAGCGTGTCCACGCGGCTCACGAAGAATGAGGCCACTGACGCGTTGGTGAGGGGCAGCTCCGCCTCAGCCCGGCGCTCCAGCCCTCTGAGGTAGGCTTCCATGACCTGCTCGTACATCGCCAGGCTGAAGATCAGCGTCACGTTGACGTTCAGCCCCCGGAAGATCGCTTCCTCGATGGCGGGGATGCCCTCCGGCGTGGCGGGGATCTTGATCATCAGGTTGGGGCAGTCGACCGCGTGCCACAGGCGCTCAGCCTCGGCGATCGTCCCGGCGGTGTCGCTGGCCAGCAGCGGGGAGACCTCCAGGCTGACATACCCGTCCACGTGGTCGGTGCGATCGTAGACCGGGCGCAGCATGTCGGCGGCGGCGCGGATGTCAGTGATGGCCAGCGCCTCATAGATGGCCTTGGGGTCGCGGGTGGTCTTGAGCATCTGGGCGACCTGGGCGTCATAGGCGCTGCCCCCGGTGATGGCCTTCTGGAAGATGCTGGGGTTGGAGGTCAGCCCGGTGATGCCCTCGTCGATGACGGCCCGGATCGCTCCCGACTGGAGCAGGTCGCGGGCGATGTTGTCGTACCACAGGCTCTGGCCCAGCGCATAAAGCTCTCGGATCTTGCTGCTCATCGTAGCTCCTTATGGTGCCCTGTGCCGGCCCACATGCATGGCCGGAATACTCTTCAGAGGTCGGGATGTTCCATCATTATAAGCCAGGACGCCTCATTATAGCATCTGCTTACCGGTGAGGTCATGGGGCAGCGGCTCGCTCACACCTGTTCGCCGGGCGGCTGAGCGTGGGCTTGACCGGATCGCCGCTCTGCCGGTAAACTCCGGGCATGGCAGAGTCAGACTACCGCACCATCGATCAGCTTCACCGCGACCTGAGGGCCTGCCGCCGCTGCGCCGAGGCGGGCCACGCCATTTTCTCGGAGCCGGTGTTCTCCGGCAGTCAGGAGGCCCGGCTGATGCTGATCGGCCAGGCGCCGGGGAAGGCCGAGGGCTGGCTGCCCGGCCAGGTCGATCCGCCCGCAAACCGACCCTTCAGCGGCGATGCGGGGGCGCGTCTTTTCCGCTGGATGGCGCGTGCAGGCTGGACTGAGGAGGAGTTCCGCGCGCGCTGCTACATC